>WNGR01011450.1_pt1 | contig 13884 bp, 13 predicted proteins | sample 5407581 | NCBI WGS metagenome assembly WNGR01 (sample SAMN13153383, study PRJNA577476) | soil metagenome | isolation source: 80 cm soil or saprolite under Garry oak tree replicate 2 | place: USA:California | collected 2016-06-15 | reverse complement strand
AAGCACGCGCTCGCGTCCGCCCAGGTCGGGGCGGCGCTGATAAACGAACTCGTAGAGTTCCTCGCGATAGCTGCGCAGGCGCGCCGCCGCGTCGGTGTCGCGAAAGCGTCCCTGGAAGCCCATCGCCAGCGCGAACAGATAGAGCCGCGCGAGGTTGCGGTCGGATGGTTCGCGGTCCGACAGCAGTTGCTCGATGCGACGAAAGATCTGATCGCCTGCGATGTTGGTACGGAAGAGCGTCGATTCAAGTAGATAGCCCGTCCAGCGATCACGCCCGGCCCACTGCGAATTCAGCAGGATTTCGTCGGCCAGGACCGCTTTCAGATAGCGGGCGTCGGCGATCGTCTCCATCTCGAAGCGCGTACTGTCACGCCGCGACTGTAGCGTCTGGATTTCGAGCAGATCGAGCAGATGACGACTCATGCTCCGCGCGGCGAGGTCCGGGTCGGCATCCGGCAACTCGGAAAATCGCGTCTGCGCCCTGACGAGCTCATCGAGAAACGTGCGGAACTGCTCCGTCACGAGATCGTCTTCATCGGGTTCGGGTCGGTTTCGTGCCATGCTCAGGTTGCCTTGATCGTTGCCTTTGTGTTCGCGCACGTGGTCGCGTTCGCGACTGCCATCGTTGCGCGCATCATCCCTTTACGAACAGCAGCATTTCCTGCGGTCGCTGTGCACTCGCGCCCTCGTTGGGGTTGCCGATCACCAGCAGCTCGCTCGCCAGCACCAGCGCGTGCTCGGCCTCAACCTCGAACAGCAGGTAACCCGAGCCCGAACGCAACCCGAGGTCCTCGGCATAGTCGATCCCGCGCCGCGCAGCGCCCAGCACGCGACGGCTGCGCAATGACGCATAGACCGACTGGGAGCCGATGACGGCACCGTCCATCCACGCCAGCAGATCGCGATCCGACTGGCCGCGCAGGCCGACCACCAGACGCTCGCCGATCCAGTCCGGATGCAGCGAGATTTCGAACGCGCCGTGGCGGAATTCGAACTTGTGCTCGCGGTACTCTTCGTTGACTTCCGACATAGATTCGCGCAGCGATCGCAACAGCGGCGTGAATACCGAAAGCGGATCAGCGTGATCGTAGTCGGCGGGCACAGGCGGCAGGCCACCGGGTTTGAGCATCGCGAGCGATCCATTAAGCGACGCCAGTGACAGGTAGAGCGAGAGCGGATGAAGATGCGGCGTGCGCAGCGTCGCTTCGGCGAGCGGCAATGCGCTCAGGAGGCTCCGCAAGCGGTCCTTGAGTTCCAGTTGCGTCAAGCGGTCGTCGACTTTCGACGAGGGATTTGCGGTTTGCCGCGCAACGAACGCAGCCTTGCCCCGCAGTTGCCCGAGCAAGGACGCAACGCTCGTCCACAGCGGATTGTCGCGCGCCACTTCCAGCAACGGCGGCAGATGCTCGCCGAGCCGCACCACCTCGTTGTCCTTGTACAGAGAACCGAGTCGTAGATACACATGCATCGCCGAGGGCAGTTCACCTGCCGCGAGCTCGAGATTCGGCATCAGTCGCGGGATATCGGCGGGCGGCGCGTCGGAGACCTGATCCTCGACGGGTGCACTCGCGCTCGAACGGAAGCGCTTGACCTGGGCACTGCGGCGCATCGTGGCCGCGACGGGCAGAACCAGATAGAAATCGATCGGACCGTTTGAGAGCGCTGCCGCGAACGGTTCAAGCGGCAATTCGAGGCGCACCGCACCTTCCGCTTCAGCGCTGTAAGTGACGGCCGTGCCGTCGGGCATGATCGCGTCGAGTTCGAGCACACGCAGCAAACCCGCGGGCAGCAGGCCGTGGTCGAACACCAGACGCCGCACACCCCAGCTGAACGGCGCGGCCGCGAGCGTCTGCCATGCAACGAGCGAATCGATGCGCGACGCCATCTGCTGAAAATGCTGGGGCGAGAGCAACATGCCCTCGAACCATTCGATACGGTCGGTCACCGCCATGTTGGCGTTATGCATCATTTCGCATCCAGAACGGAAAAGTTGTTGCCTTCGAGCTGCACCACGATGTGGCCGCTGAAGTGCTCGATCCGCACGCGATGCGCGCCCGGACCTTCGTAATTGGCAAATACAAACGCGCCGGCAACACGTGGCCCCGAAAAATCATCGCCGCTCACCTCGACGCGCTGTCCAGGCACGATCTCCCAGCTGCGATAACGCAGATTCTTCGGATAGGTGCTGACGAGATCGTTGCGACCCGCGAACCATTTCGACGCCGGCATCTCGGCAATACGGGCAAGCATCGCGTCGTCGCTCACGAGGACGATGTCCACGGCCACGGCGCTGTTGTTGTTCACTTCGTCGCTGGCGCTCAACGTCACCTGCGACCATTTCGCCTTCTCACCGCTCATCCCGAGGAAGCTGCATCCCCCGAGCGCACCCGCGAGGCACGCCGCTGCGAGGAGCCCCGTTGTTCCCTTCGCCAGCCGCCTGCATGAGCGCGTCCAGTCGCGCGTTAATGCGCGCATCCCACCGTTGATCATCTCGCTCCCACTCCAATTCCCATCACCACGATCAGTGAAGCCACCATCACGACGCAGCCGGCGGCAAGCACAAGCTGTCCGCGTGTGAACGTGAAGCGCAACACGGGGTTCAGTTCGACTGTGCCGCGCGCATCGACGGCCGCCACTCGCTCCGAGGGCAATCCCGCCGAGACCAGTGCGATCACCGTACACACCGAAAGCAGGCTCAGCACGTTGCGCGGTCCCTCGCACATAAGATCGACAGTGACGAGGAGGATGCCTGCTGCTTCGACGGGCAGATTGAGTAGCGACAGCACCAGCCCCGTATAGCCGACAGTCGCGACACCGTTCTGCCCGGCCGATACGAATGCGGCAATGACGGACGCCGCACAGATCACCACGATCTCACCCGGGCCAAGCGGCCGTTCGTAGAGGTTGGCAACGAACACCGTCGCCAGCGTGTAATACAGCGCCGAGCCGGCCCGTACGAACACCGAGCCGAACGGTACGACCAGCTCTACGACGCCGCGGCTAAATCCGAGGCGCTCACTCATCGCTTCGATGGTGTGGGGAATGGGCGCTGTGGCGCTGCCCGACGTGAGTCCGATCAAAAGCGGCGCCTTCAGGCTGCCGAGTACCCGCAAGAATGGCTGTCCCGCGCGCGCTGCGATCGTGCCGATCGCCACGGCCGAGAGCACGATGATGGACACGGCGAAGCACAGCAGCAGGCTGCTCATCGCATCGAGGGTCGCGCTTTGCGTGTGCGACGTCAGATTTGCCGCGACCCCGAGTACAAGAACCGGGATCAGCAGGTTCGCATGCGCAATGATGGTTTCGAGCGACCGATAGACACCCTCGAACACATTGCTCAACATCTTCGTCTTCTCGCGCGAGAGCGCGGCGAACGCCATGCCGAACAGAAGCGTGCCCGTCAGGATACCGAGGGAGCGCCCTTCCGCGAGCGCGCGATAGAAGTTGTCGGGAAAGATATCGGCGATGCTCAGTACGCCAGGCGTTGCTTCACCGCTACTGCCACCATGATCGAACAGCGTTACGCGCACCTCTTCCGCATCGCTGGCGCTCTTGAGCACAAGTTCGCCAAGGTGCGCATGCGCTGCCGCGGAAAGGTGCTCGCCAGGCATGATGAGCACGCCCATCAGCGTGCCGACGATTGCGCTGACCACCACCAGCCCGAGCGCAAGCGCGACGATCGTGCCGACCCGCGTGCGCGGCTTCGGCAAGGCAATGACCTGCCGCAGGCCAAAGAATGTCGCTACCACCAGCAGCGGGATCGCTGCCATGTTGACAACCGAGAGATACAGCTGGCCAATGAAATATGCGAATTGCCCAACGGGCTCCGCGAACACGCCGCACAGGCCTCCCACCGCCAGGCAGACGATGAGGCCGAGCGTGCTTTGCGAGAGCGTTCGGAGCGTTCTCATTGCGGGCGGTTCCAGCCACGCTCGCACGCGTATTTCACGGTTGCACGTGCCAGTTCGAGCGAGCTGTCGATCAGCGCGAGTGGTGGCGCGGCGATACGCTGCGCTGCCAGCGGGATTTCAGTGCAGGCCATCAGCGCCATCGTCACGCCTTCTTCCGCGAGCATCGTAAGCGCGGTCTCAAGATGTGTCGCGGCTGCATCGAGGTCTCCGGACTTCACTTCGTCGATGCAGTCGGCTACGAGCGGCTGCATCGTCTCGTCCGGCGTGACGGGTTCGATGTCGCGTTCGGCGAGCGCGCGCTGATAGAAACCCGACACTAGCGCGCCGCCCGTCGCGAGCACAGCTACGCGTCGTGCCGTGGATGGCACCGCGGCTACGCAGATCTCGGCGATATTCAGCACGGGGGCAGCACTGTGCGCACGGATCTGCGCATACCAGTGGTGCGCCGAATTGCAGGGGATCGCGATCAACCCGACTCTGTTCCTGTTCAGCATGTCGATGCCCGCGAGCAGCGCCGGCAAAGGATCGGCACCATCGTCGAGAATCGCGCTCGAACGGTCTTCTATGTGCGGAAGATTTGCCACGAGGAGCGGCAGATGCTCCTGGTCGCGGCTCGCTTCCGTCAGCCGCACGACCTTGTCCATGAAGTCCACGGTCGCAAGCGGCCCCATGCCGCCAAGAATGCCGATCAATGCCATGGCGGGTCCTAGATCTTCAACGGACGAGGACAGATGACGGAAACGGCGGCTGCATTTCCGATCACGAGAATCAGTGTGCGCAGCATGTCGCAAATCGGATCGACGGCAAGGAACAGGATGAACGCCGCCTCGAACGGCAGACGCAGGTACGAGCATGTCATGCCCACGAGCGAGACGGTAACGAGCCCCGTCATTCCCGCTGAAGCGAACCCTGCCAGAACCGACGCGAGCAGAACGGTGGCCACCTCGACCACGCCGAGCGAATGGTCGTACAGTTGAGCGATGAAAAGCGTTGCACACACGTAGTAGACCATTGGGCCGACACGCAACAGCGAGATCGTCAGCGGCACGAGCAGTTCGACGCGCGAACGCGCGAAGCCAAGGTTGTCGACCAGACTTTCGATCATGCTCGGCATGCACGCCGCGCTGTTGCGGGTAGCGAGCGCGAGTGCGAAAGGCGCGCGCAACGCGTCGAGCGTCTTGCCGAGGCTATGCGTCGAGCGCTTCCAGATGATGACTGCCGCAAGTACCAGCAGGAGCGCGGAGGTAATGAAAAACGCCAGCACGAACTGCAGCATCGCGTGCAGCGGGCCGACGCCGGACTTGCCCAGTTGTGCCGCGCTCATACAGAACAGAATGAGCGGCAGCGCGTAGCTCAGCCAGTGCATCAGCTTCTGGCAAGCGTGATAGATCGTTTCCAGCGACTGGCTGAGCCCTACGGAAATACGCTCCGGCACCCGCCCCACGGCAAGACCGAACAGCAGCGCAAAGACCAGCGCCTTCAATGCGTCACCGTTGGCGAGCGCGGCGAAGATGTTGGTTGGCACGAGGCTGGTCAGCACGTCGGAAAAGTTGAGCGATTTTTGCGGCAGATCGGCGCCGTACAGGTTCATCACCGTGTCACTCGACGAACTATCGCTGCCCACCATCAGGCCAAACGTCTGCATCGTGGCCGTCGAAATGTTCGCGCCGGGATGCATGATCAACAGCACGATCGCGCCAACGACCGCGACCGTTACCGATGCACCGAGGAATACCGTAATCACGCGCATCAGCAGACGCGAGGTGCCGCCATCGCGAAAGAGTCGCTGCAGGCTGAAGATCACCGCCGAGATCATGAACGGCAAGGTCGTCATCTTCAGCAGATCGACGTAGATGTCGCCGAGAAAGCCGAGCTTCTGGGACGCCTCGGGTGCGAACAGGCCGAAGGCGCCACCAAGCGCGAGACTACCGATGACGACCCACGGGTTGAGCACGAATGCGTAGATCCTGCTGGAATTCATTGTTCTGGTCTCTTTTTACGCGCTATTTGAATTAGTGATCGGCGGCCTGCAGGACGGTGCTAACGTCCAGCTTTGTGCTACGGTCAGCGAGGAACTGATTGACGAACGAAAGCAGGGCCGGCTCGTTCACGTTGACGCCAATGGCGAGCGTGTCTTCGAGATCCTGCAGCGTCACGACACGCAACCGCAGTGAAGCCGTGGGGTCGACCTTGAGTACGCGCTTCACTTCAAACTCGTCGCGATACGCAGCGGTGACGTCCCCGGCATTGAGCGCCTTGAGCACATCCTCCCAGGTCGCATAGCCGCGAACCTGCGCGTGGGGGAAGTTGTTGACCACATAGCCCGCATATGACGAGTTCGCCACCACGCCGATGGTGCTGTCGTATGAACGCACCACTTCCGGAACGGACCGGCCGTGCGCGAGCTGCGCGAACTTCACCCGATTGAGCAGCAGCGCGCGCTTCAGGCGCAGATAAGGCGTGCTGAAGGCGATCACCGTCGCGCGGGACAGCGTACGCGAGAGCTTGCTGACGGCGATATCAGCCTGCCCCTTGGCGAGCAGACTCACCGTGTCGTCGAACGTGTGCGCATCACGGTTGAATCGCACCTTGACGCGGAGCTTTGCCGCCATCTCGCGGGCGAGATCGATATCGAGCCCCGTGAGCTTGCCGTCATGCTCTTCAAAGAACGGAGGCTGATCCACCGAAAGGACAGCGACCACGAGCTCCCCGCGGCCGATGATGCGCGCGAACTCCGGCGCAAGCAGTCGCCCGTCCGGCATCTGTACAAGACCTGTCGACGTGACGACGGGCGCGCTGGCGGGTGCCGACGCGGCGGGCGCGTTGACCGGTTGCGGCGTTGCGGCGAACGCACCTTGGGCAGTCGCGCCCGCAACCAGCAACCCAATCCCCGTGAGGCATCTGCCAAGCGTGCGCCGAAGGCTATGCATCAGGCTCCGCGCATGCATGCGGCGGGCGTCGTTGCGAACGGAGGTGAGGAGAGAACACGACATGAATTTACCGGTTTCAAAGAGTCGAAGAAGCGGGAAGCGCAGCCATGTCGGCAGCAGCCGGCGATGACGGTTGCGCAACGACAACGGGCGGTGCGGTAGCGGCAACCGGCGGCGACACGTGTGCGTCGTAGGCGGCCGTCTCCGCGGTGGGCGGCGAATGATTCATGCGCGCACCGATCTCCATGCCCAGCAGAAACAGAAGCACGCACAGCAGGACTGCACAGGTGATGGCAATCGTCACCATCCGCGAAGTCATCGAAAAAACGTATTGCATGGTCTCCTCTCACTCAGGCGGTCAAGGTAGTGAACTGCGCCGGCGCGACGACCTGGATCACGCCACCCCACGCACAGGTCAGCTTCGAGGAGTTTTGCAGAGCCGGCATCGATCCGATCAGCACTGTCGGCGAGCCGGGCGCCCACGGCGCGGGCGTAACGGGAATGCACGGCATCGGCGTGAGCGCGCCCAGGGCGGCTGCCGTCGCGGCAGCCACCATCGGGTTGGCCATCGAGCTGCATTGCCCGAAAGGCATGATGTTGACCATTGGCGCGCAATCCATGATGTTGGCCGTCGGCGCGCCGCACATCACCCGGTTTGCAGGCAGCACCTGCAACGCCGACGGCGCGACGCCGAAACTGCATTGCAGCGTGGCGCCCGAAGTAACCTGAATCCCCATATCTGCCTCTTTCTCTCTGCCTTTTGTCCGTGGCTTCTTTATCCTCTGACCCACTTTTCCAGATTCTTGACAAGGCGCGGGCCGGGCGCACCGCCAGCCTGCGGCGCACCCGCATCGGGCGAGTGCCACTCGCCCTGCGGTTTGCCCTGCCTATAGAGCCGTTCCTGCATCACCGTGCCGTCCGGTGCAAAGCGGCGCACGGTGCCGTGCAACAGGTCTGCCTGATACGGCGAACTCTGCACCAGCGCGCCATTGGCAGCGTATTCACGCGTCTCCCCTTCGAGCTTGCCCTTGCTGTAGCGCGCACGCTTCACCACAACGCCGTCGTGCATGAACACGGCTTCCCGCTCCAGCTTTCCCGCCTCGTACGTCATCTGCGAAGTAACGAGCCCCGAAGGCGCATACGTCGCGCTCTCGCCGTGCAGCAACCCGCTCACATAGTGATTACGGCTCGCAAGACGCCCGGCTTGATACAAAGATGTCACGCCGTCGAGCTTGCCTTTGCGATACTGAGCCTCCTGCACCAGCTGGCCTTGCGCGTCGAAAATGCGCAGGCTGCCGTCGAGCAGGCCGTGCACGTAGTTCGCGCTCGACAGGGCCGTACCGTTCGGCGCGTAATTCACCGTTTCGCCGTGCGGCACGCCATGGACAAGCGACGCGCGGCTGACCAGGTTGCCGTCTGCGTCGCGCGTCTCAACCAGGACCGTTTCGACCTCGCCGGTACCGGGCGGCAGACTGGCAGCAAGCGTTGGCGTTGACATGGGCGTTCTCAGTTGAGCTGGACGATGCCGCCCTTGAGGGCGAGCTGGCCACCGCCATCGACGGTCTGCGTGGCCGAGGCCTTGTGCGAAACCGTCATCCCTTCGGTGCTGAGCGTCGTGCCCGCCTTGCTCGCGTGCGACGTACCCGCTTCGCTGGCCAACGACGTCCCTGCCTTGATGCTGATCGAGCCGGTGACTTCGATCACGAGATTGCCGCCTACCTTCAACGTATAGTTGCCGTCGATCTTGTGCGTGTGATTGCCGCTGATGTTGTGCGTGAACCCCGCGTGGTTCGTGTGCGTTTCATCGCCCGTCACGTCGACCGTACGCGTGCCCTTGACGGTGTGCGTCTCTTTACCCTCGCTGACCTCGATGCTGCGATCGCCCTTCTGCACCACATGCGTTTCCGCGCCTGCCTTGACCGTGGTGGAGAGCGCGTTTTCGATCTCGACTGTCATGTCCTTCTGCGCATGGACATACAGCTCCTCTGAATTGAGCTTGTCCTCCATGCGGATTTCATTGCCTGCTGTGCCGCCCTTCGACGAACGGGAGCGGATCACGCTCTGCGTCTGCATCGACGGCAACGTCACAGGCACGGCGTTCGTGCCGTTGTAGACGCAACCCGTTACGAGCGGGCGGTCGGGATCACCGTCGCTCTTCGTCCGATGGGCCCACCACTTTCGCCGTATGCGTCCCCGCCACGACAGGTCTTGGCGTAAGCAGCGGTGCACGAAACGGCACGGTGGCAGGAAAGACGTCGAACTCGTTGCTATACATCAGGTTTGATGCGGCGTGCCGTACGGCGCGCACGACATAGCTCACGTTCAGCGCGCTGTCCGGATGGCCGCTCAACGTGAAGGTGGTGCCTGCCGCGAGGCCGTAATACCCGCCCGCGCCGTGTCCCGTCTGCTGCGCGACGTTGTGCGCCTGGAGCAGCGTGCCGGCGATCTGGTCGCCGTGCGATGCGGCGACGTATTTGCCGGGGAACGTGAAGCGCGACCCGGTCGGAATGCTCGAAGCGCCCTTCGACGACGAAAGCAGCGTGGCCGCCTGTGTGTAGTCGTAGTCGCTGACGATGTGCTCGCCTGCCACCACACCACGCGACACTTCGAACGCGCCAAGCCGCTGTACCGCCTGACCGACGCCCGAGTCGGGTGCGAAATAGAGCGTGCCTGCCGCTGTCGCTTCGTGTGCTGATGGATCGTCCGCCAGCACCATGGTGTGCGCGCCGTCCGCGAAGGTGAAGAAGTAGAAGATGCCTTCCTCTTCCATCAGACGCGAGATGAACTGGAACGCGCTCTCGTCGTACTGGACGCAATACTCGCGCACGAGGTAGTTGCTGCCGTGCTTCGTGCGGTCCTCGAAGGTCACGCTAAAAGTACCCAGCACCTGCTTGATGATGTCGAGCGCACTCTGGTTCTGCCAGATGACGCGGTCCTGGCCGAGCGTCAGCAGCCACAGGCGCGGCGCCAGTTCGGCGGAATAGAAACCGTACTGCACGTCCGCGCCCGAATGCGCGAAGCGCGTGACGATGCCGTTGAAATAGCGCGCGACGCCAGTGTGATCTTTCAGCGTCACCGTCGCACTCTTTCCCACGATCTGCTGCGGGTCGAGCGCCTTGTTCGTCGAACGCATGCGCAGATCGAAGTGAAACAGCTCCGATATGGCTTCACGCCCCCCGAAACCATCGAGCAGCAGCACATCCGTCCCGAACGGTGTCGAGACGGATGCGAAGCAGTTCGTCTGGCTGGGCAGTGTGGACATGCGCTTACGCCTCCTTCGGCAGGAAGCGGAACTCGATGTCGCCCGTCGCGCCCAGCGCAAGATGCACGCCGCCAAACGACTCCGATATCGAGATTCTCTCGAGAACCTGGCGTGCCAGTTCCGGCAGGACCGATTGCGTGAGAATGTGGTCGACGTTGCGCGCGCCGCTGTCCACTTCCTTGCAGCGCTGCGCAATCAGCGTGGCGAGATCCGCGTCCCACGTCAGCTGCGCGAGATGGTTGCGCGTAAAGCGCTGCGCAAGCCGTTCGAGCTTCAGATTGACGATCGCGTTGATCTGCGCGTCGCCGAGGTGGTAGTACGGAACGAGCACGAGCCGGCCGAGAAACGCCGGGCTGAATTGCCTTAGCAGCGCCGGGCGCAGCTTCCCGATCAGTTCATCGGGCGGCGGGCGACGGCCGCCGCGGGATGCTTCCGTAATCACGTCCTGCGCCGCATTCGACGTGAGCAGGATCAGCGTGTTCTTGAAGTCGATGGGGACGCCCTCGCCGTCCTCCATCACGCCCTTGTCGAACACCTGAAAGAACAGTTCCAGCACATCCGGATGCGCCTTCTCCATTTCGTCGAGCAGCACGACGCTGTACGGGCGGCGTCGTACCGCTTCCGTAAGGACACCGCCACGGCCGTAGCCGACATACCCTGGCGGCGCGCCCTTCAGCCCCGAGACGCTATGCGCCTCCTGAAACTCGGACATATTGACAGTGATCATGTTGCGCTCACCGCCGTACAGCAGGTCCGCGAGCGCAAACGCCGTTTCCGTCTTGCCGACGCCACTCGGTCCGACGAGCAGAAAGACGCCGACGGGTTTGCCTGGATCGTCGAGATCGGCGCGGAAAGTGCGCACACGGCGCGCGATGGCGTCGAGCGCCTCGTCCTGGCCTACCACGCGTTCGGCAAGCTTGTCCTGCAGGTAGAGCACCGTATGCAATTCATCGGCGAGCATCCGGCCAACGGGAATACCCGTCCAGCCGGATATCACCTTCGCGACCGTTTCCGAATCGACGCACACGGGGACCATCGGCTCGTCGTTTTGCACGGCTTCGAGCCCTTTCTCCAGTCGCGACAGATTCGCCGTCAGCGACTCACCTTCTTCGGGCTCGGCCGCGCCGCTCTGATCCGCCAGATAGCCGCGAATCCTCTTTCGCCACGTTAGCACCTCTTCCACTGCGCGCTTTTCGGTCGCGAGTTTCTCGGTGAGACGCGAGTGCTGTGCACGCTCGTCTTCGAGCTGCTTCGTGATTGCAGAGAGAGCATCGGCGCGGTCAGCGCCCATCGCGGCTTCATGACGCGCGATACGAAGCTGGTTTTCGGCGGTATCGAGCGAGCGACCGAGTGCCTCGATCTCTTCGGGCAAGCCGTTCTGGCCGATCGCGACGCGCGCGCACGCCGTATCGAGCACGCTGATAGCCTTGTCCGGCAACTGGCGCCCGGAGATGTAGCGATGTGAGAGCTTTACGGCATCCCGCACGGCCTCGTCGAGGATCTCGACGCCATGATGCTCTTCGAGCTTCTGAACCATGCCGCGCAGCATCTCGATCGCGACGGCTTCGCTCGGCTCCTCGACCTTTACGACCTGGAAGCGTCGCGCCAGCGCCGGATCGCGCTCCACGTACTTCTTGTATTCGGCCCACGTCGTGGCGGCAATCGTGCGCAGCTCGCCGCGTGCAAGCGCTGGCTTGAGCAGGTTGGCCGCGTCGCCCTGGCCTTCGCTGCCGCCCGCGCCGATCAGCTGATGGGCCTCGTCGATGAAAAGGATCACTGGCACGGGTGACGCCTTTACTTCCGCGATCACCGACTTGAGCCGGTTCTCGAACTCGCCCTTCACGCCCGCTCCCGCCTGCAGTAGCGCAAGGTCAAGCGAGCGAACAGAAACGTTGATCAGCGCGGGCGGCACGTCGCCTTGCACGATGCGCTGCGCGAAGCCTTCGACGACAGCCGTCTTGCCGACCCCCGCCTCGCCCGTCAGGATCGGGTTGTTCTGCCGGCGACGCAGAAGCACATCGATCAGTTGCCGGATCTCGGCATCGCGTCCGCGAATAGGGTCGATCTTGCCTTCGCGCGCAAGGCCCGTCAGATCCACAGTGTATTGATCGAGCGCAGTCTTACGGCCCTGGTTCGCGCCACCACCCTGCGCCATGGACGGCATCGTCCCTTGAGCTTGTGGCGCAGCAGCGGGTGCTGCACTGGCTTGCCCCACTTCCGGCGTCGTCGACGCACGCGCCTGCGCCCCACCGGCATCTTCAGCCGAACCTGCGAGCACGACGCTGAGGCGCTCACGCAAACTGGCACGAGGAACATTCAGCAGGGCCGGCGCGGACTCGAGCAGCATGCCGCGCAGACTATCTACCTCAAGCAGCGCCAGCACAAGCGTGCCGGAACGGATCCGGCGCATCGGATTCGAGCAGCGTCAACAGAAGATGCTCGACGTCGACGTTGTAATGCGTCTGACGCACGCACAGTTGCGCGGCCTGCTCCATCGCAAGCTTGCATTCCGGATTGAGCCGGCTCAACAGGGTACGGATATCGATGTCCATGCGCGTTTTTCTCAAAGATTCGTCGGCGCGGGCACGGCGGCTTCGCGCATCGCGAGGCGCACCGGCTTCGGCGTGTGGGTGTCGTTGCTCGCGCCGCCCAGCCAGGAGGTCCAGCCGAGCCGGCCCGCGCGCAAACCGCCCGCTGCGCAGTCGACGCGTTGTGGCGCGAGATGCAGCACGAACTGCACGTCGAAGTCCTGCTGCAGATACGACCGGATCAGCCAGGCCGCCATCGCGTGATCACGGCCACCGGGCAGCAGCGCTTCGAAGCGGGCCTTCGTCAGTTCGGGAAACTCGATGCATATGCCATTCGCTTCGTCCCACGTGCGACGACCAAGTACCGCCGCGCCGCCCAGACGCGGTGCGCGCGAACCGGCGCGCGCGAGTCGCAGCGAATCGGCGGCATCGATCTCACGCCAGCCGCCGACAAACTGCGCACCGCGCACAGCCCGTCATCGAACGCGGCGCGGCGCCGAGCAGGCCCGCATGCCGCATCCACAAGTGTTCGCCGTGCGGGCCATGCGTCGGGCCATTCACGCCCGCGCGCAGCCCGAGATTGCTCAGCGCATCGAGCGCCGCCGCGAGTGCGGATCCATGCGGCGAGCGCCAGTTCAATCCCGGCGCGTGCTTCTTGCGGCTGCGGTAGAGGAATGACAGAAACCGGTGGTTGAAGATATCGAGCAGGTCCGCCGTCGCCGTGTCGCGTTGGGCGCGCCGCGCCAGCACCAGCTCCGTATAGGCCATCGGCAGCGGACCGTTCGCGCCTGCCAGCGTGAGCACGGGCGTCGTCACCGTATAGCTGGCGTGCATTTCGTGCGCTCCGTGCCGCTCGCGCGATGTGTGTCCGTCTTCGTTCGCGGCATCTGCGTGGCCGCCGTCTTGCGACCCTACATGTTCGCGCACGCTGCGGATGTCGCTCGGCTCGAACGCGAGCGAAACATGGCCGGCAAGACGCACGGCCTCGCCATGCCCGTTGCCGCGTCCAAGCGGCCTCGCCCATGGCGCAGCCCGTTCCAGCAGACTGATCGCCTGGAACAGATCGAAGCGCTGCGGATTCGCCTTGAGGAGGGCGATCAGAGCAGCTGCTGGCAGCCCGTCATCGAACGCGGCGCGGCGCCGAGCAGGCCCGCATGCCGCATCCACAAGTGTTCGCCGTGCGGGCCATGCGTCGGGCCATTCACGCCCGCGCGCAGCCCGAGATTGCTCAGCGCATCGAGCGCCGCCGCGAG
>WNGR01005269.1_pt1 | contig 13894 bp, 18 predicted proteins | sample 5407581 | NCBI WGS metagenome assembly WNGR01 (sample SAMN13153383, study PRJNA577476) | soil metagenome | isolation source: 80 cm soil or saprolite under Garry oak tree replicate 2 | place: USA:California | collected 2016-06-15 | reverse complement strand
CAAGGATTCGTGTTGGCTCGCATAGGTCAAACTGTAGCAGTGCCGACACGCAAATACGGGGCTCCCACCAAGTAAAGCTTGGCTACACGCCGCCCGCAATACCGCCCAGCGGCGTATGCGGTGCAGAGAAACCACGGGCGTTGTCCGCCAAGACTGCATCCTGTCCACACGATCGGCACGCGTTGCTCGACCGACTTCCATTGGGTGCTTTCCATCCCACGAAACCGAAAACTCAGGACCACCGTGTCGGTTTCAGTCCGCACGCTGATGCTGCCTGAAGGTTCTCCGCCGCAGGTCCATGAACATGAGAACCATTGACCTGGCTGCAGCCGGCCCTCGCGGTGCCAGCGGCGTACGTCAATCGAGTGATAGCTCTCGCAGTTCGGGCGACCACCGTAAGCAGGTCGGGCCATCAGTTCCCCTCCCTTGACCACTCGATCCAGACCAGGGAAGGCGCATGCCGCAGCGCCAGGATCAGCAGCGCCAGTACAACGAGCGGATAAACGACGAAATCGGTAAAATAGCTCGCTTTGCTGAGGCGCATGCTCCCTGGGCCTCTACGAACTGATTCCACGCACCATGTTTAGTTCGCGCGCAGGCGAAGACGCCATCCCCGCCGCGTACCGGCGAGATGTGCCACAATCCGAGACGATCGGTCCCGTGCCTTAGAGCCTTCGCCGCACGTGGGCTCATGCCAGTTCGGACTGTGCTCATGGCGGCTCCAGCTTCGGGTATCGTCGCAGGAAGTCGGGCACGTCAGGCACCTCGCCCGGTAAGGTTTGCTCGATCTGAGCGACATAGACCTACATTTCGGGCGACGGCTCGACGTCCGGTTTGTGCTCAAGCTCGCACCGGAGCCGCGCGAGGAATGCCGCGCGATGATCCTCGGGCGCTGACGCGTAGAACGCATTGAGGCCAACCGCATCGACGAACTTGGTCCGCTCTTCCGGCGTGGCGAGCACCCAGCAGTCGAGCGAATTGAGCGCCGGTGGCTCGAATGCCTTCGTCCGCGGCGGAACCACCCTCGAAGCGGCAGTGGCAGCCTCTACACGGCCGTTACCACCGCGGACCGGATCCTCCTGGCTCCTGCTCGTGGTAACGGTCTTGGTAACGACGCCACGGCAACGGCTTCGCAGCTTGCCGACGAACACATGCGATGTTCCGCACCGTCGCGCGATCTCGCGATTGCTGAGCCGGGCCAGCTCGGGATCGTCAAGGTACGCCCGGACGGCCTTGCGCTTGGCCGCGCTCGTGCCCGGCTGATACTTGGCGAACTGAGTGCTATTGGGGATGCCGTTCTGCTCGAACGATCCATGTCCAGGGAGGCCCGCCCCAGCAGGCGTGCTTTTCACCTTGGCGGTCATCGGTCATGCCGCCTCGACGCCGTCGCGCTCGGCGGCAAGTGCTTTAAGCAAAGCGTCAATTTCGTCGAGATCCCAGCCCACTGCATTGTCGGATAGCTGGATACGTCTCGGAAAGCGCCCCTCTTTCTCGCGCCTGCGGATCGTACTTTTACTAAGTTTGGTTAGTTTTTTGACTTCAGGAAGTCGCCCGATTCGCATTGTATGGCCTCCGCTGGAACACGCTGAGACCCGATGAACCACAGCGGGCGCGCCGACAATAATGGGTTCAATTAATGCCTCGAAGCGGGAATTGTCCCCCTTGCTCTTCGCCGCTCTCGCCTGCGCGGGTTCCGCACGTCGCGCAGAAATGCCCCGAGTGCCGAATTCGTGGAAGGTCGGATTCCGAGAAGGCTTGCGATTGCGCGATCGACTAATTCAGCCAGCCGAAAAAAGGCGCCCTCGTATTTGCCCTCGTGCTCGTTCCACGTTACGGTGGCATCGCGCCCCGTTTGCTGCTCGAACAATTTGGCGAGCGTCAGCATAAGCACATATCGTTCGGTGTCTGGGGTACGGCCGCGGCGATCGGCAGGTAGTCGCTGGATCGTCGCGTCGGCCGATGCGCGGACCTCTTCCGCCATGGTGACGGCGTCTCCGATCGCTTTCAGGTCGAACCTGCCACGACTGGCCAGCATAAGCTGGAACGCCGCCTCGCCGTCTGCCGCAAGCCCCGGATCGACAAGAGACACCAACTCATCGCGGAATTCTTTGGCTGCCTCGTGCGCCTTTTTGGCTGCACGACGCAACCTAGCCAGCCGCTTGCGGACGGCCACATACCGCACGGGGTCGCCTCTCGTGCTCCGTAGATATTTCCAGACACACAACAGCAGCGCGCGCCGCAGTGGCTCGTCGGGTAGCGCGCGCTTGACCTCCGCGAATGCACCGTCAAGAAACAGGCCAGCAACGGCCTGCTCGTCATCGGGGCCAAAACCAGGAAAGGCCTCGGCGGTCATTTTGGATGCGGCTTCGTTCACGCCCGTGCTCCGGTCGGGAACGGCACGACCTCCCCGCCGGGCGCCGCATCGATGATCTGCTCGAGTCGCCGACCCCAGGCGTCCATCGCTTCGGCCACCTCCTTCTCCCTGCGATGTCGGTCATAGATCGCCGTCACGCCGCTCTCGGCGTGATTGAGAACCTTGCCGATCACGACGCGGTCGATGCCAAGCCGCGCCATGTTGGTCGCGGCGCTGCGCCGCAGATCGTGCAGGTGCCAGGACGCAAGGTTCACGTTCCCCGGCCGCTCGCCACGCTCGGCAGCGGCTTTGCGGAGTTCCTGTAGCGCCTCCCGGTCGAGCTTGGCTTTCGCCTTTGACCAGCCGCTCAGCGCCTTCGTGCCGCCAGTGGTGAAGACGAACGGGCCCATTTCCGGCGTCGCATCGATGACGCGCAACGCGGCATCGTTCAGCGGAATTTCGTGTGCCCGATTGGCCTTCGTTCGACCGGCGGGGAGCCGCCAGAGCTTTGCGCGGCGATCAAGTTCCTCCCATCGCGCCCGGCCGGCTTCATCCCGGCGAGCGGCTGTGGCGAGCATGAACCGCACCGCACGGCCGAATGCGCCGATCCGGTCGCATGCGAGCCAGACCGCGCGGATTTCCGCATCTACTAATATGCGGTCGCGTTTGGATTCCCGACCCGGCTTCTTGACGAGCGCCGCCGGGGAGGCTTCGATCATGGCCCGATCAAGTGCCCAGCGAAAGAATGTCTTGATGTAGGCCAGCAGCCGATTCGCCATCACCGACTTGCCGTCATCGTGCAGTCGGTAGACGGCCGCGATGACATCCTTTCGCGAGATGCTGGTCAGCGGCCGCGAGCCCCACTTTGCAAGCAAAAGGCGCCGCATTTCGCGCTCAACGTCGCGACCGGTTCGCAACCTCGAAAGGTGACGCGACACGAACTCCTCGAAGGCTGCCGCGAACGTGTCGGCCCGCCAATGCTCCTCCTTCCGCCGCAACTCCTCCTCGTGGGTCTGCGGATCGATCCCCTTGCGGATGAGCTCGAGCCACTCTCGGGCCTTAATGCGGGCCTGTTCCAAGCTGATCGCCCCGTACTCGCCGAGCGCACGCGGCACCGGATGCTTGCCGCCAGGGTACCTCTTGACCAAGACGAACGTGCACTTGCCCCGGTCGCTCATTCTAACGGCGAGCCCCGGTACCAATGCGTCCCACATGATCGGGCGCGTACGCGCGCTGCCGTCGGGCGCTCGCCAAAGGGTGCGCCACGTCTTCGTGCCCGGCCGCAACGCCTTCAACGTGCGATCGGTGATCTCTATCTTCGCTGCCATGCTCCGCCCCGCTGATCAATCGTCATGTGGCGGCTCGCGAGCCCTTCGGGACAACAGCCGGACAACGGCGAGGCTGAGCTTGGGTGAACCGCCTTGAGGCCGGATGATACAGGGAAAGCTTGACAGGACCTAGCTTTTTCGTGTTGGAAAGATTTGGGTGAACCGTCCCGGAATGCCGTGGGACAGCGAAGCAGGCGACTGTGGATCAGGAGGTCGGCGGTTCGAATCCGCCCAGCTGTACCAGACAAAACAATCGTTGAGACGAAATTAACCAACGGCTGCTCCGCACAGGTAATCTGCAAGTGATGTAAAGGACTCGGCCCGGATACGCCGGCCTATCGCCTATTCGAATGCCAAGCTTGCCGGTTTATCGCCAGGATTGCCGAGCCGATCACCTGAAGTCGCCTCGTTCGGCGGCCCGAGGTGCTCTAGAGTCCCGCTCGAACGGTTCGCCTTCGGCGGCTTCCGCGCTGCTCTTGACAGTCGGTCAGGGCCGCGGGCGCGCTTGGCATAGTTTCTTTCCATCTGGAAATAAAGCTCTCGGAGTTCGGGCGGAAATGGCCGACCGAACAGGGCCAACGTCCGAATAAGCTTGTCCATAATTCCCTCCCGCGGGTAGTTCCCAGTCAAAGAGTCTATACGCCCACGCGCGCCGCCTTCATGGGCTCGCTACTCGAAGCCGCGTGCGCGATCCGTCTCACCGGCGCAACGTGCGCATTCTTCCCCGGATCCGCAGGGTGTCTCCCGCATTTTCCGGGCGTGCAAAAATGCCCGCCGCGAGCATCAGAATCGGCGAGAGTAGTGCGATCAGCAACAGCACCTTCGCATCCATGGAGCCATCCCCGAGTGTCATAGCTCTTGGCTTATGCCATTCCGTGCCGGCAAAAGAGGCGCTTTTCACTACGGCTTTATTCCGCCCTCCACAGCGACAAGTTCGGCAAAACAGCTGATCGCCGCGGCGTGTTCCGCTAGCCTCCGCCACGTGCGGGCCATGTCGACAAGGACCGTTCTGTCGGAATCGTTGCCGGCGCTTCGCGCCAATCGAAGGCACTCGAGGGCGTTCTGCCGATAGTCGTCGCGAGTACTCAAGACTGTCCCCTCCCGTACTATCCCACCGGGAATTTCGGTGCCACGAAAGTGCGGCGAAAACACGTCGGGCGTCTCCGCGGGCTTCGCCATGCCGCCCGCCGTAGGGGCGTTGACCGCGGGACACTCGCCGACATACACCCGGCAAGGTGCGGCCGGCACGCAACGTTCGCCCGCAGTGACGCAGATGAGCACGCAGTCTCCCCGTAACGGCGGCCGCGCGGTGTTGCTGACCGGCGGGGCCGGCGGCATCGGGACCGCCATCACCGAAGCGCTGCTCGCCGGCGGGCATTCCGTCGCGGCGGTCGATCGGGACGAGGCCGCGCTGCACCGGCTCTCCGCTCTTCACGGCCGAGCGGGCGCGCGCGAGCGCCTCTATGCGATCGTCGCCGATCTCGCTAACGAGCCGGCATGCCTGCACGCCGTCCAGGCGGCCGTGGCGCGGTTCGGCCGGGTCGATGCGGTCATCAACAATGCCGGCATCGGCGTGAGCTCGCTGCGCCCCGACGCCGAGGTTCGCCTTCCCGCGATCGAGGAACTGACGGCGGAGATCTGGAACAACTTTTTCAACATCAACGTGCGCGCGCCCATGCTGGTGACCCGCGCCGCCGTCCCTGAGATGAAACGCCGCGGTTGGGGAAGGATCATCAACAACACGACCAGCTTTCGCACCATGCTGCGCGTCCTGCCGTACGGCGCGACCAAGGCGGCGCTGGAATCGATGTCGGCCGTCTGGGCGAAGGAGCTGGACGGCAGCGGGATCACCGTCAACGTGCTGATCCCGGGCGGGCCGACCGACACGCCGTTCATCGCCGACGGCTCGGGCTGGCCCCGCGATCGCATGCTGCGGCCGCAGATCATGGGGCCGCCGGCGCTTTGGCTCCTGTCCGATGCATCCGGTTCAGTGACCGGCCGGCGCATCGTTGCGGCGCGATGGGACGCGTCTCTGTCCGGACCGGAAGCGGCCGCGCGCGCCATCGGCTGGCCCGAGCTTGCCGCAGACGCCGTGTGGCTCTCGGAGCGACCGGCGTGAACCGCGGGCAGGCGAGGCTGGTGAATATTCTTTAAGCCCGATCTGCTGATTGGATCTAAAACTCCGGCCAACGCGATCACGACCGGATTTCGACCACCTCGGCATCGGAGGTTCCGGCGCGCACCACGTCGCCGAGCTTCCTGCCGGTCAGGGCGCGGGCGACCGGGGACACGTAGGAGATCGTGCCGCGCGACGGATCGGCTTCGTCCTCGCCGACGATGCGGTACGTCTGCCGGCGCCCGTCCTCCCGCAGGATGGTCACGGTGCAGCCGAACTGCACCTCGGCGGGATTCGACGGTGGCGCGATCACCTGGGCCGTGGTCCTGCGGGAGGTCCAATACCGCAGCTCACGGCCAAGTTTGGCCAAGGCGGCACGCTCGCCCGCGGCCTGCGCGGCCGCGTGTTCCTGCTGCAGGCGAGCCAGATTGGCCTCGATGAGGGCGAGACCTTCGGCCGTCACGAAATTCGGATGCGGCGAAATCGCGCGCTCCGGAAGCTCCTCGACGGTCTCGTCCGTCTCTTTGACGAAAGCCCGGCTCATTTGCCTCATCTTCAGCGCTGCCGGCGCCGGATGCGAACGCTTCGGCAGGATCTTTCCGGGTCCTGCCTCGAGCAAGGAAGAACCTGCGGGGCGCGTGCACTCTGCCGCTCCCGAGCGGCGTGCGTCGTTTGGATAACGCTTTGCGCCGGCAAAATATCCACACCCGCGAGACTTTGTGCCGCCGAACCTCGGCCTGTCGGGCCTATTTCCCGGCCTCGTGAACCGGACGTGCAGGTGGCGCGACTACCTGCAGCCGCCATTCGCGGCGCATCGGATGGCACGTCAAGGCGGTCTGCACCGGGAACGGAACCACGGGGGACGCGAACATCGACCTGCCGGGTTTCCGGCAATCGTCTGAGGTGGTCGAGCGAACGCGGCGCGACGCTTTGCGTTGGATGCAGCCGCGGTCGAGCGCGGTTCCGAACCGGGCAAGGGATGGGCAAGGCGTTGGTGCCGCCCGGCGGGTGCTCGAATGGGGAACCGCCGCCTCGACTCCGGATTAATTTCTACGGCGTTCACGCAAACGAACCTGTGAGGCGGTAATGGCCAGATGCGAAACCTGCGGAAACGACTATGACAAGGCGTTTCAGGTAGTCCTGAACGGGGTGACCCACACGTTCGATAGTTTCGAATGCGCGATCCAGGGGGTCGCGCCGACTTGCCCGCACTGCGGCACCCATATCGTTGGTCACGGCGTGGAAAAAGGCGGCACGATTTTTTGTTGCGCTCATTGTGCCAAGACGGAAGGCGTGCGCGAATTGCGTGACCGCGCCTGAGCGCTTCCCGCGCCGCGCCTGTGCGTAGCTGGAGGGAAACCGGCCGAGCCGTTCCGGCGTGCGGGCATGAGCGCCATTCCCGGGCCGGAGCCGGCTTCCAGGGGGCCGTGGCAGCGCGCATCGCGAAGACCTTAACGCAACCTTAACCATGGCCGGACGAGGCTCGCCTCCGAAGCGCAGCGGAGGGTCGGCGGCTCGGCGCCGAACAGGTCATGCAAAATCCGGAGATATGCCGCAGCCAGGCGATGAAATGCATGCTCCTGGCCGCGGAAGCCAAGGACTTTCCGTACAAGCTGATGCTGCTCAGCATCGCTCAACTGTGGCGCGCCATCGCGGAGACGACCGAGAAGGTGGAGGCGCTGCAGAACCCGGAAGCTGCCGCGAGCGTTGCGCCGGCGCACTGAGCCCCGGTGATCGGGTCTCGAGCGCCCGTGGCGGGATCCAGGTCTTCATCATCCGGCCGCGAGACGGTCCTCGGAGTTGTTGGCCACCTCCTCACAGACGGCGGCCAGGCCGAGTAGCTCTTCCTTGACGAGAGGATCTTCGGTTTTTTCCGCGAGCTGCCGATATTGCTCGGCCCGAACGCGAAGATAGTCATGGTATTCCATGCCGACCTCCCAGTGCGACGGAAGGCTCTTCAGAACTTCGCTACTTCTCCTGCGGATTTCCCAATCGCAAATCGCACAATCCCCAGTCCATCAATTTGAAGGAGCCGCTCCTGATTCGCACGTCGATGCCGTTGTGGAAAAACAGCATGTGCTGCGCCTTCTCGACCTTCTTGGCGTTCTCCAATGGGGAGAATGGCTTGCGAACCCGCCGCCAAGACGCCCCCTGAGGGGTCCTGCCCAATTCCTGGAACCCGGACGCGATGACATTGAGCTGAGTGAATCGCGGTGCCGCGTTGAATTCTTCGGTGAATTGCTCCGCATCGAATTTCTTCGGCGCGCGTGATTTGACGGCGGTGAGCATGGCGTCGGCAAGACTTTTTGCGTAAGGGTTCTGCGGGGCCAATTCCACGTAGGAGAGCAGGTGCTCGGCCAGCAGCGCGTTGATGGCCGCGTTGAGTTTTGTCGACGGGAAAAACATGATTGCACTCGCCTGCCGAACCCTGCACCGACCCGAAGCTTAACTCATCCGGAACTCCAGCGCATCTGGGGCGGATCGCGATCGAGATTGCTGCGCCAAATCTTGGTCCTTGTGCCGGAGGGGACGATTTGCCGGCCTTCGAAGAGCGCGCCCAGTCTCCCTGGCGTCTTGTGGTGGCGCCGGAGAAGATGCCGCCAGCGCCGCAGTTTGCGGCAGGTCTCGCGCGGATCATCCGAATTTTGTGCATTGATCTGTGCCGGGTTCGGGTCGCGTCTTTGCCCAATTTTGCGGCAGCCAAGGTCAATTCATTGTTGCGCTTATGAGATCCGGTTTGGCTCGCATGCGCCGGTCGCGATCGCCGGCATGATTGCCGCTTGGCACGATGCTTGCTGAGAAAATCCCGGCGCGCCGCCGCAGGCGCGCTGACTTGACCCCGGCGCGCCCGGCGTCGGCGCATCGCTACGAGCCTTCATGGAAACGAGGACGCAAATACCTTCGAACACCCGCGCTCTTCTTAGCGGATCTGCGACGATCGGGACGATGCTCCTGGTGAGCGGATCGGCCAAGGTCGGCTATGGTGTCTGGGCGCTCGGGATCGCGGCATTGACCTGCATCGTTTATGCGGCCGGCAAATATGTGGTCGCCTGCGCTAGAATGTTGTTCCTGCGACCTTCGTCGGCCGGGCCGTCGTGGCGTTTGCGGCGCCGAAGGAACGGTCGTTACATTGCCGCTACCGAGCCCGGGGCGACCTAATCCCGGAAATCCCCGAACAAGGTCGCTCGATCGCTTCGCGGCGCCTTCCGGTGTCACCGTGAAACCGCGATTTTGTCGCAATGTGGCGCAGCTCACACATTCGCGGCCGCACTTCCTCCTAATGTGCACCGTAAGCCTTCTTTGCGTGCCGGCGGTGTCGGCGCAAGTCGGGAGAAGATCATGCCGGATGCGCGGTACTATGTCGTGAGGGATCACGACGGATGGATGATCAAGTTCGAAGATGAACACTATGGTCCTTATTCCAGTCATGACGACGCGGTGCGCTTCGCGCTCGATGCCGCCCGCAAGCTCGGGGACCAGGGTGAGTGCGCTCACGTTTGCATGATGGGCGACGATGGTCAGTTCCGGCCGCAATGGAGCTACGGCCGCGGCCATCCAGTGCGGATGGGCGCGTAACCGCCCCAACCGGCGAGCGCGAATGGTCACCGCACGGGCAGCATCACTCCTGCGGAGCCGGTGAAATCCGGCGTCTGCCGTCGAGGGGCCGCGACGCCGTGCCGAGGCGATGACCCGCAAGATCCGCGATCGGTGCGATGCTGGGTGAACCCGGGTGGAGGTCGCCGGCTGCGCCGAGAACCTCCGACCTGACCCGCTCCCAGGCCCGATCGACATGATCGTGGGCCGTCTCCAGCAGCGCGCACAACGCCAGATAACGGCCTCGGACGGCGATTTCCTCGAAGACCCTGTCATCGTCCCAGCTGCGCTGCAGGCGCGCGAGGCGCCTTGCGGCGCTTTGCAACCGTCCGCGCGACCCTACCGAGGCGAGCAAAAGGTGCGCCGCGCACAGTCCCTCGCCGATCTGCGGCGGGAAATCCTGCGCCCTGCCGCCGCCGCAGCCTGGGACGCAGCATGCCGTCGATAGAATCATCGACCTACTCCCACCGGCCCGGCGCCCGCGGACCCGCGGCCGTGAATTGCCGGCCGCCTCGGGATAACGGGGAACATGGGTCGCGGTTCAACGCGCATGGGCATCAGGCGGCGGCTCGAGAACTCCGCATCGAAAGCAGCACCTGCGATCGAGCGACGTTGAGCTGCAGCGATCCGCGGATTCTCGCGAGAGCCGCGGCGGTATCGGCAAGCGAGCGCGCCGCCTCCCGGCATTCGTACGCCGCCTGGGAGAACCCGAGCACCGCTGCTGCCTCGCGGAGCGATTCCAGCAGCCGAGCCTGTTCGTCGTTTTGCTGCCGGTCCGCCGCCCGTTCCACTTGCTCCAGCAATCGGCCGGTATCCTCCAGGAAGCCGTCGATGATCGATCTCAGCTCATCGGCCCCGATGTGTTCGGCCAGCGCTTCGAACTGGGTCTGATCGAACTCGATGGTCGGCGGGCCTGATGGCAGCGTCTGGGCCCGCTTCGGTGCGTTTGCACTCGCCCGTGCGATCGCCGCCGCCAGATCCGGCACGTTGATCGGCTTGCCCACGAAGTCGTCCATGCCGCCGGCGAGGCAGGTGTCGCGATCGGTCGCGAAGACGTTCGCGGTCATGGCGACGATCGGAATGGACTTGCCGCTCTTCAAGGCGCGAATGGCCGCCGTCGCCTCCAGCCCGTTCATGCGCGGCATCTGCATGTCCATGAAGATCAGGTCGTAGGGCCGGGATTCGACCTTGGCGAGCGCGGCCTCGCCGTCTTCCGCGATGTCGACCATATGGCCGAGGGAACGCAGCATGCCCTTGGCCACCTTCTGGTTCACCGCCATGTCTTCGACCACCAAGATACGCAGGGCCGTTTCCGCATCCTGCACGCTGGCCGCCTGCTCCGCCTCCGCCGGGGCTTCCGCCACGTGCAACGGGATCTCGAACCAGAAGGTGCTTCCGGTTCCCGGCGTACTGATGACGCCGATCGCCCCGCCCATTGCCTCGATCAGCCGCTTGGAGATAGCCAGCCCCAAGCCGGTTCCCCCGAAGCGGCGGTTGATGCTGGCGTCCCCCTGCGAGAACTCCTTGAACAGCCGACCTTTGGCCGAATCCGGGATGCCGATCCCGGTGTCCGTCACTGCGAACCGCAGGCGTGGCTCCCCGCTCTCCTGGCTGCCGCCGACCCGCAGGCGCACCGAGCCATGGGGCGTGAACTTGACCGCGTTGCTCAACAGATTGAGCAGGACCTGGCGGATGCGCTTTTCGTCGCCGCGCACGAATGGCGGCAGGTCCGGATCGAGCTCGAACGCGAGCTCCAGGCCTTTGGCCTGCGCGCCCCCCAGGCTCACCCGGACCGCGGAATTCACCAGGCGAGCCAGGCCGAACGGCACTTGCTCGATTTCCACCATCCCGGTCTCGAGCTTGGAGAAGCTCAGGGTGTCGTCGATGATGCCCAGCAGGGCATCGCCGCAACTGCGGATCGTCTCCACGCACTCGATTTGCTCGGAGCTCAGCCCGCTTCGCCGCAGCAACGCCGCCATGCCCAGCACGCCGTTGAGTGGCGTGCGGATCTCGTGGCTCATGGTCGCGAGGAACGCGGACTTGGCCCGGGCTCCCGCCTCGGCCGCTTCCTTGGCGGCCACCAGCTCGGTGATGTCGGTATAGGACTGCACCATGCCGCCGGAGGGGAGAGGTTCTATTTGCACCTGGAGCACTGTGCCGTTTGGACGCCGCCTGACGTATGACTTCGGCAAGGTGCCCTTGCCATGGAAGTAATATTGTCTAACCTCTTCCGGGAGGAGTTCGGCATTCGGACCGAACTCGCCATTTTTCCATTGCGCCAGGAAAATGTCTGATACGTGCATCGGCAAAGCAAGCCTGGATACACCTGAACCTGATCCTTCGGCGCCAGAATACTCGACAGCCCGCTTATTGAAGATCAAGACCTTGCCTTCCCGGTCGACGAATGCAATGCCCTGATTCATGTGTGCCAAAGTTATTTCGAGCAGATCGACATCTTCGGTGTGCACGGCGCGAGCCTCATACCTCGCCCTTGCCATCTGCCACTCTCGGTCTTCAAGCCGCAAATAGCGGAAAGAGGCGAACAGCATTCCAAACAGGCCCAACGCGAGCGCCGCACTCGCTAGCGTCACTTCAGAATCAGCCCAATGTCCTGAAGCAAGGTTCGTCAGCCAAATGGAAGCCATCGTGCATACGAGCGCAAGAGCGACGATCGCGATCGCCGCTTCGGACGCTCGAATGCGCCAAGGTGTCTTTTTTTGGATATCAAGCGGCAATCTTGGGCTCCAGCTTACCGGCCTTCGGTCAAGTGTGGATCGGCCGTATCTTGCCGTGACTTCTTTACTTTTCCCCGAACGAAGTCGGGTAGCGGCGACAACGACTGGTTGACTTGAGTGCGCATTAAGGTTAATGGTGGGTTATCCTTTCCGGTAAAAGTTATTTGGGGGCATGATACGTTATGGGCGCGAAAACGGGGGGCGAACCCAGAATGCTTGCCGTTGCTCAATCTCCAAGCAGTTTCGCGGAGCGCGTGGAGCAGCTGCTGGATCATGTCCAATATCGCCGAGCCGAAACCGAGGCCGATTTGGACAGCATTCTACGGTTGCGATACAATGCATATTTGAAAGAGGGCGGTATTTGTCCCAATAGCTCCGGGCGGCTCGATGATGGGTTCGATGAAGGGGACAACGTGTGCAATTTTAGCGTATTCATTGACGGGGAATTGGCGAGCGCGTTGCGTCTGCATACACTTCTGCAGCCCGGCCAGACCTCACCCGTGCTTAGCGTGTTCGGTGATGTGCTTCTACCCAAGCTGAACGCTGGCAAGTTGATGCTCGACCCCAACCGGTTCGTTGCGGACTATAAAGTTGCCCGTTTTTACCCAGAGCTGCCGTATATAACGCTCAGGATTGCCTACATGGCCGCCCTGTTTTTTGATGTAGATTTGGTAACCATCATGGCGAGACCGGAGCATCGAGCTTTCTATAAGAGAGGTCTTTTCGCAAGGGAGGTATGTCCGCCAAGGGCTTTTCCGCCTCTCATCACGCCCGTAGCTCTTCTGCTCGTCGACTTCGCGAAGGACGCGGAGCTAGCTGCCCAACGTTATTTCTATGCCGCATCATCGCAAGCAGAGCGGGAAGCTCTTTTTGGAAAGGGCCCAACTTCGATGGGCTTTCGAAGCGCCCCGATCACAACGACTTCCAGTCGCGAAGCCTAGTGCAACAGGAAACCGACCCGGAGCTTTCTGCCGGTCGCAATTGAATTGACGGGTCGCAACTTCAGCCGCTCACGCCCGCAGCGGCGTCGCGCCCGATGGGGTTTCGGGCGCGGCCAGCCCGAAACGCTTCCGCGCCGCCCGATAATCCCGGTAATCCTGCCGCGCCGCCCGCACCCGCGCGAGCTCCTGTTCGAGCTCGCGGAGATAGGACTGGCCCTTGCTCGACAGCGTGGCGGGATCGATGCGTCGCCAGCCCAGGCACATCTCGTAGACTCCCTGCGCGCCGATGTTGGCGGCTCCGCTTCGCAGCGCATGCGCGTGCTCGCGGAAGCCTTGGGCATCGCCCCTCGCCACCGCTTGCGAGAGCTCCTCGATCATGTCCGCTGCATCGTCGATGAATTGTTGGGCGAGCTCCTCGACAAAATCATCGCCGCCCAGGGCCTTCAGGGATTCGAGCGTGCGGACGTCGAGCGCAGAGGGCCTGTGCTCGGTGACCGCTCCCGGTTTTCCGGTTTCGGCCGCTTGCGCCGATCGCGATGGGCGGGTGTGCTGCTCCGGCGAGATTGCCGCTTCGAGAGCCGGGAGCAGCCCGGCCGGTTCGATGGGTTTTGCGATGCAGGCGTCCATGCCGGCCTCCTCGCAACGCCTTTGCGTCGGCTCGTCGGCCTGCGCCACCAGCGCCACGATGGGGACGCGCGGACGCCCGGTCGACAGGAAGCGGATGAGCTTGGCCGCCTCGATCCCGTTCAAGACCGGCATCTCGATGTCCATCAGCACGGCATCGAATGCGCCCTTGGCGGCCGCCTCGGCGGCGGCTTGGCCATTGT
>WNGR01005267.1_pt1 | contig 13895 bp, 5 predicted proteins | sample 5407581 | NCBI WGS metagenome assembly WNGR01 (sample SAMN13153383, study PRJNA577476) | soil metagenome | isolation source: 80 cm soil or saprolite under Garry oak tree replicate 2 | place: USA:California | collected 2016-06-15 | reverse complement strand
CGCTACATGGTCGTCGGTTTTGCTTCCTGCTGCAGCGCGCAAATCGAGCGAATTGCGCTCCGCGAGCCACTCGGGAACGAGCAGATCGGTCAATATCTGTTCAGCACACGCGCAAAGCCGCATACGCACCGCATGAGCCGCCTCATCGTTGACCATCGCGAGATCCGGACCTTTGCCGCGTTCCTGCACAAAGTGCCATCCATAGGCCCATGCCGCGCGGACCTCATGACGAAGGGCAGGGCTGGATGAGTTGCGCGCCTCGAATGACTCGAGCTGGTTTCTAAGATGCAGCAGAGATTCAAGCTGATGCGAGAAGATCTTGTAGCGAGCCCGGGAAGATGTTCCGCTCAGTCTCCACAACGATCGCATCGATAAACCCTGAAGGGCCGTAAAGGTGCGTCTTAAAGGAAGGCGATTCAGTGCAAGTAAAAGACGCTTGAGAGCGAGCCACGTGCCGTAGAACTGTGCGCTCTCGAGAAGGGTCAGGTAAAGCGCGACCGCGATAAGGGCATGCAGCACTCGATTGAAAGCTGTGTTCTCAAGGCTGTGAAGGATGAGATCAAAAGATTGCATCCACGCCCGCTGCAGTACGAAGCCCAGCAGAATTACTAGGAGCAGTGGAAGCGAATAGAGCATGATGGTGCGCTTGTTCAATCGCGGGAAAGGCAAAGCAGCCGCTTGGATGTCAGCGGCCACCTGATCGCTGACTTGGGAGAGGCCATCGGGAATGCGAGTGCGTCGAGGAAGAACAGGCCGTCCGTTTCCGAGCAGCGCCAGGCCCGAGAGAGATTGCCAAAACCACCAGTAGAATCCTGCGAGCATCATGATCAGCGAGATAACTGGCGACACTCCGCTGGTGAGATGTACAGAGCGATACGCTGTTGTAACTCCGCTCGAATCTGTCCCGCTGTAATCGAATGTCAGCCACCCGGCTAAGCCGAATAAGGCCACGACTACTAACGCTAAGATCACCCAGACCGGCGAAAAATGAAGCCTGCCTTTGAAGCTTTCTGCGGCTTTTTGAGACTCAGCGTCAGGTGCGGATATTGATCCGGTTGGTTTGTTCCACCATTTCAATTCGAGAACCGTGAGCACGCATGCGGTGACGGCGGCCAAGCCCATTATCAAAACCCATGCGCGGTCCATGCGGCTCAGCCACTCGTAGATGCGGCACGATGCAATAAATAGGAGAAGCAGGAGTGAGCATATGGTGGACCACCCGGCTGCAATCAAGGCAGGCCCGCGACGGCCTTCCCATGGGGTGAATTGAACAAACATTCCAAGATCCTGTCGGCTCCAGCCGCAGCTGCATGCAAAGAAATGCACGGCGAAAGCAAGTAGAGCCAAGACACAGCAAAATCGCCATGAACTCGAGAGAGCTAGTAGTTCTCTGGGTTGACTATCGCCGGGATTGACCTGCCGTTGCGTGGGTGTTATTGCGACGATTGCCAGGTTTGAAAATCGCGGCGAGTTTCCTGATGTCTTCTTCAGGATTGCAAGAGGCCAGTAACCGTCTCTGCCGATAACCGACAACCATGTGGCCGGTTCTGAGATTTCGCGTGCACCGTTTGGCGAGTCCCAGAAGGGAAGGGCGTAGTCGGGCATGTCAGGCTTCACAGGATGCTTGAAGTCATCGTGCGATCCGGCCTCTTCAGGGCTAACTGGAGGGTCAGTAATGAGATAGCGGACAGCTAGATAGTCCCCCTCCATCGTATAACTGCCGAATACACGGTGCGCATGCTGCGGAACGCTTTGTAACTGCTTAGTCCAGTCTTGACCGCGTGGAAGAAGCGGAAAACTTGAGAGCGAAATAACCCCTCTAAATTCGGTTGAATCCACCTCTCTTGCGAACAGCAGGTCTGACCCCATGGTTACGATATATGGGGTGGGATAGGCTCGATGGAGAAAGCGTGTGAGAAACAAATAGTCGAGACTATTAGTGCTACGAAGAACGACATACCTGATCCCGTGTGTTCTTAGTGTATTTACGATTCCATATAACTGAGCCTCCTGGACCAGTGCCAAATTGGTGCCGCTGAAGGGCTCGACTGTGTCTGTATCGTTGTGCGTCGATGCGTCACTTTCAGCGCGCAGAACAGTGTGCGGTGTGGAAGACGGCTCACTCTTCGACGAAGGGGAGAAGATCGACTGCACCTGATATGCGGAGCGTATCGCGGAGATGTCGCGAGGATAATAAAGGTGAACGGGCCGGTCGTTGTGCGGGTATTCAGGATTGCAAGAGGTGAATCTCGATGCCGCCGGCTCTTGCGCGGCTGCGCGGATTGAAGCGTCTGGCAGGCCTCCATAGGCCGTTTCGTCTTCAGAGAGAATCGCTACTTCGGACAGACGATGCCCGCGGTCTTCGAGATATCGATAGAAGCGATCCGTCTGCAGCGCGTCGTTCTCTTCGAAGTCAGCGATGCGCACAGGCAACTGGACTGTAGTGGGCGAGGGGCCCGTGTTCGGGGGTAGGTTTAGTTCTGATTTCAGCCAGTGCCATGAAGCACAACCTCTGATGTGCCCGGAGTAGAGCAGGGTGCTGCTAAATGAGCCGGTGTACATGCTTGTGTCTTCAAGGGCGCGCACAAATGAAGGCAACGAGCCTGAAAAGGTCGGACCAAGAACGCGCAGCACTTTGTCAGGCCTGGTCTTGCTTGCGTGCTCGTCGATCCAGTGAAGGGCGTTATCCCACTGGACGCGGTTGAGACCAGCGGTTGGTTTCTCGGCAACCAGGAAAATAAACATGCCGCAGAGATAAGGCGCATCGCCGGGGCGGGGAACCACGGTGGAGGTGGTGCGGCAGTTTTCCGGCTTAGCGGCCGACATGTTTTTACGGAAAAGAATCACACCCGGACATGACTCTCTCTGCGCTGAATCTTTCGTTTCATTACTTCGGCTGGAGGCGCTGGGCGACTCGGCATTGTTGCTTCTCCATGGCAACCAGGAAGAATCGTAAGTGTACTTCTCGTCCTGCGCAGCTTGCTGAACGGCCTCGAGTGTGCGGTCAAATTGGAGATCCAGGTGTGTGTGAAGAGGGTCGGGAACAGTTACGACCATCAGCCTGATACCTTCGGGTAGAGCTCCGGGCAAGAGCTGACCCTGCTGTGTCGATCCATACAGAAAACGATCAACCAGCGTTGCTATCTCACCTTTCTCGACGGAGACTTGCTCCTGCCCCGTCCTGTTGCCACCGCTGGGCGAGGCCACCGTAAATGCCGCGCAAGTATTATCGTCATGGATGGGCAGCCTGGCGGGAACCTGGGTCGTAACCGTCGTCGGCGTCGACGAGTTCGCCACGGGGGCGGAACGATTGCTTGCAAAGTGTATGCCCGTCAAGAGCAAAGTGACTATGCCGAAGAATCCCAGGCCGCGCTGCATTGCCTACTCTCCTCTGCGAATAACGCACGGCGCGATCGTCTGTCGATCCACCTCTGTACGGGAATCGGGCCCGGGTTCCACTTATCTATCTCGAACGTCGCGTGGAAATCTGTTTTGTCACAGAGTCGATCTGCTTGCCGGCTCTTCGCTCCTGGACCAATGTAAATCGTACTTACGGCAAGTTACAGACCCTGATACTAAATCTGATTCGGAAAGTCACATCCGAAGGCATCACGTTGGAAACTGATGGAACCTCTACGTTGACTCAGCTCCGATCATTACTTGAATGATTCATCAGATTCGGCGCCGGGGCGCGGTTTCCATGCGAGGCTGTAATACTCACCGCGATCCCTGGCCCATGGATCAAAGGCATTCACGACATTGTTTAACTCCGGAGCCAGCTCGGGGATATTGCGCAACAACACCCGCTTCAGAGGCGATACCGGCTGCTTGTGCCCGTTGGGGGTGCCTTTCTCCATCATCTCGGGGCCTGGTCCATTGTGATTGACCCAATCAACCCCCAGAGTCGTATAGAACTCCGGGCGGAAGCAGGATGTAAAGAAACGATCACTGAATAGTCTCCGCGACGCATTGAGGATGAAGACTACGAACTGAGTCTCTGAGATAGCGAATCCGTGTGGATGGCGGTACTCCGCCAGATATCCGACGGCGGTGTCGACATCCTCAATGTTATCCACGAGGGTTCCGTTTGGCTGGCCGAGGCAGTCGTTGATCGGTGATCCATCCTCATTCAGCTGCGCATCTGTGATGACCCTGTTGGCGTCACAAGTGTGCTGGCCATACACTTCTCGCATTGCTTTCACCGTAGCCTGTTGTTCAGCCTGCTCTGGCGATCCCGGGGCGACCGTAGGATCCATGAAATCATCAAAGCTGGTCAGTTGGCGAAGTCCGTATTGACGCCGGAACTCGTTAAACCGCGGCACGCCATGCTCCCGATCGCGGATGATATCGAGCGCCACCACATCGATTTGCTGGGTCTTGCTTTCCAGCCTGCCCATCTTCAAGTTCTGAAGAAACTGCGGCGAGTTATTCAACGTAAGCAGACCCAGCCGCTGACGACCGAGTGTGAGGCCCCAGTTTGCAAGCCCTGAAGATTGTGTAAATGCCGTGGCCTTGCCCTGGAATGTTTCAACAACAGGAATGCGCTTGGCGATCCTATTTGGATCGACGTTCAACTCGCGGTATTCCAACAGATCCGGCACGAGGGGATGCAGCCGATAGACCGAGACAAATTCTTCAGGAAAATTGAATGGTGAGCCGAAATGGTTAACGCCCCCGTTTGTGTAGCTCGGATTAGTGATGTCGTATCCGTGCACCTTGCTGCCGAGGCCAAAGATGCCGGGGCCGGAGGCTAGCACTGAATACCATCCGGAAGCCTTGTCAACATCCTTTGACTTGCCGAAGTTCTGTGCCACGACGTTGCTCAAGGCCTTTGACAGCGGCCCGCCATTAGCGCCCAGCAGACCGTTCCAGTTGCCGTTCATCCCGAGGTAAAGCGGCTCGTCATAGAGCAACTGAGGCGTCCACTCGATGGTGTGAATCTTGGCGATTTCAGCAGCTACAACAAGCCGAGCAATCTCAAACAATTGGTCAGGAGTGACATCTCGATAACGGATGATCTTGTGAGGCCGCGCAGGATCTCGAAGCCCGCAGTCCGCGTTGGGCCGTTGTGCCGCCAGTCGCCTGAACTCTGCGACAAATGAATTGTGCTCACGAGCGAAAAGGTTGTGCAGAAAGCTGAGTCCAACCGTCCAGTTATCCGGCAATCCGGATGCTTCCTGTCCGGCCCACTCAGGATTGATGGGATCATTCTGCTCGAATATCGGCAAGTATCCCGGGCCGGTCTGGCCGGATGCCGGAACCAAAAGCAGTTTTGCCCGATCACCGGGATCGCGTTTGACGCGCTGGCGAGATCGGTCATCGAATCCGTACAGCTGAGACGCATCCCACCACGCGGTGTTGGTATTGCGCATGGTTTTGGGGGCACGTGAGAGATGCGTCTTTCCACCTGATGAGAAAGTGTCTGGATCTGAATCCTGGGCTACGTACGCTTTGTCCATCCTGTCGTCGGGGCGGCAGCCGAGTTTCTCAATATCTTCAGGGGTAAGTGGCTGTTGAACATTGTTGACTAACTTGGTTTCGCAGCCGACCTTCATGTATGCAGGCTGGCCATGCCCCTCTTCGAGGTGAGAAAACCAGTCATGGGTCATGAACTGGATCCAAAATGCTGCAAGCACATTAAAGAAGGGAGCCTTCTTATAGTCGCAGTTTGCATCTCTGGAGGCGCCTGGCAGACCTTCTCCCGACATGCATTTCTCCGGGCTGGACTGTGCTCGGGTAAAGAGGCGCCTGCTGACCACCTGTGGATCTGGCTGAAGAAGCGACAGACGGTTGGCATGGCGGTTACGCGTCAATTCATTTAGCCCGAGGTCTGGAAACGATGTTTCAAATTCCACATTGCGCGCGAAAAGCATGCCGGATGAACCCATGGCAGGATTGACAATGTCATTGCAGATGCCTGAGACAGTTCGCCACCGTATCAAGTCCCCCTTGCACACCTGCTTGCCGTTTCCGCCGACGTCGTTGTAGGCCGGATGGTCGGCTTGAAGACGCATCTGGGGCCAAGCCTTGAGGGCTGGGCCGCCCACTCCGTCGCGTCCTTCAGCGTAATCAGGAAAGGTCCCGGAGTTATCAAAAAGGTTGAACTTAATAAGTGCCACCCTCTGCAACTCCAGATCGACTAATGCGCCAAAGACCCCCCGACTAGCTGGAAGCTTTGACGAAATGAAGTTGGTCGGCAGGGACTTGGTGTCGCCTGTGCCCCAATAATTGGACCAGTCCACCCAGGGCGTACCGCGAAATTTGATCGCCTGTTCGCCGCCTCGGCATAGAGCGGTGGCTTCAGAGACCTTACCTTGGAACCGTTTCTCACGTCCGGCGGGAATCTGGAGGGTCTTGAACTGGTCGGACACCAGCTGCGCGCATGCAAATAGAGCTTTCTTTTCCTCTTCTTTACCGGATGGAACGTGCGGAGCGGCCTGATGCGAGGGCTTGGTGTTTTGCGCCTGGAGCACGGAGACTGTTGCGAATAGCAAAAGGGCGAGACTGCGAAGCCTCATGATTGCTTCCTCCATTATTCAACTTGCCGACATCCATTTAGATCGGCGGAAATTTGTGGCAAGCGGATCTCGCTCTGGTCACGTTTAATCTACCGACGATTTGATTTCTCAGCTTCAACCACTGAATACTGATCTGCAATTCCAGGGCTGAAACGGGGCGATCGAAACCACCTGACGCTCGATAAGTACACTTCTCTGCACCAAGCAGGCGCTGTCCTTAGACAAGATAGGGAAGACAGACCAAAGCCTACTCGGAATAGTGACCCAACTCCTTGGGGCGTTTCAATTGATGTCGTGTCGCCCAGACTCAGGGAAAGGAGAGCAGCATCGTAGCACTCTCAATGCGCCGTTCGCAACAACGAATGGAAGAGGGCAGAGGAAGTGTAGAAAAATGCATCTTGACTTTTACGATCGGAGCACACTATATATTCAGACGACTAACTTCCCTGTAATGTAGTGTGCGCTCTTGTCGGCGCGACTTTGGCGCCTCACCCACTCCATTGATACGCTGACCGCCCGCCAAGCACTATGTGTCGGGCCCCTTCCTTTCTGTCTGGTCCAACAAACGCTAAAGCGAGGTGTCTCCATGTCGACGAACACGGTAACCAACTGGTTTGGCAACATCGTTTCGCATCCCAGAGTGATTGTGGATGCGAATTCGGTTGACGACATCGTCGCCGTGATGAAGGATCCTGTGAAATATCCATCGCCGGTGCGTGCCGTCGGCTCAAACCATTCGACCGCGCCTTGTGGCGTGGCGGACGGCGGGACACTCATCCGCATGAAGATGAACAAGGTGCTGAGTGTCGGCGGGGACAGCCTTACGGTAGAGGCTGGTGCAGTGCATCTCGATATGGCGAGGGCGTTGCAGGAGAAGAATCTGCAATTCTACGTGAACACAGAAATCGGCAGCCTTTCAGCGGGTAGCGCTTCTTGCGCAGGAACTAAAGATGCCTCTTTCGAGGGTGAGTATGGGCAGGTCGGCTCTTATGTCACCGGAGTGAAGATGGTTCTTCCAAGCGGAGAGTTGTTGGAAGTCACGGAGGAGGCTCAGCCGGAACTTATGCAGAAGGTGCGGTCGAGCTACGGCCTGTTTGGAATCATCTACGAGGTGACGTACAAGATTCGGCCACTGACTCCGATGCACGTGCATCACAAGACCTTCAGCCTCGAAGAATTCATCGCGGCATTACCTGATTTGAAGGCCCTCGGTTATTCGATGATGTTTTACATCTTTCCGTTCGCGAACTGTATCACGGTTGAATTTCGCAAACACAATCCGGGTGCTACAGGCGAACCTAATCACGCGGCATGGGCGCTCAGAAACCACATCTGGGGCACTTCGGGTCCGCATTTTGGCCATGAGGTGGAGGAACATACGCCAATACCGGCGATTCGATACAGCATCATTGATGCTTTCAACGCTGCATGGCGGTTGCAGTTAGAGACGATTGTAACCGGCGACTACACTCTACCCCCCGACCAGATTATTCACTACCCAGCCGTATCCGACGAGAGTCGCTACACATTCAGCTTGTTCGCATTTTCTGAAGAGGATTATCCCGCGGTACTCACAGACTTCTTTAAATTCTGCAGAGACTACTATTCTCAACATGGATACCGTTCAAACCTGCTCTATGTCGGCTATCGCATTGCGCAGGATCAGAAGGCGCTGCTGTCCTATTCGTATGACGGCACGGTGATGACGATCGATCCCGTATCTACTGCAAATCCTGGATGGGAGAAATTTCTCAGCGCTTACAATCAGTTCTGTGTCGACCGCAATGGAAAACCCCTGTTGAATCAGACTCCGGGCATTGACTCGGGAATACTGCAAAAGGCATATGGAGACAGGTTGACCGCGTTTGCTGCAACGCGGAAACAATACGATCCGCAAGACCGGCTGTTGAACAACTACTTCAGAGAGCTGCTGTCGTAACTGGCAAGATCGAGAGATTTATGAGGTGGTTGGCGAAATGCTGGATGCTTGCCGGAGTTGCGTCTTTCAGCGCGCTTGCGCAAGGACAGGCCATGTTGCCGGATTCAGTACCCGAGATTCGCGTCTGCCCGGGCGCATTTCCCACTGACTTGACGTCTACAGATTGCCGATACAAGTTGAATCAGAGGACGTTGGACTTCGTATCCGGGTCCGCCACAGACCAGGCTGTGCTCGGGGCCACCGTATTCGGATTGGGCGCGCAGGTGATTCAATCGCCATCGGGGTGGAAGCGCACGTGGGATGGCTACGGGCGGCGTGTCGGCTCGCGCTATACGCAAGCAATAGGCAAGGGCGCGGCGCAGTATCTGATCGGGCTGATGTTAAATGACGACCCAAGATTTCTCGCCTACCGCTTCGATCCGGGAGTGATTGCGAAACGTAGAGATGCGGTATGCGCCTTGACGGAAAGCGACCCTGAACGGCGAAATGAACCATGCATTAGCGTGGCGTCAAAAAATCTTGATGTGCTGCAGCATGACGGCTGGCAGCGCTTTGGGCACGCATGGTACGACGTGATTACGGTGCGGCGTTCTTCGCTACACGGCGACGGTCGGCGGATTCCGGCGCTCTCCCGTTTTGGCGCTGAGTTCGCCGGAGCTTATTCAGGGTATCCGTGGTATGCGGGATCTGAGAATACTTTTTCAAAAGTCGGCCGGCGCGCCGCGGGTGCGTTTGGTACCGCAGCACTTTCGAGCTTCTATACCGAGTACAAACCGGAGATTACAAATCTGCTGGGCGCGGTGTTTCGCCGCGGAAGGCAGCCGAAGACAGACGCGAGGGCTCACCAATGAATCGTATAAAAGAATGGTTGCTGGCGATGCCCCTCTTCTTTGCGGTCGCGGGGTGCCACGTTCCGCTGCAGTCTTATCGCTTGAGCCCTTTTCATCCGGCGATTGAAGTGGCCCCAGCGCTGCCGGGCGCGACGGACCCGGCGGACGACACGACTGGAGTCAAGGATTGCGTGCATCCCGATTCTCCCATCTGCCTCGCATTCATCGAGGTAGATGATATGGGCGAACTCTTCGACAGGGTCGAGCTCGATACCGCACTCAGTCTGATTCACCGGGCTAACGATCAGGCGAAGGGCGATGAGGGCAGGACCGATCCCATTGTCATCACTTTTGTGCACGGCTGGAAGAATAACGCGAGTTTGACAAATGGAAATGTGAAAGGCTTCGAAATCGCATTGCAGGAGGTGTATCGGCGATTTGGAAAGACTCATCACGTGATCGGGGTCTACATCGGATGGCGCGGAGACCTGGTCAGAGGCTACATGCCGGTGGCGCGGCAGTTTTCCTATTTCAACCGAGAGGCGACGGCAATTCGTGTGCCCGGCGCGACGCTGTCGAGCGCTCTCACACAGATTGCCACGCGGACTCACGAGAACAGCCGTGCTCTAGCGATCTTCATCGGACATTCGTTTGGCGCCCTCCTGCTGGAGCGGGCATTAAGCGAGGCGACGGCAAGCAAGATAGCGGAGGCAACCATCCATGCGAGGGAAGCGGCCGCTGAGCAGGATTCGGCTGCGGTAGACCGGAAAAGGCTTGCAGCAGAGCTTGCTGTTGACTCGCGCGCGGACCTGGTGATCTTTATCAATCCTGCGGGGGCGGCGATTGAATCCAAGCAGATGCTCGACTTCCTGACATACAACAGGTACCGGTATCGACCTCTGGGCGATGGGTCGACCGACGGCCCGCCGGCGGATGAGAGCGATCGCCCGCTATTTGTTTCGCTGACCTCGACGGCCGATATGGCAACCAAGGTCGCGCTCCCTATAGGGCATGCACTTCCTTATCTTGGTTTCAAATCAAAAGGGAGCTTCCGCGATTTGACCCAGGAGCCAACTAAAAAATATGACCTCGCCTGTTTCGATCCGCATAGACCAAAGTCGACATGGGAGTTGAAGACCAAGGAAGAAGGCGCCCGCCCACAGGGTTCGTATTACATGAGCACTGCGCCTCACATGGAGATTCTGCAAAGCCACGTCATGTTGAAAGCGATCGGCAGAGACAGGATGCGTGTGTCTTCGACTGGTGAGACGATACAAATCAACGACCCGAATGCCATCGCCGAGTGCAGCCGCGATTTATTCAATAAGCAGAACCTCAATATCGTCAGCACATTCAGACTGGCGGATACAAAGGCCTGCTTCGCAGTGCAGGAGCGGCCCAACAGATGCAATGGAACACCCTACTGGATGATGGAGATCGATCCGGATGTTGTTCCCGATCACGGCACGATTTTCAGTGGGCGACTTATCTCATTCCTCATCGATACGTTCTTCGAGACACCGCAAGGACAGCCGCTCCGGCGCATGACCCCGCAACTCACTGTCACCCCGACGCAAAGCAAGGCGGACCAATAGTTCAGACATCATGCGGGAATAGCGAGAGCGAATCTCTAGCTGCCTGGCTAATCCTTCAGCGTTACAAACTTTGCGGCACGCTGCGCTTTGATGACCAACTCCGCGGCGAGCAGGCATTGGTCCTGATCCTGCGCCACGTGCGTTCTGTTCACAATATCCGCAACGAACTGTGGTCCGAAAGGAAGCGGCATGTTGTTGCAGTCGATATAGCGCGCTTGTTTGCCGTCGACGAGGAAGAGATTGTTGCCTTGCTTCTTCACGGTTATGTCAATATATTTGCGGATCTCGATATATCCATCGGTGCCGAGGACGAAGAGCCTTCCATCTCCCCAGGTTCCGAGACCATCGGGCGTAAACCAATCGAGACGCACATAGCCGAAGCCGCGATCTCCTCTCAGCACCATGTCGCCGAAGTCTTGAAATCGGGGATGATCGGGGTGACGCACGTTAGCAATTTGCGACTCGACGATCTCGGCTTGTTTTGACCCTGTATAAAATAAGAATTGATCAACCTGGTGCGAGCCTATGTCGCAGAGAATTCCTCCATATTCCTCTGGATTCCAGAACCAGTCCGGCCGGCCAGTACCGCCGCCCGCGTTGCCATGACCTTGTACGATTTGATGAGGCGCGATGTTAATGGTCTGTATCACCTTACCGATGGCGCCCTGCTGAATCAGTTGTCCAGCATAGACTGCGGCCTTTACTTCAAGGCGCTCGCTGTACATGATGCCGTAGATGCGCTTTGTCTCCGCGATCGTCTTGCGCACCTCTGCGAGTTGCTCAAGCGTGGTGATTCCGGGCTTGTCAGAGAGGAAGTCTTTGCCGTGTTTCATCACACGCACGCCGAGCGGGGCGCGCTCACTGGCGATCTGCGAACTTAATACAAGCTGGATGGCGGGATCATTCACGATTTCATCTTGTGTTTTGACGATCTTCACATCGGGGAAGCGCTTTGTGAAGGTGGCGAGCTTGTCCGCTTCGCCACCCCAGGCGGCCGCCAGTTCGCCGCCGCCACGTTGAATGGCGCCCACCATGCCATAAATATGGTCATGGCTCATGCCGCAGACTGCGAATTTGATAGAGTGCTTCGGCGCTTCTTCAATCTCCGCGGGAAGCACCGCATCTTCGACGACGGACTCGCGCTCACCGTCAAAAGCGCTTGCGCCCTGCGGCAGACCTGCCATTACCGCAACCGAACCCATCCATCCTGCCTGCTTGAGAAAATCTCGGCGCCCCGTTGACTTCATCTTCACATCTCCTTCGCATGACGAAAAGTAGTCATTGGAAGAATAAACCGGCAATCTGCCTCGAGATCGAGCGCTGACCCGCCCGGGCTTTTTTGCCACAACACGAATCGCACTGCCCAAGCAGATGTTTCTTGTGTTTTCATCGAATGATCAGCGGTTTGGCGGGCTCGGAGCGAAGTATGAGCGCGCCGCCAAACCGCAGCAGCTGTGGAAGGGAAGATCAGAGGTCGATCGGGACAAGGTGAGCAGCGGAATTTCAAAGCACGATAAAGAATTACGAAAGTCGGGTGAAGCCTCGATGTGCGGCCATGCTTTATGGCTGGCGACCGTTTGCGCAGCGGTGCTTGTGGGCCTGGTTAGTGCAGGCTTTGCCCAATTGCCTGCCGCATCAGTGCACCCGCCTTCACATCAAGCGCAATCGCACGGGCGAGCGGACAGCGGCCCGGCCGCAAGCTTCGAACGCTATCCGGAGCTTGTGGATATTACCGCTGCAACGGGAATTAAATTTGAGCACATGTCGAGCCCGGAACAGAAGTACATCGTAGAGTCGATGAGCGGCGGCGTGGCGTTGATTGACTATGATCGCGATGGGTGGCTGGACATCTACTTCACCAATGCGCAGAGCGTGGAGATGGCGCTGCATGGCAAGAAGGCGCGGAGTGCACTCTACCACAACAATCACGATGGCACATTCAGTGACGTGACCGATAAGGCCGGGGTGGGCTATCCCTGTTCGGCGCAGGGCGCGGTAGTGGGGGACTACAACAATGACGGCTCGCCTGACCTGCTGGTGACTTGCTTTGGCGGCGTGGTGCTCTATCGCAACAACGGTGACGGCACGTTCGCCGATGCAACTCAGAGTGCGGGGCTGAGCGGCGACACGCTGTGGGCAACGGGCGCCGCATTTGGCGACTATGACGGCGATGGGTGGGCAGACCTTTTCGTTTCGCATTATGTGGATTTTCATCTGGACAATATGGCGGAGTTCGGCTCAAAGGATACCTGCAAATACATCGAGATCGAGGTGCAATGCGGCCCGCGAGGGCTGAAGGGATCGCCCGATAGTCTCTACCACAACAATAAGGATGGAACTTTTACTGACGTTTCGAAGAAGGCTGGAGTGTCTGATCCCGAGCAGCTCTATGGGCTGACGGCCATGTGGTCCGATTTTGATAACGATGGCAAACTTGATCTGCTCGTGACCAACGACGGGCAGCCTAACTATCTCTACAAGGGCGATGGGACGGGTAGATTTTCAGATGCCGGGTTCACATCGGGCGTGGCCTACAACCAGGATGGAATGGCGCAGGCCAACATGGGAATTGCTTGGGGCGACTATCTTCACACAGGCCGCATGTCGCTTCTGATTTCGCATTTCGATAATGAATATGCCGCGTTTTACCGCAATGAAGGCGGAATGAACTTTGCGGATGCTTCCATGGCTTCGGGAGTTGCGAAGGGGACCCGCGGCTACGTCGGCTGGGGAGATGCATTCGTCGACTTTGCAAATGCCGGCTGGCTCGATGCATTTGTCGTCAATGGCCATGTCTATCCACAGGTTGACAGCGTCGCCGCAGGCCCGCGCTACAGGGAACCGAAGGTGCTGTTGCGAAACCAGCGGGATGGGACTTTCAAAGACATCAGCAAGGAGGCAGGGCAGGCGCTGCAGATGGCTCAGGTGAGCCGAGGCATGGCGATCGGCGATCTCTTCAATGACGGCAGGCTCGAAGCTGTGGTTGAAAACCTGGTGGGCGGACCCATGATTC
>WNGR01016948.1_pt1 | contig 13900 bp, 18 predicted proteins | sample 5407581 | NCBI WGS metagenome assembly WNGR01 (sample SAMN13153383, study PRJNA577476) | soil metagenome | isolation source: 80 cm soil or saprolite under Garry oak tree replicate 2 | place: USA:California | collected 2016-06-15 | reverse complement strand
ATTCACGACCGAGAACAAGACGACAACTTCTTCACCTCCGTCGATCACGCGACTGACGCCAGTGCGAACCCGGTCTCCATCGACGGATTCTTCATGGACGTTCTCGCCGTAAAGCACTGGCAACGGGGCGTTTTCTTGCTGTTCAAGGAGCTTGTCCAGGCCATCGCTATGGACAACACTCCGCGGGGCATCGCCCTGACTTGCCGGGCGTTCTCCTGCGGTACCCAGGTTCGCCCCTATCGCAGGTTTCGGAAGCCTCTGCGTCGCGTTTGCTGAAACCTGCTCAGCTTTCTTCAGGGAAACGGTTTCTCCGACCAGTGCGAATGGAAAGCCTGAAGGCGCAACGAAAAATCCCCCGGTAGGCTCGTACCTCAGCAAGAAGTCCACGCGACGCCGACCCGATGCAATTTCTCCTCGATTTACCAATAACAGGCTGACCTGTCGTCCGCTGGTCGTCGAGATCAGCAGATTTGTCTCGGTCGGCTTTGTCGAGATTGCTTTGACGAAAACAAGTCTGGGCTCCCGTTCCGAGTGCTCCACCTGGAACTCGGATGGATCCCCGACGACGACAGAGTTGACAGCCTCAGGCAAACGAATTGCGGTGACAAACCGGGCCGCCACTTCGACCATCGCGACTTTTCCCCCGAGGTCTGCCTTGGTGAGAATTTGTGGCTCGACGTGGGGGATCTGTGCAAACGCCACACCGGTCCCAAAAGAAAAACACAAAAGGCAAAGTCCGCGAAATACTCTCATTTTCCACCTCACGGTCTTGTCGCAGAGCTGTGGGTTGCGCCCCTCCGCGCAGTCTCGCGCCGCATGGCGCGGTACAACTGCGCCACACGACTCACGTAGTCAAAAACTTCCCGAGAAGAGTATGCTAGGCCCCGCGAAAGGATCTGCCACTCACCCACTTGGTAGGCGGCAACAGCAAGTCGTAGATCGCCTTTGAACAGGCGGATCAACCAAGCCAGGTAAGCAACTCCGCCCCGAATGTTCTCTTCGATGTCGAATCGGTCTCGGACTCCGAACCGGATCGCGGTCCCAGGCATTAGCTGCATAAGCCCTGCCGCTCCCTTCTTTGAAACGGCGTGAGGATTCCAGCCCGACTCTGCCTGGATGACTGCATCCACAAGTTCTACAGGGACCTCGAAGGCCGACGCGTAGTACGCCGCACATCGCGCGGAGAATTCCTGCGCCCGTGTTGGCTCCGCACCCCAAGTCACAGGCGCTGTGAACAGAACTAGGAAAACAAACGCCTTTGTAAACCTCGTCATCGGTCCAATTCTCATGTCACCGCACAAGCTGTAGTGCTCGTTCGATTGAGCTTGTCTCTGTAGATCTTCGAATCCACGATGAGGCCCTCGAAGCCCTCGCGAAGCAGAAGTCTTCCTCGATCTCCCTCTGTCTTGGCCAGCATCGGCAAGAGAATGTCTCTGTGCTCCGGCATGATCTCTTTGACCCCGAGAATTTGCAGCGCCTGTGCCAGGTCGAGCATTTCGGCTATGGAAGGTGGTTTTTCCATGTTCCAGCCCCGCAGCGCGTGGGCTAGGCCCGCCATCTCATCTCCGGCGCAATGGGTCACCCAAGCGCCGCTCCTCGTTTGAACTCAATACGACAAAAGGAACCGTCTCTGCCTTGACCGTCCCCAGTTTGGGAACTGTCATCTGCCACGCGCTCAAAATCTCCAAAAGGAGCGCCTCGAAGGCGTGGTCCACTTTGTCGAGTTCGTCGATCAACAACACGCAGGGCTTGAACTTGTGCCGGAGCGCCCGCAATAAAGGGCCCTCTGCGAAGAAATCGATGGAGTGCAGCTGGTTTCGGATGCCATCCCAGTTCTGTCCCAGGAGTTCTTTCTGCGTCTCCAAGAAGAGCTTCTGTAAGGACTCGTCGAACTTTCCGATGGCCTTTTCTTCCGTGATTCCTTCGTAGCATTGCAGGCGCTCCACGGTGGTACCTGCGGCAGCCGCGACCGCATAAGCCAGTTCTGTCTTTCCACACCCAGGTGGGCCTTCTACCAAGAGCGGCTTCTGCATCTTCGCCGCCAGATACACGACCTGGAGCGTGACGGGGTCGATCACGTAGCGTGCTTCACGGAGCCCTTCCGCGAGTTTTCCGACCGACGCGAACACAGGTTCTGCCTCCTCGGTGCGGGCGGAACATACCCCAGAACCTTCAGACACTCACTCGAGCGACGTGACCCTTCTGCGCAGGGCTTCACGAAAAACATGGTCTTTCGATTGTGTGATGAACCCGAACGGGCCGTCTATGAGGTTCATCTGGTGGCACAACGTTCTTGGAACAAAAGGTGATAGGGGACTCTGAGGCAGACCTCTGCAGAATTCTGCCGACGCGACGCTTTCACTTGCCACGGATTTTTTGACCAATTGGGTCATTCATGGCTAACTTTCCCGTCCGGCATTTGCCAGGCGCAAATGCAACGTCCGCGCGATGCCGCCTACCTGGTGGTCTTGCACTCCGTTCGCGCGTCACGCAGGATTCAAAAAATTCGCCAATCGAGTGTTTCATGACTAACTTTCACTTGGGTTGCTCCATACGGACTCAGAAAAGACATCGCAGCGGACTTCCTCTCACTAACTACGACCCGCGGGGCACCTTCGGGGAAAACAAGAAAATAATTTCGCCAATCGCATACTTTATGGCTAACCTCGGCGGGAAGTCTGCGATTCACAATCCACAACCAGGACACTGCCGGATGTTGATCTGTGAAGTTCAGGCTCGATTGCTTGCCGCCGGTCATGCTGCGAACGATTTTTGCCAATCGGATAGTTCATGGCTAACTTTCCCGACCATTCCTCTCCCCCATCTTTCGGGTGATTTGACAATCTCGTAGTTGTCCCCTAGAACCCAACTCGTGCGCGACGCTCAACAGCTTGAGCATGCCTGCGTTCAGGCGCTCATCGACCGCCAACTGCCGGAAGGGGGTTGGCCGTTCAATTCCGGTGCCGCCCAAGCTGCAGTTGAACCCACGGCACTCGCACTTCTCGCGTTGCCATCGACCTCGGTCCGGGAACGGGAACGTGCTATCCGTTTCCTGCTTCAAATCCAAAATCCGAATGGGAGCTGGCCCGCCTTTCTTGGCGATGGCCCGGAAGGATCTGGTTTTACCGGCCTGGTTGTATACGCTCTCACCCGCTCTTCCGCAGGAGGAACTACAACGGACCGAGCGATCCGCTGGCTATTGCAATCCCGAGGCTGGGAGTCACACTGGTTTTGGAAGTGGAAATTTCGAACGACCGATCGCCACGTTCGGTTCGACCCGGACAAATTCGGCTGGCCCTGGATGCCAGCAACGGTCAGCTGGGTGGTCCCTACTTCCTATTCGCTCCTTGCATTGGAGGATGGCATTGCTTCTTCACAAGACGGCTTGCTTCAGCTCCGCTTCCGGCGTGGCGTCGAAATGCTCTATGACCGCATTTGCCCTCAGGGTGGCTGGAATGCAGGCAATGGAGTTGTCTACGGAATCCCATTGGCCCCACATCCAGACGCAACGTCCATCGCATTGTTGGCACTCCGCGGAGTGCCTCTCAACGCTTTTGTAACTGCCAGTTTGGATTGGCTCGAGCGACGGGCTCAGTTCTGCTTCGCACCTTGGAGCCTTGCCTGGGCCATCCTGGCGCTAACCGCTTTTCGCCGCACTACTCAAACATTAGTCAATCGTCTTGCAAAGGTCGTCGAGTCTGACGCGATCGATGACTGCGCAACTCTGGCCGTCGCTTCCCTGGCGCTCAATTCCGCCAATGGACTAAACGCGTTCGGAGCGAGTTCGTGAAATTTGACCGACGAACTTTCCTTGCAGGCTCGCTCGGGCTAGCTGCTGGGGCAACCACAACATCGTTGTTGGCTCTGCCCAAATACCACGTCAATCGAAGACGGCCACGGTCCCGAGTGGCGATTCTTACCGCGGAATCTTATTCGGAGGATTTGGAACAGATCTTGTGGCACGGCTTGGATTTGTTCCATTTGGATATTCGCGGCAAATCCGTTCTCCTCAAACCGAACCTCGTTGATTACATTTCCGGGAACCACGTCAACACACACCCTCTTCTTGTTTGTGCCGCCGCTGAGGGATTCCGTCGTCTCGGCGCCAAGACCGTGCTCGTCGGCGAAGGTCCGGGGCACCAACGGGATACTGAACTTGTTCTAATCGAGAGTGGATTCGCGGACCAGCTAGCCCAACAAAGGATCTCTTTTGTCGATCTGAATCGTGACGAACTCGTTGAAAGGCGCTTGCTCGCGAGCTACACCGGAATGAATTCCCTGTGGTTGCCCCGTACCATCCTTGAATCCGATTTTGTCGTTTCCATGCCTAAGGTTAAGGCACATCACTGGTCGGGCGTCACTCTCAGCATGAAGAACATGTTTGGCGTAGTACCGGGAACGAAGTACGGTTGGCCAAAAAACATTCTTCACTGGAAGGGAATCCAGGAGAGCATCCTGGACATTTGCGCCTCGGTGCCCGTTCATTTCGTGATTGCCGATGCCATTCTCGCGATGGAGGGCAACGGCCCTTTGAACGGCAGTGCGCGCCGGCTTAACAGAATCATCCTAGCGGACGATCCCGTCGCGGCGGATGCCACTTGCGCAAGACTCATGGGGCTTAATCCGGATAAGATCGTGCACCTTCGAGCCGGAGCGCAGTTTCTCGGCAACTCTTCGGTTGCAAGAATTGATCAGCTAGCCGAGGCGGTCTGCTTCCCCGAGGTGCCTTTCCAGACGGTGCCGGAATTCGAATACCTCCGTTTGCATAGCGATTCGGAACGTCGCCCTTGAGAAGCGCACGTGGCAAGAGAAAACCGCACATCTCAAAGAACAGAGCGAGAAACTTCAGTGGCTGCTGCGGAAATTAACAATGCTGAGTCAGGAAGGGGCGGATTCCTTTTCAGAGCGCCTGGCGGGCTCCCAGCCGATCTAGAACCGAATACGCCTTTAAGGTATGGGGACGTGGGGCTCTTCTTCATCTCTGTTCTATTGTTGGCTCTGGCCTTTTGGCTTCAGGGAGCTTGACTCCGTTGTAGGTGAATTCGCGAGAAAGCGTCGTCACTTCAATCATGATATTGAGACTCCTTGTGGGATGTCAGAATTGATGAAAATTGTGCCGTAATTAGCGAAAATTCGTGTCCCGATTAATGCAAATTCATGTCAGGGATGAAGTTATAGCTCGTTCATTTGTCGCACTGGAATCGTGAGGGATAGAACGGCCCTGTATGCATCTGCGACGGTCGGTACTATAGTCAAATCGCTATACCGATACTCATAATTGTAAACGGGAACGTGGACGCACGATTCAAGGCCAGGATCATATGCGCACAGGGAAACTTATCCGCTGGGTCGGAACTCTCTTCGTCGCTTTATTTCTATCTTGGCCTGCGTTTCCTCAAGAGACAAGCCATTATTCGAGATTTAGAGACGCAAAATGGTACGCGCGACAGCTTCAATCATTGCGAGAAGAAGTCGCCAAGATCGACGCCGATATCAGAACGCTGGTGGAAGCACGTAAGTCCGGAAAGGGCATAACCGACGCTGTCGCTCTGGATCAGGAGCCTGAGGGAGTGACCCCCGAAGGCGAAATGGCGGTGTTGCAGAAACGACGCGTTCTGTTGCTACGACAGGTAGACGAGTTGGAAGAACGGGCGAGACACAATGCGATTGTCCCGGGAGACCTGCGGACTGAGTACGGGCCGGAAGAACCGGCGATACCCGACAAGCGAAGACTTGGCCGCGAGGTAAAGGAATTAGAGAATTCGCTGGCACAAGAGAAAGAGTATCTGGAGCACGCCCGCAAGGAAACAGAACTGCTTCGGCGCAATCAGAAACTCAAGGCACAACAGGAATATTCGGATCCCAACCCACCATCTAGGAGAAACAAACCGTCAGAGCTTGTGGGGATAGGCACGCGCCTGGTCGAGAAGGAAGCTGAGGTCCAGGAAGCAGAGCAAAGGGTTGCCGACCTCGAAGATCGGCTGGAGGATTTGAGGCGCAATTCCGCCGCTGAGAGTGCAACGGAGACTGACGCCGTCGCTGGCGGATCAGCGAACGATTCGGAAAACGACCACGACGAGAGGAATGAAGCGTATTGGAGAAAACAGTTTGCTGCCGTCGATTACAAGATCAGGACCGCGCAAACAGAACTGGATATTTTGCAGCGGGAACATAGTGTGGGGTTGATCCAGTATGACCCTAATCCGGCAACAGCAATGAAGGAGAGTGTGACGCGGAAAGAGATCAACGAACACCGCAAGGCTATCGAGGACAAGAAAAAGGAAATCGCGGAACTGAAGAAACAGCGAGATGACCTGGAGGACGCGTTGCGGCACGCTGGCGGGCCTGCGGGGTGGGCGCGCGAGTGACTATGTTCCTCGCAATTGTTAAGGGATCACGACCAAGTCTTTGATTTGGCAGCCTGATTTCCTTGCTTGGCAGCATCAGCACGACCTATGACTCCCTTTGCCGATAATTCGTCCTCAATATCGGAAAGCCCTTCCCTGAGTTTCTTAATTTCCAATTTCTTCTCTTCTATTTCTGTCTTTGAGCGTTGATTTCGCGGCCGAGAGTACTGCTCACGGGGAGCTTTGTTATAATGCGTCCGATGGGGCCTGCCCGGAGACAAGGCGCAAGTGGAGTCCCTGCCTTGAGGATGAACCGCTAGAAGGGGCCATTGTGGGCCTTCAAATCTCAATCCGGGAATCCGGCGATGTCACTATCCTGGACCTTCAGGGAAGAGCGACAATCGGCGTTGACAGCGATCTGCTGATCAGCCATCTGCAAAGACTGGTCGCCAACGGGGTGCGGAAGCTGTTGCTGAACCTGGCAGCGGTGACACAGTTGGATAGTTCGGGCATCAGCGCCATCACCGGGACGCATGTTTCCCTTAGCCGTCAGGGCGGCAGCCTGAAATTGCTCCGTCCGTGTGGTCGGGTCCGGGCTGTGCTGCGGGTGATCCGCTTGCTAGACATTATTCCTACGTTTGAGGACGAGACCCAAGCGCTGGCCAGCTTCCGACCGCAGGGTTACTCTGCCAGGCCTTGAGGGTCCGAAATTCGTAGAATGTGGTGAGAGTCGCTGGTTGGGCTGCTTACAGGGAAGAACAAAGAACCGTTGCAACGAGTATCGGGAAGAATCCGTGATTATTTGCGATCTGTGCGGCGAAGCAAAGGATTGTCTGCAAAAGGAGATTGAGGGCAAGGAATACGATATCTGTTCCGAATGCTGGAACCCGTTCGCGCAAAAGCTGAGGGGGAAAGGCAGAGTGAAGAATCGGGAAACTGTGTTCTTACCACCGCCGAGAGAGGTCAAAGAACGGGAAGATGAAGAGCCGGGGCCCCTACCAGGAGAACCGCCTAAGATCTGGGGCGCGATGGAGAGGCCGCATTAATAAACCGTGCAACGAGCCGGTGCGAACCACAATTGAGACTAGTCGACTTATCTTGCGTCCGTTTGAGTCAGGCGACGTTGCGGCGGCGTTCGCCTGGTTCGGCGACCCTATCGTGATGCGCTTCACTCCTACTGGTCCTGACAGTCTCTCCCCAACAGACAGAGTCGCGACTGGCTAAGTACCACGAGCACCAGACTGCGCATGGCTTCAGCAAGTGGATCATTTTGGATCGCGGCTTGGCATGTCCGATCGGGGACGCGGGGTTGCTCTTGCTAAACGAATACGGTTGGATCGACCTCGGTGTCCGCCTCGCACAATCGTATTGGGGGAAGGGTTTGGCGACGGAAGCGGCATCCGCCTGGGTGCGCGCCGCGTTCGATGACTTTCAGCTCGTCCGCCTGGGCGCATTCGTACACCCTGAAAACCTAGCGTCGATACGGCTACTGGAGAAGTTAGGGTTTCGTATCGAACGGCAGGAAACAATCATGGGCATGAAATCAATCGTGTTCTCTCTGGATTCGAAACAGGCCCGAACCGTCGAAAAACGACCGATTGCCCGATCCTGAGCATTCGCTTCGCAGCACGCGAACTCATCGCTCACACATTAGGCTTAGAAAACCGGACTCACGACCGGAACTTCCGCTCGCTTGAACCGCCGTCTGAATCTTTGTAGTCTCACTTGGCCTAATCCTCCATTTGCCAGCTTGTCCAGTGCTCTACGGGTGCTGCGATCACATGAAAAGGAAGTGGCAACCAACGAAGCTTGAGCGAAGAGTCCAGGGAATTGCCCGCCGCAGAGCAACCAAGCAACTCATGCGGGTCCCGTGGAATCGTTTTTACATGGCGTATGAGGAGTATCTTTGTTGGGAAGCGCTTGCATTATGGGTAAGGGCCGTCGTCGAGACTGAAGGCAGTGCTCCTTCATGGCTAGTGGCAACTATCAAAAAACGCTGTCCTGGTTTCATCGAGAATGATGTCCTCTTGAACGAACCAAGGCTCCTTGGCTTCCGCTTCAGTGAATGGATTCACAATCAGATCTTTGGTCTTGCGAAGCAAGAGGGCTGGCTCGACGCACTTCTGTTCTATGGAGTTCGCGATCTTCGGTCCCAGAGCACCTGGGCGTATTGGGAGCACTGCGAGCAGGAATGGCATCGAAAGCGGCCATCATCGTATCCCGATTTCGAGGAGTGGTCGCGCTTGGCGCGAAATTACAACCCGGGCCAAGAAATAAGTGTCGCCAATGTCGCTGATGCCGTTGAGCAGTATGTGGAATGGAAGGCATTCGCCTGTTGGTTCCGACCGCTGTCGGGCACTGAACTTCCTAGACGCGTAGCTTCGCAATTGCAGCGCAAGTGCCCGGGACTTCTAGAGCCCCGGACGTCAGACAACGTCAAAAGCCGCGACGGAAAAACCACAACCGGGCGATACCTCATAGCCTGGATTGAAGATAACTTCTTCGCTGAGGCAAAAAGGGAGGGCCGGTTTGACACGATCCTCAAGCAAGCGCGTATCCACCCGCGCTATGCTCGGATAGTTCAATACTCCAAACGGTGGAACAAGGCTTGGTCCCAGAATCCAATGGCTGTCTACCCCTCTTTCGTCCAGTGGCGCCGCGCTGCTGAAAACTATATAGAGGATTGAGTCGACCGGCCTGCCTGGTCCCCTCGCGACCGGTTCCTTCTCGACTGATCTTCACGGAACGCCGTTCCAGCCCCGCGCATTTCGCATCTCCGCAACTCTTAGTGTGCGGGAAGAACGCGTTTGCCACAGAGGTCGTGGCTATGTTCCGCGCATCTCCTGACAACCAGCGTGTGAAAACAGGTCCCTGAAGAAAGATTGACATCTATAACACTCAGTGCTATACATAAAAAATGACGGTGCTGCAGCGCTTCGCGGGGCAGATACGGATATTCAAGAACAAGCCCTTTACCAGATTCGCTCGAAAAGCTGGTCTTGATGATCCGACCCTGTGCGAGGCGATTGCAAATGCCGAACGCGGCTTGATCGATGCCGACCTCGGAGGAGGGGTCATCAAGCAACGGATCGCCCGGCCAGGCAAAGGAAAGTCAGGTGGTTTCCGCGTGATGATTCTGTACAGGCGAGGCACGAGGGCAGTTTTCGTCCATGGCTTCGCGAAAAATGAAAGGGCGAACATTACGCAAGACGAGGTAGCAACACTAAAAGAACTCGCATCTCAAATTCTGGCTTATGACGATAAGTCCCTGGCCCAAGCAGTCGCATTCGGAACATTGATCGAGGTGATCTGCCATGAGAAAAACTAGGACGACAAGGCACGGAGCGTATCGTAGCCCTCTGCTGGCCTCGGTCCACGAGACCGCCAAGGGCCTCCACGACGCCGGTGTTATGGACAAAGGGACCATGCGGAGATTTGACGTCATGTGCCTGACGCCGGTGCGGCCGCTGACCGCGAAACAGATCCGCGCCCTCCGTCGGCGCGAGAAGGCCAGCCAAGCGGTCTTCGCTCGCTATCTTAACGTTACAACCGGCTTGGTCAGTCAGTGGGAACGAGGCAAAAAGCATCCGAGGGGAGCTTCCCTAAAGCTCCTTACGCTAGTCGCCAAGAACGGTCTCAAGGCTGTTGCCTGACATCTATTGGGAACGCCGTTTTAATCCCCTGGGATTTTGCGTTTCCGCATCGCTTAATATGTCGGAAGAATGCGTTGCCACGGATCGTGCGGCCGCACGTGCAACGTCTCACGACTCGCGCGTGCTTGCGTAGAGAGGTTAGGCGGCGGGCCGCGGACTCACCTGCATTCCGGACCAAATCCATTGAGCTCTGAAGCCACTCCCGCGTCTCCCGGTTGAGGAAGTCATAATTGATCATCGCTCCGTACCGTCGGCAGAAATTCCTAAACGATTTTTCTGTGATCGTCGGGTCGTACAGCTTCAAGATACCGCGAGCAATAAGTTTCTCTGCTGTTTCCGCACTTACGCTGAGCGATCTAGCAATCTCTGCCCACACTCGCTTGGCTCGCGACCGTTTGGCTGACGTGGTGGGCAAATCGGTTAAGTTCCGAGTCGCAGGTTCGCCGACCGCCAAGGCGCTCCTCTCGCCGCCCAGTCCTTGTGTAAGGTGGTCTGACGCTTGCGCATTGCTCTGCTGCATCGCGGCGAGACGGCCAGATTTGCGCAAGCCGTCAAGAGATTCTCGCGTGACGCGCGGATCCCGAACTTCGAGCAGCCCCTCAACAATTAGTCGTTGGATCGTGCCGCTGGCCAGGTGCAGGTCTGCCGCCAGTGCGTATCGCGCAAAGCCTTCCAAGTGAACACGGCCGCTCTTGCCCAACAAAGTTAGGCGATAACGTACACCCGCTTCTGACCGATGCAACATCTTCGAGATGACTCGAGTAGTCTTATATCCTGCAAGATTGAGCAGAATTCGATCCTCGTCTTCGGACCACGCCAGGCGAGAACGCTCCTCACCTCGCCTGGAGATTTTTCGCACCAGCCGGAGTCTTGCGGCGCGTCTCCAGATTATATGAGGCCGCCAATCAGGATGGCGCTTCAACAGCTCCCGTACCGCTTCTTGCTTTCCCCTCCATCCACTTTCGTACCCCTCGCGCAAGACCTTTTCGTCCTCCGCACCCCAAACAGAACGGCGATAGCTCGGCCCCTGCGAAGGACTCTTGAGTTGCCGAATGCGCCGCCAGAGATCTGCTCGCTCTAATCCCGATTCGTGTTTCAGTATCCTTTCAATAGCAGCGTGAGAACCTGCACGGCCACGCCTCGCGCCGTCACAGAGGATCTGATCCACCTCTTCCGGAGAGAAAAATCGGAAGGAACAGCCACCCGTTGTATTTCCCCAACTGTTTGCCATGGGGCCAAACACCTTGCTGTGTTCGATCGAGAGACGAGACGGACTCCCTGAACGCTTAGCGCTTGTCGACCAGTGATGTTTTTCGGAAGTTTGGTTCCCGAGGCGGCGTGATACCTGACTACCAATTACATCGTGGAGGACATTTCTAGACCGAAACGGACGTGCTCATTAATTGTCCCGGCCCCATGCGTGTAATCACGCATGGATGCTCCCGCGCGATCTGGTCATATCTGGAAATTTCTCCCTTCACCCTTAACGAGGCATCCTGGGCAGAAAACCTCAACCCGATGCGGCCACGTCTGCCACGGTGATTGGGCCTTAATCGGCGTGAAGGCACACTTGGAGCGCGCGCTCCATTGACAGGGTTTCTACCTATTTCGGTCAAGATTGAGAGCCTTCAGTACGGTCAGGGCGCGGTGATCACGCTTCCTTCAAACAGGGAGAGCTTCGAGTGGGAACTGGCAAAAGACGGGACCCTAAAGGAGCTCGATCAGGAAGTTCGAGTCGGTCAGGGTAAGGAAGCTCCTCCTCGCTTCGAGGCCGACTTTGACGTCAAGCCGAACCAGACAGTCATTCGACAAGAAGAGACTGAGCCTAAGACCAGAGTGGTGAAGCCTGGACTCGCTCTCGTTCGTGTGGCGACAGCGGCAGGCAAGTTGTCCATCGAGTTTTAGACGAGAGAATCGGTGCCGTTTCTGACGGAATGCCTGTGCGCGGATTTCGGCCGCAAAGTTGAGTCGGTGTGGCTTTAGAGTGTTTTGACCACGTCTAACGCCTTCTCTACTTGAATATCAACTCCAGCGGCAAGCGATTCTGGAGTGTTTTCAATAATCACATCTGGTTCTACTCCCTTGCCCTCAATACAATCCCCTTTCCAGGTGTACCAGCCCGCGACTGGCATGCGGAGCACGTATCCGCTGGGCAACTTGAAATTGGCACCCCCGAGTACCTCACCTGCGGTTCTCGTACCGACGAGTGTGGCGAGACGATTCTCCTTTGCGAAACTGGCGACCATTTCCGCCGCGCTATGGGTATGCTCATTGATTAGAACAACGGTTCGGCCATGGAATGGCTGCGGGCCGAGGCCCTCTGTAACGAGGACCATTGAGCGATCCCTATGGAAGATCTTGAAACGCACGGCCATCATGAGCAGTTCGGTTTTTGTTGCGGGTATTTTGCCAATGCGAGTCAGTCTTTCCTTCTGGTACCCTTTCCGAAGGCGCCGCCGCGTAACGCTATAACCTATTTCCACTTTCCCTGGACATATATAGCTCAGGAGGCGCAGAGACCCTAACCCGCCTCCGATGTTGCCTCGAATGTCCACGATGAGTCGTTGAACGCCGCGGTCTTTCAGGTCGCGAATAGCGGAATCCAGACCGTTAGCGAAACTCTGGCCTACAGCTCCCGGAAAGGTCGCTACTTTGACAAGCCCCGTGTCGGGAGCAAGCATCCGGTGGGATAGACTGCGGGGCTCAATCATCGGTGGCCGATCTTTAGCTGCCCGGTTTGGCACTTCGATAGCGACTTGGCGCTTGGCGCCGCCGAAGGTTCCGATCTCAAGTTTATGGCTGCCGCCGATGCGGAAATTTGCAGACCGCGGCGGTATCACCGGTTCGGCATCTACGGAGAGAAGGAGTTCGCCTGGATGAATCCCGGCTTGAAATGTCGGCCCGTCTTCTATCACATCGACAAACATCCAACGCTTTCCTTCTGGAGTGTCAATGGCGCGCAGCGTGGCGTTGATGGAATAGGGTGCGGGGACGCTGTCGTGGCGCTGATGAAAAAAAGCCGTATGGCTACTGCCTAGTGCTCTGAGGAGTTCACTCACTCCGGTTTCAAATGCTTGTCGGTTATCCACATCGATGAGACGCAGCATGCACTCGTCGACGAGTGCGATCCAATGCCCGTAGTCCTGATTCGGGTTGCTGACATTGATGTGCCGTTCGGGAACGAGCTTCTTGAGGACGCTGAGGATCTTCGCCCGGTCCTTTCGCGTAAGCGGCAGCAACGTGGTGTTTTGTCTGAGTGGCATTTGTCACTTCCCTACTTCGTGGTAGTCAGCCTCTTATAGTTGAAGCTGACGGGATGATCGCCAACACCATCCAGCCTGAAACTGGCCCAATAATACGGAATGACCTGCGGGCCGTAAGTCTTGAGCATGTCCCGCTTAGCCGCAGTTACGGCATACGCGACGGTACTTCTCTCGGCCAGATGTGCGTAGAAGCGCTTCATTAAATAAAGTGTAGAGGTGTCGTCGATGCTCCAAAGCGTAGAAACTACATTCTTCGCACCGGCCAACATAAACGCGAGAGAGAGATTTGCGATTCCTTCTTCGCCTTGCAGCCTGCCGACCGCGGTATCGCAGGCTGACAAAACGACCAAGTCGGCATTCATATGGAGGTGAACGATCTCGCTTGCCTCCAAGATGCCGTCGTCTCCCGATGACGAATCGCTTAGAAGAATCAGTGTGGCACGGTCAGGGTGTTTTTCGTTCGCCACACCATGTACTGCCAAGTGGATGATCGCGTATTGGTCCAGGTCAGAGTGCTCAAAAGCAGATTTTGTCGCAGTTGATCCGATTAAGAGAGTATTAGTGTCGGTATGAACCTCGGCATCGGCGGCAAGAACCTCCTCTTTCGAAGCCGGCAGACTAGCTAAAGCGTCGTTGG
>WNGR01005262.1_pt1 | contig 13901 bp, 22 predicted proteins | sample 5407581 | NCBI WGS metagenome assembly WNGR01 (sample SAMN13153383, study PRJNA577476) | soil metagenome | isolation source: 80 cm soil or saprolite under Garry oak tree replicate 2 | place: USA:California | collected 2016-06-15 | reverse complement strand
ATTGATACCCGGGAAACACGGATCCAGTCTGTCAACAGTGACGAGATCTTCGGTCGTGCACATTGAGTCATATGATGGACCCTCTTCTGTGTGGAGGGCGAAGTTAGATTGATCGTAGAGTTTTCTCGTGTTCCTACTGCAGACTATGGATTGAATGTTTATTTTTGAGAGTCAATTATATCGTGTCTGACGCATGTCATGGCCGAACAACTTCTAACTTCTCAAGTACTCTCATGACCCACTTTTCATCACGTCTCGCTTCTTTCAACAGAAAAGAATATACCCATGAATCGGACAAGGCTGTATGTCTCTCCAACAACTGAGACTGCTCTGATTGTTCTTGTCAGCACCAACGCATAAGCTGAGTGCAAAATCCAAGCTAGTCCATTCTGAATGGGAACGCGACGGCGATTCGTGTGATACAGTAAAGCATGGAATGTCCCAATAGGTCGGTCATCTCGATTTTTTGTATCTGCGTATTTATTCCGCTATGCGGGTCTCTGACGAAGATGCGGTCTCCGAGTTTTTCTGTAACCTAGTAGAGAAACTCCTAGTCGGGTAGAGAATGCGACCATCATAAGTACGGCCACTGTATATGTGATATGGAGGAACTGTTTGTTGGGAGATAGTAAGACAGGAAGGAAGGCGTGAGTCATGCCGATTCAGTCCGATCGTTTCGTTGTATCGTACTCGGTCGCGGTGTGAATGAGGGCTGTGCATGTGCTAGATTTTGTTACGAGATTAGTCGCTCATGATCAGATTATCGCGGCTCGGGAGATTCGCAAGGGTACAATGAAAGTAACCTAACTCCGCCAGATAGTGAAGGAAACCCGTCACCCCCATGCCAGTGGACTGTGCAAGTTATCAATGACACGGAGAATGTGTCAAGTTGCAGCAAACACTAGCATTCGTTCACGGGACCGGAAATTGTGAGGTACTTGTAAAGATGTGCCATATGTGACATACAATGACATGAGGGACCACCTTCGGCGACACATCTCGAACGCAAGTGGCGGGTACTGCATGGTATGAACATGAATAAGACGTGGCACCAGCTTACAGTAGAAGCCCGTGCCCCAGTCGCGCAAAGTTAGCACACATTCTGGAAATTCTGCACACAAGAATGCCGTCTTGTTCGGGTGATTGGTCACAGGCGACGAGTGGAATCCCAAAAAAAAATTAGAATAGGATTTGAAAAATAAAGCGGGTGTGCCTGTGTAACCAATGAGACACGACCCCTGGTACAATGTCAACATCACTCTGTCCGTACGTCCTAGGAACAGACATCACGAGCCATCTGGAGGCACGCGCCGCAGACGCAGCGGCATCTGGAAACCTATCTCTGGGGAAGAGGCCACAATGGGACGTGTCACAATGCTAAACACCGTGATCTCACCAGTTAGCGTCCCGAATATAGAAAAGAGAAAAGGTGGGAGAAGGAATGGAAACGCACTTGGTGCGTTTTTCGATCACGACGTCGTCGTCGATCGTGAACTCTAGGTCGCGCAGTAGACACGCAAGGAACACCTTGATTTCCGCAAGGGCGAAACGGTACCCAATGCATGCACGGTTGCCTGTCGTCCCGCTGCCGTTCCCATTTAGGAAGGTCAGCGTGTGGGCGTACAAACCGGGCACGGCACGCACGGCCGGCGGTAGTGTTGTCCAACGCTCTGGCCGAAATTCGTGAGCATCGGGTCCCCACAGGTCGGGTGTGCGATTGACGGTCTGAATTGGAATAGTGATGATGTCGCCGTGGCGGAGGTGGATCGAACTTTGGAGATGCCACCGGTGATTCCCTTCCTCCTCAGCTGTCAGGGAACGGGAGCGGAATCGGAGACAGCGGGAGAGCCGAAGCCAGGTTGGCCAGCGCACCCGAACAGGGTACTGGAGGGGAACGAAGCAGTCCGGTGCTGCGCCGGCGTACACGCGCATTGTGCTGCGAACAGGAGCGTGTAGGCGAAGAGCCTCACGCACGGTATGTTCGAGCAGTGGGAGCTCGAGGGTTGTGTAGAGATCGTCCTTGTCGCAGGCACGGAGTGCAGCGCGCAACTGCGCTTGCGCCACGGGAGCACGCGCGAGAGCGTAGAGCGTCCAGGTGATGGCAGACGCAGTCGTTTCGTGTCCTGCAGCGAGGAAAGTGGTGATCTGTGAGAGCATTTCGGAGTGAGTGAGGGCTTGGCAAGGCGAGGAAGCAGCGTTGGCGCGGACTGTGGGAATCACGTTGTTTGTGGGAGGGGATATGGAAAGTAGCGTTGTCTACGTACTGAGGACGGAGAGAATGTCGCGCGACCTTTTCGCGTCGCAAGTTGGCTCATCCGGTAGGGACACGGACTTGCGCTCGTTGATGAGCTGCGTGCCAATGCGCTCCATAGTTGCTTGGGCCTCTTGTAATGTACGAGAGTTTGGACGCTGAATTCGGAAAATGAGCGTCCGGGAGGAATTCTCGATATAAAACAGGGACGCACGAATCGCCGCAGGAAGGGAAACCAAACCGTTAGAACGGTCAGCACACTAAACGTGTGCGAGGTGGAAAAGACGGCCGCAAAGGCGCGTGAGAGCTCGCTCTCGGGCCGACTGGCGCTGTAAGGGTCGGTACCAGGGGGTGGAAGTGAATGAAAAGAGTAGCCAAATCCTGTGAACGGGATGAGAGTACGAAAATGCGAAATTATGATTAAGATTTTACCGGCTTCCCCGATGATGTCGAGAGTCGCACGAGTAAGCCAAGAAAGGACATCGACGACGGGATGAGTGGATGCGGACGAGTCGGCGGTCTGCAAAGGTGAGGTTCTATGACGAGTGGACGGGGGTTGGCATGCGGGCTCGAGTGGTGAGCGAAGGACGGTGCACGAGTCAGGGCTCGAAGAAACGTGATCTGAGTGGGTGGTTGTCATTGAAGGTGGTGCGTCCGCAATTTGTAAGAATATATCGTGCAGCTACGGGGGGAGTGGTGTAAGGACGGGAATAGGTTTCAAAGGGCAATTGGAGGGGATGCACACGCGTTCTGCCTTTTCGCGGAAAATGGGTATGATAGATTTTATGTGAGATGGGGAGAATGCTTGATTCTAGGGCGACAAGAGCATCAGAGAAAAGAGATGGTCAGACGAGCGGAGCTGTACAGTACCAAGATGCGGCGCTGGAGGAGAACAACTGCCATGAGACATGGTTGCATTGTAAAGGGATGGACAAACCTGTCGCCGATGCACGTCGCCCTGCGCAGTAAGAAGGCCTTCGCGGCCTGCACCAGCTTCTGCGAGGGCCTCCATGATGAAATCAGGTCTGGGAAAGTCATAGGCGTGACCAAGAATGTAGGCGAGAGCAAGGGGGTCGGTGGTGATGAGACGGGGGCAGTTGATGAAACCGCGGTAGGTGAAGGTGTGCCCATAGAGCTGTGTCCATCTTTGGAATATGTTGTTGTTTTCTTCGTCCGATATTTGTGCGAGGTTTCCAACGAGGAAAGAAGGGGAATGGGGGGAAGGGAGGAGACGAAGAGGAGAGCGGAAACGGGAGACAACGAGCTTAGAGAGTGGGCGAAGAACGTAGAGGATCACAGCCCAGACGAGGAGGGAGAAGACGAGGAAAGGGGGGGACATGCCAGTGGCCATCCTCGTCGCGGTGGGAAAGGGTCGAGTGTAGGTATTATTAAGTACATGTTAGCGACTTGGACTCGAACTGCAGCCCGAGGCATCACGACAATCCATCCATCACCTCGGCCATCTCGGTCTTGGCACCACCACCCGGTCCGTGTTACCGCCCTTCTCAATGATCGAACTTGATTAAGTAAGCCATATATCGACATGTCCTCAGCCTCGGACTCAGCTCTTAGCGACAAGCTTAGCGAGCTCAAACGTTCTCTACACGATAAGCATCTCTACGCCCCACCTGACGGCGACACTCCCGCGTCTCACGACGATGCCACTCTCCTGTAGGGCTTTCTTCTTCATGTCTCATTTGCTTCAGTTATCAAATTCGGTCCAATCCGATCCGATCACAGACGTTTCCTTCGTGCTCGCAAGTTTGACCCTGCAAAGGCCCACAAGCAGTTCGCCGCCACCGAGGCTTGGAGGGCCAAGCTCGACGTCCTGAATCTCTATGCGACCTTCGACCCAGACGAGCTCGAATCCGCAAAGCGATTTTATCCGCGCTGGACGGGGCGACGCGACAAGGTGGGCGTCAACGTATTTGATATCCCGTCAGCTTGACTCGGACAGCTCTCCCACACAGCACGGCATACCTGTCTACGTCTTCCGCCTCTCGTCCTTGTCAGGGACACTTCAGAAAGAGCTCAACGCCGTCCCAGAGGAGCGCCGCTATCAGCGCATGTGCGTCCTCTGTTCCCTACCCCTGATCCCTCCCACAGATGCATGGCCCCTGACAGTGTCGCCCTCTGGGAGTTTATGTCTCGCTTCACCCTTCCGCTGTGCTCTGCCCTTCCCCATTCCCCTCTTGTCCCATCATCACCTGATGCGCCCACTTCCACCACTCCATCTCCACCATCACCGACATCGCCACCGGTCATCGCGACGACGTCGATCATCGACCTCGGCGGTGTCTCCCTTGGCATGATGTGGTCCCTCCGCCGGCATCTCCAGCAGGCCTCCGAACTCGCCACCGCGCACTACCCTGAGACGCTCCACACAATCGCCGTCGTCAACGCGCCCTCCTTCTTTCCCACCGTCTGGAGCTGGATCAAGGTAAGCCCTCCCACTTTCCCCCACCCCCGTTCGTGACAGAAGGCCGAAATTTCCCCGTGCGGCCTTTTAAAATATAGGCTTGGTTCGATGAGGGCACGCGCAACAAGGTCCACGTACTAGGCGCTGATCCTGGCCCTGTCCTCCTTCAGCTCATGGACGCCGATTCGCTCCCACAAGTCTATGGTGGTACGCTACCGTTCACGTTCGAGGATGAGCCCGTACTCGACACCCCTGCGCGTGAGCTTCTGGGTTCGGACCAGATCCCTCGTGGGCCTATTGTCTTCGTCGACGGCAAAGTCGTCCGCCCTGAAGGCCACCCCGAGCCACGACACGCACTGAACGGGAATGATTGACGTAGATGTAGATGTAGATGTAGATATCGACCCCCTTTTGATTTGTTAATTTACAACTGGCATTTCATCACTGCTATGCACCTGAGAGACCACTTTATCTACGACAAGTCCAGCACCCGAAGTCCAAAGACGAACAAAAAGTGTTGAATGGAAGAGAGATTGGAGGGATAATGATATGCACAAATTGTTTACTGTAAGTTACCGGTGTGCTTAGTAGCAAATTTGAATGGGGGGAGAATACCAGTACAACAACCTCTTCGAAGTTTCAAAAAATAAAATAAGACAGTCCGCCATGCGTGTGTCGATTCCTTCTCTATCGTCATGTCAAGTCGTCATCTTCGGGCTCACCAGTGACACCGTCCTCGTTCCAAATCTCCAAGAACTAGCGTGAATGATTACAAAGCGTGAGTGTTGACGTGCAAATCGTGCGTGAGACACCCACGCACCGTTTCGCGCTGTGCTGCCATGTCGGCCGTCGTGAGCAGATGTCGCGTCGCGAACGGCAGACGTGTCCACGTCAGCGGTGCGGTTGCAGCCCCTGCGCGCCGTGTCGCGGGTTTGTCACCCAGAGCACTCTTCTTGCCTATCACCCACTTAAGACATTTCCTAATAATCTGTGTCAGCGCAAGCCACGGGGTCCGCTCTGCGTCTAGAGCAGCGACGAACACGTACTCTTCGGACAGGCCGTAAAGGTTCTTAAGGTGGGCTTTGAGAAGCATGATCAACGCGATCAGCACCGAAGTGCGTAGCAGTGGCAGCTTCTCAAGTGTCTGCCAGGGCGGAGTCGTGGTAGTCACGACTATGGCTACGTCTGACTGGTGTAAGCAACTGCCAGGAACATAGCACGAATGTAGGATAAGCGTACCTTGCTTAGCTGGGACCGTAATCGCAGTAGCATCTGTCATATCTGCGTCCGCGCCGTTCGCTTGGGTCTGTAGCGACGACAGACGAGGGGCAGGAGGGGCAGACTCGGATAGTCCAGGCGCAGCGGATGATTCAGGCAGGGTGGGAGGGGAAGTAGGAGAAGGTTGTGTAGGTGGTGCAAGATAGGCAGTTTGAGAAGGCCGGGCTTGCAGTTGTGCCAGCAGGTTCCTGGGAGACAAGGCCTCGACGCACTGCATGCCGGCAGTCGAAAGCACATTAGTAAGACTCTTGATGACCAGAAGCACTTCCTCCTGGGTCTTGTAGTCGAACGCAGCGAAGTTCTCAGCCATATACCGTGCAAAGTCGACGTCATCTTGTGGTGCAGACAGCGCAGTGCCCACGTCGAACGCGCGCACGAGAGCCTTGAGGAAGTCTAATTTCGGCCCGCGCTTCTCGCGCGCAAGCGCAAACCAACGGTGTAACAACGCCGTACCACTCCGTGCACCATGCACACTGCTAGAACCGCCGCACCCTTGTGCGAGTTTAATTTGATATGAGAAGGAAGCGCGTGCGCTAACGATGTACCGAGAGTTGAGAAGCGATGCGTGCTTGCTGTGCAATACCGAGTGCAGAGCGCTCGCGCGCGTACTCAAAGCCGTATTTGGGCTTGTCTCTAGGGCCACGATGACAGGGAAAGACTGAAGCGGATGTGCCAGACCTTGCTTAATCGTGAAACTCAGGATGTCAACGGCAGCACCTTGAGTCTGCGGGTGCTGAGACAGCGCTGCATCTAAGATCGGGTCCATGTAGCGTTGCACAATGGCAGAACTGACACTATCCTAGTGGGTTAATGCAACGTACACCTTAGTACCACTGTGCTTACCCAGAGTCGGCAAACCCATCAGTATTACCAACAAGTTCTTCCATGTTAACATCCGTTGGTGCTGGTTTACTTTTCGCCCCCGCCTTGCCCTTCTCTTTCTGCGTGTGCTTTGCAGCTTCCGACATGAGAAACTCCTGCATAATTTTCAGCAAGCGTGCACGGCCTTCCTCTTCTTGGGACGCAAACGTGGCGTCCATGATCATCGCTGATGACTCTAACGTCATCAACGTAGGCTGCGTACGGAAGAGAAAGCCTGATATGTTTTTGAGATGAGAATCGGAATGAGAACGACAAAAATGAATCGTACCGAGACATTGCAGGGTGCGTCCGCGAAGCCCTGGTTCGGATTGCTTCTGATAAAGGTTCAAAAGACTGTTATAGACGTGCTCAATGATGGAATCCTGGAAATCTTTTAAGCGGCGCAGGGATTGCACAACGCGGAATCTCACTTTGGAAACCGTGTCCAGGTCTGCCGAGAGATCTAGAGCCAATCAGACACCACGCAGATCGATATTCGTTGATTGACGATCACGTACCAGAGTGCTCAGTTCTCAAACGGTCAAAATCGCAATGTTCGACCAGAAGCGAGATGATAAAAATCAAGATGGACAGCGTGCGCAAGTCAGCGGGGGCCATCTGCGCTTTTTGAGCCGCGAATTGCAGACGAGCTTGGAAGAGAATAAGTATGGGGAGTGATGGAACGTAGAACTACACGCACCATTGCAAGATTTTAATAGCCCGACGAGACGAACGAAGTCATGCGTTAGGTGCTGGACCACCGCACATAGGCACGCAACTATTTCTTGTAACGCCTAGAAACCTAGTATGATTTATCGGACTGATTGACTACACCACTCGCCTACCTGGACACCGCCTGCCGTCGATGGCTTTAAAATCATGGGTTGCAGCGCCAACTGTAGCTCGTTGCCAAACTTCACAGAGGTCTTGGGCATATGTGGCACGGATACCCGAAATATTTTGAGTAAGTAATCAGATGTTACTTGTTCCTCTGGCTGGAAAAAGAATGAAGAGACTTCATTGATCATGAAGGAAAGACTCACAGACGTGGCGTTCTTAAGGTATGGCAACAGCGTGGACGCGTTGGAGCCAGAAAGAATTGCTGGGTAGGCAGAGCTGAGCAGGTAGATGGTTCGAATGCAGTTGACGACAGTCTAGTCAACCCGTTAAGACGTAAGATAAAACTAGAGAGCGATGGAATTTTTCTCACAAAACCCGGGAGTTCAGAGGCGTCCACGAGACCATCAATTAAAGCTTCGCAAATCTCGCTATAACGCGCATGTAGTTGACCTGCCTCGGCATCTTCCTTTGATGCCATGATCTTATGAAGTACATCTTCCAGAGGAGATTGACGGTCCCGGAAATTAGCCGCCACCCCCATAATAATGGACACCTTATTTAGGAGCTGAACTTTATCGTCCGGACCAGGTCCTTGGCCACCGCCGCGTAGCTTTTGCAGAGCCGGCTGGGACATCACGCTTGAAAACCACAACTCCTCGAGAGTCTTGACTGAGAGGTCTTTGACGGTATCGTCTTCGTCAAACATCCTTAGTACCAGTTTTGTACAAATATCCGTGCGACGCTTGATGTCATCAGTAACACCATAGAAAGCCCTGAGGAGCTTGATCACGCGTTTGCGAACGCCAAGGCCGGTATCCTACGAGAGCTCAGTGCATGTCGGTAGGTAAAAATCGTACAGCATACGGCAATACGATCGGCAATCTTCTGGTAGTAGTCGCCGGCAACCTCGGGGGTATCGATCACGTACTTGCCAATGAGCTCCACAGCGGCGTCGCGAACCGCAGGCGAGCTGTCAAGGAGATGACTCTCAATTCCCCGACGAACATTGGCCTATTTACAACCATTTTACATGCTCAGCGGTTCATATGAGTGAAACGACGTACAGCTGTTAAGATTGTCGGGTCACTGGTTACAATCTGACCCAGTGCTCGCAACGCCTTCGTGCGTACAAAAACGGGCGGAGCATCTAAAGCAAGTAAGATGACGTTGAGAATTGGTTGGTACGAATTTCTCAAGTCTTGGACTATGCCTATTTCCTCTGCCAGTCGATCGATACGCGCAACCTCTTCAGGGGACCTGTGAAAACGCCTAGTGAATACGAAGAACGACATTGAGAAGATATGTACCCTATATCGAAGACGTCTGTCGCTGCTTCCTTCCATACGTCGCGTAGGGCTGACTTAACCCTGCGTCCGAACGGGTGAAGGGAGGACTGCTTGGCCTCACTAGAATCAGGATCATCGCAGTAGCGAAGCGAGGTATTACACTGCCTCAGGGCAATGGCAAGCTCTTGGCCCCAAGTAACAGCCGTTAGCTCGCGCGCACTCTATGCCACTGTTAATCCATGTTGGAGGATAGCGTAATATGCTCACTTCATAAGCCTGGTCTGCTGCAGACCGCTTCGACAAATGCGTTGCTAGATCTTGGTGCGCAGTTGCCAGCCGCTCCAGATGTTTGACGGTCGTGCGAGACAAGACCTACATAAAGATAAGCAGACAGACAGATACAGTGACATAAGATGCACTTCATCAAGGGGTTTCAAGCCGAGAGAGCCGTTTCCATCAGCACCCATTGCTTTCAACATGCTCGAACGTATTTGCGCAGCGATCACGCCTAGATGATCTAATGCCATCGTCTTTGCAGCATTGTTGTCAGTTTGGCTTGACGACTTAACGTCGTCGAGAGAGGAGACCTGCCCAAGATGCACACGTGAATACCCAGGTGTGAGTGAGGGTACAATGCCCACCATAAACTTGCATATTATACCCAGAAGAAGACTCGCAGCAGGCCACTCGGGCCAGAATAGGACAACGAGGAGATCGGATACAAGGTTGTCAAAGATCGCTCGGTACTCTGCCTCATTTGAATTCTTTGTCGCTTTGGCCTTGCCGGATCTCTGCGTGAGAAAGAGGACGATAGTCTTCGCGGCTTTGGTCGCAGACTCAAGTCCGGACATATAAAGCTGAATTTCCTGTGAAAAAGTTCATGCATTACGTAGTTCGTGATCTGGAAGAGAGTACCTCTTCGTCCTTCTCGTCCAGAAAAGGGTCTGCAGGCTTGTCCGACGGTGCTTCCACCATGCTCTCTTGTCGCCGCAGGGCAAGTGCCTGTTGCCGCGCTTTGGCAAGCCGCTTTGCCTGAACTCGCACGCCGTGCGCAGAAGTCTGAACGAGTTGGAGAAGTAGCGCAGAGACTGTCCGTATTGACCTCCCGTCCCGAAGTCTAAGACTGGTATAAGATGATAAAACTCTGGACTGTCCCATACGTACCGAAACTGTCCCGCCTTTTGCTTGGTGTCAGAAAGCTTGATCAAGGAGCTGAGAATCTCTTCAATGATCCACGAGCGTTGGTCATCATGATTTGCAAATATCTGCAGGACACTTCAAAACAACCAGATAAGCACGGAACTAAGCGACTTACGCTCCGGATGAGTGATAGAGCCTCTAGCCTAAGACCGCGCATAGCCGTTTGGCCGAGAGTGTTCAATACAAAACTCTCTTTCTTCCCTTTTCCGTCGAAAGTTCCAACCTCGGTGACGAAGAACGGGCCGATCGCGATGAAAACTCCTTGAATGATGATAGAGTCTGACATAGCGACAGTGTCCGCGCAGAATAAATTGTTGATTCTCGGAAGAACAGAAGTCAACACCTGGAATACTTCCGCGATTTGAGCTCGGTGTATTTTTTCATGCTTGGACACTTGCTGCAGTAACGCAGAAGTATCGGAGCCCTCGACAAATGGGTACACAATTCGCTCAAGCTGATTTTTGACAGCACCAAGGCAAGCTGTGATGAGCTCTTCTGAATAGACCTGCTTTGACAAACGGTCTGCACCAAGCAACGCGATACAACAGTCTGCAGCGAGGATACTATCCCGCGCAACTTCAAGAGTATGCGCAAGTGCATCAAGGTCCGCATCAATGACCGCGGTAGGCTCAGCGGCACCTATATCAGCGCCGAGTCGGGGTTCGTCGTCTCCGACCGGGGTTTGTGATCGCCGATGGGATCCAAGCTTCTTCGAGACCTTTCCCTTCTTACCTGGCGATGCAAGAGAACGAGTCTCGGCGGGTCTATTGGCTTTGAACGGATCGAGGTCCTCTCCGGCGCGTACACTCCGTTCAAGGATCTTCAGGATTCGGGAAAGCATTGATGTTTCAATGTCTGCGATGCTGCAGGGAGCCGGACTTCGCTTAATGGCGGTCGAAGTACGGAGACGCTTCACGGGACGAGCGACCTGGGAGATGAGCTTGGAGAGCTTGCGAATAAGATTCGGGTGCAGCTGCGGCCGGGAGGATTCGACAGTAAGAGGTGAAAAGAAGTCAATTGAGAGGGATTCTGGGTCTGCATCCGCGGGAAGAGAGTCCTCGGCCTCAAAAACGTCTTCGAGAAATGTGACTAGCTTCTCTAGGGGCACTGTATGTGTAACGTTGTCAGAGGATCAGAAACTTGAATGAATGAGATCAAGTGTCACCTCGGTCGTCCCGGTCTCCAGTACGCTTCGCAGAAGATCTTCCGGCATCAGTCATACTGAGACTCGTCTTCCCTGGTTGGTGAGGATGGTCTTCCTCTGGCCCAAATCCCCCAAGATCGTCCTCGTCATCAGTTTCTGTCTTGTGTTTGCTCCCCTGATGTACAGGCGACGTTTTGACTTTTGACTTCTTTGCAGGGTGAGAAGGCTTTTGCGACGAAAAGTATTTAGGCGCCGGGGGTAGCTCGACATACGCTCGCATCTTAGGCGTGTGTGAAGGCACGGATCGAGGAGTAACATGTGAGGATGAAGGAGTCCCTTGCGTAGATAAGGAGCCTTGGGACGAAGAGGCAGGCGTAGTTGGAGGATTAGAGAGTGGCGAAGATGACATTCTATGCAGTGCCTGAACCCGCTTGACAGAGGGAGACTGGAGCAATTCTATCGATTTGCGCTTCTGTGGCGTCACAGACAGGCTGGGTGGGAGTTCAAGGGGATCAGGACTGGCATATCGTGGTATGCTGAAGCTCCTATCCGGCCGCGAGGGGCTAGGTGGGTTTGTGTATTTCGCCGCCTGCGCACGTTCCAGCTCACGACTGGACTTGTCCAGATAATTGTTCAATAGGCCCGTTGACTCTCGCTGAGGATATTGTTTCTTCTGAGGAATCGCGCGCTCGTCGAGGGCAAATGCGAGAGAGGAGGAAGAGGAGTGTATGCCCGGAGGCGGTGGCGTTGGATATGAAAAGGGGTGCACTGTCTGAGGAAAGATGGACTGCGCAAGTACGTTGGTGGGATAGGACGGATAGGTATGGTAAGACGCATATTGGCCATGGTGGTTAAACTCTGGATAATTGCTAGACAATGTGGGCGCATATAGTCATCTATTTGGACTATGAAGGAAACTACGTGCCTGTTAGACTGAGCCCCAAGGTACCTCAACGTGTCATCTCTAGCGCCGGGCCAGTAACCAGAATTTCCCTCTACATGTTGTGAGGATTGTGGACGATTCAACTCAGTTGCATATTCCGTGTATGGGGGAGGATTCTGTGAGGGGTATTGATAGCTATTAGCACTGTAATAGTGGGGCTGCACACGGGGCATAGATGCGCCGGTAGATGGATGGGTGGGATGATGGGTCACTGAAATGCAGATTAAGAACTAGGCTAGGACCAGGGCTGGAGACCTCACCATGTGTGGTTGAGGTGGCAGATGTGAAAGGGTCACGGCACAACGTCTGGGCACCATGAACACTATCCGGGGCTCGAGCAGATGTACCAGAAGCTGGTTCCTGCATGGGGTACAGATGACGTCCGGCATTCGACCGCTGTCGGCTGTACCAACCATTGGGGTCCTGCATCTTACTTTGATCGTTAACGTTGATGGCAAGGACGCAGGCAGGCGCGCCTCGGGAACGCGAGTTTCGCAGAATGTCGGCGCTTAATCGTGTCACAGGCCGTGCATGATCTGCACTGCCACATGGTCACGCATGTCACGTACATTTTTTAACACCACGAAGATGGTCAGAAATTCGTCTATCTCCTATCTGGGGTTTCTTGAAATGTATGCTGATGGATCCACGGAATCTTGCATGCAATTTGGCTGGTTGTCTTTCTGCCTTTTCTGACGTACGGTACTCGTTCACACACTCCCTGGGAAGGCACCATTATGGCTGTGAACTAAAGAGTTCTACTCGTTTAGTCAAAGTCAAGCTTTGTTGAGATGTTTGAGTTCTTGCAGTGCACGGCCATGACAGAAGTTCGTCCCTTGCATCGTGTAGAAGAACTGCATGCCCGAGCCAAGTGAACGGCACCTCACGCAATTTCATTGAGCCGATCAGCAATCCCAAATCCCAAACTTTCTATGACGGACGCAAGCCGAATCTTTTAGCTACGAATGGTCACGTCCCGCCAACAGTTACCAGCAACAGTTACCAGTATAGATTCAAGAAAGCAGATGGTGCAAAGTGCCCGGTATGCGGACACCCCGAGGAAAGCAGCATTTTATCGTGGGACCCCTACACACATGAGAGTGACCCGGTCACTACTGTAACATCTCGCTGTAAAGGACTGGATTCTACTTTCTAAAAGAAATTAGTGATACTGCTGATCATTTGGATCCGAGCTACAGGTCGATCCGAAGCGATAACACGAACCATAGACGGCGTAAAACAAGCAGCACGGCGTGACTTTGCGTCCCATCACCCTCAACACTTGACAAGTCGCAATGTCATTCCATAAAAGCAGTGGGGAGTCTGTTGCACGGGAGGAACTAATAGGAAGGGGAAAGCAGTCGTAGAAAGGATAATCGGGGAGGAAGCGCTACATAGGGTTCGCTGTACAACAACGTTGTCGATCCGACAGCAACCAAAAAGCGCATCGTGCAATGTCGATTTCACGTTGTGCCCGCCACCGTCGACGCCACACAAACGATTTCAGCTTTTCAACAGTACAGTTCCCATTACTGTACTGTACTGTGCTAGACCCCTCATTCGGACAGGACCCCTCAGTCGGACACTTTAAATTTCTCACTCACTTCTGGCTCAATTACTACCAAATTAAATATATGATGTCTAGTACTACTCCTTAACATGCTCCAACTTTTTTTTTG
>WNGR01005261.1_pt1 | contig 13902 bp, 19 predicted proteins | sample 5407581 | NCBI WGS metagenome assembly WNGR01 (sample SAMN13153383, study PRJNA577476) | soil metagenome | isolation source: 80 cm soil or saprolite under Garry oak tree replicate 2 | place: USA:California | collected 2016-06-15 | reverse complement strand
GTTATCACTGTCTTAGATAATGAGAAGATGTACATCTATGATGTAATCTCTACATAGGTACCCATAAGTATACCTGTAGGTACCTATAAGGATCCATCTATAGGAATAACCCATGGGTACCCATGCACCTATGGGTAATGGATCCATGGGTATGGGTAACCCATATGACAGATCCTTCAAGGATCCAGGTTGAAGTAACAAACAAAAGAATACCCATGGGTATGGATCCAGGTCACCCATGAGTGCACTCGTGCTCAGCCTTAATGCAGAGTGAATTCAATTGTGAACGTAAAGGAAAGGAGAAGTTAATTGTATGGACAGTACACGGACATATTATATAACAAATTGAAGCTAACGCAACGTGAACTGGAATCCGGCTTTTGTGTTTGATTTTCGACTTTCGCAAGTTAATCGCTTAGGCGAGCAAACTTTTGGATGCTTTCATCTACTTCCTCTTCCGAATCGTTTGCCTTGCGTTTTCCAAGTTTTTTGTGTGATGTAGAAGGAAGGGAAGGATGTTGAGAGTCTTGAGACGCAGACAGATTGGATGTTGATTGTGAGGTGTTAAATTTTTGCGTGTGAGTTTTAATTTTTTGGCAAACATCTGGTTTATTTGTACTGCTCGATTTTTTTGGAGGGGTTAGTATATAGGTGATGTCGTCTACTGCGATGACGACACAGGTTGTTTTCTTGTTAGTAGTGGGAGGAGTGTATGAATCAAATTTGTCGAGTATGCCGTGGAATGTGATAATGCTTTTCAGGTCAGGTAATAGTTGATTGGGTTTCGACCATTGCCGATTTTTATTCATCTGACCACAGATTGCTATGTCGTCTGTGCGTCCTGCTCTGGTGACGTATTGTGTGCCGTGGATAATAAATGTGGATGCTTCGGCATCAGAGGAGACGACAGAACCTGTTACACAGATTCGGATTGTATCATCTAGGTCGTCGTCGCTCTCAGATACAGGTTGCATCTGTGTGGAATAAGACAATGTTATTTATTTCATAGACGTCATAAACGTACAGTTATTATTTCACCCAGAATGTTTATTTGATCGTCGCTGTATGCATCACTGTTCACGTTGCGTTTTGGATGAAAACCAAGGATTTTCATATGTTGGAAAGTCAACGTACAGAAACTGTCGCACAGCTTCAAATCATTGATTGGCTTTGAAGAAGCCTGTGAGGTGGGTGTCGTTTGGATTAGTGGTGATTTGCTGTAGAGCATTTGGATTATCAGCGTCGAATGTGATACATTGTTCGTTTTGAAGGTGAACTTGTAATTGCATTACAGCAGGAAACTCCTACCAAAAAGTTAAGAGACACACATGGCAGAAGGAAGTAAACATGACACTACGAACTTTATGAGTCGCCCACCCCATAATATGTGCATAAGCTTCAGAGGGGCATATATATCGTGTATCCATGTACAGTTTAACTTCATCTCTGTGATTGTCGTTGATGTCTCGTGATAATTGTACTGCTACTGAGGCATGGTCAGGTCCTTTGTATACATACTTTGCGTTGTTAGTAACAGGGTTTCCAAAAATTATTATGTCGTACCTTATAAATATATTTGATTGCATCAAATCCAGTTGTACACTCCACGTTGATGTGAGCTTCATATTTCATGAGTAAATATGGCGAATATGATACAACGGAGCGGTTGTCGAGAAGAGTGCCTTGAATGTTATGTTTCTTCCTGGTATCTCTTCGTCTTGTTTTGACATAACTCTCCCCAGTTAGCGTCGTCTCGGTTTGAAATGGTTTTGGAAAGTCCTTGGAACATAGTCCGTCTGCTGTCATACAGGGGGAAGTGTGGGAAGAACCGCATGGTCTGTGAACCATATGTTTTTTCACCAAGTCAAGGAGGGGACGATTGATGTTTTCATCGGGAAACTCAGTAGATATGAAAGAATCAACGGCTTGTGGTGTGGAGAGACATGCAGAAAGATGCAAGAATAATATGAGATGAATGTGAGGTAGTCCTCTTTTTTGATATTCGATGGTGTAAACATGGCCAAGAGCGTGACCGAAGACATGGTGCTCCATGATATCAGTAAGAAGGCTTTTTACTTTCAGATGGAAAATGCGTGCAAGTAAATCAGGACGATCTTGTGGATTTTGACCTGGTAAAAGTGCTTCTTCAATTTCTTGCCAATGCGGGTTTGCAGTAAATGTGAGGAAAATGTCAGAACCACCGAAAATTCGTAGGAGAGCAAGTGCATCCTGTAAATTTCTTTGCATGAATCGTGGACTGGATGTAATGCTAGCGGGAAGCATGATTCTTCATCCAACAGAAGCAGGATTGAGTCCTTCGTGGACAGCGTCCATGACTCCGCTATATAAATCAGCATGAATTGTCTGTTGATGATCGTGAACCCAAGTCAAGCGTGAGTGTTCGGCAGCGGCCCATGCGAGAACAATTAGTTCTTGAAATAACAATCTTCCTCGAAAGACGTGGTCGGATTCGATATACTCTGGTCTGGGATGCAACCGGAATTGAAGGTATTTACACATGGAGATTGTTTGTCATTTATGGCAAGGGCAGCGAGGTGGGTCATTGTTGGATAAGTCATCATCTTAACCGATCTGATTGTATGGTGTATTTGGTTGCCAAGACCATTGCCCTGAAGGGGAAAGCAAAGGGAAGTGCATGGAAAAGAAAGCAGGATGGCACTTGCTCATTCACATCAATCCGCCTTCTCTCGGTCGTATAATAATCTCTCTAGAATTCGCATGTGGGTGAACGTTGCTTGGAATGATGGCAGCAAGTTCTTGTGTTGTCAGAAGATTATAACGACGATGGTCGGTTGAGCTGTCAAGTTCTAATCGTATGTTGTATTCAGGTAGATTCGTCGACTGTGTTAGCTTGAACGCTTGTTTGAATACAGGAACGGCAGGATGATGTTCATTGAGAATTGATTGTAGAACAAACATGGTAGCCTGTCGACGGTCGGGATTTTTGTGCATACGATAAGATAACGCTTCAGTAGGATCATATATATACAATTGACTATAAGTCGGTGCATCGTTGGCGTCCGGCAAGAGAGGACCAAGTTGGTGATAAAGGTTGCCCTGAATTTTGTAAGGAGGTCCTCTACCATCAAATAGTTCACCCATTATTCGGCCACTTCCACCGGTGGAAGTGAAAGCAACCGCTTTGTTGTAAAACCTGATATTTTCTTGAAACTCTTTGGCATCATCATCGTCATCAACAAACAAATGGTTCATAATGCAAGGGAGAGCAGATAACGGAGGAAGTGAGATCTGGCCGTTTTGGCAGCACTCTTTGAATTGTGGATGAGAATGTGGAGATGGGGTTCGTTTTTCGTCTAACCAATGTAACGCATGACAATGCAGACACTGCACGGTAAATGTGCCAAGATAGTGTTTCTGAAAGAAATTATGCGGTAAATAGAGGGGGGTTAGAAAAAGGATGGTAAATGAATGTACTGTTGCACGTTCATTTAAACAGTGAGCACATTGCGCAATTTGTCAAGGCCTCAATGTGGATGGGAATTCTGTGGAAGGATGACGCCCACTCGCAGATTGGTGTACTCTCTGTTGAGATATTGATGATGGAGGTGTTAATTGATGTTAACTTGAAGATGCAACGCTATGAGACAATTGAATCGGAGCCTATTGGAATTAAGGAAAATGAGGGTATGTTTCCATAATCTCGAAACACTCATACCATAGTTGCTTTGCGTCAGGTGCGATGTGGCAGGTGTGCAATCCGTCCATGGTGTGACAGAGGATCGGTAGGCAGAAGGGGGAGGTTACGTACGGCATCAGTAGTAGATGTCATCATCTGAGGAACAATATAAGACAGGTAGATAGAGGAACGAGAGAGGGAGGGTGGAAGAGGTGAGTGAGGAAATGGACACTGGTACCGAAGGATGGTCAGGAAGAAGTGGCAAGTGAGGTATGGGCTGAGTTGTAGACGTGATGTTCGCTGGTTCATGTTGTGCACACTGCGCTACTTGAGGCGGGTTAGAGGCATAATGAGGGGGACGTTATCAATATGTTCGATAGAAGGAGTTGTAGGCAGGGGTATGGTGTCGGTTGCGGATGTGTGAGGAAGAATATAGGACTGTTGGATAGAAGGAAGAAAGACAGTGAAAGACGTGAGAAAAGAAAGAAATACACGTACCACATTTGTGCTCTCTTGTGAATGATGTGCAATCTGTCCAGGTTGTAAGGGAGGATTGTGAGGAGGGAGAGGGAGGTCAGGTATGGCCTCGGATGTTGACGTCATTCTCTCTCGTTGACGACGTGTGCGCTGTGCTATCTGACGATGGGTAAGAGGCAGAATGAGAGGGGCATTATTGACTTCTTCGATAGAAGGACATATGTTCGTTTCTTCACACGTTTGTGAAAGAAGAGGGTGGGGGAGAGTGTGGAAAAGGGGTGAGTAATCGTGACAACTCCTATTTGGTCCCACCCAAGTGCGTGGTGAAAACATTGGAGAGCAGCATGAACTACAGTTGTTACATGTTGTGAGAGGCGATGACAGTGGTGGAGGAGGTTCAATGCATATTGAACATTCACGGAAGAACGTGGACGAACATGTACAGGGAAAAGGGTACGAAGACAGGGAAGCGACGAAACAAAGTGTGACGTAGAACACTGAGCGCTGCGTTCGTGAAGGGAAACATGTACGAAATGACGCAAGCGACTATAAAAAGAAAGGACGTTATGTTGGTGAACGAATGCAAAAGTGTTCTGATATACAAACGCCTAAGAGAGGTGAGAGAAAAGATATGGCATGGATAACGATGCAATTTTCGTCGCATATGAATTCTTTGAAGGCTGCATCAATGCATGAGGAAGGGGGGGGGGGAACTGTGCTCAAAAAAAACACGTATCGTGATTGGACTGTGAGAGACACTGACCACAGTTGTCGAAAACCTGTAAATTACACTCTGAAGAGAGGAGATGATCCCTGCTGCAAATGTTCTTGGTGGGATGAAACATGGTATGGTCAAGTGCGGGATTGGAGTCAGCTAGAAGTTCATCTCGAAGTGTTCTCGATGTGAGGAAGAAGAAAGAACTGTACCTTACAAATGTGTCCTATCAACGTGTATGGATGGTCGAAAGGAGATGACCCCTGCTGCAAATGTTCTCGGTGGGATGAAACATTGTTACGATTGCACCAAAGACACTTACCTACAGGTGATGACTACTGGGGTAAGCGGTAATTAGTCATGGACTCACCATCAGTCAGCTGAAGTATCACATGTAAGATAGTATGACTCGATCCTAGGATAGTGGTAGTAGGGTTCAGGATTCATGAGGAGCTTTAAAGCCCTCCACTCGTAGTACTTAAGATGTAGTCGCAAAGACCAAGCTCTCCAGCTTGGTCTTCTTGAATTGCCACTAGTCTTTCTCTCTATCTCGCGAGACATAAGGGCTCCTGCTCCCTTTCTTCCCTTGTGACCTATCGATCATCAGAAACACCATGTCCAAGTGCACGCAAGCCTTGTGACTTGTCATAGCACGTGACTTGGGAAATCCGTGTCTATCTCTGCTAAGTCGTGTTGCGTCCCACACCCGGAGCCTATGTCAAGGCTAACGTTGAGTGGCAACGTAACATTAAGACCAAGCTACTTCATCGTGGCGTGCATCACCACTAGAGAGCATTGGGGTTTCGCACCCTATTCGATTAACGACAGAGGAGAATGCGACGTACCCCTCATATACTTGAAAGCAGCAAGGTGGAGAAACGTCCAAGGCAGTACCAGATACTTTGTCAACATCCCCACAAGACCGGCACAGTATTACCCAGTTGAGTTTAACCACAATTTCGTGTGTTGGACGGAGATTACTTGGAATGCACCCAACAACAGGTGGGACGTCGTAAGACCAACAGGACCAGATTACTGGTGTGACATCTTCGAAGACGAAGTACGGACAGCAGGACAAGTCGGACCGATCGACAGAGAGCCAATTCCAAACCCTAGAACCCCAGCACTGTCAACGGACGACGAAGAGGACAGGAGAAGCAGTGAAAATTCCGAAGGCACAGCCGAAACAGGCGCACCAGGAAATACTACCAAGGAAGAAGGACTTGCCACTCTAGCTGAGTCCATTCATATCAATCCACCAATCATGACTACAATGACGGAACTGGTGGAGATAGTAACAGAAGGAGCTACCTATCTCCGAAGGGAGGAAATCAACCCATGAACAGGACATCGAGAACATCGCAATGCTGACGTTGAAGCTGTCCGAGAACATCGCAATGCTGACGTTGAAGCTGTCCGAGAACATCGCAATGCTGACGATGAAGCTGCCCTGAGGCGAGCACAAGAGCCGGATACACCCAATCCACCAAGTGGAGGACCCGAAAGACTGCTGGAACTACCACCCATTCAACTTCCCCAAGACAACCAACCAAGGAGAAGATTCCCCAGAGGAGGAGGATTCCCCAGAGGGGGAGGATTCCCCGGAGGAGGAGGATTCCCTGGTGGCGGAGGATACCCAGGCGGAGGAGGAGTACCACCTGGAGGACCACCAGGAGGCGGTTGGGGACCACCGCCGATGCCTATGCCGCAAGCCCCTCAAGGGAAGCTAGTAGGAGAACCACCCACAATCTACGACGGCGACAGGAAGAAAACGACCCTATTCATCAACAAATGGGAGTTATACTGGGCAGTCAACAACGACAATGCCCTAATGATCAACCCATACCGAAGAGCTATGTTCTTCCTCACTTACATAAAGGGAGCTCAAGTTAACGAATGGGTGATGGCCGTCAACCGATGGCTAGCATGACAGATACAGGGAGGAATTAACACAGCGGATGAACGACTCTGGAACGAAGTAGCCACCTCCTTCACACGACATTTCGCCAACAATTTAGCAAAGGAAAATGCACAATCCATACTCCAAGCAGGAGTAAAGATGAAAGGAGAAGACATCGATGCATACATCGTCAAAATTGAGGAACTCATCAGACTAGCTGAGTATCGATTCGATGTACCACAGACAATCGAGACATTCACAGACGGACTACCCACAGGGCTCTACCAAAAGGTCCTAGAACTCGACAGACCGACTACATATGAACAGTGGAAACAAGCGGCAATAAATCGCCAGCAGGACTATATCCACATGAAAGCGCGATTGAAGGCACATCGCGGAGGAATAATTGCTCCCCGCCCGAGGGGGTGGATGCTGCAACAAATGATGCCTGATCCAAACGCAATGGATACGTCGGCAGGAAGAACCCAAGGACGTGTAGCGGGAAGCAAAGAGATGAATCCAGCAACCATGCCTCGTGGAGGATATGTCCCTCAAGGAGGATTCATGCAAGGAGGTCAACGGGGAGGAAGGCAGAGAGACCTACGCGAAGTTGACTGTTATACTTGCCACAAAAAAGGACATTTGAGTCGCAATTGTCCCCAGCATATGTGGAACAAGCCAAACAATGCCCAACAAAACTGGGCTTCGAGACAAAGTCAAGGATGCGAAGCCGTGGTTGATGATAGAAGCGTCTGCGACGAAGAACCAGTAATAACGGCGCGAGCAAACGCTCAAACCCCACAACAACAAGCCGATACGTGGCTCCAAGGCATGGCCTCTGCAGGGGAAGATGTACAAGAAATAGTAATGAGGGACCTCGTCGGAAGAGAGGGTTTTCAGAATGCCTGAACCCATTGGCCTGGGTGAGGGCAGTCCATAAGTTCAATTCTGTAATAGTGACTACACGATTTCAATCCATGCATATCCCGATCTCTATCAGAACTAGCGACACAATGGCTGACACAAAAGCACTTGTAGACTCTGGAGCAACCGACTGCTTCATGAGTGAAACCTTCATATGATGAATGAAGCTGGGAAAAAGACCCCTACAAAAGCCACGAAAGATATGGAATATCAACAATACGGCAAATCAAGCCGGGGACATCACACACTACACAACCCTCGACATACAAACCGGCGGGACCCGGAAAATAATACAATTCCTTGTCACCAACATAGGAAACGAGGACATCATACTAGGATACCCTTGGATGGCCGCGTTCGAACCTAGATTCACGTGGAAATACGGTGTCATCCACGAAAAGGAATTGCCCGTAATCCTTCGATCAGTGAACCCCTCCATCCCAGGAAAAGAACCGATAATTGCACAAATTCGAGGAATAGGAGACGATTGCCAAGGACGAGCCACAACTTCCACTGAACTCGCCATTCAAGCGCAACAATACACAAAGAAGGCAGAAGTCCCCGTGGAATATCAACAGTTCGCCAAATTATTCAGCGAAGAAGACTCGAAACGATACCCTCCCAAGAGGGCTTGGGACCATGCAATTGAGTTCAAACGAGATGCGCCAGATGCAATAGACTGTAAAGTTTACCCAATGAATCGAGTTGAAGACGAAGCAGTACGAAAGTTCCTGCACGATGAACTCGAGAAAGGATACATCCGTGAGTCCAAGTCACCGTATGCATCATCATTCTTCTTCGTCTGAAAGAAAGACGGCAAGCTGTGCCCAGTACAAGACTATCGGAAAATCAACGCCATCACAATCCAAAATCAATATCCCCTCCCCTTAATGGTGGACCTCATTCGCAATTTGAGCAACGCACACATCTACACCAAACTCGACATCAGATGGGGGTATAATAACGTGCGCCTCTGAGAGGGCGACGAGAAGAAGGCCGCCTTTAAAACCAGATATGGACTTTTTGAACCTACGGTTATGTATTTTGGTCTAACCAATTCACCGGCAACATTCCAGACCATGATGAACTACATCTATCGTGATGTTATCCTCAAACACGAACCTCTCGGGACAACAATCCGCGTTTACATGGACGACATTGGTATCACCACTCGCACCAACATCGAGGATCACCAACGCGCTGTTCACGACGTCCTCAAAGTGGCACAACTCCACGACCTTTACTTCAAACCCGAAAAGTGCCTATTCCACTCATCCTCCATGGATTACCTGGGGGTAATCCTTGAAAAGGGGGTGACACGTATGGATCCTGCAAAAATCGCCAGCGCCGACAAGTGGCCAGTACCGAAGAATGCGACGGAAGTATGAAAAGTACTTGGATTTTTCAACTTTTACCACCCATTCATCAAAGATTTTGCATTCATCGCCCGACCATTACACAAACTTATGCGAAAGGACCAGGAATGGCATTGGGGAACCGAGGAACAAGAAGCCTTCGATACATTGAAGAAATGTGTCACGATGGAACTGGTACTAGCACATGCCAAACTCGATGACCAATTTGAGTTGGAAGTGGACGCATCAGGATACGCGGTAGGAGCCGTACTCCTGCAGTGAAAAGAGGATGGTAAAAAGCACCCTATAGGTTACTACTCAGCCACGCTCAATGAAGCACAACGAAATTATGACATTTATGACCTCGAACTCCTTGCGATCATGATGGCGCTCAGAAACTGGAGACCCCTACTAGTGGGATCTCCCCACAAAATTATCATCTACTCTGACCACCTCAACCTGCAATATTGGAGATTACCGCAGAAAATATCGAGGAGAGTCGTGTGAGAAGTACTGGAACTATCAGAATATGACTTCGAGATATGCCATCTTCCTGGTAGACTTAATGGATGAGCTGACGCATTGTCAAGGCGTCCAGGATATGATCAAGGGGAGAACGACAACAAGGACATAGTCGTATTACCAGATCGCGTCTTCGTACGGGCAGGGACGACACAACGCGCCCCTTCAATGCAAAGAATTATAGCCTAAGAAGAAATGGAGGCTGCGGATCCAATATACGCCCAGAACGAAGAGCTGATCAAACCCTGGGTCAACGCTCACCATCTAAAGAAGATCGAAGGAATGTGGTATAAAGACGGACAATGCGTAGTGACTGGAGGGATAGAGCACAAAAGAACGTTCATACGAGCTCACCACGACGCACCAGTATACAGACATCTGGGGATCAACAAAACGTATCAACTTACAAGTCGCAGATACTGGTGGCCAAACATGCGGCAGGATGTGATGAGCTACGTACGAGGATGCGCAGAATGTCAGAGGAACAAGATCAACACGCGACCCACGAAAGCTCCATTATCCCCAATATTTCCCATATGTGAAGCTATGCCGTTCGAAACCGTTGCCCTAGACTTCATTACTAAATTGCCAATCTCACAGGGATACGACTCAATACTCACCATAACGGACCATGACTGTACTAAGGCAGCAGTATTCATCCTATGTAAAGAAAGTATGACTGCTGAAGAAACCACAGGACTGATCATCCAACACATCTTCCCGCGATTCAGACTCCCACTAAAATTCATCAGTGACCGAGATCCGAAATTCACATCAAAGTTCATAAAAGGACTGTGCAAGGGGACAGGAACGATGCAAAATATCTCTACAGCGTACCACCCCTGAACGGACAGGCAATCGGAGCGAACAAATCAGTGGCTAGAACAATATCTACGGTTTTGGGTTAACAAACGACAGGACAACTGGCATGCGTATCTACCCCTTGCAGAATTCGCACACAACAATTGGCCAAATGAGACTACAGGAGAGTCTCCCTTCTTCGTATTGTATGGATTCAATCCACGCGCTGATTGGACAGATAAGCCATCCCCGATACTGCAGGTGGCGCTCAGGATAGATCAATTTAAAATGGCAAGACAGCGCGCCCAAGAACTGATGATCAAAGCGCAACAGTCATGGGTCAAGCACAAAGATATGCCCAAGTATCAAGAAGGAGACCTCGTGTGGCTGGAAGGACATCACCTTCACACCAATCAACCAACCGCCAAGCTTGCGCCCAAAAGGCATGGCCCCTTCCCTATCGTTCAGGTGATGTCGCCCGTCAACTATCGATTGAAACTTCCCATGCAGTGGAGCATTCATGACATATTTCATATCAATCTTCTCACACCATACCGAGAAACCGACCTCCATGGATCAAACTATTCGAGACCGGCTCCAGACCTCATCAATAACAATGAAGAATACAAGGTCGAGAAGATTCTGGACTCCCGGCAATTCGGCAGAGGGCAGAAGAAACAATACCTTATCAAATGGAAAGGATACCCAGACTCAGATAACGAATGGGTAGATGCACGGGACGTCCACGCCCCTGAAGCAATAAGGGAGTTCAAAAATCAAAACTCCGCCACAAGAGCACATATAAGGACGGGAAATGCGAGCAAGTCTTCCATCCCCTCTTCACTTCGCTCTACCAGCCCACTCACGAAACTCATCTCTCTCATGTCCGATGTCAACACCTATTACCTCGGGTCACCGGAGTGCATCTTCGGAGCAGAGCTCGAGGAGGGACTCATCACCCAGTCCAAGGCACGAGAGCTCTGTGCCAAGAAGTACATCCAACCACACATCACCGACAAGAACCTCCTCGCCGCTCCCCTCACCGAACAAGAGTTGGCATCAGTCCTACTTGTCTTTCCAGACCTTGACACGAAGCCAGTGCCCCCGCGTGCACTATCACCCATGGTGCGAAGACTGTCAGACCCTTGCAACATGGGAGCAACCCCTACCCACCAAGCCGACATACAAGAAGTCGATACCAACATTTGGGGACCTAAAGACAGTCATCTGGGCGAGATCCCACTACCAGTCCCCTTCAGGGAGCCCAAGCACATCACAAACAGCGCTACGGAAGGTTTGCTCAACGTGGAGGGACGAGCAATTCGCCAGAGCCATCGCAAAGAGAAGCACAAAGATGGCAGCATGGGAAGCACTGCGCCGAACAGTACACTGGCAACGCACGGCCCGTGGAGCTGCACCACCAGTCATATGAGCGAAGGTGACCTATACCCAGCTGAGCACCCGTTCATATGCACGATGAAAGACACTGACGAGCTGGATGAAACACCCTACGCGGCTACCACCACCGGCTTCCCTTTGTATAAGGGAAGTTATCGATTCAAGTGCAGCGAGGTCCCGCTTGGTTTCAAACCAAATAGCGGGGTAGACTTCATCGACTTCCCCATCCAGGGGCCTGACGGCGATGTCAGACAAGCGGAGTATGTGCAAGTCATACTCCACCCGAACCCCATCATCGTCGGGCTGCGTGACGACAGCGACAAGGTGTATACCAAGTTGCTGTATGCCGCACCCATCTTTCGCTACAATGGGAAGCCTGTATACCGAGCCGAACAGCTCGAGGCGCTCAAACAGGGGACGGAAGGACAAGACCAGATGGACCAGCTGATCCGTCGCCTCAACAACCCCTCGCTCATGGCCGAAGTCCATCGATTCCGCATCATGGCCAGGGAGTTGGAGAGGCTTGAAGACGCAATTGCAGAGGGTGAAGATCGATGGGGGGAGCTTGCAGGTATGCACTGCAAAACTATTCGAAGGCTGGAGATGGCCGATGCGCTGGCGAGGATTCAAGACCAGGATGATGGACTGGTAGATGACACGTTACGGATGACAGAAGAGGACGCGCGGTGTGGGCGTCACGCTTGAAAAGGGGGTGATGTTACGATTGCACCAAAGACACTTACCTACAGGTGATGACTACTGGGGTAAGCGGTAATTAGTCATGGACTCACCATCAGTCAGCCGAAGTATCACATGTAAGATAGTATGACTCAATCCTAGGATAGTGGTAGTAGGGTTCAGGATTCATGAGGAGCTTTAAAGCCCTCCGCTCATAGTACTTAAGATGTAGTCGCAAAGACCAAGCTCTCCAGCTTGGTCTTCTTGAATTGCCACTAGTCTTTCTCTCTATCTTGCAAGACATAAGGGCTCCTGCTCCCTTTCTTCCCTTGTGACCTATCGATCATCAGAAACACCACGTCCAAGTGCATGCAAGCCTTGTGACTTGTCATAGCACGTGACTTGGGAAATCCGTGTCTATCTCTGCTAAGTCGTGTTGCGTCCCACACCCAGAGCCTACGTCAAGGCTAACGTTGAGTGGCAACGTAACAAACATGGTATGGTCATGTGCGGGATTGGAGTCAGCTAGAAGTTCGTCTCAAAGCATTCTTGATGTGAGGAAGAAGAAAGAACTGTACCTTACAAATGTGTCCAATCGACGTGTATGGACAGTCGAAAATGTGATCCTCTGTGAGATCTGGTACGATGACCTGTCAGTGTAACAGTAGCATTGAAAACAATTACTTCTGTATGTCCTGGAAACACGTGGGCTTTGCAAACATGGTCGACAGATGAGGTAGGCACAGGCCAGAAAGATGTGATTAGAAGACACATCATGACGATTTGCACAGACAGATATTTGTGATGAGAATGAAAGTCCACTACCATGTGCAACTGGTCTGCATTTATGTCTAAGCAGCAATCCAAGTCCACCCTTACCATCCATCGGTCAAACAATGGTAGGAGAGCAATCATCGTTTCTCACAGAATCTGCAAGAGCACACATAGGCAGGCAGGTGAATATCAGTTCATGCAAGTCACTGTGGAATGACAGATATGCGTGATGACATTTAACGTCCGCTCTTACGTTCGCTCTTGTCTCACTCCGCTCTTGTCAGGCATTCGGTAATTATAGTATAGTAGATGACCATTGTCCATGTGACCTATTATCCATGTGATGGACTAATGACTTGTTGACTCATGACTCTATTGTTCTGCTGCAGACTGCGCAGGTGACTAGGTATGACTTGGACTTCTTATTGTTCCATGTGACCTATTGTACTTGTGATGTGTTACGTCCCGGAACCGTTCTATTAATTTTTCTTTATTTTACCCCATGCTTAACCTTTTCTCTGCGACTCATGGTGACTCACAGCTTTGTCTCATGTGACCACTTACTATACAGACTCGTGACTCGGTATGTTCCTTGTCTCTATTGTTGTCGTGACTCTATTGTGCCATGTGACCTATTATCACATGTCGACGGACTATGACTCATGACTCTATTGTTCTGGTGACATCATAGATCACATGC
>WNGR01005257.1_pt1 | contig 13902 bp, 17 predicted proteins | sample 5407581 | NCBI WGS metagenome assembly WNGR01 (sample SAMN13153383, study PRJNA577476) | soil metagenome | isolation source: 80 cm soil or saprolite under Garry oak tree replicate 2 | place: USA:California | collected 2016-06-15 | reverse complement strand
GGAGCACTATGAGAGTGCTACAAGTAGACTTTATGTAGGCTACAATAGGACTACAGGAGCACTACATAGTTCATAAACATTTCTACAAACACTATAGGTACTATGGATCACTATACCATCTATGAGTACTACTGTAGAGCCTGGTAGAGCCCCCAGGGTTTGCTGATGCTGATGTCATCATGACATCACATTCTTCTAGCCAATTCTTTCACCTTCAAATACTTACAATAGCTGTACTAGGATGACATCATCCTACATCATGCAATGCCAACCTGCATCATTTGTTTGTCCCTGACAAACTTCCTGTGTACTAGTATATAAGTTATCACTACCTAGCTTGTATTGGTAGACTTGACTTCCTGTGTAATACCAACTTGACATCCTCTAAAGCCTGCCTCATTGACTCATTGACCTCCATGTCTAACTCTTGCATAGGACCTCCATGTCTCTATCATTGACTGATCCCTCTCACATTGACTTAGAGCCCTGCTCAGTTAATACTTGTGAATCCCTGAACTCAGGCCTTGACCAGGCCTCACACTCAGAACCTGCATGTTGCACAATATGCCCCATTGGTGCATAACATTAAGTCAAGTCTCTCCCCACTGTGGTGCAAACTAGTAGAGTGTGATCCAAGTTCCAAGTGACATACATTGACCAACTTGAAAATGACACCTTATCAAGCATGTAAAAGGAACTGCTACCTGGAGAAAAGACCCAGGAAGACAATTGGAAGGATACTATGTCTACCTCCCAACTATACAAGAATACTGTGCCATCCTGTTATGATTCTGGACATGTTTCTCTTCATTTCTCCTTTTCCATCACACTTTCACATGTGCCACCCCCATGACTCATCCATATGATGCAACTGCTAACTGATCATTCCATATGACATCATTATGATGTCACTATGATGCATGCTTACTCAGGACTACTATCACATGTATGATACAATGACTGATTCCTAGGATTGGCATAAGAGGATTGCATCATGTGTTTGTCTTGGACAAACATCGACTCTTACTATATATATCATAGTCTACTTAGCTTGTACAGTAGACTCAACTTCTCTTTCAATCACAGCATATGTTACAATTTCGGACATGGCTACTTCTTTATTCACCTATCATTTCTTATCATCCGTGTCGGCTCATCTTTCTTGCTTTATGATCTCATAGTGATGTCATTATGATGTCATTTGAATCTCATCTTACCGATTACTACGATAGCTGTACTAGGATGACATCATCCTATGTCATGCGATGCCAACCTGCGTCATTGGTTTGTTCTAGACAAACCTCCTTGTACTAGTATATAAGTCACCTCTAGCTAGCTTGTACCGTTAGACTTGACTTCCTGTGTAATACCAACACAACTGTCTCCTCTAAACCTCACCTCACTGAATTGTTGACCTCCGTGTCTAACATTGCTAAAGGACCTTCATGTCTCTATCATTGAACCAGAACCTGCTTACATTAACCTTGAGCCCTGCTCAGTTAATACTTGTGCATCCCCGAACTGAAGTCCTGATACGACTTTGCACCGAAACTTGCACATCGCACAATACGCCCTGTTGGTGCATAACAGCATAGTCTCATTGATCTCCAGGATGGACAGTCGCTCTTTGCCCTCCCTAAGAGTGTGATAGAGGGCCTTTGCTTTTGCCTCTCGCTCAGCAAACAATGTATTGTTCTGCATGCCTGGACAGAACTTCCACTATATCTGGTTGAGCACAGCTCCCATGATCTTATTCATCCCTATAACTGAAGTCTTGATACAACTTCACTCCTGTGACCAAATGACTTACACATGTCACACAATAATGCCTGCTGTGGCATTACATTAAGTTGAGTCTCCTTGTAATGCCACAGCAGACGTTATCATGCGACATGCACGATTTGGGGTTCTAGCGTGAAGTTATATCAGGACTTCAGTAATGTGGTGAATAAGATCGTGGGAGCTGAGCTCAACCAGATATAGTGGGGGTTCGTCTAGGACACAGAACGATACATTGTCTGCATGGCAAGTGGCAAAAAGTGAAGGCCCTCTTATCACACTTCTTAGGGAGGGCAAAGAAGTGACTATCTGTCCTAGAGGTTCGAAGAGACTTTGCTGTGATTGAAAGAGATATCAAGTCTACTGTACAAGCTAAGTAGGCTACGGTTTATATAGTAAGAGCCGGTGTTTGTCCAAGACAAACACATGATGTCAATCCTAGGAATCAGTCATTGTATCGTACATGTGATATAAGTCCTGAGTAAGCGTGCATCATAGTGATGTCGTAATGATGTCATATGGAACAATCAGTCAGCCAATGCGTCATAGATCAGTAAGCAGTTCATAATTGTTATGAGTCATGGGGGTGGCATGTAATGGAATGTGATGGAATGAAGTGGAACGAAAAGGAAATGTGTCTGGAATTGTAACACTCCTCCAATGTGGTGCACATGAGCAGAGCCAGATCCAAGTTCCAACCTTTGTACATCAAGAGAATCGAAAACAACACACTATCAGAAAACATAAAAGGAACAGCAGTTTGAAGAAAAGACCCAGGAAGACAAACAGAAGGTTACTACATCTTTTTGGCTAGGCTCAATGAATACCAAGCCATCCACTACATTGAAGAGGACTGCCTTTGGGTATTCATCACTGTAGACGAAGCAAACAAGTGGTATACAATCAAACCAGTCCCACTAGGCCTTGGACTTGGACCAACCCTACAACCAATAGCAGCCATCAATATAGACAACAAAGAAGAAGAACCTTCTGAAGGATCATAGAACACAGGAACCACCTCTCTCATGATAACACCATCTGCAATCCCTATCAGTCAAACTCCCATCACACAACCACCCCCTACTACAACCATGTCAATGGCTACAACTGTCATGAACCTATAACTCGGGTCATGACTCGGGCGTCTAAGACCGGTCCGTGTCAGGCTGGCCTTATGTAATCACCTTCCTAAAGAGGAAATCCGAAAGCGGAGTTTGAATTCCGTACTCCGACGATCACGTGACGGGTCACGTGGTTTCCCTATGTTTATCAAGTCACATGCTGGGCCATGTGCAGAGCCAAGTCGTACCACTATGGATTTATCCTATTGGACTGCGGAGCAGTCACACCACAATGGCGCAATCGACTGCGGAGCAGTCATACCATTCTCCCTGGGTTATTCTGATTGGTCGACAGAGTCGTACCACTTCCCTTGTGTTATTCTGATTGGACGACTGGATCATACCACTCTTACATGTTATTCTCATTGGACACTATTCTTAGATGTCTCTCAAATGTTCCTTTCTGCAGTATTCCGCAGCACCCAACAGGCGGCCCTAAGCCTGCCCTAAACCTTACACATGGACCACTCCCTTAGGTATATAAGCTAGCGCAATACAACAGACAGTCCCTCAGACTGTCCACCTTGTGACATCCTCCTACTTGCCCCTACATCTAGCCTGTCAGTGGCAAGTGCCCCTCCCGTCTGAGCGCCACTCATCCTCAGTTGTAGCTGAGTTCTGTTGTAGCGCCAAGCTCCCCTCTGAGTCTTCACCGCTCCCTGCCGAGTCCTCCAAGCCCGCAGTCTTCTGACCCCCATCATGCCTCTACTGTCGAGTGACAGTGAGTCATCACACTTGGACAGTCTGACATAGACTTGACCCCGGGTATCCCTTAGTGTCTGACTATGAGTACGATTTCTCGCAGTTCGGTCAGTGGGACGGTGATTCTGGGTCATACCAGAACGTTTACGACCAACCCCCTACCCCTTCTGTCCTCCCTCATCTTCGTCGCCCCTCTCCCCTCACTCTGGTTCCTGTCTCACCTCCTCCGGCCCCTGTCCCCTCCCCTGTGTCCGTTCAGGAAGAGTCCCCCAAACTCCAGTACCCTGTCCCCTCCCCATTCCGAGCCTTGTCCCCGCTTGCGTTAGCGGGCGTAGAAGAAGCCACCACCAACCCCGAGCGTGCTGTGAGCACCCTCGCGCGCCTCCCGACCCCCCAGCTCCTGTCCCTCGGTTCCCACACCGAGTCCTTTGTCCTTGGGCTGAGATCGCCCACTCTTCAAGAGTTTGAAGAGCTTCCCGTTGTCCCGTCCCCTGTCCCAACCACGTGTGCGGTGAGTGCCCCCCCTTGTGTCCCGACCCCTGACTCCCCCATCGACTATGAACGCGTAGCCGAGCTATCTGTTACGTTACCACTGAACATTAGCCCTGACTTAGGCTCGAGAGATGGCGTGCGTGAAGACTTAGCGATGTCAAGTATACGCGGACTGTCGATGGTCACGTGATACTACAGTCACAAGGTCCGATGACACTTGGACTCTATGACGCTGATGCTTGGACACAAGTAGAGAAGGGGAGAGAGGTAGCTCTTAGATCTCGCAGAGTGGAAGACAGATGATGGTGGTGATTCAAGAAGACCAAGCTGGAGAGCTAGGTCTTCGATGACTACATCTTAAGTACTACAAGAAGAGGGCTTTAAAGTGCCTCATGAATCCTGAACCCTAGTAACGCTATCCTAGGATCGAGTCATACTATCGTACATGTGATATTCGGGCTGACTGATACTCCTGTCCATGACTAATTACCGCTTACCCCTGTAGTCATAACCATAGGGTAAGTGTCTTGGCGTGAACGTAACATCACCCCCTTTTCAAGGGCGGTGCCCACATCGCTCATCCTCCGTCATCCTCAACACGTCATCCACTAACCCATCATCTTGGTCTTGGATCCTCAACAGTGCATCTGCCATCTCCAACCGTCTGATGGTTTGGCAATGCATACCTGCGAGTTCTCCCCATCGATCCTCACTCTCTGCAATAGCCCCTTCGAGTCGCTCCAACTCCTGTGCCATGGTGCGGAAACGGTGAACCTCAGCTTCAAGCGATGGGTCATTGAGGTGATGGATCATTCAGTCCGTCTGTTCTTGGCCTTCCGCCCCAAACTTGAGCTTCTCGAGCTGTTCCGCTCGGTACACTGGCTTCCCATCGTAGTGGAAGATGGGTGCAGCGTACAGTGGCTTGGTGTACACCTTATCGCTGTCGTCATGTAACCCTACGACGATAGGGTTCGGGTGGAGTATGACTTGCACATACTCCGCCTGCTTGACGTCACCGCTTGGACCGGTGATGGGAAACGAAACATAGTTGTTCCTGCTGTTTGGTTTGAACCCAAGCGGGACTTCGTTTCGTTTGGTGCGATAGCTCCCCTTGTACAGAGGGAAGCCCATGGTTGTGGCCGTGTATGGTGTCTCATTTGGGTTGTTAGAATCGCAGAGCGTCCTTATGAAGAGGTGCTCAGCTGGGTAGAGGTCTCCTTCACTCCTATAGCTAGTGGTGCGGCTCCATGGTCCACGCGTTGTCGGCGTACTGACCGGCGCAGTGCTTCCCGTGCTGCCATCTTTGTGCTTCTCTTGGCAACGGCTTTGGCAAATTGCTCGTCCCTCCACGTTGAGCAGACCTTCCGTAGCGCTATTTGTGATACACTTGGGCTCTTTGAAGGGGACCGGTAGCGGGATCTCTCCCGGATGACTGTCTTTAGGTCCCCAAATGTCGGTATCGACGTCTTGCACGTCTGTTTGATGAGTGGGGGTTGCTCCCATATTGTCAGGGTCTGACAGTCTTCACACCATGGGTGATAGTGCATGCGGGGGCATTGGCTTCGTGTCAAGGCCTGGAAAGACGAGTAGGACTGATGCCAACTCTTGTTCGGTGAGAGGGGCGGCAAGGAGATTTTCGTCGGTGATGTGCGGTTGGATATATTTCTTGGTGCAGAGCTCCCTGGCCTCGGACTTGGTGATAAGCCCTTCTTCGAGCTCTGCTCCGAAGATACGTTCCGGTGAGCCAAGATAGTACTCGTTGACATCGGTCATGGGAGAGATGAGCTTTGTGAGTGCAGTGGTAGGAAGGGGCGAAGAAGGAATGAGGGACTTGCTTGTGCAACCCTGGTTTATATGTGCTGTGGCTGTGGGGTTTTGATTTTCAAACTCCCTTATCGCTTCAGGGGCGTGGACGTCTCGTTTGTCCACCCATTCATTATCTGAGTCAGGGTACCCCTTCCATTTAATAAGGTATTGCCTTTTGCGTCTTCTGCCGAATTGCCGCGAGTCTAGAATCTTCTCGACCTTGTATTCTTCTTCGTTATCTATGAGGTCTGGAGCCGGCCTCGAATAGTTTGATCCGTGGAGATCGGTTTCTCGGTAGGGTGTGAGAAGATCGATGTGGAATACGTCATGGATACGCCATTCCGTGGGAAGTTTCAGTCGATAGTTGACAGGGGACATCACCTGGACGATTGGAAAGGGGCCATGTCTTTTGGGCGCAAGCTTGGCGGTTGGTTGATTCGTACGAAGGTGGCATCCTTTGAGCCACACGAGGTCTCCCTCCTGATATTTGGGCGTATCTTTATGTCTGACCCATGACTGTTGTGCCTTGATCATCAGTTCCTGGGCGCGTTGTCTTGCCCTCTTGAACTGGTCCAGTCTCAGTGCCACTTGCGGTATCAGTGATGGCTTATCTGTCCAATCAGCGCGCGGGTTAAACCCATATAGTACAAAGAAAGGGGACTCTCCAGTCGTTTTGTTTGGCCAATTGTTATGCACAAACTCCGCCAAGGGTAGATAGGCATGCCAGTTATCTTGCTGCTCGTTGACCCAGAACCGCAGATACTGCTCTAGCCACTGATTGGTGCGTTCCGACTGCCCGTCTGTTCATGGGTGATAGGCTGTGGAGATGTTCTGGGTTGTTCCTGTTACCTTGCATAGCCCTCTTACGAATCTTGAAGCGAATTTTGGGTCTCTGTCACTGATGAACTTTGATGGGAGTCCGAATCGGGGAAATACGTGTTGAATGATGAGTCCTGCCGTTTCTTCTGCCATCATGCTTTCTTTGCAAGGGATGAATATGGTGGCTTTGGTACAATCATGGTCTGTGACGGTGAGTATCGAGTCGTATCCCTGTGAGATTGGTAGCTTAGTGATAAAATCTAGGGTGTTACGTTACCACTGAACATTAGCCTTGACTTAGGCTCGATACGTGGGATGCAACACGACTTAGCGACAATAGACACGGACCCTTGCTTGGTCACGTGCTAGAAGGGGTCACAAGGTCTGAGGACACTTGGATGAGAGACGCGTTGACTTGGTGAAGGAGATATGAGACATAGAGAGAGAGATGCAGTCTTTTGCTTCTCGCAAGGAGTAGAAGATGAGTGGTGATTCAAGAAGACCAAGCTGAAGTCTTGGTCTTCGACGACTACATCTTAAGTACTACAACGAGAGGGCTTTAAAGCGCCTCTTGAACCTGAAACCAAGTATCGCTATCCTCGGATCGAGTCATACTATCGTACATGTGATATCCTTGCTGACTGATGGTAAGTCCGTGACTAATTACCGCTTACCCAAGTAGTCACAACCTCTGAGTAAGTGTCTTTGAACGCAAACGTAACATCACCCCCTCTTCAGCCTTTGCGCCCACGCAAGATCCCCTCGTTGACATGAAGCGCGTCGTCCACGAACCCCTGATTGTTCGCGTTGATTCTCTTGTTTGCGTCAGCCATCTCCAATCGTCTGATAACTCCCAACTTAGCTGCAGCCAACTGTCCCCACGCCTCCTCATTCTCTACCAGGACGGCCTCCATCCTTTCCAACTCGCTCGTTACCATCCGGAATTGATGGACTTCCGCCTTGAGTGATAGATTGCCCTCTCGATCTATCAGCCGGTCTGTGAACTCTCGCCCTTGTGCGTCCACTTTGAGGTAGTCCAGTTCCTCCGTCGTATAGGTGGGTTTGCCATCAAAGGCGTATACGGGTGAGGCGTACAGGGGTTTGCTGAACACCTTGTCCGAGTCCTTTCGGAGTGCTATGACGAGTGGATTGGGGGCCATGATGGCCTGTGTGTAATGGGCTTGCTGCGTGGTCCGCTCGTTTGGCAAGCGGATGGGATAATCGATGTAGTGGTTCCCCCTGTTGGGGTAGAACCCGATGGGGTCTTGTCGCTGCATTGCAGCGGGCATGTATGACTTTTTGTACAGCGGGTATCCGCTAGTTGTAAGCGTATACGGAGTCTCGTCCGGGTCATCAGAGTCGCGATAGTTCTTTATGAAGGGGTGCTCATCTGGGTACCAGTCCCTGATACTGGTGGTACGACTCCAGGGGCCTCTCGACGCCGGTGTGTCTGGCGGCGCAGTGCTTCCCGGGCTACTCTCGTGACGTTTCTCTTGTACACGGCTCGTGCAAACTGCTCCTCCCTCCATTGTAGGCTGATTTTCTTCGGTGATTGCGGCTGTTGCTCCCCCCACACGGGGAGGGACTCACAGTACTCCTTCAGCTTCCCAAAGCTCATGATCAAGCGCTTGGGTGTCGGCTTCGTGAGTTGGTGTGGCTCCCATCCCACTAGGGTCTGACATCTCTCGCAGTAGGGGTGATAGTGGACACAGTTGCATCGGCATCGTCTGGAGGTCTGGGAAGACCTCTCGTACTCAAGCCAGCTCCTCCTTGGTGAGGGGAGCGGTGAGTTCATTCTCGTCTTTGATGTAGGGTCGTATATACTTCTTGGCACAGAGTTCTCGTGCCTCGTCGTAGGTGATGAGTTGGGAGTCAAGCTCAGCCCCGAAGATGCGCTCCGGTGAACCGAGGTAATAGTTGTTGGTGTCATTGGACATGGGAGAGGAGTGAGTGATCGTAGTGGGAGTTGTGAGAGGACTGATGGGATACTCACCCTTCGTTCCCGTCCTTATATGTCCTTCCAGGGCGGCCTTTGAATTTTCAAACTCCCTTATCGCTTCAGGGGCATGTATGTCCTTGTGATCGACCCATTCGTTATCCGAGTCCGGATAACCCTTCCATTTGATGAGGTATTGCTTCTTACGTCCTCTGCCGAACTGCCGAACGTCTAGAACCTTCTCGACTTCATATTCCTCTTCGTCATTGACAAGGTCTGGGGGTGGCCTCGAATAATTTGATCCGTGGATGTCGGTTTCTCGATAGGGTGTGAGAAGATCGATATGAAACACGTCATGAATGCTCCACTGCGTGGGAAGTTTCAATCGATAGTTGACAGGGGACATCACCTGGACAATTGGAAAAGGGCCATGTTGTTTGGGCACAAGCTTGGCGGTTGGTTGATTGGTGCGTAGGTGGCGTCCTTCTAGCCACATGAGGTCCCCTTCTCGATACTTGGGCGTATCTTTATGTTTGACCCATGACTTTTGTGCCTTGATCATCAATTCTTGGGCGCATTGTCTGGCCCTCTTGAACTGATCTAGTCGCAGCACCACCTGTGGTATTGGTGATGGTTTATCCGTCCAATCAGCTTGTGGGTTAAACCCGTATAAGACAAAGAAAGGAGACTCTCCGGTGGTCTCATTCGGCCAATTGTTATGCGTGAATTCCGCCAATGGTAGATAAGCATGCCAGTTATCTTGGCGCTCGTTGACCCAGAATCGTAGGTATTGCTCTAGCCACTGATTCGTATGTTCTGATTGTCCGTCCATTTGGGGGTGGTATGCCATTGAGATGTTTTGCGTCGTCCCCGTCCCTTTGCATAACCCCCATATGAACCTTGAGGCGAACTTTGGGTCTCTGTCGCTGATAAACTTCTGCGGAAGTCCAAATCGTGGGAATATATGTTGGACTATCAGTCCCACGGTTTCTTCGGCAGTCATGCTCTCTTTACAAGGGATGAAAACCGCTGCCTTGGTACAATCGTGGTCGGTTACGGTGAGTATCGAGTCGTAGCCCTGTGAGATTGGTAATTTAGTGATGAAGTCTAGAGCCACAGTTTCGAATGGCATAGCTTCGTGAGTGGGGAATATGGGTGATAATGGGGCTCTAGTGGGTTGTGTGTTGATCTTGTTTCTCTGGCACTCCGCACATCCTCATACGTAGTCCCTGATGTCTTGTTGCATGTTCGGCCACCAGTATCTGCAGCTCGTCACTTGATATGTCTTGTTGATCCCAGGGTGTCCGTATACTGGGGCATTGTGGTGGGCCCGTACAAAGGCTCGCTTGTGTTCCATTCCGCCTGTTACCACGTGGCGTCTGTCTTTGTACCATACCCCTTCAACTTTCTTTAGGCGATGAGCATTGACCCATGGCTTGAGCAATTCCTCATCTTGGGCGTATATTGGGTCTGTTGCCTCCATTTCTTCCTGAGTCATGATTCTTCGCATAGGAGGGGCACGTTGTGTTGCGGCTGCCCTTATGAAGACGCGATCCGGCAATACGACTATGTCTTTGTTGTTGTTTTCGCCTTGGTCGTATCCTGGGCGTCTCGACAGTGCGTCAGCTCTTCCATTCAGTCTGCCAGGGAGGTGACGTATCTCGAAGTCGTATTCCGATAGTTCTAATACTTCTCACGCTACTCTCCTAGATATCCATTGTGGTAGCCTCCAGTACTGCAGATTAAGGTGGTTGGAATATATAATGATCTTGTGAGGAGATCCTGTGAGGAGAGGCCTCCAGTTTTTGAGTGCCATTACGATAGCTAGAAGTTCGAGGTTGTAGATGTCATAATTTCGTTGCGCTTCATTGAGCATTGCCAAGTAGTATCCTATAGGGTGCTTTTTACCGTCCTCTTTTCGTTGTAGAAGTACGGCTCCTACCGCATATCCCGAGGCGTCCACTTCTAGCTTGAACTGATCGTCTAGTTTAGCGTGCGCTAGTACCGGTTCCGAGGTGACGTGTTTCTTTAGTGCATCAAAGGCATTTTGTTCCTCCAGTCCCCAATGCCATTCTTGATCCTTCCGTGTAAGTTTGTGTAGTGGTTTCGCGATGAACGCGAATCCCTCGATGAAGGGGCGATAAAAATTGAAAAATCCGAGAACCTTTCATACTTCTGTGGCGTTTTTGGGTACCGGCCACGTGTTGACGCCCACAATTTTTGCGGGGTCCATACGTGTCACCCCCTTTTCAAGGATTACCCCCAGGTAATCCATGGAAGACGAATGGAAAAGACATTTCTCTGGTTTGAAGTATAGGTCGTGGAGTTGAGCGATTTTGAGGACGTCGTGTACTGCACGTTGATGATCGTTCATGTTTGTGCGGGTGGCAATTCCGATATCGTCCATGTAGATTCGGATAGTCGTGCCGAGTGGTTCGTGCTTGAGAATAATGTCTCAATATATGTAGTTCATCATGGTTTGGAAAGTTGCTGGCGAATTGGTGAGTCCAAAATACATGACTGTAGGTTCGAAGAGTCCGTATCTGGTTTTAAATGCCGCTTTCTTCTCGTCTCCTTCGCGGATGCGTACGTTGTTGTACCCCCATCGGACGTTGAGTTTGGTGTAGATGTGTGCGTTGCTGAGATCGCGGATGAGATCCGCAATCAAGGGGAGAGGATATTGGTTCCAAATAGTGAGGGCGTTGATTTTGCGATAATCTTGCACTGGTCGCAGTTTGCCGTCCTTCTTGCGGACGAAGAAGAATGATGATGTGTATGGAGATTTTGACTCACGGATGTAACCTTTTTCCAGTTCTTCGCGAAGGAATTTTTGTATGGCTTCATCCTCTATCCGGTTCATTGGGTAAACCTTACAGTCTACTGCATCAGGTGCATCTTTTTTGAACTCGATTGCGTGGTCCCATGCTCATTTTGGCGGAAACCGTTTTGACTCTTGTTTGCTAAATACCTTGGTGAATTGTTGGTATTCTGCCGGGACCTCCACTTTCTTTGTGTATTGTTGTGCTTGTATTGCGAGTTCTGTGGAGGTTGTTGCTGCTAGTTGGCTATTGTCTCCGGTTCCTTTACACCGTGCAATTATCAGATCTTTTCCGGGAGTAAAAGGGTTTACAGACTGGAGGATGATGGGTAACTCTTTTTCATTGATGACTCCATTCTTCCATACAAATTGAGGTTCGAAGGCAGCCATCCAAGGGTATCCTAGTATGATATCCTCATTTCCGATATTAGTGATGAGGAACTGTATTGTCTTTCGAACTCCCCTGGTTTGTATATCAAGGGTGATATAGTGTGTGATTTCTCCCGCTTGATTTGCTGTATTGTCAATGTTCTATATCCTTCGTGGTTTTTGTAGGGGTCGTTTCCCTAACTTCATATGTTGTATGAATCTTTCGCTCATGAAGCAATCGGTTGCTCCAGAGTCTACAAGTGCTTTGATGTCAGCCATTGCGTTGTTAGTTCTGATAGAGACGGGAATATGCATGGATTGGAATCGCGTAGTCACTATTACAGAATTAAACTTGTGAACTGCCCTTACCCAGGCCGATGGGTTCAGGCGTGTTGAAAACCCTCTCTTCCTACAAGATCTCTCATTACTAATTCTTGTACATCTTCTCCTGCCGTTGCTACCCCTCGGAGCCATGAATCGGCTTGCTGTTGTGGAGTCTGGGTGCTTGATCGCACAATCGAAGGCTGCTCTTCGTTGCATATGCTCCTATCGTCTACTATCGCTTCTCGTCCTTGACTAGGACGTGGGGTCCAATTGCGTGATTCGTTGGGTTTATTCCATGTGTGCTGGGGGCAATTGCGACTCAAATGTCCCTTTTTGTGACATGTGTAGCACTCAACTTCGCGGAGATCTCTCATCCTTCCTCCTCCTCGTCCCCTTCGCATATATCCTCCTCATGGAGTGTACCCTCCTCGGGGCATGGTTGCGGGGTTCATTTCTTCGCTTCCAGCGACGCGTCCTCTTGTCCACCCTGCCGATGTATCCATTGCATTCGGGTCTGTCAGCATATGTCGGGGTATCCACCCTCTTGGGCGGGAAGTAGTCGTGCCGCCGCGATGTGCTTTTAATTGTGCCTTCATGTGAATGTAGTCTTGTTGACGATTGATAGCCGCTTGTTTCCATTGCTCGTAGGTGGCAGGTCTATCGAGTTCGAGGATCTTTTGGTATAACCCCGTGGGTAACCCGTCGGTGAATACTTCGATAGTTTGTGGTACGTCAAATCAGTACTCAGCTAATCTGATAAGTTCTTCGATTTCCACGATGTAAGCGTCGATGTCTTCTCCTTTCATCTTAACTCCTGCTCGGAGTATCGATTGTGCATTCTCCTTGGCCAGGCTGTCTGTGAAACGTCGTGTGAAGGAGGCGGCTACTTCGTTCCAGAGTCGTTCGTCCGCCGTGTTGATTCCCCCTTGTATCTGTCGAGCCAACCATCGATTGACTGCCATTACCCATTCGTTAACTCAGGTCCCTTTTATATAAGTGAGGAAAAACATAGCTCGTCGATATGGGTTGATCATGAGGGCGTTGTCATTGTTGACCGCCCAATATAGCTCCCATTCATTGATGAACAGGGTCGTCTTCTTCCTATCACCGTCGTAGATTGTAGGGGGTTCTCCCACCAACTTCCCTTGATGAGCTTGTGGCATAGGTAGTGGTGGTGGTCCCCAACCGCCTCCTGGTGGTCCTCCGGGTGGTATTCCTCCTCCTCCTGGATACCCTCCTCCTCCGGGGAATCCTCCTCCTCCGGGGAATCCTCCTCCTTCGGTGTTACGTTTGCACTCAAAGACACTTACTCATAGGTCGTGGCTACTTGAGTAAGCGGTAATTAGTCACGGACTCATGCATCCGTCAGCCCAAGTATCACATGTACGATAAGTATGACTTGATCCTAGGATAGCGATACTTGGTTTCAGGTTCAGGAGGCGCTTCAAAGCCCTCGTCTTGTAGTACTTAAGATGTAGTTGTCGAAGACCAAGACTTCAGCTTGGTCTTCTTGAATCACCACTCATCTTCCACTTCTCGCGAGATACAGAGACTGCATCATTCTCTTCGTCTTGTATCTTCTTCATCAAAGTCAACACCTCTCTCGTCCAAGTGTCCTCCAGACCTTGTGACTCGTACTAGCACGTGACCAAGCAAGGGTCCGCGTCTATTTGCCGCTAAGTCGTGTTGCGCCCCACACATCGAGCCTAAGTCAAGGCTGACGTTCAGTGGTAACG
>WNGR01005256.1_pt1 | contig 13903 bp, 8 predicted proteins | sample 5407581 | NCBI WGS metagenome assembly WNGR01 (sample SAMN13153383, study PRJNA577476) | soil metagenome | isolation source: 80 cm soil or saprolite under Garry oak tree replicate 2 | place: USA:California | collected 2016-06-15 | reverse complement strand
CTGAGCGTACGAGCGGGTGGCGGAAACGGACATAGCCGCGGTCGACTACCAGCAGGCCGGCTGTCTCGGCAGGCTCCAGGTCGGAGGCTGAGAGACCCTGCAGGGCGAGTGCGCGATCGAGAACGTCGGCAGCGGAGGCACCCGCCGCCGCCAGCAGCAACATCGCCTGGCGGGTCGGCGGCTGAAGCGCTCCGACACGGCGGCCGAACGTCTGCTCTAGTCGTCGGCCGATGCGCAGTGGCTCAACCGGAAGCGGATGCTCGCCGAGGGCGGAGAGTTCAAGAAGTGCGAGCGGGTTGCCTGCGGCCTCGGCCACTCGAACATCTAGCACCTCCAGGGGCAGGCCGGTGCGCTGTGCGGCGAGAACTTCGCGGGCCGAGCCCGCATCGAGACCAGCCACCACAACCTCAGGCAGCGCTTCAAGCAGCCGGTTAACCTCCGCAGGCACGTCCTCGGGCGGGCGAGCGGTGAATATCACGGCGATCGGCTCCGCCTGCAGGCGGCGGGCCGCGAACACGATCGCCTCGAGCGAGGACACGTCGAGCCAGTGGGCGTCATCGATGGCGACGAGCAGGGGCTGTTCGTCTGCCGCGGCGGCGAGCAACGTCAATGTCGCAACGGCTACAGCCAAACGGTCGCCACCAGTGGCAGGCCCCAGGTAAAGCGCTCCGTTCAGCGTCTGAGCCTGACGCGGCGGTAGCCGGGGCAACAGCGTGGTCAACGGCTCGAAAAGCCAGGACAGCCCGGCAAAGGGAGTCTCGGCCTCCGACTCGTGACCTTGAACGGGCAAAACCCGAAAGCCGTCCGCAGCCTCGGTGCCGAATCGGAGCAACGTAGTCTTCCCGATGCCAGCCTCGCCGCGAAGCACGAGCACCGCTGCTCTTTCTTCGCGGGCCTCTGCAATCATGCGCCGAAGCTGATCACACTCCGCGGAGCGCCCTACCAACATGACGTAAGGTTAGTACACTGGGCTCATCCGCAGACGTGCTGATGTTTTAGCTGGTGAAGATGATCTTTGCTGGGGTTACTGCGCAGTCAAATTTTATGTCGGCGCCCCGTAATATCATCTGTCCGGCTGCCGTGAACCGAATCGAGAGCGTAGAAAGGCCGCTGCGACCCTGATCCTGTCGGTTCTCGCGGTGCGCGTTCGCTCCCGGGTGCGGTTAAGGAAGGCGCCGCCATCGTTGCGTGGGCGCGGGGTGCCGCCGTGCAATCCAATGGGGCGATGCTATCAGAATGGCGACCAGGTCAGCACGCGCTGACCGTAGACGTCCCATAGCTTTCCGCAGAAGAGGCCGCCGAAGCGTAGTGCAGCCGATATTCGACCCTTAACCGTAGCGCTTTGTACCCGGAAGCTAGCCAACTGCGCGAGAAAATCAGGTAGATGAATCCGGATAATACCGGACGCCACGATCTCGGCAGTCCTGTCGTTCGCTGGTTCAATGTAACCGCGTAGAATGCGAACGTGCAGTGTGGTCGTTGCAGACCATATTCCAATATTTGAATCGTCGTAGATGTCTTTGTGTCCGACCAAGGTAAGCTTGTGCCCGGCCTTGTCCGTGAACCAGAGGCGATACAGCATCTGAAGATGTTCCGGGTCTGACTCTTCGACGAAAAGGTTGAAGGATCCTTGCTCGACCGGCCGTTGCCCGCCTAGCGCCTGGCATATCACGCTGCCTGTAACTGAAGCCTGGTGCTCCGGGCTGATGATGAAGTCATCCATCTCCTGGATTTCAACGGTCAGGCGCGCTGAAAGGTCCGACTCGCGCCGGCCGGCAACGGCATCTGGCGCTTCGAACCGGAGCGATCCGGTCATTCGCTCGGTGAAGCGCAGCCGAGTCCGGTCGCTGCCATATGACGGCGGCGTGGCCGTCAGTTTGACAGGCGGATCCTGCTCGTCGCACCAACGCCGGGCCGCCTGGACGCCAAGTTCCACTGCCTCTGCGAAGCGGTCGCGCGTGAAGTTGACCAGATAGTTGAGCGGGACCTCCGCCGACAGCAGCTTGACATCTATGCAGCGGCGGAACTCTCCTGGCTCACCGTTTCGGATGGCGGTATTGTTTTCCTCGATACGATCCAGCCATTCCTGGAGCCTGCTGTTAGCTGCAGTTTCGATAATCTGGAAGTAATTTGCTATGAAGCCATCGTACCAGCGACCCCGCCGGCTGACGGTCCAGATTATCCACAGCTCCGAACAGCCGCGGCGAATGGCTTCTCCGATGTTTGCGTCAGTGACGTACACCGGATCGATGTAAGTGTCGCCTTCAATGACAGTGGGCGGGAACCACATCGGAAGTGATACAGCCGCGGCCAAGCGGTCTTCGTTCATTTCGGCGGCCGTAAGCACCCGGAGCTCATTCTTACTAAAGTTGTAGAGGTTAAAGCTCGCACTGCGGTTGGTAGCACGTATCTCCGTCCAGTCCAGGCCCCAGGCAGGAAAGACGTGCTCGCGATATCCTTTGAGAGTGAAAAGAGATTTGGCATAAGGCCCTCGCAGATACTGCCGCCAATTTGGTGAAACGCCCTTTAGCGGCCGCAGGTTTCTCCAGTTGTCTGCGATTTGCTTGCCTGACATGTACTGGCAGTACATGGCCAGATTAAAGGTGCCCCCACTGGCCCCGTCGGCATGGTCGAAAGTCAGCTCGGCCTCATCAAGCCATACCTGGAGAACCCCGGCCTGGAAGGCTACCTTCAACCCGCCTCCGGCCAAGATAAGTGCACGCCCGCCGGATGCGGACTCGCGGTCACCGGACATTTGTGTTACGCCTCTTTTTCTTGAAGTCGTCAATGATCCAGTCGGCGGAGCGATCGGCCAGAGCCGCTATAGTGAGCGAGGGGTTGGCGCCCACGGGACCTGGCAGTACCGAGCCGTCTGCGATGGAAAGACCCGGGTAACCGAATACCTGGCCGTACTCATTTACTACACCCTCGCCCGGGTGCCGTCCCATCGGTGCTCCGCCTAGCGGATGAACGGTGATGAGCATGTTGAGCAGCCATAGCGGGTTTGCGGTATAGCTGGAGCCGAGCTTGCCGGCGATGGACTGCATGGTTTCGTTTAGCCGGGTGAAGTAAGCCTTCGACGCGGTTGGATTCCAGTCGAGGTCGAGGTATCCGTCCCGCAAGTACAAGCGTCCGTTGGGAACCTCCCGGCCCATCCCGAGCAACGGCATTGACGTGGCGGTGAACAGTCCTTTGCTCAGCGCGTCGGAGACCTGCCGGCCGACCTGGCTCTTTGGACTGTGGATAATTCGCGACCATCCCCTGCGCAGCAGGAACCGCACGCCACGCTGTGCCTCAGTGGCAAGGTTGTCGTCAATGAGCCAGTTGACGAACTGAGGGTAGCCTGCGTCCTCGATGTAGAACCCTCGCCCGGTGCCCCCGTCGAGCTTGTCCCGCATCCGCATGGCCGTAGTGATGACAGGACCAAGGCTGGGATCCAGGATGCGCGGCGAGACGGTCCCGTTTTCGTGGGATTTCGCCCTCAAGACGAGGCCCAGGAAGTCTCCGTTACCACAGAAGCGCTGTCCGAGCGCGGTGCTAAGCCCGGGGAAGGCACTCACGTTCCTGAAGAGAAGATACGGTGTGCCAAGGGCACCTGCCGACAGGATCAGCCGATTCGCGGTCACCGTATGTCGTGAGCCCTCTGGATGTCGTTTATAGGTAACGAAGAACCCGCTATCGGTCCGCTCAAGTGAGCGGACCTCACTGCAGGTCCTGATTTCGGCACCGCAGTCCTTGGCCTTACTGAGGTAGGTTAGATCGAGACTGTTCTTGCTGCCGAAATTACATCCGATGTCGCATTCGCCCACCAGCCGGCATGTGTACCGTGGTTTATGGTGAAGGTTGTTTTCTCCTCCGTCGATCGGCACGCCAGGCACGGCCGGCTGGTTCGGGTTAGCGAACGTGATGGCCAACGGTACTAGTTCTGGCTCCAGGTCGATCTGGCGCGCAGCTTCACGCACGGCAAGTGTCTTGGGCGTCTCGCTGTACGGGTGCTGACCTATAGGGAACTCCTGCACGCCGATCATGTTCTCGACCCGGTCGTAGTGCTTGTCGAGTTTCTGGCGGGTCACCGGCCATTCCTCGCAGCTTCCGTCGGCTTTTTCGTTCACGAACCAGTCATCAGGCATGCGTAGCAGTACATTGGCATAGATCAGTGAACCGCCGCCAAGACCGCTGCAGACAACTGCCTCGAGGCTAGAGAAGCTCCATATGTCAAACATCCCGTAGAGGTTATGCTTCGGGTCCCAGAAATTGGTAGCCGTATCATGCGGGCTACGCGGGAACTCGCCCGGCGGAAACGATTTGCCGCGTTCCAGCAGGCATACACGCAGACCGGCCTCGGTGAGCCGGTACGCTGTCACGGAACCACCGAAACCTGACCCCACCACTATCGCGTCAAATTCCGACACTGCCAGCTCACCTGTCTCTGACCTGTATCACTGCATTTTTAGCTTTTAGCCGGCCCGCGGCTATATTATTTTCGATAAGGCACGCCCCGGCCATCAGGTCACTGCCGTTCCTTTCGTGTTGACGATCTTGTTGGCCGCGTATCCAGTGGCAGAAACGCCCATCAAGGTCAAGAGCGCGGCCGGCACCGCCGGCAGCCCGTCCGTGGGCCGTGCTAGGAACTGGACCGTAAAGTACAGGAGCGTGATCAATGTGAAGACGACGTACTGCAGGTCTGCCCAGGCAACCGCATCGTCATCACCGGTGAAGAGTTCCGCTATCCCGGCCACGAACCCCCATGCTCCCGGCGGGACGGGGTCACGCACATAGACGCGGTCGAGGTTAAGACTGTCCACCACCGCCGAGGAAGAGCGCGAGCTAGCAGGCCCATGACCGGAATTGCTGCTCGCCACGACGGCTTTGGCGGTCGTGGCGGCCGCTACCGGCAAGCCAAGCAAGACGAGATATTCCGGTCGCCAGCTGTTAGTCACAGCCTTAGCGAATACGCTTCCACCGGGGTACGCTCGCGCCAGCAGGAGAAGATTGATGAGCGCCCACACTACCGCTGCGGTCCAGAGCACCACCTGGGTCTTGCTCGTGGAGGCCCTGCCGTCTTGCCCGATGATGGCCGCCTTCAGACCGCGACGGCGAAACGCGAGCGTGGGGTGGGCCGGCGCAGGCTTCGTGACGCCGACCATCCGTGCCTGATACCACAGCAGAATCGCCTGGGCCACGATGGCCAACGCCGCCACCACCAGCAGTGCCGTCCCGGCCGCAGCGGCCCGGTGCGCAGTGCTGAGATCCTTCCCCCGGGCAACCACGACGCTCAGTGCGGCGGCGGCCAGCACAGCCACGATCGCAGCGAGCCACCAGCCTTCAGCGAACGTCAGGCTGTCCGACGGTTGCCGGACAGTAGCCCCGGCCCTGCCGACCGGGACCGCCGCCGTCGGCGCGGGATTCGTTGTGTCAGTAGCGTCCGCTACAGGGTTTTTCGTATCAGGCAACATGATCGTGTCCGCTCCCATTCGACTGCATAGACGGTAAGCAGGTTGCACCTACTATTACGGAGGCAGTTCAGCAGAGCGTGATACTTCCAGCTACGTGAAACATGGCGAATTTAGCGCGTTCGGTCCATGACATTTGAACCATTAGCCTCTTCAGTCTCAGCCTTAAGGTCGGTCATGGACCAGGCAACGGACCCACCACGCCGCTACGTGCGGTCACTCATGCGTCTGAGTGGCCGGCTACGGTCTCCTGAAATCCGTTTGCCTATGCCCGCTAGCTGGACATTATGGCGAGCATGGATCTGTAGGCAGTGGCACACGTGCGGAATGAAGACGGGTTCGAGCCACTCCCCGTCTTTGTCCGGTCGCCCGAAGTCTTCGCCGTGTGATCAGCGCAGGCTTCCTTTACGCGACGTGGTGTGCGACGTCGCGCCAGCCAGTGCGCTCCGCAGAGCGCTGCCGGGCACCTCCTGCTTAAGCCTTGGAATCGGCGAAGCCATGAACGATTTCCGCAGTACCGGCGTGTCCGCTGAAGGTGGCGGATCTGATATCGGCCGGAAAGCGCTGTGGGTGATCAGGGAATTTGGCCTGCCTGCCATCGTTAAAGCAGGCGTGTCGTGCCGGTCCACGCGTCACCATCCCACAGGGAAGTTTTGCGTGAACGCGAACGGCAAGCTCCTCGATGTCTGGATGCTGATCTGCTGCGAGCTGTGCGGCCGCACCTCGAAAATCCCCATCCACGAGCGCATCTATGTGCAGGCACTCGGCAGCGAACGGCTGGGGATGTTCCAGGACAACGATCCGGCCATGGTGCGGGATCTGGCTATGAACTCCACTGTGCGGATCCGGCGCCGCTCACGGTAATCATCAGATTCGAGCTCCCGGTGCCCATCCGGGTCGACAAGCTACTGGCGGCCGGGTTGGGCCTGAGCCGGTCCGCCGTCAGAGGCATGGCCGGTTCCGGGCGTATCCGCCTGCCCATGGCCATAAACGCGAAGGCACGTGAAGACTTCACCCTCTTCGTCATCTGCAGGCGACCGACCCGTGATCAGGCCACTGACGCCTGCGGTGGCTCGTCACCTAGGCCGGCCGAGAGGCCGTGGTCGGCCACTAGGCGGATGCCCTGCCCGAGCGGGATGATGCCGGGCAGCTTGAGGTGAACCTGCCTGCTGATGACCTTGGTGTCCTGGATGGTGAGGGTGGCTGTGACGTCGCAGCGGCCGGAGTGCACGGTGACGAGCCGTCCTCCCCTGATCCCGGCCACCAGAGCACTGATGTCGAATACCACGGACAGACCGAGCTCGAGGGTGGCCACGCGGTGGTTGTCCACCAGCAGATTGACCGCGGGACGCTGGGTCGCGGTGATCTGGTGCGTGGCCAGGTCCACGAGTTCGATACTGCCGGGCGCGGCCACGGTGCGCCGGGCAGCGGCGATGACCTCACGATGTTTCTGCCACCCTGACACCAGGAAACGGGTCAGGTCGACATCCAGCAGACCCTTGGCCGCGTTGATGGTTTCGCGGACGGCTGCCTCGCGGAGAGTGGCCGGGACGTTTTCCAGGGCCCGGCCCAGGTCCCCGGTGGCGCCGGACGACAAGAGCCCGGACACTACCGCCTCGGGACCGTCCTCGCCCGGTGAGAACAGCAGATCCAGGACGGTCTGCGGGGAGTCTTGTGGGGTAGGTGTCATGGCCTGGCCTCCTTGATCGTTGTGATGCTGGCTCCAGGGCTGGATCCGATGTGCACCGTGTGCGTCACTCCTGCTCCGGTCTTCTTGACGCTGACCAGGGCCGGCGGACCGGGAACCGGACCAGCGCGAAGGCTCGGCTGAGGCCCGCGCAGGCGCCGTGAGCGCCGCCGCACCCGCCGCACGAGCGTGGTCACGCCCGCGGCCGCGAACACCGCGGCGGCGACCAAGATGGTCAGGATGCCGGGGAATATCGAGTTCGCCGAGGCCACGTCGATGGACTGCTCCACTTGGGGTGCGGCCGCGTAGCGGTCGTTACCGCCCTGGCTGACAGTGACGGTGCAGGTGCCAGAAGCGGTGGGGGTGAGGTTGGTGCCCGAGACCGTGCAGGTTCGCGGCGTATCCGAGCGGAACGCCACCGCCAGTCCCGACGTGGCGGACGCGGAGAGCGTGACCGTCTCGCCGACCTTTGCCTCCGGCGGCCGCGCGAAGGTGATCGTCTGCGCCTGATGGCCCGCATGGACCTGGAATGACTCGGCTACCTCACGGGCGGGCAGGTACCGGTCATCGCCGGCCTGGGATGCGGTGACGGTGCAGGGCCCGGCCCTCGTGGTGGTGACGGTGGCGCTGGAGACCGTGCACACCGAGGGTGTGTCCGAGCGGAACGACACCGCGAGCCCTGAACTGGAAGACGCGGCCAGACTGACCGGCTGGCCAACGGCCACGGTCGGCGGCTGCCCGAAGGTGATCCCTTGAGCGGTCTTCTCGGGGGGGACGATGCCGCGGTTGACCGGGAAGGACCGGGTCACGGCGTCGGCTGGCGCGTATTGGTCGTCGCCGGGCTGGGACGCGGTGATGGTGCAGGTGCCTGCCTTGCCGGGCGTAAGCGTGGAGCCCGAGAGCGTGCATACGTCCGGGGTGCTCGTGCTGTAGCGCACCGGCAGCCGCGAGGATGCGGTGGCGGTCAGGGTGACCGGCCGGCCGAAGGCGACGTCCGGCGGCTGCGGGAAGTCGATCATCTGGGGGATCCGCGCGACCTGGAACGACCTTCGCACGGGCTCGGCCGCTGCGTAGCGGTCGTCGCCGACCTGCGATGCGGTGACGGAGCAGGTGCCGCCCCTGCTGGTGGTGGCGGTGCTGCCGGAGACCGTGCACACGTCCGGGGTGTCCGAGGCGAACGAAACCGCCAGTTTCGATGTCGCCGACGCGGTCAGGGTGACCGACTGGCCGATGGTCGTGCGGTCCGGCGGTGTGAAGGTGATGGTCTGCGCGGCCCGCTTAATCCGGAAGGAGCGCACCAAGTCACGCGCCGGGGCGTAGCGGGCATCGCCGGCCTGGCTGGCGGTGATGGCGCAGGCCCCCGCTGCCGTGGTGGTGGTGACGGTGCGACCCGAGAGCGTGCATACGTCCGGGGTGCTGGTGCTGTAGCTCACCGGCAGCCGCGAGGATGCGGTGGCGGTCAGGGTGACCGGCCGGCCGAAGGCGACGTCCGGCGGCTGCGGGAAGTCGATCATCTGCGGGATCTTCTGGACCGGGAAGGAGCGGGTCACGGGGTCGGCTGGCGCGTATTGGTCGTTGCCGGGCTGGCTCGCGGTGACGGAGCAGGTGCCGGCCCTGCTGGTGGTGGCGGTGCTGCCGGAGACCGTGCACACGTCCGGGGTGTCCGAGGCGAGCGAAACCGCCAGTTTCGATGTCGCCGACGCGGTCAGGGGGACCGGCTGACCCGCTGTGGCGTTCTTCGGTGGTGTGAAGGAGATCGTCTGCGGGATCTTCTGGACCGGGAAGGACCGGGTCATGGGGTCGGCTGGCGCGTATTGGTCGTTGCCGGGCTGGGACGCGGTGATGATGCAGGTGCCAGCCACGGTGGCGGTGACGGTGGCGCCCGAGACCGTGCACACGTCCGGGCTGCTTGAGGTATAGGTCACCGGCAGCCAGGAAGAGGCGGTAGCGGTCAGGATGACCGACTGGCCTATCGTGGCGCTCGCCGACGGCGTGAAGGAAATGATCTGCACCGCGCGCGCGACCGGGAATTCCTGAGTGACGGGCTTGGCCGGCTGGTACCGGGCGTTGCCTTCCTGAGAGGCGGTGATCACGCACAGGCCGACTGTCCAGGGGACGACGGTGGCGCCGGAGACCGTGCACACCTGCTGGTTTCGCGAGCTGAACGACACGGTCAGGCCTTTCGGCGAAGTCGACGCCTCGTACATCAGCGTCGACGATGCCATCAAGACGACCGGCACGCCGACCGTCGCGCCTGGCACCTTGTCGAACGAGATCTGCTGAGGAGCGCGCTTGCCGTGGGCCATGACCGGGAAGGATTTTGACGCCTGAGCAGCCGCGTAAGCGGCGCTTCCGCCCTGGAACGCGGTTACGGTACAGGTGCCGACCGTGATGGGTGTGACTGTGAGGCCCAAGACGGTGCACACTAGGGGCGAGTCTGAGCGGAACGACACGGGCAGGGGCTCTCTTGCGTCCGTGGAGGCCGACAAGGTGACCGGCTGGCCGAGGAAGGCATCCTGCGGCTGTTCGAAGTTGATCGTCTGCTGGCTGGTTCCGGTGTGCGCCCGGAATGAGCGCTGTACCGGCTGGGCCGCCGCGTAGCGGTCACTGCCGCCCTGGGACGCGGTGATGGTGCAGACGTCGGCCGTCGCGGGGGTGACGGTGGAGCCTGAGACCGTGCACGCGTCAGGCGTGTCCGACCGGAACGACACGGTCAGGCCCGTCTGCTTCGCAGGCGATGTCGTCGTGGTCACCGATACTGCGGTCAACACGACTGGCTGGCCGACCGCCGCGGCCGTTGGCTGGTCGAAGATGATGGTCTGGGGTTCTGACCCGGCGCGCGCCCGGAACGCGCGCGCTACGTCGGGAGCTGGTGCGAACGTGCCGTCGCCGCTCTGGGTCGCGGTGATGGCGCAGAAACCGGCCGCCGTCGGGGTGGCGATAAAGCCCGAGACCGTGCATGTGGCCGGGGTGTTCGAGCCGAACGACACGGTCAGCCCGGTCCCCGCGGAGGGCGGCGTCGTGGTAACCGATGACGCGGTCAATGTGATTGGCCGACCGACCGTGGTGTCCGGCGGCTGGTTAAAGGTGATCGTCTGCGGGATATCCGCCGCCCTCGCGGCCAGCCGGTTAATTGCGGCCGCGACCTGGGTGTGCGGCAGACCTACGGTCGGGCCGCCTACAACCACGGCGAGGAGGCAGAATCCCATGGATGTCCGCAGCCAGGACCAGCGCGAGGTCGACCGAGAGGCAACCCTTCCGGCCAGCCTCCTCAGTTCAGGCTCCTTGCCCATCCGCTGTAGGCCCATGACCGCACCCCCTACCTCCTCACGCGAAGTCCTGTAGGAGTATCAGTCCGTCACAAAAGACGGTGCCACGGACGCGCCTGCAGATACATGCCATGGGAGCGCTAGGTCGGAGCGCAGCCAATCCCATCCCAGCCCCTCGGCCAAGACCCAGCTGCGGAACCCCTGGCCCCAAGGCGGATTGTCCGCCTGACCCCGAGGGAGCCGGGCACCGCGCACAGCCAGATGACCCGCGCAGCTCTGGACTAGCGCCAGTTTGCACGGGTGCACCACCGCTGGTGGTCTTCCTACGCCGGTGTCGTGTCGGGGGAAGTGTCCTTCGGTCCCGAGGCATCCCGCCGCGCGCTGTCTCAGCGGTCATGATCTGGTCCTCCCCGTGAATGCCTGGCCACTGTCTCAGCTGGCGAATGGCCGCCGGGAACCGGGAACCTGGCGACTCTTGGTGACACCATATGAACGCCGGATACATGCTGGGATCAGGTGAATCCCCAGGCTTCACGGCGACCGCGAACGCGACACGATTAGGGATTTCCCTGATTCGCGGCGAGCGCCAGACGTTCTAGGTTTGCCTCACGGGATCCGGCACGGCTGTTAGAGGTCAGATCAGCTGGAGGAGCCAAGCCGCGTCTTTCGTGGAGGTCACTGGCAAGCCCATGGACGCCAAGGCTTCCTCCCAACTGGCGAGACGGAAAGGCGGAATGACGCAAGAAATTATGATCACCTAGATCCCTACCAGCATCCCTCCCAGCCAGGGTCCTTTAGCTGCGAGAACCCCGTCGGCAAGCGTCGGCCTCTAAGCAGGTGACTTCCGCGCCAGCCGAGTAGAGAATGGTAATTACCGTTCTCGGTCGAGGATTGCGGTGCCGCTTAGCATCCTGTGGACAACGGTTAAGTTGTTGCAGAAGGGGTAGGAGATGTCCGACGACAATACCTTGCTCAATATGCCTGTAGATGGCGAAAGCTACGATTACATCGTGATCGGTTCTGGGTTCGGCGGCGGGGTAGCAGCCGCGACCTTGGCCGAGAACGGGCAGGATGTATTGGTACTGGAACGGGGCGGCCTGTACCCGCCGGGAGGCTTTCCCCGTACTCCCTTGCAGATGTCCACAAACTTCTGGGATCCGAGCGAGGGGTTGTACGGTTTGTTCGATCTCTGGTCGTTCCGGAGCTTTGAGGCAGTGGTGTCCAGCGGCGTAGGGGGCGGTTCGCTGATCTACGCGAATGTGCTGCGACGGAAAGAGCGCGACTCGTATGACCATGGCTGGCCCAGCGAAATCACGTCCGAGGATCTCGAAGAGCACTACGCGAGAGTCGAAGGAGATCTGGGCGCCACAACATACCCCTACCTCGCCGCGGACGATGAAGGGACCGGGCAGTTCCCATACGTACGGAATACGCCAAAGGCGTCGAGCTTCAAAAACGCCGCAGAAAGGGCGAAGCTTCACTGGGAGCCAGCCAATTTGGCGATTAGGTTCAGCGGCAAGGATGAGCCGGTGGGCGAACCGTTTGACGCCCCGAAGGACAACATGCACGAAGCTCCCCGTAGCACGTGCCGTCTCTGCGGCGAGTGTGACATCGGATGCAACTCAGGCAGCAAGAACACGATCGACCTCACCTACCTCAGCCGCCCGGAATTGCGTGGAAGAGTGGTGCATCTATGCGAGGCCAAATGGATCTGGCCCGCGGGCGACTCCGACGGCAGCGACGGCTGGTACGTCAAGGCGGTGCGCTACCCGTCGCAGCGCGCAACCCGGCACGATCGGGGCGATAATCTCGAACGAAAGGTTCACTGCTTCAAGACCAAGCGGCTCGTGCTCTCCGCAGGCACCCTGGGCACCACCTACCTGCTTCTGCGCAACCGGGCCAACCTCCCGCATATCAGTACTGCGCTGGGCCGCCAATTCAGTGGCAACGGCGACTTCCTGGGGTTCTTCACCCACGGGCGGAACACGATAGAGAGCAGCCGGGCTCCGGTAATCACCGGCATGGTGGTGGACAAAGAAGGCGGCCACGGCCGTGCCGCGCACCGGACGGTCCTAGTGCAAGATGGCGGGGCGCCGGTGCTGGCCGACTGGCTGGGCGAAATAATCAGCGTGAGCATGATCAGGCGGCTTAGCCGCGTGGCGCTGGCGCTCGCCCGTGCCCACCTGATCGGTGCGCCGGGAACGCGTGTCAGCGTCGAACTGAACGAGGCGCTTGGTGCGGTGCCTCTGGCCCACGCCTTTCCCGTACTCGGCATGGGATACGACGTTCCCGGCGGCGTCATGCGGTTGCGGGACGGCGAACTGGCGATCGACTGGGAGAATGCTTACTCCAAGCCCGCATTCAAGGCGATTCAGAGAATTATGCAAGAAATGGCCGGCGCGTTGGATGCTCGGTTCATCAAAGGACCCAGTTCCCTGCTCAGCCGCATGGTCACCGTTCATCCTCTCGGCGGGTGCCCCATGGGTCAGGAAAACAACGGCGTGGTGGACTTCTACGGTCGCGTACATGGTTACCAGAATCTTTTCGTTGCCGACGGGTCGGTACTGTCTGGTCCGCTCGGTGTCAACCCATCGTTGACCATCGCCGCACTCGCCAGCCGGTTCAGCGAAGAATGGCTGAAGTCATGAGCGCCGAACCTGCCCGCCGCGCCTTGGTCCTTGCAGGCGGCGGCCTCAAAGTGGCGTACCAGGCAGGCGTCATGCAGGCGCTGGACGAGGCGAGGATCGCCGCTACGGGACAGCCCCTGACCTTCGACTCGGCAGACGGCGCTAGCGGCGGCGTGTTCAACCTAGCCATGTGGTGCCACGGGCGCAGCGGTCAGCAGGTCGCCGACAGTTGGCGGCGCTTCCGGCCGCTGCGCGGCTTGTCGGTCAACTGGCGTCACTGGCTGCCCAGGCCGGCATCGGTCTTCACCTACGACCGGTTCCTACGCAATGTCGCAGGTCCCGGCGGTGACTGGCGGCTCGACTGGAACGATCTCGACCTGGACCGGGCCTCCATTTCCAGGTTCAACCTCTACAACTTCAGCCGCTTCAAGCTGGAACTCGTGCCAGGCACCGAGATGGATCCGGACGCGCTGATCTCAGCCGTCTCACTTCCCTTCTGGTACCCGCCGGTGCAGCGCCATGACGATAACTACATCGACGCCGTTTACGCGACCGACGCTAACCTGGAGGAGGTTCTGGAGAAGGGAACGAACGAGATCTGGCTCATCTGGACAGTGGGCCAGGCTGGTCAGTGGCGCCGCGGCCCGATCGCCCAGTACTTCCAAGTGATCGAGTCCAGTGCGAATAGCCGCCTGCTCGCTATCCTCGACCGGATCGTCCGTAGCAACGTAAGTAATCGGTGATCCCGTGGGGCGGAGCGCGCCGGGGTCGCGACACGCCGGGTTTGGTACGTGACGTCGCTGTTGTAACGGTGTGTGCTGGATCACGTGTCTCCCGTGCCGGTGATCGATGAGGATGCTGATGTCG
>WNGR01005255.1_pt1 | contig 13904 bp, 7 predicted proteins | sample 5407581 | NCBI WGS metagenome assembly WNGR01 (sample SAMN13153383, study PRJNA577476) | soil metagenome | isolation source: 80 cm soil or saprolite under Garry oak tree replicate 2 | place: USA:California | collected 2016-06-15 | reverse complement strand
TGAGCGGAGAGAGATGCCTAACAGCACAGATTTCGAATTGATGGAAGCGGAGGCTGAATCGCTATCGGACCCCTTGCTCTGCAAGGTTGATATGCCTTTGCGCGCTACTTATCACCCCCTGGGATTTTCCGTGGAAATTACAACCAATTCTCACGAGGTGCTCGAAGCCGCAGAGGAAAGTTGGGGACGCTTTCGTGCGGCTACCTTCTCTGAGCCCCCATTGCAGGTAAGGGTCGGCGTTCTGGAAGGGGAGTCGAGCATATGCCCACCGGCTCCAGTATGTCGTGCGCAACGCAATTTGCTATCGATCGTTGCCGATAGAGATAACTTTGCGGCATGCGATCTTGATCAAAGATTTGCTTTCGCATGGCTGACACAGGCGGCAGTACAGCATCGGAGCTATTTACGGTATCACTTTCTTGACGCTGTCACTCTGGTGTTATTGGCCACATCTTATGCGACTCCTCTCCATGCGGCTTGCGTAAGCTACGCGGGGCAAGGTTTTCTGCTCTGCGGAGACTCTGGCGCCGGTAAAACATCACTTGCATACGCGTGCGCCCGTGCAGGTTGGACCTATACCTCGGATGACGCAAGCTATCTCGTGCAGGAGCGCGAAGATCGACGTGTAGTCGGCAATGCACATCAGTTCCGCTTTAGACCGTCGGCCGCACAACTATTTCCTGAATTGGAGGGATATAGCCTCACGCCACGCGCGTCGGGTAAGCCATCAATTGAGATCCCTACCGACCGCATGCCGAATATCGCGATAACGTCGCAATGTTCCATCGATCACATTGTCTTTCTTAACCGGAGAGACCCCAATCCTCCAGGGCTGAATCCTTATCCAAAGGAAGTAGCACGCCAGTCGTTCAATCAGACTCTATACAGCATGCCCGAGGTTCGAAAGGCTCAAACGCAAGCCATTGATAAGCTGCTTTCGGTGGGGGTATGGGAGTTGCGCTATAGCTCCTTTGATTACGCAATAGACCAGCTTGAGTCATTGGCACGAAGATCGAAATGAATACAGAGAATAGCGATTTCCAAAGCGTCGAGCGAATACGTGGGGTTCCGGCTTATCTGACGGCATTGGTGGCTTCACTTCAATTCCGGGGGGCCCGGCCGGGGGCGATCGCGGACCTGACGGACCATGATTGGCAGGAGCTGCTCTCTTTCTGCGATGTCGCTCATCTAACTCTACTTTTACCGCAGCTACCGCCAGACTTACTTCCAGACTGGGTGAAGAGCCGCGTTCAACGGAATGTCTCCGATAACGCCTTGCGGTGGGAACGCATAAAGACAGCCTACGGTGCGCTATCCAGAGCGCTGGACGCTGCTCACGTCGACCATCTGGTGATCAAAGGCTTTGCCCAGTGCCCGGACTTTGTAGAAAATCCACGCCTGCGCATGCAGGGAGATTTCGACATCTACTGTCCGCCAGAATCTATCGACCGCGTCGCTGCTACCTTGCAGCCGATCGGCTATCAACCCTACTCCCTGAGCCATGGCAAGTATGATTTTTGTGACCATCTCCCGACGATGGTTCCCAGCACAGAGTGGGAGTGGCGCGGAAATTCCTTTGACCCCGATATGCCGCTTGCCGTCGACGCGCACTTCTGCCTCTGGAATGAAGACAGTATGCGTCTTGCTGTTGAAGGTGGGCATGCTTTTTGGGAGCGTCGTGTCGTACGTCAGTTGGATGATTTGAGCTTTCAGAGCCTTCACCGGGTGGACAATATCGGGTATTGCTCACTTCACATTCTTCGCAATCTCTTTCGACCCGATTGGGTGATCCATCACGTCTACGAACTGGCGCGAGCCCTTCATGTCACCGCAGACGATGCCGATCTCTGGAAGTGCTGGCGGGAGTGGCACGACCCCTCATTGCGCTCCCTGGAGGCGATCTCTTTCCGGCTCGCGAAGCTCTGGTTCAACTGTGATCTTTCTGAAGAAGCAGAGCGAGAGATACTTGCCCTGTCTCCTGCCATCCAGCAGTGGCTTTCATGCTTTAGCCAGTCACCTTTAGTGGGCATGTTTCGCCCAAACAAGGATGGCGTATGGCTGCACATAGCATTGCTTCAATCTCCCGCTGACAAGAGAGCTATTCTTCACCATTCTCTTTTTCCTGCGAGGGTGCCATCTCTCAAAGGCTCAGGCCAGACTGTGACCAAGTTCAGGAAGATGGTTAGTCCGTGGAGAGCAAAGGGCCCCCTCAGATATCCCACGTACGTAATTTCACGGGTAACTCATCATCTCGGCGTATTGCCGCCCACTCTATGGCACGGTTGCCGATGGTGGCTGTCCCAGAAGAGTCTAGGTCCGCAGTTCTGGGCGTTTTTTGCGGCGTCCTTCTTTTTCAATCTGGGCCTTTCAACCTTCTTCTTTCTCTTTAACATCCATCTGATTGATCGCGGCTTCACAGAGAAGTCTGTTGGATGGCTGGTCAGCGCCATGGCTGCCGGTAGTATCGCTGGTACGCTCCCGGCCGGCATGTTGGCTTCCAGGTTTGGTCTGCGTCGAGCTTTATTCACGTGTTTTGCTACCGTGATTGTTGTTTTCTCTCTTCGCGCAATCGTCCTTGCGTTGCCTGCTCACTTAGTCCTCGCATTTGCCGCAGGGGCCGCGCTCTCCATCTGGGCGGTTTGCCTCTCGCCCTTAGTCGCGCAGGTAACAAGCGAACGGAATCGGCCATTCGCATTCAGCCTGATCTTTTCAAGCGGCATCGGAACGGTGGCGCTGGGTAATATTGCCGGTGGCAGCGTACCTGGGTTGTTAGCGAAGGTCTTCGGTCTGTCCAGCACATCCATCACGCATCAGTTGACCTTGCTACTTTCTTGCGGAGTGGTCGCCCTTGGAGTGCGACCCATTTGGCGACTCCGCACGGAAGCGGCGGCTGCGTCAAGGAAGCGACTTCCTGTCGTCCATCCATTTCTATTTCGCTTTCTCCCTGCAGTCGCGATTTGGGGTCTGGTAACAGGTGCGTTCAGCCCATTCGCGAACGTGTATTTCGTTCGGCATCTGCAGATGTCTCTGCCGCAAACAGGCGTCGTCTTCTCCGTTGCCCAGGTCTCGCAAGTCGCCGCCGTGTTGATTGCGCCTCTCGTATTCCGCAGATTCGGGCTCGTCACCAGCATCGTCTACATGCAGGTAGCCACTGCATCCGCTTTGGCCTCACTGGCCGTAATACATGGCGCGGCAGAGGCCTCGTTTCTTTATGTGGGCTTCACGGCGTTTCAGTGGATGAGTGAGCCGGGGATGTATAGCCTGCTCATGGACAAGGTTCCCGCAGCTGAGAGAAGCGACGCATCCGCGTGGAATGTGTTGGTGGTCGGTTCTTCCCAGGCTATTGCAGCAGCCATAGCGGGAACTGCATTCGTCGGACTTGGCTATCCGGTAGTGCTGATGACGATAGCCGCGATCGCATTGCTCGGCGCTTGCTCCTTCTGGTTGTTGCTGGGATCACGGTCGGCTGAGGTCTCCTGCGCTCCATCACCTTAGACGGGCACGAACCGCCGTTGTGGACTCCCGCACCATCAACTGCGGCTGCAACATGACGTTGTCTGGAAACTCTTCCCTGGGATTCTGAATGCGCCTGAGCAACAGTTGCGCAGCCGACTCGCCCATCAGGTGCAGGGGCTGCCGCACGGTCGTCAGCGAAGGACTCGTGTACTCGGCTGTCGCAATGTCGTCAAAACCTACAATGGAGATATCCTCCGGGCACGACAGCCCCGCATCCTTGATCGCACGCATAGCGCCAATCGCGGCCGTGTCGTTGAAGCAGAAGATTGCCGTGAAACTCTGCGTACGTTGCAAAAGGTCGCGAACAATGGGATACCCAAGCTTCGGCGACCAGGCATTTTCTTCGAGATAGATGCAAAGCTCCTGGCGCATCTGCAGTCCAACCTCTCTAGCGAGAGCGACAATGCTCTGCCATCGCAACTCGGAGTCGGGAATATGCGGCGGACCCTTCATAAACACGACATCACGATGCCCCAAATCGAACAGATGCTGAAGCGCAAGCAGCGCGGCTCGATCGTGATCGAGCGTCAGATTCGTAACGCCGGGTATCTTTCGGTGGCCGGAGATGCACACCACCGGCACATCCAGCGCCTCCCCCACCAGCGTGTTGACAAGGATGACGCCATCGACCGACCGGCTCGTCAGACGCCGCGGATACTCTTCGATCAGCTCCTGTTTACCCTGATGGCTGACCACATAACTCAGGTAGCCTGCCTGCAGCAGCGAGTCCTCCAGGCCATTCATCACCATCGTGAAGTATCCCTCGCTGAACTCCGGCACCACAATGCCTATCGTAGAGGTCTGTTGCGTGCGCAGAGAGCGCGCAATGATGTTCGGCTTGTAGTTGAAGTGTTGTGCTGCAGCCAGCACGCGTGCTCTGGTCCTGGCCGAGATCGCTCCCGCTCCGGGTGCATTGTTCAACACCAGCGAAATCGTGGCCGGCGAGAGCTCAAGATGCTTCGCCAGAGCCTTGATGCCAACAGGTTTCCCATCGTTGTTCTGTGCTCTCAGGTGCATCAGTGAACGGCCTTGATCCTCGGCAGGTGGAGTATCAGTTGGCATAGTGAACCATCAAAAACATTCGGCGTTAAAGCGAGAGAGGCGGCAAATCAAATCGTATGCCGCCCCTCTCGCTACTGTAAGTTTTGGAATCAGAAGGAATACTTGAGCGCAAACTGCATAACACGCTGTCCGTACTTTGTAGTCATAATGCCGTTTCCACTGCCGGACTGCGAGACAAAGGACTTGTTGTCCGTAGTCTGCAATTTGATTGTGATGGGATCGTTATTGCTGAAACCCGACAGCGGATGGTTGAGGAAGTTGAAGGCAGAGGCACGGAACTGCAGTGCCTGCGACTCTGTGAGGTGGAAGGTCTTATAGACCGCCAGATCGCTGTTGATGTAGGCAGGTCCACTCAGGTACGGGGTCTGACGAATACCCAACTGACCGATCTGCGGTGCGGAGAAGCAAGCCATGTTGACCTTCTGGTTGCTCTTCAACCCCGAGGATGGATTGCAGGTGAGGATAGGCAGGACCGATTGCGATGGCGTGCCATAGTAAGTCGATGAGCCTATGCTGTGGTTCAGCGTGGTGTTCTGGATGTCGAGGCCAAGGTTCTGCTGGTAGAGAGCCTGCAGATTGCCTCCGGCCTGCCAGGTGGTAATCCCCGAGACTGTCCACCCGTTGATGGCTCCGCGCCCAATCAGGTTGCCCTTGAAGGGCGATCCCATCGTATAGGCATAGGACGTATTGATGACGTGGGGACGATCGATATTGAGCACGCCGTAGTTGGGCGCGACGTTGAAGGCGTCGATCGTGCTGTTGATGATGCCGAGCGACTTCGAGTAGGTGTAGTTGACGTTGAAGGAGAGATGGCCTGTCTGCTTGAGCCAGCTAAGCTGAACGCCGTTGTAGTTGGAGTAGCCGACGTGGGTGTTTACAGAGATCGCGTTGCTACCGTACCCCTTGTAGTAGGGGTAGTAGTCGACCGGATTATTCTCAGGGTTGGTCGGCGCAGGCGCTCCGGTGACCGGATCTGGCTTGAACAAGCCACCAAGAGGAATCTTGTTCTGGTTGACGAAGTTCGCTCCGCCAATACCGGAGACGGCACTCTGGCCCCCCATCAGCAGGTTCTGGCTGCGATTGCCGACGTAGGCAATCTCAAAGAGAGAGTTCCCGTGAAGCTGCTGCGAGATGGTGAAGTTATACGCGTAGGTGTTTGCAACCTGATCGTCATCCTGGCTGGCAGCGTACACGCTGGAAGGAAGCGACCCGAGGTTGGCGCTGTTCTTGCCCAGCGCGCTGATCTCACTAAGCGTAATGGCCTGGCCGCCCGGTGAGTTGTAGGTGCGAGCGCCAAGGGCGGTCTGCAGCGGACCAGCGTAGTCGTTGTACTGGTCGTTCCAACGGTAGGAGGCCCAGCCGCCACGAACGACTGTCTTGCCCGTGCCGAAGACGTCATACGCCAGGCCGAGACGAGGCGAGAGAAAGACCGCCTGCAATGGCGAGCCGCCAATGGGAATGGTCTTGTCGATGTCGTGCCAGTACACGCCAGGATAGGTCTTGCCAGAGGCGACGTCCGCTGTATAGCGGCCCGGAATCCAGGTTGCCAGACCGATGCCGCTGTTGTCCTGCCAGCGGCCGATGTGATCGAGACGCAAACCGAGATTGAGAGTCAGCTTCCGGTTTACCTTCCAGTTATCGAGACCATAGCCCGAGACGGTGTTGTAGTACATGTCCGTAACCGGATTGGTGCTGTTCTGCGTAAAGCCACTTTTGTTCGCAGCGCCAGCAATCCCCATGAGAAAGTTAGCCAGTGGATTGTTGGAGCCGATGGTGTTCCCGGTAATTGCATCAGCTAGAAGACCGCTGCCATAGGTCAGGCTGCCATTGGCATAGCCATAGGTACCCTGTTTGTTGCCGGCACGGTTCCAGTAGCCTCCGAACTTAAAGGTGTGGCTGCGGTAAACGATCGTCACGTCGTCGGAGACAGACGGCGACTTCTTCTGAGAGTTGTAGGTCCCGCCCTGCTGAAAGACGTCGGGCTGAGAGATATCGGGGAGCGTTCGTGCTCCCGGCGAATTGATCGAAGGAACCATCTGGGAGGCTGTGGGAAAGATCGATCCATAGGAATAACCGAGCGTCGAAGCAAGTAGCGCCTGACGGTTGGTCGCCGCGAACGGATTGTCCAGCCAGCCCGTCGCCACGCGAAGTTCGTTCGTGATGGAGGGCGAAAAGATGTGAATTACGCTCCCCGTAAGAACGTGCGAATTTACAGGGCTCAACAGGTTGCCCCCCGGATACGCTACGGAGAATGCGGGCGTCCACCACATATGAGCGAAGGACGTGCCGACATCGTGGCCGTACTGATAGCTGACATAGACCTTTGTGCGGTCCGTTATGTTGTAGTCGACGCGGCCACGGTAGACATAGCCGTTGTGCTGCGAGCTAGTTGCGGAGAAATAGTTGTAGCCAGAGCCATTGGTGGTGGGATCGAGATTGGCTGCGGGGAAGAGCTTGAGCAGCGACAGAGCGCCGGGATCAAGATACTTGGAAGGAATCTGAGTGCCGGAGAGGAGTGTGCCATCGGGAGCCACAGTTCCAGTGAGATCGTTGCAGAAGTTGGTCTGCGAAGAGTTGATGCCGCCGGCGTTCGCACAAAGCGCCGCGTTCGCAGCATCGCTGGCCGAGAAGTTACCCGCCCGCATCGCCGCCGTCGGCACGTAGGACTGCAGCGGAGCGGACGATCCCAGGTTTTGCCAGAAGTATTCATAGCCGGCCCAGAAGAGGAGCTTGTGATTCTTGTTGAAGTTGGTATGGGGTATAAGGATTGGACCACCGACACTGCCGCCCGGGTAGTAGTACGCATCCCTGGGACGCGCGGACCCGGCGTTATTGTTCTGCCAGGTATTGCTGTTGAGCACGCCGTTGCGAACGTACATGTAAGCCTGCCCGTGGAAGCGGTCAGTTCCCGATTTGCTGATGGCATTGATGACGACAGGACCCTGCGCGCTGTCGGCGCCGAAGTTGGAGGTCTGTACCTTCACCTCCTGGGTCATGTCCGGATTTACAACCGCGATCGACCAGCACGCGCAGCCCGGATCGATAATGTTCGCGCCGTCGAGCAGATAAGCCGTGCCGCCACGATAAGGCGCGCCATTCGTGTTGAGGCCGACGCCTACAGCGGAGCCAGATGATCCCGCATCGTTGAAGTTGAAACCAGTACCATTGCCCGTGCCGTTCGCAGTCGTCGTAACGCCAGGAAGGATCTTCAAGAGCTCCGAGATGTTGCGGCTCTGAATTGCGAGACGGTCGATGTCCTTCGAACTCAGCAACGCGGCGCGCTCTCCGGAATCCACAGGCGCAATCTCACTGGCGCTGCTATCCACCGTAACCGTCTCATTGGCCGAGCCTACTGCCAGAGCAATCCCGTTCACGTTGCGCACGTCGCCAGGATTGACGGTAATTCCCGTCTGCTGCCAGCCGCGGAAGCCCTGCGCCGCAATGGTCAGCATATACGTCCCCGGCAACAATCCGGCAAAGGTAAAGTAGCCAGTGCCATTGCTGGTCACCACGCGCGCGTCCTTTGAACCCTCGTTCACCAGCGTGACCTTGGCTCCGGGGATGCTCGCTCCTGTCGTATCCGCGACCGTTCCGGAGAGACTTGCCGTCGTCTGCGCCCATCCCTGAACCGCGAGGGCAGCCAACACGAGAAACGAACATAACAGCGCAAAACCCGATCTGCATCTCCGTGCCGACTGGTTCTGAGGGGTTAAAATCTGAGCGTACATAATGCCTCCTGAATGAAACTTTCCAAATCTCTTGAAGCCGGCTCGCCCTGGTGGGAATAAGTCTCAACGCCACTTTGATCTATATAGATCGGGATAGATCGGGGTCCGGTCCGCGAATTCGCCATTTCTTGCTAAATCGTTTCATGTAAAGTGATAAAACGATTTAGTAACGACGCTGTGAAGAAATACTGGAATCGAGGATTCATTGTCAAGAAGTTTTTTCCGGTCGCGGCAACCCAACCAATGAAGCCCCAACTCATGCTCCATCCCGCACCCCGTTCCGCATAGAAACGAATGACGTTCCTGGGCGCCCTTGTAGCTTTTAGGCACGGCTTCAGTTGTTGGAGTGCCCGACGAATTTGTACGGGACGATGCTGCTAGATTGAAAAAATTTAAGCCTGTACGCAAGTACTCCTGGGTCGCGATGCTTGCTGCGGCTCTCGCCAGGAAGCTGCGTTCAACATGATGAAACACAATCTGCGTGGAGGCGAGAAAGCGGGGTAGGATGTTGTTTTCGATCGTCTGCCGCGCCATTGTTTGGAAGAGGCCTTTCCCAAAGCCCTCAACATCTGCGAAAAGCACGCACTCCGGATTATTGATCTGGATGAGGCTGGCGACGGCCATTCCAAGTGCCTGTCCTCCGCTTCGTAGCAAAGCGATGGCGGTTACATTTCCATCGGCTGCAAGCGCTTCAAGATCGCGCATACTCTGAATGGCAATACCAGCTTGTTCCGCTATCGTCTGGATGGCTGTGCCGCCCGCGAACATGTCCAGGCAGCCGTTCTTCCCACAGCGGCAGTGAGGGCCGGCAGGATCGAGCGTGATGTGTCCGACCTCACTCGCTCCTCCGTTGTACCCACGATAGAGCTTGCCGTTGAGGTAGTGGGCACAACCGATGTTTCTTCCTAAGATGAGACTGGAGAAGTGCTTTAGTTCACGGGCTCTCCCGAAGAGCTTTTTCGCCGATCGCAACTGCATTTGCGTCATTGTCGATGTGCGTCGGGATATCAGTTGCCTCTTGCACAAGCCGCGCAATAGGCACCTCTCGCCAGTTAAGCGCCGCGGAGTAACGGCACATTCCCTCCGTTTGATCGATTACACCTGTAACCGCGATACTGATGCCGAAGACCTGATCCGAGATACTCCTGTCTTTCGCAAAAGGCCTGTCATGGCACGGCGAATCGATGTGGTCACATTCCCGGGATGATTGCTTGATGGGATCTCACAGTCACTCAGGACGTTGCCTTGCATGTCGGCCAGGACCGCGGGCGACGGTGTGCGGTAATGCTGACTCCAACGAAGTATGCGTGAGAGGCGCGAAAGCTGAGCAAAATAGCCGGCCTGCCGCGTCGTTGTTTATCCTGGATTACAGGCAATTCCTCTAAAAGTCCAAGGTCGAGCAGGTCCTACGTAACTTCAGTGATGGCTGCGCGACTTAGACCTGTCACCTCCGCGAGATCAGAACGCGAAAGCGTTCTATGCTGCAGAAACGCCTCGATCGCGACACGCTGGGCTGATTTGAGCGGTACTTTGTTCATTCGCATCCACACTATCAGCCGAAGACAGGTCTTTGCATCCAAAGAATCAGGAAACGGAAATAACCCTGCCGCTCCATTCTTCACTAGCGCCGCTTCGCATGGTTGTGAAGGCCTCCACAACGCCGTCGCACTAGACAGCGTAATTTTCTTTTCAGAAGTTTCATAATCTATCTTGACCGTTTGACAGAGTTGCCATAATCTTTCATTTACCAAATCAATCCGTTAGCATTCCTGACACAAATTGCGAATGCCCTGTGTTTATCTTCATTTTATTTTTTCCTATTTATGAAATAAATACGGCTCAAGTCGCGTTTTAGCGAAGCGCCAACTTGTTGGTTGGAGGTATTGCATGCGCCGCCGGGATTTTATTGGATCTGCACTTAGTGCAGGTCTGCTATACACGAGTCCGATAGCTGAAGCGTTGTCGAGCAGATCGGAGGACGCACCTTCTTCCGGTCCCGCACCGATGGCGCTCGGTCTTTTGATCAAGCCTTCCCATGGTCCCGAGGAGACGATCTCGCGCGTAAAGCAGCTGGGGTTGTCAACCTGCTTCTTATCGTTGGACGATTACATCGGCAAGTTCACCAAAGAGCTTGCGCAGGATTTGCAAGGCCTGCTGCATAAATACGAACTTACACCGACCACAGCCGAAGTGGTTGGCCCGGGGCCTTTGAAGTGGGACTTCGTAGATGGACCGTCGACTATCGGAATAGTTCCAAAGGCAACGAGAGCGGCGCGGATGGACGCGCTCAAGCAGACGTCGGATTTTGCAAAGATGCTTGGGATTACTCACGTGCAGACGCATTGCGGTTTCATCCCCGAGAATCCAAAGGATCCCCTCTATGAAGAAGCAGTACTTGCGATTCGCGAGCTTGCAGCGTACTGCGCCGGCAATGGCCAAGACTTTCTGATGGAGACAGGGCAGGAGACGCCGACCACGCTGCTGCGAGCCATCAAAGATGTCGACAAGCCAAATCTGGGCGTGGGTCTGGACACTGCGAATCTGATCCTCTACGGCAAGGCAAATCCAGTAGACGCAGTAGACATCATCGGCCCATACGTAAAGAGTATTCACGCGAAGGACGGCAGGTGGCCGACCGACCCATCGAAGCTTGGCGAAGAGGTTGTCATCGGCAAGGGTCTGGTCGACTTCAAACTGGTCTTCACCAAACTGCATAAGCTGGGTTACACGGGCGCCGTGACGATCGAGCGCGAGACATCCGGCCCGCAGCAGATTGAAGACGTGAAGCAGGAAAAACTTTATCTCGAACGCATTCTGAAGCAGATACTGAACAAGCCAGCCTAGGATGGGTGCAAGTATGAATCGACGGAAGTTCCTCGGCACTTCAGCCGCCATGACGGGCCTGCTGATCGTAAAGCCGAAGACGGCTTTTGGATATGAGGCGAACTCTGCGGTTCGTCTCGCGCTTCTGGGGTGCGGCAAGCGTGGAACATCTGTGGCAACCTCATTTGCCAAGAATGCGGGTGCGCGAATCGTCGCCCTGGCCGATATCTTTCCCGATCAGCTTGCTAAGGCAAAGACGCATTTCGACGAAGTCAATGCAGCGTTGGGGCATTCCGCTATCGATCCTAAGCTGATGTTTCGTGGCCACACGGCCTTCCAGCAACTTGCCGCATCGCCAGACGTGGATGCCGTACAGATCTCGACCCCGCCGTGGTTTCACGTTGAGCACCTTGACGCTGTAGCAAGTGCCGGCAAGCATGCCTATTGCGAGAAGCCCGTGGGAATTGATGTGGCACAGACTAAGCGCGCGCTCGAGATTGGCAAGCGGGTCGACGGTAAGGTGAGCATCGATGTCGGTTTCCAGATTAGGAGCGCTCCGCCATTTGTAGAAATTGTGAGAAGGATTCATGCGGGCGAGATCGGCAAGATTGCGTCCATCTCCGCGCACTACAATGCTCCGGCGGCCACCTATCCAGACCGCTCTGGTATGCCGGCAGACGAGCGCAGGCTGCGTGACTGGCTATGGGACCGCACGCTATCGGGAGATATCCTGCTCGAGCAGAACATTCATGTCATCGATGTTTGCAACTGGATGATGGGGGCGCATCCGATCAGTGCCGTGGCGAAGAGCAGTCGTATGGTCGTCAGCAACTTTGGGAACACGTCAGATAACTATCAGGTGATCTTCACCTACCCTGGGGACGTCCGGCTTAGCTTCTCCTCGACGCAGTTTGGAACGAATGGTTTCTTCGATGTCTCCGAGCGTGTCTTCGGTTCGACTGGAATCGCAGAGGCTCCGTACTCCGGGCCGTTGCGGATTGTTGGGCAGAATGCGTGGACATGGGAGGGCAGCGAAGGCACCAAAGGTGCTCCGACCGGAAAGTTCGCAGCAGATGGAGCTTTCACAGACAATCTCGCGCTCGCGGACCCAATGAAGGATCGGGGATTTATCCAGAGCATCACCTCTGGAAAGTTTCACAATCAAGTGGCTGCGGGCGTCGAGAGCGCCTTAAGCTGCATGCTTGGACGCAGAGCAGCAGAAGTTGGACGAGAAGTGACGTGGGATGAACTGATACAGCACAGCGAGGCTTATCCGCTGGGCATGGATATCACTCAGTTCAAGTAAAACTCGACTCAGTTTCAGATACGCCGCCTTTGTAGCGCCCGCTATTGCTAACCAACGGGTGTTCGACAGATGTCTACCCAAATCTATTTCGTCTGACCTAAGGAGACCGCATGAACACTGAGCCCCTAGCTCCATTCTTTGTAGTGATTTCTCCCATGCTTCTCACGGCACTCCAGCCTCGCTTGCTGGCAGGCAGAGACGCATCCATCGGCTGATCGCACTCTTCCTCTTCGTCTTCTGTTTGCACCGTTCAATCTCTCTGCCGGCGACCGAGCTCGCGAAGACGCGCATCTGCAGATAGGGTCGGAACAGACGGTAGTTCAAGTAGAGGGGCAAGCACCCGCGCTGCACTCAGATACGTCGGTTCTCGGCGGCATCATCACAGAAAAAGCAACGCAGGATCTTCCGCTGAACGGTCGCAATTACATCAACCTCGTGCAGGTAGTGCCCGGCGCCACCGAGGGGCTCAACAACGGCCTCGCCAGCGCAACCGTCCCGACGATCGCCGTCAAACCTCCTCCGTCTCCGTCAATGGCCAGGCAGACGTCATCAACAACCAGCTCATCGACGGCATGGACAACAACGAGCGCGTCATCGGCTCCATCGGAGTGCGGCCCTCCGTCGACGCCATTCAGGAAGTCAACATCCAGACCAACACCTTCACCGCCGAGGTCGGCCGCTCTGCCGGAGCCATCATCAACGTCATCACCAAATCCGGCACAAACACGCTGCACGGCACGTTGTACGAGTTCTTCCGCAGCGATAAGCTCAACGCCAATCCATATAAGTTCGGAGCCGTCATCCCCAAGCCCCGCTGGCATCAAAATCAGTTCGGCGGCAGCATTGGCGGCCCCATCATCAAGGACCGCACCTTCTTTTTCGGCGACTACGAAGGACTTCGCATCGTCCGTAACCTCAACCCCGTAACAACCACTGTACCCACACTCTTTGAACGCCAGAACGTCGGAAATTTCACGGACAATTCTGCTGCCATCCTGGCTGTCAATTCCTCTGCCAACCTTAACCCCCCGTCGTCCAGCTTTGACGGCGTCGGTTTGCAGTACTTCAATCTGTTCCCGCTTCCTGCCAGCAGCGCTCTCGCCGGCAACTACACCGTCTCGCCTGCGAACACGCAGTTCTGCCACACTGCGGACGCTCGCGTCGACCACCGCTTCAGCAACTCGGACCTGTTCTACGCTCGTTACACCTACTGAAGTTTTAGGTAGCCGCCATCCTCCGGCAGGTCCTTTCTCCAGGGACCTGTCGGATTTGCTTTCACATCGCAACCGGAGCTTTACCATGCAAAGACGATCTTTTCTGAAGAGCGCCACCGCCGCCACTCTTGTTGCGTCTCTCCCTCGGCGGGCCTTTTCCGCAGCGCGCGACCAGATGCGCATCGCCTTCGGTGGCATCTCCATCGAGTGCAGCACCTATAGCCGTATCCGCGCACGCATGGAAGACTTCAACGT
>WNGR01005349.1_pt1 | contig 13905 bp, 13 predicted proteins | sample 5407581 | NCBI WGS metagenome assembly WNGR01 (sample SAMN13153383, study PRJNA577476) | soil metagenome | isolation source: 80 cm soil or saprolite under Garry oak tree replicate 2 | place: USA:California | collected 2016-06-15 | reverse complement strand
TGTTCGAGGCCAAGTTCATGCTGCCCTGGTCGTTTTCCGAGGAGGGCGCGGCCGAGAAGCACATGGCCCAGGTTCAGCACAATATGTGGGTCACAAATGCCAAAATGGCGGTGCTTTCGGCCGACCGCACCCTGACCGCATCGGATGCCCGCCTCCTCGAGGTGGCCTTCAGGCTTCGCTTGTCCGCTCTCGAACCTGAAGGGCCCCTGCAGGACGTGGGCCCAGGATCGGCAGAGGCGGGCGAGCAGGCGAGCCTTTCGTCGACACCGCCAGGTCCGGGATCGGCCGTCCCAGGGCCCCGCAGCGGCAATGGCAGGGATGCTGTGGCGCGCCCAGCCAAGCCCGCCGGCATCGACAAGAGCGCTTTGCTGATCGGCGAGCCGCGAAGGTATCGGGACAAGGCGCACCTCAAATTTGTGGCCTCGCAACCCTGCCTATTTTGTGGGCGGCGGCCTTCGGACCCGCATCACCTCAGCTTCGCCCAGGCCCGGGCGCTCGGCCGCAAGGTGAGCGACGAGTTCACGGTGCCGCTTTGTCGCATTCACCACCGCGACCTGCATCGTTCGCGGGACGAGGCCGGGTGGTGGGCGAGACTCGGCATCGATGCAGTCGGCGTGGCTCGAAGGCTGTGGCTCCAGACCAGGCTTGGCGTCTCGCCCACGGCCCCGGTCGGGGTTGAGCCAATCCCTTCCGCGCCGGCCGAACCAGCAAAGCCACTTGCCGGCCGCGGAATTCGAAAGGACGCCGGGCACGCTCGCGTTCAGCGCGCCTCGAATCGAGCATGACCTCGCTCCGCCAGCTCGAGGCGAACCGCCGCAACGCACGCAAGAGCACCGGCCCGCGAACCGAGAACGGAAAGCATGCCTCACGGCGGAACGCCCTGCGACACGGGTTCACGGCCGAGACCGTCCTAGAGCCCCTCGAAGATCTCGAAGACTACCGGACGTTCGAAGCGGCGATCGTCTCGGAATACCTGCCGCGAACCCCGGCCGAGCAGGAACTCGCGCATCGCCTGGCATCGCTCTTTTGGCGGCTTCGCCGGGCCACCGCGATAGAGACAGGGCTGCTACGCATGCAGGGCGAAATCCTCCACGCCTTCCGAAACTCCCGCGCAAAGATGGTTCAGACGGGAGAGGAGGATGCCTACATTCCCGGTTTTGCGACGACTGGTTCTGAACTTAGCCAGGATGTTTTCACCCCAGCAGAACGCGACTATGAGCTTGATACCCGCCTGGCGCCAGCGACCGGGGCGGACACAGCGCGTGATGTCGCCATCAGCTTTCTGCGGCTCGCAAACCTCGACAACGATATCGTGGACCGGCTCAGCCGCTATGAGGCGGCTCTCTGGCGCCAGCTCGCGCAGACACTCTTTACGCTCAACGCGCTCAGACGTCGGTAAGGCCCGCCCGCTCTGCGCTTTCAAGATTCGGCTTCGTTTCGCAAAACGGCGAGGTGGGACCGTTCGCGACTGGCGCCTTCGGCTTAAACTCGTATGGTAGCGGACAGACCGAAACATCCGCGAGCGGGCTCTTCTCTGAAACGAAGCGAATGTCCGACAATACTTCCGGTCAGGCGCGCTAGCTCGCTCGAGCTCGCTACGAAGCCCCAGTTCGCCGCGTCGCAAAACCCGCGATCCGGGAACTCTGGCGGTTAGCCTCAGACCCAGCGCTATTGGTCGGTGCTGCTTGGCCGCGATGCGATTGCGACGTGCGCGTTCGGACTTGACTGTATCTTCGATGGGCGCTATTGTAACCTGTAAAGTTACTATACCCAAGCAGGTATGCCACTCTGACAATCGAGGAATCGGATGTTCAACCTGATGCGGAGAATCAATGATGATCGCTTCCTTTCGCCACAAAGGGCTGAAGGAGCTATTTGAGGCCGGAAAGACCGCGAAAATCGATAGAAAGATGCACAAGCGCATCATGGAAAGATTGGACGTTCTGGATGCCGCGGAGGCCCCGACCGACATGAATGTGCCGGGATATGACTTTCACGCACTCCGAGGATTCAAACCAACTCGCTATTCGGTTCATGTGAATGGACCTTGGTGCATCACCTTTGAGTTTGAGGGAGAGAACGCGGTTCGGGTCGACTACGAGCAATATCACTGAGTTCGGACGGGTGCACGCATCGCGCCCGCCGACCCTCGTCACCAACAGCAGATCGATTTCACAATGGCTCAAGAACTCGCGGCACGTCGTCCCAATCGGCCCCCGACGCATCCCGGTGCGGTTCTCAGGGATACAGTATTGCCAGCGCTGGGGATGAGCGTGACCGAAGTAGCGCGGCATCTTCGCGTCACGCGCCAGCAGGTGCATCGAATCTTGTCGGAGCAGGCGGGCGTCTCACCCGAGATGGCGCTGCGGCTGGGCAAGTTCTGCGGTAACGGCCCGGATCTGTGGATCAACATGCAGAAGGCCTATGATCTGTGGCATGCCCGCCAGAAGATGCGCCATGAGGTCGAATCGATTCCAAATGCGAAGGCGGTTGCCGCGTAGAGCGTGATGGCGGCAAACGCGCGGGGGAGCTTCAGTGCGGTCGATGACTCCCGGCGAAGCCCATCAGAGACCCGTCACCAGCCTTGCCGAACCCGACGGCGATAAGGCCAGTTGTGGGGTTGAATCAGCATGAGCGATCGCCGCAGCAAGGCCGTAAGCGTCATAGTGATCCCACCTTCCCTTGACATTGGTGATCGCCGAGTGGTGACGGTCTCTGAATCGGGGATCGGCTTGTGTCTACGCTTGACCATACGCTTGAGCCGGAGGCGACGGCTGTTCGCCGGCTGGAGGTAATCACCGGGACGGGCAGGCGGCGCCGGTTTTCAGAGGATGACAAGGCCCGTAAGGCTCGCCGGCTCCCAGCACGCCCGCCGATGCCAATCACGGGTCACGTGGTGCTCAGGAGGGCGGCATCGACAAGAGCGTGCTGACCATCCCGGAGGCGCGCCGCTACCGCGACAAGGGCCACATCAAGTTCGTCGCTTCGCGGTCCTGCCTCGTTTACGGGCGGAAGCCTTGCGACCCGCACCACCTGCGCTTCGCCCAAGTCCGCGCGCTCGGCCGGAAGGTGAGCGATGAGTTCACGGTCCCGCTTTGTCGCATTCACCACCGCGACCTCCACCGTTCGCGAAACGAGGCAGGATGGTGGGCCAAGCTCGGCATCGATGCGGTCGGGATTGCCCGAAAGCTTTGGATCAAGACCCGCTTACTCGGCTCGACCGCGATCGAAAGTTCTTGATAAAGGCGGGATTTTCACTGGGGCATTCCATTCGCACTGTGCCCTCAGGAAGCATTTACATTAATACGGGCCAACTTGGGCTAGCCATTCCACGGCTCCTTACCTGGCTTGGCCATAGGCAAGACGTCAAAGGCGTTTTCATGCTTCATGATGTAATTCCAATCGAAAAAGCCCTCAAAGTGAAGGCGTCCAGGCCATTCACCAACGCATCCTCGAGATCTGCTGACCCGCGGACCGTTGCGCCGAAGCTTTCGCGAGCGTCACAAACGTGCAGAGACGGGAGCACCCAGCAGTCTTTGATCGGGCGAGGGCTCGCGCCATCGGAAACCCCGCTCGGCGTTCTCACCCCGGTGTGCGGTCACCCGATTCGACCTCCATCCATGAAAAGCCGTTAAACGCCAAATTGAACCTGCCCCGACCGTAGTCCGAAAAATTGGCGGCGGACGGGGTCAGCGGTATCGGCTTGAGTTGCGGCCTGACCAATTCCGGCTTCAGCGGTTACCAAAGATGCGGCGGAACCAAGTTATGTTTTGCGGACGCAAGGCGCTCGAGGTGTAGATGAGTGCGCTACGGCGCCAAAACGAATCTGTTTCAAGGGACACTTTGCCGAAACTCCTGTCCCACGATACCCACTTACATTCTCTGTTAATTTCATGGGTGTCAGATGGGCTACCATACTTGGCACCGAGGTAATCACCGGCTTTTCGCAGGAATTCCCAACATTCCTCGTCGGTCATATGAGCAAACCCAAAATAGATCCTACAGACTTTGCCGTTGAGCGCCGCCACGATGGCGGGTACGCTTTGTTTGGCAAGAAATACGTTGTCGGCAGCTCTGTAAAAGACCTCCCCTGGAAGCTTCCGCTGTATTCCAAAATCCTTCCGGCAGGCTGCGTATTCGAAATCGCAGAATTCCCACAACGAGCCGTGGGACAAGTCCGCCACAGGTTTGTCCAGTGTGTAGCTGTTGATGCCTTCCCCAATCGAAGTGCCCATCCTCAGTTCGACCTCGCTCATGCGGGGCAAGAGGGGGCGCACCGAAATGCGCTGAGGATTCGGCTTGGTGCGTGGTTCGAAGCTGTCGAGTTCCGGAATTTTAACAGGACGGACGTAGAGTTCAGGGGAAGGCTCTCGCCCGGCGATTGGCGGACCGCCCTGCTCGGGTGATAGCAACTCCTGCTGCGGCCGCTCCGAAGGCTCCGGCGCAGGTGCCGAACGTGCGGCTTCGGCCCGCGGCCGGTGGACCGCGTCTGCTTCGATCTTGAGGATTGCTTCCTCGAGCGACAGACACTCACGCGTGAACTCCGATTCTGTGATCGGCGGGGTAAGACTGCAGAGCTCCATCACCAGAGCCCCTCGTGCACACTCGTAAAGCGCGGCGCGTCGGGCCTCATCAGAGTTCCTATCGAGACCAGCGACGGCTTGGGCGATGAGCTTGTAATAGTCGGCCATCAGCGATTAGGAATTCAGATGCTCTGGGGAATGCGGTCCCCCCGATTGTGATGTCATACGGTGGCTGCCGAACCATGGGCTACGCGGCCGGTACGGATGCTCCCTAGGAACAAAATAACTCATTGCCGCCGAATTGACCGTATCAATTGCGCAACAGGGCAACAGAAAATTGCGTGGCACGGCGCCGCATAAAACGAACGCCGCCAGCAGCTCGCGGGTCGCTTTCTGAACGATCAACGGCTCCCTTTTGCGCCCGAGCAGCATTAGGATGGACCCGATCACCGCGGGCACCAGCCAGGCTGCTCGAGGAGGGCCTGGATCAGGGAGTTCCACAGCCATAAGCAGACATGCCGCTCGATCGCTGGCTGCGGCGGCTGGCGCGCGCAACCGACGCGGCCGACTCGACGACGAGGGCTGGCACTCCATCAGGTCTTCCGGCCGCTCTATGACGGTGGTGGGCGCCAGCCGTAAGCGAGCCCGAAAGAGTGGCTTAATTGCAACGGATCCCCAAAATTCGCGCAGAGTGGACTTTACACGCCGAAAGAACACAATTGCCTGTGATCCTGACCGTGCGGCGAACGAGAGTCCCGATCGCGTGGGGGGAGGGACCGTGCCTTTCGACCCTGAAAAGGATTTGGGTGCGTGGTTTTCGCCATCGCGGCGGGCGTGAGGCTCCTCATCGACGTCGCAGGTTCGAACTCAATTCGAATTTTTGGGAACGTGAGTTTGCCCCAATAAGGTCGGAGCGATACCGTGTGCGGCATTGCGGAAACCGCAATGATGTTCGTGAACCAAGCGGCGAAATACTCCGACCGCATGATCTTCAACATTCCCGAAGCATTCGAGATCCTGTGCGGCACCCTTGACCTGTTCAACGGGGCTCATTTCCAATCGGCAAGGGCGCGCCGGCACCTGGTTGAGGCCGTTAATGTCGCCCTGTCGAGCATTCCAGGCAACCAAGTATCCATTCGATGCGTTGAGCTCGGTGGCGGAGCTTACGCACTTGAATGGCTGCCGTACGTCAAGCCGCGGCCAGTGAAGGCGGCTCGGCTCTAATTAAACCGAACGCGATTTGAAGATACCCCATCCGTTAGGTGCTCGCGCATGTTCTCCCGCTCCATGACTTGATTTTCGCGGGGCGTGCCGCGGACTGAGGGCGAGCGCAGACGGTGGTGAGGTCTGACCAGACCCTGCTGATGGTAGATGCCAAGCTCGGCTCCCTTCGAATTTTCTGGTTCCTGGCAGCGACTCTTCCCCCCTGCTGAGCGAGGTGAATGATGCTTCTCGGCATCGGCCTTGCTCAATTTTTCGTCGGCAGGGTGGGCCCTGGGCGTGAATCATGGTCGCGCTTTGAACTGCTGTTACGCCGGCGTACTATAAGAGCGCGGCCGGTAGCTTCTACGGCATAGCGCGTCGGTTTCGGGGTCGGGGCCGGTACTGAGGTAGAGGGCTCGGTTCGGCTCGAGGACCTTGCGGTACGGGTGCCAGGTCGCGTGGCCGAAGACCGGCATCATGGCGCGAGGCCCAGGGAAATGGCAGGGAGCCGATCACCAGAGCCGGCGACAATCAGTGTCGACAGCGGCAGTCATCGGATTCCTGGGAATGGCTCTTTACCGAGCTGAGAGGCGTCGTGATCCACGGTTGAGCAGCAACGGAAACCACACCACGCTCAGCGAGAACGCAGCCCAGTGCGCGGAAAATCGACGGGATGCCGACGACGCTGATAGTGGCCTTTCTGTGTGGTGAGGACCTTCTAGGCGAACGCGGTCGGCGAGGGTCGCTCTTGATAACTCGAAATTCGCGGTGTAGATCGCGTGCGCGACCGCAAGCCAGATGCCGAAGATAGTCATCAGAAAGAAGACCGAGGTGATGGTAGCGCCGGAGGACGGCGAGTCGCCGCCGCCGGGAGGCATGCTTGCAGGACGTGTCCATCCAAGCCGAGCTCGCGCTGCCGGTTCAGGTCCTAGAGACCGATCGTGGAGAAGGGGACAATCAGCGCGAAGCCGGCGGCGAGGGTTAGAGGAGCGGAAGGATGTCGTACCCGAGGGTGGCCCTGCCGGCCGCCAGGCCGACGACAGGAAAAACGACGTGAGAAAACCAAAAATGATCGAGGTGACTCCAGTTAACCGGGATCCGCCCGCTCAAATCGAGCACGTTTGGGGTGGGAAGGATGTGAGCTGTGATCGCCCACGGACGGCTCCGCTACGGTGCTGAAATAACGCCGAGCGTCCGCTTGCCTAGTTCGCCTCTTCCCGAGTCTTCTCGATGAGCAATTGCGCAACTTTGTCGAGCGCGCCGAATTGTGCGTAAAGATTACGTACATGCTCGGCTGGATATCCCTTCGACGACATGGAGGAGAAATGCCAGGTGGCACCCGCCGGATTGACCTCCATGATGTACAGTTTTCTAGTCTCGGCATCGCGCACCAGATCCACGCCCAAGACCGAGCATTGCGGAAAAGCGGCATGTGCCTGCTCGCCAAGTGCAATGATTTCGGCGTCGTTACATAATGTTCGGAGACGGCCGAAGCGCTTGTCGTTCGAGGCGATGATTCCCTCCCGGTCTGCAGCAATTTCCTCAAGCGCCCGCCGCGGCACCGCGGACCAATTGCGAGCCGCGTACAGAACGTGGCCCAACATGGTCAGCACCCTGTAATCGGTCAGATAGCCGTTTTCGGTGTGGTCTATGTAGGGCTGGATCACCATTTCACGGGTGTCGTTCAATGTCAGTTCGGCATAACGAGCAAAGAGATCTGTTGTTTGAACGAGGTAGATGCTTCGGCCCCCCGAGCTGCTGCGCGCTGGTTTTGCAACCACATAACGGCCCCACCGCGCCGGATCGACAGCGAGATCCCGCGTCAGGGTTGCAGTGAGAGGCACCGGCAGACCGTGGCGCGCGAGCCGTTCGATCTGCTCTAACTTGCTGAATGCCTGGCACGCATAAACCGTACCGCCATTCGGTTGATATTCGCGGAGCACGAACGGTGAAAACACGAGAGAGGGGCGCGATCCCTGCCAGCGTCGGGTCACCGAATTGCGCGCGCCGTTGGTCGCAATTCTCACCTCGATATCCGGTGCTTTTTCATCAATCCGGTGCTTAACAGAATGCCAGTCGGAAATATCCTGAAAATTCGGGGTGTGCACGATCAGAAGATTTCGCGTCGGCTCCGCGGCACTACGCATGTCTGGCCGTCCCATCTCAGTTCCGCCACTGTGTCGTTTGAGCTGCTTGCTGTTGCCAAATTTCCGGCGCTCACGCAATCCCGCTACTCCACCTAGCCCCAGTCCTTCGTCGCCGTCTTGATTAAGAAGCTGCAAGAAAATTCAATGCTGTTCCTCAGCGAAGCGTCGAGGCGATTGGCAAGCTTAGCCTGGGCAGTTACGATCACGTAGCCATCGAATTCGCAGGCAATCCGCTCGGCCTCGAGAGCGATGATTTGTTGTTCGAGAAGGCAACGAGCCAGCGCACCGCGGCGCTGCTCCCCAACGTGTCTGGATCGAGCCTTTGCTTCGTCGATGTGGCTGGCGGCCTAGGGGCTGGTCTCGCTGAGCAGGGAGAGGCGGCAATGGTGGCGTTCGCGCTCGACTGGCTCGCCAGCCTCTATAGTATCGAGATGAAGCGCCCAGCACCCAGGGCTCCTTGTTCCAGCGCGTCGCATGTGTGCGCCTGACCGCCGCATTCTCGGCGGCATCCCCCGGGGGTGAGTGGGCACGCAAGGCGCTCGCCGAGCCGCTGCGCGACCGCCTTTGGTTTGCCGGCGAAGCGGTGCACGACACGTGCGTACAAGCTCGATTGCCTGCTTGACCGCGGGTACATCGGCGGACATGGCGTTCATCGCGGCCAGTGCAAGCGCGTCGGGCGGCATGGCGAACGGCGTGGTCACAGGGGCCGGCGCGCACAGGTCGGTCGGCCTGGACCGCGGGACGAGGGCAAGGATGTGCTTGGGGTGTGACTCGGTCGGCCTCGGCCGCGGGACGAGGGCAAGGACGTGCTTTGACCGCGGGACGACGGCGAGGACGTGCTTTGGCCGGGGCATGGCATAGGAGTCGACGGAAATGGCGGCGAACACGAGGAACGCGAGCAACAAAGCTGGCGCGTAAAAGCGTAGCGACATTCGTGATCCGCCGCCCGCCCCCCGATTCGCGGGCGCGGCGCTGTGGCGGCATCCGGAGCCCGCGCTCAAATGCATGCGGCCCGTCCGACCGTTCGAGCTAACGAGGCGCAACGCGACCGGGCCGAAGTGTAAGCGTCGGCAGCCCATCGTAGGGGTAGGGCCCCCGTTCGTTCGCCGCGACGCAAGGATTACAGGCAATTGTGTGCTCTTTCGGCACACAAAAGCGTTCTTTGGGCGAATTTTGGAGAGCGTTGCAATTAGGTCACCCTTTGCCGTTAGCCCTTCGCCATTTGGCCCGGTTTGTGTCCCATCGCCGGGGTGGCTTCACTCTCATCATCCACTGCCATCGTAAATGGCCGTGTTGACTGCTTCTCTGCGCCAAACTCAATGTGGCGAAGCTGGCCGGAACGATTTCGGCGCGTGGCGGCGCGGAAGTCCGATCCGGTGCGGGCTCGCCGTGCCCGCGAGCGGCCAGACCGGCCAATCTGAGGCTATCCACCCGCCGGAGGCCTGAGCGAGGACCGTGGTCGGCATCCATGGTCGTCGTTTTCCCGTCGCGGTCTGCGGTACGCGCCTCTCTCCAGCGGGCCTCGACATGGTCCGCAGGCGCTCGGTCAGCGGAAAGCTCCGGGCCCATCCCTGGCCGGTCCGCGCCTTCTTGGGTTCGAAAGCTCCGACGTGCCTTGGCGAGCGCCGCGATCTATTCACTGGACCGGTTTCGGTCTCGAGGAATCGAAGCTGATCGCACTGGCGGGCCCGAATCCCGTGGCCGACCGCCTCCTATCCGTGGGCGCGTGCGCTCGTCGAACAAGCGTTTATGGAAGCGACCTGTTATCTTGTGTTAGACCAAGCTAGGGTCGTCTCTATCTTGTGGAGAGCGGTTATGCATTCGCCGACGTCGGCGCCCATCATGAGCCAAACCAAGCGACCGATCGCCCTTGCAACGCGCGGGCTCACCAAATGCTTCGACCGGCCCGCGGTCGACGCGCTCGATCTCACCGTTTATAGCGGCGAGTTTTACGCGCTGGTCGGCCCCAACGGCGCCGGCAAGACCACGACCTTGCGCATGGTGGTCGGGCTGCTGCGCCCCGATGCCGGCTCGATCACGATCGATGGCACCGACGCACTGGCCGATTCGGTCGCCGCTAAGCAGATCACCGCTTGGCTGTCGGACGAGCCGATGATCTATGACAGGCTCACGCCGTTCGAATATCTCGAATTCGTCGCCGGGCTCTGGAGCGTCGATAACGGGGTTGCCGAGGCGCGCGCGCGAGAGCTGATCGGCTGGCTCGGGCTTGAACCGCACGCGCATGAGCGCTGCGAAGGATTTTCACGCGGCATGAAGCAAAAAGTGGCGCTCGCCGGGGCGCTGGTGCACGATCCGCGACTGATCATCCTCGACGAGCCGCTCTCCGGCCTCGATGCTGGCAGCGCCCGCCAGGTCAAGAACGTGCTGCGCGAGCGCGTTGCCGCCGGCGGCACCGTCATCATGACCACGCATATTCTCGAAGTTGCCGAGCGCATGGCCGACCGTATCGGGATCCTCGCCCACGGAAAGTTGATCGCCGAAGGCACGCTCGACGAACTGCGCCGGCGCACCGGCAAGGCCGCCACCAGCCTGGAAGACACCTTCCTCATGCTGGTCGCCGAACCGGTCGCTGCCGCGTGAGCCAACCCGGCACATTGGTCTGGCTCGCCAGCCACGAGCTCCGGCTCGGCTGGCGCGACTGGATCGCGATCATGACGATGGGCCGCCGCCGCCCGATGCGCAATGTCGCCATCGCGCTGATCGTCTTTGGTGGCTTTATACACCTGCTGAGTTACTCGATGGTCCGCCGCTATGCCGGCGCCCGCATCGGGCCCGATCTGGCGACGCTGGTCGTGGTTGGCGGCATCATGCTGCTGTCGTGGTCGCTGCTGCTGTCGCACGCGATGGAGACGGTCACGCGCGTCTTCTATTCGCGTTCCGATCTCGATCTCATCCTGACCTCGCCGCTTAGCCCACGAAAGATATTCTCGGTGCGCATCGGCCGCATCGCCGTTGAAGTTGCGCTGCTGGCGATGCTGCTGGCGGCGCCTGCCATCGACGTGCTCGCGGTTCTCGGCGGCCCAGGCTGGCTCGTCGCCTATGGCGTGGTCGCCGCCATGGGCACGGTGGCGGCGGCTCTTGCTGTGACGCTCACCATCGCGCTGTTCCGCACCATCGGCGCCAAGCGCACGCGGCTCATCGCGCAGATTGTGGCGGCAGTGATCGGCGCAGCCTTCGTCGTTGGGCTGCAGATCGCGGCGATCTTCTCCTACGGCAGCGTGTCGCTGGCGCCGCTGCAATCGGCCTGGCTGATCGCGCACGTGCCCCCTATCGACAGCCCGGTGTGGTGGCCGGCACGCGCCATGCTCGGCGAGCCGGCGGCGCTGCTCCTGGGGGCGGCGATCAGCATCGGGCTGCTCGGCGCGACGATCCTGATTTTCGCGGGCCGCTTCGGCGACCATGTAGTGGCCGCCGCCGGAGTGTCGCAGACCGTCGTCCGCCAGCGCCGCTGGCCGAAAAGGTTTCGCCGCCACTCTGCGACCCGCGTGCTCCGGCAAAAGGAGTGGAAGCTGCTCGCGCGGGACCCTTGGCTGATGTCGCAGACTTTGATGCAGATGCTTTATCTGCTGCCGGCGGCGGTACTGCTGTGGCGCACGTTTCACAGCGGCACCGACGCCTATGTCCTCCTAGTGCCCATGATGGTGATGGCGGCGGGCCATCTCGGCGGCGGCCTCGCCTGGCTGTCGATCTCGGGCGAAGACGCACCCGAACTTGTCACCACAGCGCCGATTCCGCCTGAGCGCATCGTTTGGGCGAAGATTGAAGCGGTCATGGGTGTGATCGCGCTTATTTTTGCGCCGCTACTCGCCCTCATGGCGTTCGCGTCAATAAGGCCGGCATTGGTGGCGGGTGTGGGCGTGTTGGTCGCGGCCGCCTCGGCCACGGTAATTCACCTTTGCTTACGCACGCAGGCGCGGCGCAGTCAGTTTCGCCACCGGCATGTTTCCTCGCGCATTGCGCCTTTTGCGGAGGCGTTTTCATCGATCGCCTGGGCCGCAACTTCGGCACTGGCCGCGGCCGGTACCTGTCTCGTGTTGTTGCCGGCGATCATTGCTATCAGCATTCTATGCGGGGTCCGGCTGATCAGCCAGCCGGTCACTCAGGCATACGCCACGCAATAGCGACCAAGCAGCCCGACCGTCCGGCCGCCGTGCTTGACGTCTTAGGCAAGCGGCGCGCGCAAGCGGCATGAACTTTCGTTCCCGGTCCAAGGCGTCGGGTGTAGTCCCTCGGCGAACATCCGCCAGTCCTCTCGGGAGCATGACGCCGCGCGTCGTTGCCGCCGGTCTTCATATCCAGTGAGACGGGACCTCGAGTTGCCTGTCTGCGCCGAGACGCATTCCGCCCTACCAACCCCGGGCGGAAAGCCAGGCTCCGGCGGCAGTCAATGCATTGAGCAAAAGTGATTTGCGCGATAAGGCTCCTAAACTCGGTGTGGATCACCATGCGGCTTATCGAAGAGATTCACCGCAGCACGTGCTTTAGGTCCCCGTTGGTCCGGGATTTTGCATGCGAGGCAACGCCGCTCGTCGGCGCTATTCGGACGGAACGGCGAATAGCCGTTCAGCCTGATCGATACATGAGTCTGGAAACGACCGCGGCGTTGAGCGTTGATCCCATGGTCACGCTGCCCGCGATTCAGCTTGATCGCGCCGGCCTGGCTGGAGATCCCATGCCAGTTGTTACACCACTCATGGAGGCACGATCATGTCGATGAGCCACAGCCAACCGTATAACCATTTGATGCCCAGCCGTCCCATAGATCAGCCGGCAAGTTCGCAATCCAGGCGCGCTAACCAAAGGGAGGAAAGCAGTGGCCAGACAGTAGCCGGTAAAAAAGTTAACCGCTGATTGTGGCCGCCGGACTCGGATCAATTAGTGAGCTTCTGTTCGCCAGCACATGTCGCCCTATCTCGAGGACGCTAGGATTGCCCCAGAACCCCTGGACCGAGAGTCGGCAAAGCCCGCGAATTGTGTGAAGGATAGTCCTGGAGGCGTAGCGCAATGGCCATTCCGAAGAAGGACAGCGTTTCTATCACCACCAATTCGGGCCACATTGACGGCATGCGGCGAGGCGATAGTATGAGGCGCCGGGAGGTACTTCCTGGGCCACATCGCCGTACAATCGGGAGGGATGAATCATGAATGTCGAGGTTCATGCACCAAGCACGCCGGCGCTCGTAATCTCACTGGCGATCGCCGTGCTCGCGTTGCTCTGTTACTTCATCGTCTCGGAAACGACTGTCAGCTTCGGGATCGCGTTGCTGGCTTATGTGGTGTTGGCCCTTGGCAGCATCGTGAGATTCTAGCGGCAAAGTTGCCACCTCTGCCAGCGGGAACGGCCCGAGAGAAAATACGCGCCGATCGCCCGATGTGGTAAGCGCACGCTGCCGCTCAGCCGTTCCAAAAGGCGTCACCATCGGCGAGCGGCAGGCCCCGGTTGAAGGATTGGACCTCAGAACCACCAGTCCGGACACGGTTTGGTCACCCGCTCGGCAGACAACGCCACGCACCGACAGGCATTGTCGGCAGCGAAACCAACCTCTATTCTACGCACTTTGGCCAACCTTCTCGCGAGGACAAGATGCTAAAATTCGCTCTCACCAAAGCCTTGGTTCTGACGATCCTCGGCGCGGGATTGGTGTTGTCGCGCCCGGCTGCGGCCATGCCTTTGGGCACGCCGGCAGGGGTCGACTCGGCGATTGATGCCCTCAATGCAGTTGAACATGCGGCCTGCTGGCCTTGGGGGTGGGGAGGGTGGGGGTGGTACCCCCCGTCCTACCCCCGCAGCTGGGCGCTGGACCTTGGCCCTTGCTCCTATTGGTATTACCCGCCGTCGCACCGCTATCACCGGCCGCATGACAGGCCGTATTTGCGCCCGGGCTGGTGGTGGTAATGCGAGGACCGGATCGGCGACAGGCAGGGGTTGTGGGGGGCTATGCTCCCCGAGCTCCAGGGTCTGAACGGGACGATCGAAGTCAGAGCGGGTCTCAAGAATCTGAACAGGACGA
>WNGR01005253.1_pt1 | contig 13907 bp, 16 predicted proteins | sample 5407581 | NCBI WGS metagenome assembly WNGR01 (sample SAMN13153383, study PRJNA577476) | soil metagenome | isolation source: 80 cm soil or saprolite under Garry oak tree replicate 2 | place: USA:California | collected 2016-06-15 | reverse complement strand
GCATGAAGGCGAGGCAAGTGGGTATAAAGGCCATGAAACAAGGCCAGTTCTCCATTGAGAGACTGACGCATAACCTCGCCAGTTTCTACTCATGACGCATATCTCCACTGTTTCGGCGAACTTACGGGCCAAACGACACCAATCGCTCTAACTCGCGTTCCATATCCCTTTTTCGCTCGATCAAATACTTGAGATAGAAGCTCAACTGTTCAGGCGTCATCACCGTCAGGTCCTCATCCCCAGCAGCCATCTGCATATACTCTTCTTCAAAGGCTTTCTCTGATTCAGTGACATCTAGATGGAGCATGCGAGCCATATCAAGAATGTACCCTTTTCCTCGATTGCTGAGGAGGAAGTCTAGGTACACCCGACGATCTTCTTCGCTCTTCAGTGAGGAGAGCTTCTGGATATCATCACGTAGCAGCATACGCTGGCATCGAATCAGCCGATTCATAATCTCCAATTCACGGTCAAAGACGCTACGGGCCCGAATGTACTCCCATTCAGGGGTAATCTTGAAATAATGTTCTTTGAGGGAGCGGTATTCATCCATCGCCCACCAATAGCCATAGTTGCTCAGCAAGTACTTCTCGTATGTGATGCACCGCTCAATGTAGCTCTGCCTCTGACTGACATAATTCAGGTTTAGGCACTGGCGGCACTCAAGCCTAATCTGATCTCCAGACACCGGCAAGTAGAGAATACGTACTCGCCGACCGCAACACGGCGCAAGGAACCACCAGCGCTGGCCACCAAAATGCGGTTGTGTTGTGACCATAGCTACCTCTATCCGCGCAGGTTGCACCGGTGTATCACCTCGCTTGATACCGTAGCGCAGTGTGAGATGTCCAGCCGCATCTACCTTGCTAAACTCGCCTTCTTCCTCACCATAGCGTTCAACCAGGCAAGAGAGGTTATGCTTTGTCTCCGTCACCTTGCCTTTGATGTCTTTCATGCCGATGGTAAACGTGAGCTTGCCGCCCTGTTTGCCGCCGGTCAGCATCTTGCGCTTGAGCAAGAAGGATGTATCAACCGGCAAGCACTCGGATATGAGAGAACAGCGCACTCGCCGACCGCTTCCGTAACCGCCCATTTTTAGCCCTCCGTGCAACTTTTTTCGCGATAATTCTAAATCCATAAGCCTTTTTTAGGCATCTTTGCGCCTAAAAACGAGTCTAAACCCGCCTCTCAAGCGAATGTGTGAGCAAGAGAGACACCTACACAAAAGTGTCGCTGTGTGGCTCTTTTTTGCTCACTTTGCACACTTTTTATGTCAATTTGTGAGCTTTTCTGACGCTCAACAGGCCTCCAGGCCTTCAACATCAGACTGTTTGATCGGCCTGCCAAACTCCTTGCTCAGCATCGCCAGGATCTTGTCTGCATGCGTTTGAGCAATGGGTTTCCGCCGACCAGCATGCTGAATAGTTAAAATCGGTACACCAGCCTTCTCGGCTGCTTCATGATCGTGCAAACCGATCGCTCTCAAGTGAGCATGTAAATCCAGCTTTTTATCTGCTTTCCAGGCCATGATTAGAGCCCTTTCCATGAATTATATTCATCAATCAATCTGGCTAGCCGGTCGCGCTTTTCACGAAGCGTCGTCGGGGTATTCTTGATATGCTCAACACCAAACATCTCGTAAGGTGTCATAGTGAGAAGCTCCATCCAGGTGCTTAAAAACTGTGTCGAGGGAAGATCAATCTGATCTGGCAGTTCGCGAGCATGCGCCAGCAGTATATCCAGATCAGCCAGGTGATGCTTGCATACAATCAGCATGGCGTCATCAGTGGGCACCAGCTGCCCCGCCTCACGTTGATGTTCAGGCCATTGGGTTAGCCGCACCATCCCTTCATCCACAATGGAAGTGAGGGACTGCTGAGCGTCGGCCAGTTCTTTTGCTTTGGCCCTAATGGTTGCCTGTGCCAGCGTGATCTGCGAGACAACGTCTCTGTACTCTGATTGCCCCAGCTCCTTTTCCGCTTGTACTTTGGCTTGCTCTTTGGCAACGCCCTTTGTGCGGATATCTGCCAGCCGTGCATTACACTGGTCGTGCTCTGCTTGTAGCCTCATGCGTTGCGTGTGGTCGCGTTGTTGCTCTTGCTCAGAGGCGTCTACCAAGTCAACGAGGGCCTTCTCTTGCTGTTTTAAGTGCAGTCCCTGTTCTTTCAGGTAAGCAGTTGCCGCCGGTGCTTCAGGTGTCCCTTCTGCCAGGTTGGCATGAGCCTTTTGTGTCTCGAAGTTGGTACGCAACTGGGCGACATTCTGGCGCATTGTCGAGAGTTTCACGGCGCGAGCATTGGCCTGTGCCTCCAATGTCTGTAGCTCGGCCTGGATGGCTTGAAACCGTGCCAGTGTTTCTTCGTGCTGCTTGGAGAGCACGAGGAGATCCGCGTTGGCTTTGTCTATCATCTGCTGAAATGACTTCGATGTACTCATGAATAGTTACTCCTTTTCTAATGATGGTTCAATACATCAGACCGACAGTTCGCACAGCCCCATTTACGCTCGCCCTGATGCCAGTGGGGCCACCATGCGTTAGTGCCACACTTCGAACACGGTTGCTCTGGCCGAGACTTGCCATACTTCTCTAACCATCCGACCATATCCCGATAATAGGCACTTTCATAGAGGGAATTATGAAGGGTATCTGAAGGGGGTATGCATACCCCTTCATTAGGCTCTACAAGCGGGCTTATAGTACTTTGTGCCACATCATTATGAAGGGTATGAATACCTTTTTCGGAAAGTACCCCTTGAGAGGGGGATAAATCATATTTTTTAGGGGTTTCTTGCTTTTGGTATTCATACCCTTCATAATCAGTGCTTGCTTGCACCATATCGTGATGCTCTACAGGCTGATTTATGGGATATGAAGGGTTATTTTTAGACCCTTCATAGTCTTCATTTTCCTGAAGACTACCCTTCATATCATCAGGAGAAAGAATACCCAGCCCGATATAGTACACACCCTTCATATCTTTGTCTTTCTTGAAACGCTTGCTCACCATCATTCCAAAGTTGGTGATTTTGAAGGGATGCATGGAGCCGACTTCGCACCATGTCTTATATGCAGTGTACAATTCAGATCCGCGAGCTTTTGCATGTGGATTGCTTGTAGTGCAGCATTCTTTGATGAACAGGGCAATATTATCTTCTTCCTCTCGGTATTGTTTCCCGTCCTGGAGGATGATTGCAGGAGTTGCTAGCCCTTCTCGCTGCCAGGTTAAACAGCCGCGTACCAACCACGCCAGAATACCTGATGCTTCCTGCTCTAAGGTATCCCATAAGGAGGCGTCTTTCTTCCGCTCGTGCTCCCCCTGTGGATCATCTACAAACCTAACGTTGAAGGTGATCAGCCGGAGCCGGTCCCAGAATGCGCTATCGTTCGCATCGGCATGGGGCTTATGGTTGGTGAGGAGTACCAGCATATGCGTAGGTTGGATTTTATAGTAGTCTTTGGCATATAGTGGCCTGACTGGTATCTCACCACCGCCTGATAAATCTTTGACCTGAGAGACGTTAAACCTTGCACCGTTTTCGGGCTCATTCGCCCAGGCGATCCGCTTGCCTTGCAGGTCACATAAATGGGGTGTAGCTCCCCCTGCACTATGGCGGCCCATATCGAGTAGCACATCTTTGGAGATTGCGCCCGATGCGGATCCGAGGGCATGAGAGATAGCTCGCTGTAGGGTGTCTTTGCCGTTGCGTCCGTCCTCTCCATAGAGCACTGCAAACACCTGCTCACGTACCTCGCCAGTGATGCCATAGCCAAAGAGACGGTGCAAGAATTGAATAATGATTAGCCGCTCCTCTTCTGTCCTATCGCTAAAAATCTCCTGGAGGAAGCGCTCAAAGCGTGGTGCTGGTGCGTGCAAGCCTTGCCATTCAGTGGGGCAGGTAGTGCGTATGTAGTCGGTGGGATTGCCCTCGCGAAATGCGCCAGTACGCAAGTCTACCACTCCATTAGGCGTTGCCAGTATCCATTTATTGGTATCCCACTGTGAGGCAGTGACCCCCATGTCATCTTGAGAGGCAGCAAAGATAAGGACGTTCTTACATCTGGAGAGCATGCGCAGATGCACTGCGCGGTGCTGTAAATCCTGGACCTGCTTTTTGAGTTTGGCTATTCTGGCTTTGGTGATATCATCATCGCCTTTGGCGACCTCTATCTCTGCTAACTCTTCGTTGACCTTCGCTGATGTTTGAATGTAGGCTCCGGCCAGCTTGCCAGAGACGTATTTTCGGATAGCTCCAAAGTCGTCTCTTTTCCAGTAGTGCCCTTGCCAGATGTACCACTCCTTTTCTACGTGGTCATAGATCACTTTGCCTCTGAACAGGTGAGCAAATAAGAGCGAGTCGCCCCATTCCTCTTGTACTAGGTATTTCAGCACCTCCGCGGGCTCTGGTAACTGATTAGCAGTAGGGGTGATCGGAGGGCGATTATCTCCATTGCCATGAGCAGCGGCTGGTTGTGGCTTTGGTGGTGCTGTACGTGGCTCTTTCTTGCCAGCCTCAAAACCACTGGTGAAGGTTTTTTTAGCTTCGGTGTCATCCAGCTCTACACGCATCGCCGCCTCTAATAGGGCGCGCTCAACACTGGAGTCGGTTAACTCGCCACCGGCTACCAGTTGCCCTAAGCTATAAGCGGATGCATTTAATTGTGTATTGCGGCTTCCCTCGCGAGAAGTTGCTACTGCCTGGTACTCTCTCTCAAGAGCGGCCAGACCATAAGGAGTATCACCTGTGGCAGCGTGTGGCGCGTTCTTTTTTGCTTGTGTAACATTTTTCTTTGCTGCCTGCCGTCTTCTAATCGTTTCTGTATGGAGGGCAAGTAACTGTTCTTCTCGGTGTTCAATCGTGAGAGGAGTCCCTGCTAGGTGCTTCCCTGTAACTGTAAAAAATCGGTTGCAATCATAGGCTTCTATACGACTCTCTCCATCGGCTTCAACATTCGCACCGATGTTTTTAGGAATGGAGCCATACACCCAGATATGTAGCCCTTTCCCACTGGGAGAGTATTCAGTGTAGGAGTTCAGTAGATCAACAACATATCTGGCATATGGAGAGAGTTGGCCACGGTCATCAATGCACTTATCAAGGTCTATGCCAGTGACACGTTGCTCTTTGAGAAACACGCGCCCGACGCCTTTACACCAGTTCCGTTGATGACATGCTTTTTCGGCTTGCTGGTGAGTGCCCCATGTATGAGGATTATCGACTGCACCCAGTTTCCCTGTATGAGGATTAACCGGCTCTTTCTTTGAGTTGTAGGCTACCCATTGCTTCCCCGGACGGAGGATGTCGAGGGCTTCTATCTTTGTGGCTGTTTGTGCATTCATACTGCACCCCCCATATGGAGAGGCAATATTAATGTCATGACAAATATTGGTGATCCAACCACTTGAAAAAATGCTTGAGTTGTGCGAACATAGCACCAGTTGACATATTGCACCAGGGGCGGTACAATACTGTCAAACGTGTAACATTTGTTACATCTCATAAGTTACTCCAGGGAAGCCTCACAAGAAAGAAGTTTTGAGCGACCATACATCTTGCGAGGCTTCTTTGTGTCTCAAATACTAGCTAGTTGCCTAGCGTCCAATATTAAAAGCGCAACCCTCCTGTGCATCGTTAGGGACGCTCCTGGAAGCTTGCGCTATCGTTTTCTTCTGATGGTCTGGCCGCATCGTCCCTGCCAACAACACTGAATGTTTGTTCGATTGTAACCTGTTGCATACATGTGTGTCAATACCGCTCGTGGTGTAGCTTTATGTGAATTTTCCTTCACATTGTTTTCACACCCAAAATGGACAAGCATGTGGAAAACTTGTTCAAAAGTCCCTCTCAATCGTCTTTTCGCGTGGATATCTTGTGTAAAACTCATCACTGCTTTCTAGCTCGATCAATCTGCCCCTTGAACCACTGCTCTACCTGCTCCCAGTCAGTTTCTGGTATCTCCTGATAACGAGGGACACTGAAAGCCGTGTAGAGTTCACTGTAGATTGTCCCTGGATGCTTGCCGGTTGCTTTGCTGAGCTGACTCACATAATATTTCACTCGGTTCTGATGTTCTGGTAACAGGTTTTCTGGTCCAAGCCGTTCGAGTATCTCTGGGATAAGGTCGGTCATTGCCTCTACCGCTTCTAAGCGGTTTTCTACGCTGCCACGCCAGTGCTCTATATCGCGCTGCCACTCCAGGACGGCGAGCATCTGTTGATGATACTCTATCCATTCCTCAATCGATGCATCGGGAGCTGGTCGCGTCGGTTGGGAGATTGGCTCAGCTGGTACGAGATTGGTAGGGGCAGCTATCGCCCTGGGTGTCGATGCCCAGGTGTATAGAGCGTCAACTGCATCGCGTTGATATGCCAGAATTTCAACCCGTCGAGGATCATCTTTGTCCATACGGCGCGTGTCGATGGTGGCCAGCCAATAAGCTACCGAGTGCAGTACCAGCGTAGCCATGGTTTGTATCGCGCTGCTTGTTTCAATCTGCACATAGACCAGGTCATTAGCGATCACCTCAGTTCGTTTGATGCGTTCGATTTGCCCAGGTGATGAGAGATTGAGATTTTCACAGAGCCACCGCAATACAACGCCGTTACGCCCATCAGGCAAGCGTACAACAATAAGCGGCTTATCGTGAAACGTGATAGTATCCTGCTGAGCAGGTATGAGGGCTTGTTCATCTTCGTTGCTCAAAATGCACCTCTCAGGTTGGGGGTTCGTACTGTACGATTACCCCTATGTGTTATAGTTAAATTAGTAGCCCTGGGTAATGGTGTTTTTATTGGTTGTCGGAAGCCTTGCGCACCATCCCGGGGCTATGCGGCCGTCTTCGTCCCCTTCTTGCTCTTGCCTACAGCTTTCTGTCTTTGAGCTCTCCCTGACTTCTCTCCTCTCTCCTCAACAATATAGTTGTCTACATCCGCTTTGCGGTACAGCCTCATCCGCTCGCTGATCTGAAACGTAGCGATCTTGCCATATCTGGCCAGCGTTCGCACATAACTGATATCAACAGTTTTGCCACTGTTTTTACTCAGCCTCTCAGCCGCCTCAGTTGGGTTGTACCACTCGCTCAAATTGAATTGCTCAGTCATATAATCCTCCAATCTCAATAACTCGTTAGGTGTTATGAAGAGTATAATACCTAACGAGTTACCTGTCAAGTAGCAGGTAACGAGTTTTTTACGAGTTTGCAAAATTGCCTAAAATAAGCCATAAAACGCTTGACAAATAACTCGATAAATGTTATTATTATATCAGTGAGAGGGACATGAACAACCGAATAGCCGAACCGGAAAGCCAAGCGAGAGCCTCACAGAAGAGCCGAAAGAGCGCTGATACAGAGGCTAGCAAGATAAGCGAAACGAAGGAACGGCAAACGCGCGTCAGACAAGCAGACCGAGAGGTGCAAGTCCTCTCCTGACTATTGACCGCAATGAGCGGTCAAACAAAAAAAGGCAACCCCAAACTGAGGGCTGCCAGTCGAATGAAGTCCTGCAATTGAAGGTCGGGCTTCCAATTCCGAAAGGAGTATATCACATGGCAACCACAAACATCACCCGCAACCAAGTTACTGAGGACATGCTCAGCAAGTGCCACCGCATCGTTGATGGGAACGGCGAGGTTTTCTACCAAGTCGAGAGCCGCACCGAAGCGGGAAAAGAGTACGAAGTTCGCTACAATCGCGAACTGAAAGCCATTATCTGCAATTGCAAGGCTTCTGAAGAGGGAACCACCTGCTGGCACAAGCGCGCCGCTGTTGGTCATGCACAGGCTTATAAAGCTGAGCAGAAAGCCATTGCAGAGTATGAGGCTCGCACCGCTCGCGTTCATCGCCTGATGGAGATGGGCTTGACGCTTGAAGAGGCTACTGAAGCCCTCTCTCACCAATTGCTTGTTGACGGCAAGGAAGCTGATGATGAGACCTTGGTGCGAGTGTACGGCCCTCGCCACCGTCGTCCATCCGAAAAGGAAATTGAGCAGGACTACCGTCATTACCAGACGCGTCCCTTTAGCCTACTGAAGAAGTAGCAAAAAGTTGGGCTCCAGTGCGAGGAGCCCAACTGAGTGAACTTTTACAAATGTTTCAATCAATCACAATTCACAAGGAGATTCTACCACAATGTTGACCATCATTTTCTTCTTCCTCCTGACCCTCTTCAGTTGCGGATGTTCCGCCATCAGTAAGGCTGCAAAGCACGTTACCATCGTTGCTGGTAACGTTACCGATGAAGCGGTGACCTGGCTCTCGCAACACGGTGCCACGATTGAGGAATGGAACGGGCTGCAGGTCCTGACTATGCAAGCAGATCAACCCAGTGAAGGGGCATACAAACACCAGTACACGGTGGTGTTCGACAATGCCGAGGGGGATCCGGAAGCCTCCTACTTAGCCATCTACCTGGAGCCCAACCCGTATGATACCCGCGTTTCTCTCGAGTTCGAGGGGAGCTACGCTTGCACCTGTAAGGGCCGTGCTTGCACAAAGTGCAATGAGGAGCTGGCCGCCATCAAACGCGGTGACAACCCCTATGCACATCACACAGTGAAGTAGTTGAGCCGGGTGGGAGCTGGCTACCGGCTTCCACCCTGAAAGGGGGCAGTCATGACGGTCTATCTACTTCACTTTGACGAAAAGTATAAGCATGCCGGGCACTACCTGGGCTACACGGCCAATCTTGAGCAAAGACTTGAGCAGCATGCATCAGGCACTGGGGCCCGGCTCACGCAAGTGGTTGCACAGGCCGGTATCTCCTGGGAGCTAGCCCACACCTGGGAGGGAGATCGAAGCGTTGAACGCCGTTTGAAGGGCTATCACTCAGGCCGCAAGCTTTGTCCAATTTGTAACACTCGCTAGAAGAAAGGACCAGAAACGATGCTTGACATTCAAAGAGAGGCCGACCGGATTGCGGCCCAGTCCGAAGTACGCGCCGTTATTGGCGAGGGTATGCGTGATGTTATGGAGGATCTCACTTTTGACCAGTATGTGAATATGTCGAAGGAGACACTGATCGCTTGTACGTCATGCCTCGGTATCATGGAGTGCTTCCTTGACTACTATCTGGATGAACTCATCACCGTTGACGACATCCTGCGGATGGTGAACGATGCCCTAGTGGAGAGGAAGCTGGCCGACTAATCGTTACAAAGGTGAGGGCCCATGCAAGCTCTCACCTCCGCATAGAAAGTGAGATTGAATATGTTTTCAGACCAAGAAAAACTACACCTTATCAATGTCGCCTCTACCTTTGCCAAGCAAAAAGGCTATGAGCCAACAGGTACGTCTATGGTGCTCAGAGAGCCCACGCCAGATCGCGCCGTCGTTGTGGTCGGTTTCCATTGTCGAGACATCCAGGCCGAGATGCTACACGTTGTTTTGTCGATTATCAACGATGCTACTGGCCGCCGTTTACGGTGCGTAGACATGCATCCGGGCCGCGGCAATTGGGGAGGGTCACTTATCTGTGAAAAGTGTGATACGTTCTACCCCACTGAGCTACCAAAGCGGTATAGTACGAAGCAGACAGTGAGCCATAATCTTGAATACGATTGTGAGCAGCATAGCTTGCGGATCTCCTGGGCTGATGGGCAAACGGTGCTCTCCAAAGAGGAAGCCCGCGATCTGTTCATCTGGTTGCATGATGACCTTCGTGATGATCTCCTTGCACCTGATAAGCAGGAAGATTAGTCGCCATGGGGATCCCAGCGCTGGGATCCCCCCCCAACACATAAACAGGAGTACTATAGATGCATAGTCCAAAGTTACAGCCCGGCCAGCAGGTGCGTGTCGAGTCAGCCGCACAAGTGATCGGCCTGGCTGATGAGAAGAACCCCTATTACTACACCATCGAGTTTGTGGACGGCAAACGAGAGGTTGTGTCGGTAGCTCGCCTGACGCCGATTTATGACACCTGCAAAGTCACCATTGCCGACGATGCGGTGATCACTGTGGCCTCTGGACGATTATCGGCTGCTGGTGCGATAGACCTCTACCATTGGCTACGCACCCACATGCAAGAGTTTGAGGAGGTGACACAAGAGGCTACTCCTGAGAGTGTCGAACAGGATGCACACGATCGGTAGTGACTTCTCTGGAGACCGCCTACAATCTCAACTGTAGGCGGTCTCTTGTCTTCTAAGCAAGCGTATGGTATAATGGATTAGGTAAGATAATCCATTATACTGATTGCTAGGCTACTCGCTAGCCTGAATTATTCGAGGAGGAACCCACGATGAACGACGAGACCGCTATCATACGACAACCCAGCGCTGCGCTTTCCGATGTGGCAGCGCTGGCCGATAAGTTTAGCAAGGCGACCCGATTGACACGCTATCAAGAGGGCTTGCGAGATGAGACCATCAGGCGACAAAAAACCGATCTGCTCACCTTCGCTCGATTCCTGGAAAGCATCGGAGTACAGCCCGGCGACTTCTACAACGATCTGAACGCCTGGCGTGGGATTAGCGCGGGCTTGCTGGAGTCGTTCATCCAGTGGCAGAAGCTGCAAGGCTATTCAATCGGGACCATCAATGTGCGACTGGCCACGGTCAAAGCGTACTGCCACCTGGCGTATGAGACGTGCATCCTGGAGGTAGACACCCACACCCATATCCAGGGAGTGAAAGGCATCCAGCGCAAACAGGCACGCAATATTGACGCTCGCCGGGAAGTCACCCGTGTTGGGTATAAGAAGGCTCAGGCGGTTGATATCCCGTTGGATCTCCTGTACAAGCTCAAGCATCCTGATACCCGCTTCCTTGCCAAGCGTGACGCGCTCCTCATGTGTCTGCTCCTCGATCATGGGCTGCGTGTGGGCGAGGTGGTTATCCTGAAAAGAAACCATATTCACCTGCGAGGGCGAACGCTCACGTTCTACCGGCCAAAGGTAGATGAGCCCCAAACTGACCGCATGACGGATGATACCCTAGCCGCTGCCCGTGCTTATCTCGCAACGCTGCCAGCAAAGCAGGAATCACTCTTTGACCTGGCAATCATCAGCATTCAGGAACGGGTACGCACCATAGGCGAGCTGGTCGGTATACAGGGTCTCTCCCCACATGACTGTCGACACTGCTGGGCAACACGCGCCGCCAGACATGGCACGCCTCTTGAGAGACTCAAGCAGGCCGGGGGATGGAGCAATATCCAGACGCCACTGCGCTATATCAAAGACAGTGCGATAGCCAACGATGGCGTCATATTGGAATGATGATTATGGCTGGTACAGAGAGAATATACTAAAAACATCGGAAAAGGGCACCATTGCAATGATAATTCGTGAATTTTTCAAAGAAGTAGGCCTCAACATTGTAGCTTTCATAGATCGTATGGCAGAGGCGCATCAAAGAATGATGGAAACCCCGACTCTCTGCCGTCAGTGTCAAGAACAGTACCTCTATAAAGATTTGCTTCCCCCTATGTCCTGGACATGGAGCCAGTCCCCACTCAATGAATGGATACGGCAGAGGAAAGGCTACCGATCTCATCGCTATTGCCCTGTCTGTTGGGAAGCGCTCTACAAGGAATATGAGCAAGAGTACAGACTAGCGACCTTTTATAAGAGAGAATACGAGCGAGTCGAAACACACAATGAGCGCGCACGACAAAGGGGACGGGAGGCTACGCTGACTATTACTCAATGGCTTGCTACCCTCAACCTCTACGGTTGGTGTTGTGCGTACTGCCAAGGCCCCTATGAGGCTCTCGATCACCACAGGCCTTTAATTGCGCCAGACGGTGGGACGACGGCGATAAACTGTGTGCCATCCTGCCAATCCTGCAACAGCCGGAAAGGAACTCGCCATCCAGACGAGATCATGCAGAAAGAAACATCACTCTCACCAAGGGCTCACAAGCGTATCCAAGCCGAAATGGAAGCCTTACATGGGAACAAACTCCGACTACCATCCGATGTATGAAGCATAGGTTACACAAGATTGCGAGCAACAAAAACGCGGCCCTGATGAAGAGCCGCGTTCCGAGAGATGCAGGCGTTGTGTGCGCATTCAATCCCAAACACAGGGCAGGACTTCATGTCCAGATGCTCATGCGGGCTAGTTGAATACGCTGGACCAATCAGGAGCAAGGCTTGAAAGCCAGCATAATTCATAGGTCTTAACGCCATTCTTAAGATCAGCTATTTTCTCGCTTGAGGAGCTTCAAGTGCTTCTCAACATCGTACAGCTTTGGCTCTGGCGGCTCCTCTCCTAATTTCAAGCTGTCGATGAGTTCGGCGTCCTGGTGCAAGAGCAACCAGATTACTCCAATCATCTGCCCAGCGACTCTACCCACAACCTTCATCTTCCCTCGAAACTTGCCGAGTCGCTCATCATAGGGACACATGCGAGGCACTAAACGATCATACAACACTTTCCAGGGTGTGTCCATCCTGATAGCCTGCAACGTCGTCAGATAGAGCGACGTCTTGAGCAGTGGTGAGCCACCTTGCACCAGATGAGATCGGTCTAAGGTAATACCGGTTTGCTCTTCTTGCGGGCTCCATCCGCAATAGGAACGTAGTTTCTGGAGTCTGTCAAAGTTGCGGATATTGCCGATTGAAGCTATGAGAAGAGCGGATTGAAGAACACCGATGGCAGGAAAGGAAAGGAGGATTTTGCCTTCCCTCGACTCCTGTACGAGTGGTGCGATCTGCTTTTCAAGTGCCTCAACATGCTTGTTCAGTAGGGTCAGTTCGGCGATCAATTGTTCTTGCTCCACAATCAGGCTGGCCAGCCGGTGCTCACTTTTCGTTCCAATCGTCTGCGCTGCCAGGACCTGCAATTGTGCCAGACTGGCGCGACCAGGTCGCCGGTGCAAACGAGTAGCGCACAGGTCATCTATGGACGCCTCGATGATGGATTGTGGCGTGGGATATTTCTGGCGCAACGCTAGAGCGGACGGCGTATTTGGGTCAGCGTAGACCTTGGTCAGTTCGGGAAACATTTCATCCACAATAGCGGTCAGCTTGTTTTTCCGCCGGGTGGTGTCGCTCGTAATCTCCTGGCGTCTCCTCACCAATCCTTGCAATTGCAGAGCGGTTTCTGTAGGGGGCAGCCGTCGCGCGATACGTCTGCTCTTATCATCGATACGGACGTCCTTCTCGACATGCAGGTACAGCGTGTTGGCCAGTGCGAGCGCGTCTCGTCTGTCAGATTTGTCATGGCTCTGAGGTCTGGCCATGACGTGCATAATATAGATTTGACAGCCTATTTCCTGGAGATACTGGCACAAAGCTTTACTGTAATGCCCTGTGCTCTCAACCAAGACGGTGCATTCCTCTGGTGTACCATGCTCGCGGATCTGCCCGGCCAGCTTCTCAAATCCCTCTCTTGAGTTGTTAAACACCACTACAGGACACTTCTCGAAGCGGCCATGTTTCGCGATAAGCTCATGGGAGACGAATGCACCCACGTGAGCCGACTTAGCAACATCGATTCCCAGGTAGAGATGCGCCGCCGGTGCGACTACCGAGGCCTCGGCGATCAGCTCGCCGGCAATGTTCAGATTGATGATGTCAACGGTTTTGGCAACCATAAAGGTGATCCTTCTGACAGAGTACGGCATGTGATAGAATCACCTTGCGGTACTCTGTATCGCTAGAGTGTCTGGTGCTGGCGTCGGGAAACACTGTCATCAGGCACTGACCACATATATTAGTCGTTTATGATATCTGGTTGATATTGAATATCAGGCATGCCGCCCTCATCCGGTGCGATGACATAAGACAATGGAGCGTTTACGGTGCGTCCATCACGCATCAAAACCGGATGGGGAGCGACTACATACAAGATTTCACCGGTGTGAATATCTCCAGTCGTCCGATGATAGCGGATGATTTGCCCTACTTTATATTCTGCATGGGTAGCAGGTGGGCCGTAGAGGGCTTCCAGTTCTTCATTCG
>WNGR01005251.1_pt1 | contig 13909 bp, 17 predicted proteins | sample 5407581 | NCBI WGS metagenome assembly WNGR01 (sample SAMN13153383, study PRJNA577476) | soil metagenome | isolation source: 80 cm soil or saprolite under Garry oak tree replicate 2 | place: USA:California | collected 2016-06-15 | reverse complement strand
ATCTACTGATCTATCTCCTGTGAATTTGTGCTTCGCCCCTTGCGGGGTGAGGATGGTTCACCTCCGCCGAATCGGCTGATCGTCCCAGGGAGGTCGCGACGGGATGTTCGAGAGCCTGCGCCCGCCTCGCGGCGCATCGGTACCGACCGAGGAAGTCGACCAACCCGCAGCCGCCCAGCAGCCCCGCCGCCACCGGCTCGAGGCTGCCTACGTGGCCGGCGCGATCGCTGTCGTCCTCGCCTGGCTGATCACCCGCACGGTCTCGGGCTCGGCCGGCTCGACCTTCGGCACCCACGTCGGCCAGCCCTACCTCCTGCTCGGGATCCTGGTGTTCGGCGGCCGCGCCCTGGTCCGGGAGCGGCTGCGCTGGTGCCGGAACTGCCGCCGCTGGCACGCGATGGAGTGGAAGGGCGAGCGCGTCCTGCACCGCCGGCCGTTCATGCAGACGCGCAAGACCTTCACCGAGAGCTTCAACGTCCGCGGCGAGAAGATCGGCACCTCGAGGCAGCACAGCACCTCTCGGGCTGTGCGCGAGACCATCGACGTCGAGCAGGTGTGCCGCTACTGCGGCGCGCTGCGGACGGTCAGGGAGACGCGCGACAAATAGGCCCCGGAGACGCGGCGGAGCGCGGCGGCCGCCGCCAGTGACACCAGGCCGAGCAGGCAGCCACTGGTACCGATCGGCGCCCCGCGCGGCGCCTCGTCCAGGTAGTTCTCGTCCTCCTGCCAGTCGGGCACGCCGTTGTCGTCCCTGTCCCTGTTGATGTCCCTGTACATCGCTCCTCCGCCCTCGAGCGATCAGACAGCCCACCATCCTGGACACATCCGCCGGTAGCGGCAACCAGGTCCTGGACGAGGCGTTCCGCCCAACCCACACGGCAGTGCCATTTGACGGCATCCCCGGCGCGGCGGGAGCGGAGCGCGGGGCGCCACGGCGGTGTCGACGCCCAGTCCCCTCGATGGGCCCGGGCGCGCACGGCGGCGACCGGGGGACGGGCCGCGCCGTGCGGCCGGAACCAGGGAAGTCTTACACAAGTGGCCCATTGAAGTCCAAAGCGGACGGAAACGGATCAACCGAATTGCGGAGTCTAGGCGTGCTCGGGGCCTGTTTCCATCGCGCTACTATCCGGGATAACATGCCGAGATGCCCATACATGTCGATCCCGCAGGCGCTTCGCTCCACGGCAAGATCGCCGTGGTCACCGGCGGCGCGGGCTCTATCGGCAGCGCGGTGGTCTCGCGGCTGGTGTCCGAGGGCGTCCGCGTGATCGCGGTCGACCAGGACCGGGCCCCCGACCCTGCGGCGGCCGGGGTCAACTACCTGCGTGGCGACGTGACGCACCCCGCGACCGCACAGCGGGCGGTCGCCACCGCCGAGGCGGCCTTCGGCGGGCTGGACCTGCTCGTCAACGCGGCCTCGAGCTCGCACCCTGGCGGCTTGGCCGACATGGACCTCACTTGCTGGAACCGGGTGCTGGCGGTGAACCTCACCGGCACCCTGCTGGCGTGCCAGGCGGCCGTGCCCGCCATGCGCCGCCGTGGCGGCGGGGTGGTCGTCAACCTGGGCGCGGTGCACTCCATGGACAGCCCGAGCGAGCAGCTTGCCTATCTTGCCTATGTCGTGTCCAGGGAGGCCGTGGTCGCGCTCAGCCGCCACCTCGCGCTCGCCCTGGAGCCGTTCGGGATCCGTGTCGAGTCCGTGGACCCCGGAGCCACGCTGGATGGCGATGGCTGTCTTGAAAAGGACGTGGCCACCGAGGTCCTCCACCTGCTCGCCCCTGTCGCCCGGCGCCTCGCCGGCCACAACCCCTCCGCCGGAGACGGCGCCCACACCCCCACCCTCGCGTAGGCGGGACCGTCACAACCCTGTGGTAGGAAACGGCCGTCGGGTTGGGATGGAGGATGGGTGGTGGCGGCGCGGCTCTACGAGGACCGCGAGCTGGTCCGGATCCTCGGCATGCGCCGCACCATGTTCGTGGTCCCCCTGGACCTGGCGCCGATCGTGCAGGCGGCCTGCACCCGCGCCACCGCCAGGGTCGAGCTGGTCCGCCGCTGGCTCACGGCGTTCGGGCCGGGCACCCCCGCCGACGTCAAGTGGTGGACCGGTTGGACTGCCGGCGAGGCGAAGCGCGCCGTCGAGAAGCTCGGCGCGGTCGAGGTCGAGCTGGACGGCGCGACCGGGCTACCGGCTGCTGGAGGACGTCGGCGCCGACGCCGTCCGGGCTATCGCCACCGCCGCCGAGCGCCTTCGCGCCTGGATCGGCGACGTCCGCGTCACCCCCCGCTTCCGAACACCCCTGGAACGCCAGCTCAGCGCCTGAGAAGCGTGGTGGGGCAGGCCAGCGCGGTTAGAGCACAGTGGCTGTGAGTTCGTTCACGCTCTTGAAATAGCGGGCGTGGGTGCGCTCGAGCGCGGCCCTCGACGGGGACCGAACGACACAGGGTCCCGCGCACATCCAGCAGGACGGCGGCGATCGGAGGTGGTGCCATCGTCGGTCCTCTCTCAGGCGGCGTCCGCTTCGGGCGGCACCGGCGCCGGCGCCGCCTCCGGCGCGATCGAGACGCGGTCCAGCTCCGGGATGCGCCAGGCGATCAGCGCGGCGCCCGCCAGGCAAGCCAGCCCACCGGAGACGACCGAGAACTGCGGGCCCGCCAGCGCCGCCACCGCGCCCGCTTCGGCGTCGCCGAGCCGCGGCCCGCCGGTGACCACGGCGATGTGGATCGCCGCGAGCCGCCCGCGCAGGCCGTCCGGGACGGTGAGCTGCAGGATCGTATTGCGGAACACGGCCGAGAAGACGTCGGCCGCCCCGGCGACCGCCAGCAGGACCAGCGCCAGCGGGAGCCAGGCGGCGAGCCCGAAGACGGTGATGGCCAGGCCCCACACCGCCACCGCCACCAGCACGGCCCTCCCCTGCCGGCGCACGCTCCCGACCCAGCCGGCCAGCAGCGCGCCGACCAGGGCGCCCGCGCCCGGCGCGGCGTACAGCAAGCCGACCGTGGCCGGTCCGCCGCCGAACAGCCCGGTGCCGAGAGCGGGGAACAGCGCCCGCGGCATGCCGAACACCATCGCGTTCAGGTCGATCACGAAATTGCCTTGGAGCGCCCGGCGGCCGCGCAGGAAGCGCAGACCCTCCCACACCGAGGCCACTCCGGCGCGGGTGCCGCCCTCCCCTGGCGGCAGCCGCCGCAGCGCCAGCGCGAACAGGCCGGCGGCGGTGAAGGTGACGAAGTCGATGGTGTAGGCGGTGGCGAAGCTCGCCCGCGCGACGATCAGGCCGGCGGCCGCGGGCCCCACGACCTGCCCGACCTGGGTGAGGACCTGGTGCAGCGCGGCCGCGGCCGGAACCAGCTCCCTTCGGACCAGCGCGGGCACCGCCGCCATCCGCGCCGGGCTGTCGAAGGCTGACAGGCCCGCGCTCACCGAGGTCAGCGCGTACAGCGGCCACAGCGATGGGTGCGGCGCCAGCGCGTTCACCACCAGCCCGGCGCTGAGCGCGCCGCGGGCGAGCTGCACCCAGAGCATCAGCGTGCGCCGGTCGACCGCGTCGACCACCGCGCCGCCCACCAGCGAGCAGGCCAGCAGCGGGCCGAGCTGCGCGAGGCCGACCAGACCGACCGCCAGCGACGAGTGGGTCAGCAGGTAGACCTGGAGGGGCACCGCGACCACGGTGATCTGGCTGCCGAGGAACGCCAGGCCCTCGTTCAGGAACAGCAACCGGTATTGCCGCGACTCCCGAAGAGGGGTGGTGTCGGCGAGCAGCCGCGGCCTGGTTCGCATGCCCACACGGTAGCAAGGCTGCGAAACCCGCCCATGCCGGGCGCAGGCCGAGCATCCCTGGTGGCGGACGGGCCCGGGCGGGGTGGCTTATGGTTGTCGGCGAGCCGCCGGGCGTCTCGTCGCCGCGTGGTCCGGCGATCCGACGAGTGCTGGAGGGACCGTGGCGAGCCGACCGGCCGGCGGTGAGGAGGAAACCGACAGGGAGCCCGACTACCGCTTCACCCTCGCCAACGAGCGCACGCTGCTGGCGTGGATCCGCACGGCGCTGGCGCTGGACGCGGGCGGGCTGGCGGTGATCCGCTACGCACCCCCGCTGGCGGTTGTCGGCGCGCGCGAGGGGGTGGGCGTCGTGCTGGTGCTGCTCGGCGCGGTCACCGCCGGCGCGAGCTACCGGCGCTTCGTGCGGGTCGGCAACGCCATGCGGGCGGGGCGGCCGCTGCCGGTCACCTCGCTGCCGCGGCTGCTGTCGATCTCCATGTTCGTGCTGTCGCTGGCGGTGGTGGTCCTGCTGCTGGTGGACCGCCTCGGTGCGTGAGCGGCGCCCGGCCGCCTCCGCAGCAGGTAGATCACCGGGTGGTGGCCCTTCTGGTAGACGCGCACCGTCCGCTCGACCGACCACCAGCGCCGTGCCTCGGGAAGGCAGCGCTCGAACAGGCGCAGCTCGTGGGTGACCAGCACCATGACCCCGTCCGGCTCGGTCACCCTGGCCGCCTCGGCGAGCACCGCGGGGTAGAGGGCGGCGTTGGCCTCGTGCGTGCCCATCCGGTGGCCGTAGGGCAGGTCGGCCAGCAGCACCTTGCAGGCGCCGTCCCGCAGCGCGAGCGCGGTGGCGTCCATCCGGGCGAGGGCCGCGGCGTCAGCCAGGCCGGCGGCGTCGAGGTTGGCGCCGCTGCCGGCCAGCGCCGCCGGGTCGAGGTCGCAGCCGGCGGCCAGCGCGGCGGGCCCACGCGCCAGCCGCTCGACCAGGATCGTGCCGGAGCCGCACATCAGGTTGAGCACGCGGTCGGAGGCGCGCGGCCGGGACAGCTCGACCATGGCGGCGGCGATGGTCGCGTTCAGCGCCCCGGGCAGGTTGAAGGCCCGCCAGGCCCGCGCCGACAGTGGGCGCGGCGACAGGCGGACCAGCGCCTCCCAGCCGTCGGCCGGCTGGCTGGCGCGGCGGATGCGCAGGTACAGCTCGCCGTCGTCAGGGTCCTCTGGCAGTCCGGTCCGTTCGGTCAGCTCCGCGCGGAGCCGGCGCAGCGCGGCGGAATCCCTGCCGGGGGCGCTCAGGCGAAACGACCGGAAGGCACCCGGAGGGTGCAGGCGGCGCACCGCCTCGACCTGGTCGAACAGGCTGGTATCGCCGAGCAGGGCGCTGGGCCGACGGCCGCCCACGCGCACCAGCAGGTAGGCGGCCACGGCCGTGCGCAGCTCCAGCGGCGCGGCCAGCGGCCCTACCAGCCGAAACCGCACCGCCCCGGCCCGGCCGTCGGCGAGCAGGCTGGCGTTGCGGCCGAGGACACGGCGTACCTCGGCGGCGCAGAAGGGCTCCAGGCCGGCGAGCACTTCGCACTCGACAATGCGAGGCCTCAGCTCGGGCGGGTCTCCCTGCCGCCGCGCTCCAGCCACTTGACCACCTGGCTGCGCCAATAGCGCGGCCGGTGGGAACCCGCCCAGACGACCGGCGGCCCGGTGGCCTCGGCGCGCCACCGGCGCACGGTCCGGACGGAGACCTTGAGGAGGTTGGCCAGCTCCTGCTCCGTGAGCAGCTCGTCTTCCTCCCGCTCTCGCTCGGTCATCGCCCTCCTTACCCGCACCCCGAGTGTTCACCGGCGTCCTCTTTTGACACCTTGCGGCTGGCAGGATACCATGCATTCATCCGCGTTAGAAGGGCCCAGCGGCGATCACAACGCCCTGGGCCCGGGAGCACGAGGAGGCCCTCATGCCCGAGATGGAGCCTACCCCCATCGACCCCGGTCCGTACAAGCCGGCTGTCAGTGCGTTCCTGCGCTGCCACCCGTTCCGCGCCCGCCGCACGCCGTCGCCGCGCCCGGCGCGCCACCGCGGCGCCGACCTGCTCGACATCCTCTACCCCGCCAGCAACTCGCCGATCTGCCCAGGCTGCCCGATGGTGCCTGGCGTCCCCGACCACGCCATGCGCTACCCCGCCTGCGAGGTCTGCCGCTGGCCGGCGGTGGGCCTCGGCCAGGTCCACGCCTGGCACTGCCGCTTCTGCCGCCACTGGAACGAGCACGGCAGCGCCCGTCCGCGCTCCGCCGCGGTGGTGCTGCAGCTCCGCCGCGTCTCCCGGCCGGCCAGGGAGCTGGTCGGGCTGGCGATCCCGCGCGTATTCGGCTACTCGACGCCGCAGGGTGCCGAGGTGTGGCGCGACGTCGCCGGCAACACTCAGGGAGCAGCAGTGCGCGGCTTCGTGGAGAGCCGCCGCCTGCGCAGGTCCGAGCGGCCGCTGTACGTGCGCGGCACGGTGCGGCGTCACCCGGTCCTGCTGGTCGGCGGCGACGGCTCCGATCCCTACCCGCTCGGCCTGGCCGAGCACCGGGCGGAGTTGCGCTCGGTCGGCCGCTGGGTCACGCGGGTCGCCTGCCCGTGCGGCCAGGAGCCGCCGTGCATCCACGCGCAGGCGCTGTACGCGCAGGTCGTGGGCGTGATCGAGGGGCGGCGCCGGCCGCCGGAACCCGAGGACCTCTTCCACGTGGAGGTCGACCTCCATGCATGAGCGGTCGCCGTCCAGCAGCCCGCCATCCACCCATTCCAGCGTCCACCTGCTGGTGGGGCCCGACTCGCTGCCGCGGGTGTCGGCCAATGCCGTCCGCGGCGCGCAGCTCGCCATCGATGAGACGATCTTCCTGCACGTGGAGGCCGAGCACCGCACCTTCTCCTTCGATCACACGGCGACCTTCACCGTCTCCGGCCCGCGCGGCGCCATCGACCGGCTGCTGCTGCTCCTACGCGCCGCCGTCGCCTCCATCCCGCCGTTCAACCCCACGGGCGAGGCCGGCGACCGGGGCGCCGACCCGGACGGGCCCGGCCCCGCCAGCCCGGGCCCCGACCCCAGCCGCAACTGACCTCCGGCGGGCCCGGCCAACCCCGGACCCGCCGGTCAGGGAGCCACCCGCATGACGCGCACGCTGCTGGTCCGCTTGATCACCCTCGGTGATCCCGAGCGCCTGAGCGGCGGCTACCTCTACCACCGCCGCCTGGCCCAGCTGGCCCCCGAGCACGGCGCCGAGCTGCGCTTCGTGTCGGTCCCGGAGTGGCCGTTCCCGCTGCCGGCGCTGGCCGGCGGCGCGGTGCTGCGGCGGGCGCTCGGGCCGGTGGCGGCGCCCGCCGCGGACGTGGTGGTCCTCGACAGCATCGCGGCGGGGTTTCTCGGTCCCCGGCTGGCGCTCTGGCGACCCCCGGTGCCGCTGGTTGGGAGCCTCCACCAGCCGCCGGGCGGGATCGATCACGGGCGCGTGCGGCGCGCCGTGCAGGCGCCGCTCGACCGGCTCGCCTACCGCCGCGCGGCCCTGCTGCTGGTGGCGAGCCAGGCACTGGCCGAGCAGGTCGAGGCGGCGCGGCTGCCCGCCTCGCGGATCCGGGTGGTGCCACCCGGCCGCGACGTGGCGGAGGCCCCCGGCGCGCCCGCCGGAGACCTGCGCGCCGGGCGGCGGGCTGCCCTGCTGTGCGTGGCGAACTGGGTCGAGCGCAAGGGCATCCTGGAGACGCTGGAGGCGCTGGCGCGGCTGGACGCGCGCGCGGCGACCCTGCACCTGGCGGGCGACGACCGCGCCGACCCCCGCTACGCGGCGGCGGTGCGCGCGCGGCTGTCGCGGCGGGACCTGGCCGGGCGGGTGGTCGTCCACGGCCCCCTGCCCGTCGAGGCGATCGCCGCTCTGTACCAGGCCGCCGACGTGTTCGTGCTGCCGAGCCTGCGGGAGCCGTACGGAACGGTCTGGGGCGAGGCCATGGCCGCAGGGCTGCCCGTGGTCGGCTGGCGGGCCGGCAACCTGCCCTACCTGGCCGACGAGCGGGAAGCGGTGCTGGTCCGGCCCGGCGACGTCGAGGGGCTCAGGCGGGCGCTGGAGCTGCTGGCCGGCGACGAGCCGCTGCGCCGCCGCATGGGCGAGGCCGCGCGGCGGCGCGCGAGCCAGCGCCCCACCTGGCGGGAAACCGCCGGCAGCTTCTTCGGCTGGCTCCGCGAGGCGGCCGAGGGAGGGCGGCGCTGACCACGGCGCCCGCGGGAGGACGGCGCTGACCACGGCGCCCGCGGTGCCCGCGGCGATGGGCACCCTCCGGTGCCGAGCGCCGTCAGCCGTGGGCGAGCCGGATCTCCACCTTTCCCTCGCGGATGCGGGTCAGGTAGGCGGGCTGCGGCGCGGTCGCCGGGCCGTGCAGGACCGTCCCGTCCTGGAGGCTGAAGGTACTCCCGTGGCAGGGGCACACGACCCGGTTCTCGCCCGAGAAGTCGCCCTCGTGCAGCGAGCAGCCGCGGTGCGAGCACCGGTTGGAGAGCGCCTGGATGGTCGCGCCGCGCCGGAGCAGCAGCACCTCGACCGCGCCGACCATCGCGGGCGTAGGCTCGCCGTCGTGCAGCTCGTCGGCGGCGATCGCCGCCTCCCAGTCGGTCGGCGCCTCCTCGAAAGCGTGCTGGTCCACCCCGACGCCCAGGCCGAACGAGAGGTGGCCGCCGAGGTAGGCCGAGGCGTTGGCCACCCCGAAGCCGGCCGCCGACAGCCACCAGCCGCGCAGCCGCCGCCCGCGCTTGCGGGCCAGCGACGAGCTCACGTAGAGCGACAGCGCGACCACGTTCGCGCTGGCGTGGACCAGTCCCACACGGCGGCGGCCGCCGCGGGTGTCGGTCCAGTCGGACAGCCCCGCCAGCGCGGTCGGGACCGCCGCCAGGATGCCGACGTCCACCAGCCGGTCCGAGGCTTTCCGGGTCTTTCGCCCCGGGATCAGGTCCAGTAGGAACGAGCTGGTCCACGCGCCCACCACCACGTCGGTCAGCACCGGGTGCAGCGGGTGCCCCAGCCAGGTCCCGCTGAGCAGGTCCTTCAGCTCGCTGCGCTCGGGAATGTAGCGGTCCACCAGGGACTTGAGCGCCTTGCCGGCGCCGTCGAGCTGCTGGATCCCCTCGATACGCTCGGCCAGCTCCCTCGCCACGGGTCTCATGACACACCTCCACTCGACACGGGCCCGGCGTAGGCGGCGAAGTCCACCGGCGACTCCCACACCCGGACGGTGAGCGTCTCGCCCCCCGTCGCGCGGATGGTGGGAGCCAGCGTCTCGTGCGCCCACCGGGCCAGCACCTCCACGGTCACCGCCTCCGCCCACGGCGGGCGGATCTCCTCCAGGTCCCTGCTCTGGATCCGATCGGTCAGCTCCTGGAGCGCCGACCGCAGCACGTCCAGGTCGCAGACCATGCCGTGCCGGTCCAGCTCCTGGCGCCCGACCACCACGTCCACCCGGTAGTCGTGGCCGTGCAGCTCCCCCTCCGGCCCCTCCACCGGCATCTGGTGCAGCGAGCGCACCGTCACGCTGGAGCCGACCTGGTACCCGGCGCCACCCTCGGGTCCCGCACGGCTGATCATCGGATCTCCGTGGTCCCGGGCGGCACGGACGGCGTGACGCGGTAGCGCAGCACGGCGTGGACCAGGTCGCCCGGCCGCGCGTCCAGGCGCGCGTAGGCGTCGGCGGCGCGCTCGAAAGGGAACTCGTGGGTGGCAAGGACCCGCAGGGGCAGCTCGCGGGTGAGCCGCCAGGCCAACTCGGCGCGGCGCCGCCGGTCCCATCGCGCGGTCTGGGCCGCGGCCAGGGTCGAGACCTGGGTGCCGCGGATCGTCAGCCGGCGGCGGTGGAAGTCCGCCCCAAGCGGCAGCGACGCCGGTCTGGTGCCATACCAGGAGCAGACCAGCGCCACGCCCTCGTGGGCGAGCAGCGCCAGCGCGGGGCCCAGGGCTTCGGGGTTCCCGCTCGCCTCCACCAGCAGGTCGGCGCCGCGGCCGCCGGTCCGTTCGGCCACGGCGCCGGCCAGCCCCTCCGGCGCCACCGCCTCGACCCCGAAGCTGCCGGCGGCGGCGCGGCGCGGCGGCAGCGGATCGCAACCCAGCACCTCCGCCCCGCCCCGGGCCAGCAGCGCGGCGACCAGGATCCCGACCGCCCCCAGGCCGGTGACCAGCACGGTTTCGCCGAGCCGCGGCGCGGCGTCCAGGCACACCTGGAGCGCCGTCTCCACCAGCGGATACATGGTGGCCACCGCGGGATCGAGCCCGTCGACCGCCATCACCTGGTCGGCGCCGACGACGAAGCGGTCCTGGTGGGGATGGAAAGCGAAGACGAGCTGGCCCTCCCGCAGGCCGGCGCCGGGGCGCAGGACCCGGCCGACCGCGCTGTAGCCGTAGCGGAAGGGGTAGGCGAAGGTCCCCGCCAGGGTGCCCAGGGTCTCGTCGAGCGCCAGCCCAGGGTCGACGTCCCCGCGATAGGCCAGCAGCTCGGTCCCGCCGGAGATGCCGGAGCATTCGGTGCCGACCAGGACGCGGTCCCCGTCCGGCTCGGGGACGTCCACCTCCCGCAGCTCGATACGGCGGGGAGCGGTGAAGTGAACGGCCCGGGCCCTCACGCCGGCTCCCCCTGTCCCTTGCGGGCGGCGCGCAGCCGCGGCTTAAAGAGGTCCATGCTCCCGTCGCTGGTACCCGGTCGTGCGGCAAGCAAACCGTTTACCTGCCTTGCCAGCGGGAAGCTGGCGATCATCATGATCCCCATGATCCCCCTCGATGAGGTGGCTCGTCTCGTCCTGCCCACGTGGGCGGGAGAGTTCGACCTGCGCGCCTTCCAGGGACCTTCTGGCGGCGTCTACCTGCTGTTCCTCCGCGGCGAGGTCGGCGACGGCCGGCACCTGCTCACCCGGCTGCACTCCGCCTGCCTCACCGGCGACGCGCTCGGCTCGCTGCGCTGCGAGTGCGGCCCGCAGCTCCGCCTGGCGATGCGCCGGATCGCTGCCGAGGGCCGCGGCGCGCTGCTGTACGCGCCCTACCACGAGGGCCGTGGGATCGGGCTGATCGCCAAGCTCAAGGCCTACGAGCTGCAGGACCTCGGCCACGACACCGTCGAGGCGAACCGCGAGCTGGGGCTGCCGGTGGACGGCCGCGACTACCGCGAGGCCGCCCAGGTGCTGGTGCGGGCCGGCGTCCGTGGCGTGCGGCTGCTGACCAACAACCCCGACAAGGCCAGCGCGCTGGAGGCCGGCGGGATCGCCGTGGAGGAGGTCGTGCCGCTCCAGACCGCTCCCCACGCGCGCAACCTCGGCTACCTCGAGACCAAGCGCCAGCGGCTCGGCCACCTGGCGCCGGGTGGGGCGGCGCTGGCCAGCGCGGAGGTCGCCGTGCACGACCCCTGGACCGAGTCCTCCAACGGCCAGGGCCACGCCCTGGACGTCAGCCCGCTGCTCGGCGAGGTGCGCCGCTCGGCGGAGCGCCCCTACGTGGTGCTCAAGTACGCGCAGACGCTCGACGGCCGCATCGCCACCGCCAGCGGGGACGCCAGGTGGATCAGCGGCGTGCCCGAGCGCCGCGTGTCCCACGCGATGCGCGCCGCCTGCGACGCGGTGATGGTCGGCATCGGCACGGTACTGCGGGACGACCCGCGCCTGACCGTGCGGATGGTCCCCGGCGCCTCGCCGATCCGGGTGATCCTGGACTCCAAGCTGCGGGTGCCGCCGCACGCCGGGGTCCTGGACTCCGACGCCGTCACCATCGTGCTGACGACCGCCCGGTCCAGCCCGGCCCGGCGCGAGGCCCTGCGCGAGCGCAGGGTCCGGGTGGAGGTCGTCCAGGAGGGGCCGGACGGCGTCGACCTCCGGGAGGGGCTGGGCCGCCTGGCCGAGCTCGGCATCCGCTCGCTCCTGGTGGAGGGCGGCGCCCGGGTGATCACCTCGCTGCTGCGCGAGCGGGCCGTGGACCGCGTGGTGGTGGCGCTGGCCCCGCTGCTGCTCGGCAAGGGGACCGAGGCGGTCGGCGACCTCGGCGTCGCCGAGGTGATCCACGCCCTGCGCCTGGTCAACCCCACCCGCCACGCCGCCGGCACCGACCTGCTCATCGCCGCCGACCTCGACGGCCAGGCACCTCGCCGGGGCTGAGCGCTACCCGCCGGCGGCGGCGGCGCGGCGATAGAAGCCGCGAGCCTCGTCGAGGATCGCGACGAGATCGCCGAGGTGGGCGGAGCGCGTCGCCGGGTCGGAAATGGCCGTGCTCGCCGACGAACCGCTCGAGCTCGTCCAGCAGCGCCAGGCACCAGCGCGCGTCCGCGGCGCGGCTGACCCGCTGGCCGGCGACGTCGACGTACACCGGCGAGGTGTGGGCCAGCACCGAGGCGTCGAGCGTGTTGGGGTGACCGCCGCCGCGGGCGACGGCGGCGATCCAGGTCGGTCCGCCCTCCAGGGTCGTCTCCAGCCGCAGCTCGGCGTCCGCGTCGCCCGCCGCCATGACCCCGTCGGGCCCGACCAGCGTCAGGCGCTCGGCCCCGGCACCCTGGGCGCGGGTCCGGACGTCGAGCCTGTCGCCGGCCGCCAGGTCGAGCACGGCGCCCGGTCCCTGCCCGTTCACCTCCAGCGTCAGCCACGGCCCGTTGGTGACCAGCGTGCGCCCGCCGCGGATGGCCTGCTCGAAGGCCGGCACCGACAGCGGCTGATCGCCGAGCCGGGCGTAGACCCGGCCCCAGCCCGGCGGGTTGGAGGCCACCCCGGGGCCGTGCGAGAACGACAGGAAGACATCCGTGCCGGCCGTGGCGGCGAGCCGCAGGCCGCACGACAGCAGGCGGTGGTAGAGGAACACCGCGCCCTCGTCGTTGTACGGGGAGATGAGGTCGACGGAGTCGACCAGGCCGAGCGCGGCGTCGGCGACCAGCTCCCGCGCCTCGACCGATCGCGGGCTTTGCAGGAATTCCTCGGTCGACCCGTCCGGGAACTCGGTGTACGCATGGGCGTAGCCGACCGTGGCGCCGAGCCCGCGCAGCTCCTGGCACGCGACGCTGTTCGGTGGCCAGTGGTGCTGCGGATCGGCTCACCGGCGGTCGCCATCGGGTCCGCGCCTGCTGAGCGCCTGCTTCGGCGCGGCCGGCGTGCTGATGGTGGCCTGGCTCGCGCTGATCCTGCTCCCGTCGAGACCGCGGGTGGTGGTCGCTGCCGCCTGGTTCGTCGCGCTGCTCCCGGCGGTGCCCCACTACTCGGCCTTCGTCTACAACGACGGGCTTGGCTTCCTGGCGTCCACGGCCACGCTGGTAACCGGGGCGCTGGCGCTGCGGCGCGGGCCGACGAGATGGCGCACGACCGGCCTCGCCGCCGCCGCGGCGTCGGTCCAGCCTGCGGGCGCGCCGGCGCCGCGGGCGGTGGCCGACATGCTCCACCGCCATGGCGTCGCGCATCCCTGGCTGCTGCTGGCCGCCGCTTCGCTGACGGTCCTGGTCGGGTTCGTCCTGCAGCAGGGCGGCCTGCGGCTGCTGGCCAGCGAGCAGCCGCGCGAGCGGCCAGCGCTCCCGCCCGCCAAGGCGCGGCCCGAGCCGGCCGCGCATCCGCAGCCGGCGGCGGCGGCGAGCCCATCGGCGCGATCGGTGGGCTCGCCGCCACTCCCAGCACGGGGCCGGTGACCGATAGCCGGCTCCGCGGGCGCCAACTGCAGCGCCCGGGAGAGTGTGCGACGGATCGGGCGATGACCCAATCGTCAGATTTACGTGTCACGCGAGGTATTCGTCGGCGACTCGACAGTTCCCGCGCGGATGGGCGATGCGGCGCCCCGCCCAGCCCCGACCCAAGGCCCGAGCCCCAAGGCCCGGGCCCGAGCCGGCACAGGAAAGCGCCGCGGCCAGCACCTCAGGCCGCGGCGCGGATCGACGGACGGGTCGGTGCGCCCTGGGAAACCGGGCTCAGCCGCCCGCGCCCTCAGACATGCGCTGCGCCATCTCGGCCGCGCGCCGCTGCATCTCGTCCGGAGGGACGTCCTCGATGTGGGTCGAGATGCTCCAGCGGTGCCCGAAGGGGTCCTCGATCTGTGCGGTCCGATCGCCGTAGAACTGGTTCTCTAGCGTGCGCAGCTCCTTGGCGCCAGCCCGCAGCGCCCGGTCGAAGGCCGCGTCGACGTCGTCGACGTACACGCT
>WNGR01005441.1_pt1 | contig 13911 bp, 16 predicted proteins | sample 5407581 | NCBI WGS metagenome assembly WNGR01 (sample SAMN13153383, study PRJNA577476) | soil metagenome | isolation source: 80 cm soil or saprolite under Garry oak tree replicate 2 | place: USA:California | collected 2016-06-15 | reverse complement strand
ATTATGACCACCGTCGCGACGCAGGCCGGTTTCCTGGCGCTGCTCACCATGGCGCTGACGGGAGGAAGCGCCATCGGCTGGAGGCGGCCGGAAGCCCGGGTGGCCGTTCCCTTGATGCTCGCCGCCGGTGTGGGGGCGCAGGCGCTTCGGACTCACCCTGGTGTGTCGGGCCAGCTTTGGCAGGAATCTGCAGTCGTCATTCACGTGGTGGTCGCCGCGCTTTGGGTTGGAATGCTGGCGCACCTTGTCGGCGTGATCTGGCTTCGAATCCTCGCCGTGGGGCAGATCCGCCGGCCCGAGCAACTACTCAGCACCGCATACGGTCGCATCCTGCTCCTCAAGGCCGTGCTCGTCCTCGTGGCGTTGCTGGCGGCGGCGTGGGCGAGAGGATTTCGGATTTCACGACCTCGAACTCCGCCGTTGGGCGGGCTGCGCGCCCTTACCCGGATCGAGGTGGGCCTGCTCATTGGCGTCGTGGGGGTCGCGTCTCTGCTCGGCTCGGTGGCACCGCCGGCGCCCATCACTTCGGAGGCCGCCATGCAACCACCACTGAGCGCGGCGGCGATCCCCGCCGGTCCCAGTCTGACCGTGGCTGGCCAGGCCGGCTGGCTCGAGGTGTACGTCTCGGCCAGTGCCGGAGCTGTTGCCCTCCAGGTGCTTTCACCGGCCGGCTCTGACAGCGCCGCCACCGTTCACCTGCGGCGCTTTGTTATCCATGGTCCCGCCGGCCAGAGCCTGGTGCTCACGCCCGGCCGCTGTGGTCCGGGCTGCTTCCGCGCCGGATATGAATGGGCCACCGGCACGTCGCTCATCGACATCACGGTTGAAGCCACCAACTGGCCGGGTGGCTCCCTTCGGCTCGCCGTTCCGTGGCCGCCGATCCTAGCCGACCTGGCGCTCAGCGCTCGGATGGTGGCAACGCTGCGGGCGCAGCGATCCGTGCTGATCGATGAGCGCGTGACCAGCGGGCCCGGGGCGAGTGCGCAGAACCAGGCGAAAGTGACCGGCGAAGAACTGCTGCAAAGCTTTCCATATGGCGCTGGCGAGGCGTATGCCTTGCCGGCTTCGGGAGCGGATCGGGAGGTGGTGGTCTACCTGCCCGGATCACAGATCTGGATGCATCTCTGGATCGATGCGCAGAACCGGCTGGTGCGCGACGTCATCGTCGCGCCTCATCAACTGCTGGAGCACACCTTCTCCTACCCCTGAGCGACCGGGCCTAAAGGATTTTCGCGAGCTGCTGATCCAGGTAGGTTGGATCAAGCGCCCACGGGGCGAAGGCGCTGACGGTGCCATCGCGGGCCACGAAGACGCTGACCGGCAAGCCGCTCGTCTTCAGGCCGACGCCATACAGTGCGGCGATGCGGCCGTCCGCATCGAGGTATGGAGCCGGGTCCAGGTGGAGGCTGTTCCAGAACTGCCGGACGGTATCCGAGGACTCCTTGAAGTCGATCGCTACCACCACCAGCCCTTGACCGCCATGGGCGTGGTATGCAGAGCTGATCATCGGCAACTCGTCCCGGCAGGGCGTGCACCAGGTGGCCCAGAAGTTGATCAGCACCGGACGGCCGCGGAGGCTGGCCAGCGCGACCGGGTGCCCATCAACGTCGGTCAGGGTGAAGTCTGGCGCCACCGCACCGGCCCGCATGGCGCCTCCGGTTCGCGGGATCCCCGGCTTGTCCTGGACGGTCGACGCCTGGAAGGCGTTCGCGAACGACGGCGTGATCGAGAAGTAGGGGAGGTAGCTGTTCAGGATGGTTAGTTGATTGGTGAAGATCAGCGCGCCCATGGCGATCATCACCACGGCGGCGACCGCGTTGACGACCCGGGTAGCTCCGTAGGCTTTCCGAACTAACCGGGTGAGCTGCCCGACCAGCCCGGCGGCCACGAGCAGCGGCAAGCCCATGCCCGCGGAGTAGGCCGCCAGTAGGAGCGCGCCTTTCGGCGCGGTGGCCGAGCCGGCGGCCAGGATGAGGATGGCGGTCAGGATGGGGCCAATGCACGGGGTCCAGCCGATCGCGAAGGCGAGTCCCACCACATATGACGCCCAGGGAGTCCGCGGCAGCCGGTGCGCGACGTCCACACGAAACTGCCGGAGCAGCCAGGGCAGACCGCCCAGCAGCACGACGCCCATCACCACCAACGCCACCCCGGCCACCCGGAGCAGCAGAGGCCGATAGGCGATCAGGTCGGCGCCGATCAGCCCGGCGGCCGCGCCAAACGCGATGAAGATAGTGGCAAAGCCGGCAATGAAGAGAAGGGCGTTGCCCAGGACCCGAAGTTGCTGCCTCAGGGCGGTCTGGTCCGGCACGGCCACGGCGCGGCCGCCCATGTAGGTGATGTAGGCCGGGATCAGGGGAAGGAAGCAGGTCGAGGCGCAGGAGACGAGCCCTCCGGCAAAGGCGAGCGCGAGTGTGGCGACCATTTCCCCTGCCCTCAGGAGGCTAGCAGCTTGGCCTGGATCAGCCGGCCCAGCTGGTCTTCACTGACCTCTCCCGGCGTCCGCGCCACGATGATGCCTCGGCCGTCGACCAGGACCTGCGAAGGTGGAGCATCCACCTCGTAGGTCGCCGCGGTTTTTCCGGCGTCGTCATAGAGGCTGGGGTAGGGGACATGGAACTCATCCTCAAAGGCTTTCGCGGCCGCGTGGTCATGGTCGAGGATGTCGACACCGACGAACTGGACCCCGCGCGTTGCATAGTCGGTTGCCATGCGGTTGAGGAACGGCTGCTCGTGCCGGCACGGACCGCACCAGGAGGCCCAGAACAGCAGCACCGTCTTTCGGTTGCGGAACTCCACCGTGATGGGTGCCCCGTCCAGCGTCTGGCCAGAGAGCGCCGGGGCGGGGACGCCGACCTTACCCGATGGAGGCGCCACGGCCACGTCCTGTTGCAACGAGCAGGCGGAAAGCAGGCCGGCCGTTCCAGCAAGAATCACGGCCGTCGCAAGGCGTCTTTGAAGAACGCCGTCGGACCGCACTCAGACCTTGAGTCGGGTCAGGATGTTGACGAAACTCGCCCGATCAACCAGCAGGCGCCCGTCGGGTGCAAGCTCGACCGCGATGTGGTCCATCGGCCGTGGGGCAGGGCCGTAGAAATTGACCGAGTCGCGGAAGTAGCGGCTTCCGTGACAGGGGCATTTGAAGCCGGGGAGCGCCGGATTGGCTCGGGTCGCCGCCTGGCCGGTGAGCGGGTCCCGGATTCCGGCGATGCCGCTGGCGACCAGGTCGCTGGTCACGTCCGGAAATGAGCGCGGCGTACAGCCGAGATGCGTGCAAATCAGGTTGAAGGCGTAGATACCATCCGGGTCGCGGTTGATGACGACCCGCTGGTCGATGAAGACTGTGGTGGATCCAACCGGGTAGTCCGCCGGCGCGCCGGCCTTGAAGGCCGAAGGCCGTTCATAGGTCGCGTTCGGAAAGATGAACCGGATCGACTCAAAGAGGGCCGCGAGCGATGCGACGACGAAGGCCCCCCACCCCAGCAGCGCGAGGAGGCTCCGGCGGGAGATTGCGCGACTGTCATCGAGGAGTCGCCGAGCGCCGGTCATCGTCGCTTCCTGATCAAGCCAGTTCTCCGTCGCCGAGCTTCTACTACCGTGCTATAGTAGCACCCAGCCGCATGCGCATCGGACGCTTCTGCATCGACTGGAAAGTGGTTGCCGGACTCGCCGCGGTCGCGGTCGGCATCTTGCTGGTCCAACCTCGGCTCTTCATCTCGGCCCTCCCGGTGCTTTTGGTGGCCGCCTGTCCGCTTTCGATGGTCCTGATGATGTGGGGGATGCGGAGCATGGGCCAGTCGGCTCCGCCTGCCACGGCGCCGCCGCTTATGGCCGATCGGCAGCTGAATCCCCACGAGCAGATCGCGCGCCTCCGGAGCCAACTGACCGAACTTCAATCTGCCCAGGCTGGCATTACGGACCAGATTCGGTCCCTGGAAGCCGCACTCGATGTTCCTGGGCCGAACGCGGGAGAGTTAGCGCCGCAGCGCCCGTCCTGACCGAGTCGGGAGGGCGCCGAGCGCGACGGCTGCGGCGCCGAACAGGCCGCCCGTTGCGATAAGGGCAAGCCACCATACCGGCCCTGCCCCGTCGAGCACCGGGAGAGGGTAGGTGTAGATCCCATGATCGGTAGCCGCGACGAGCTCGGAGCCGACCGGGAGGATCCGCCAGACCGCCCCTCGAGCGAGCCCGGCTGTGATTCGTGTCCATGACTGACCGCCGTCGATGCTGGAGGCCGTGCCATCGAGCATCATGGCCGCATATCTGTGGCTCCCCGGCGCGACGGTGATGCTGTCGACGTGGACGACGCGCACGCCACCGTGGTTGGCCACCAGGCCGGAGTCAGACCGCTGCCACGATCCGTTCGTGAACACCTCGACGCCTTGCCCCATCGAGCTTGCATAGAGCCGGCCGTCGCTGCTTGGATCAAGACTGACGACAGCCCGCTGACTTGAGCTTTGCTCCCAGCGCGATCCCGTCCAGCGGTAGACACCGTTGACGTCGCTCGCGAATACAGTGCCGTCGAAGTAGCTCATCGCCCACGCGGTCTCTGGCACTTCGACTCCCACGGATTCATTCGTCCAGTGCACGCCGGCATCGCCGGATCGCCAGAACCCCTGGCGTGAACTGGCCCAAAGGATGTCGGAGTCCAGGGGATCAACCGCGATGCCATGAACTTCGCGCGCCGGAAAGGAGAGCCGCCGATACGGTCCGTCGGCGATTGCGCTGGCGTAGAGCCCTGTCCCGGTCCCAACGTAGACCGCAACCGGTCCTTTCGCCGTCGCCAGCCCGAGAATCAGGTCCGGTGGAAACGTGATCCGGTGCCAGGTCCCGCCCTGGATGGGTCGCGCGTAGAGGCCTTCGCCACCAGCCACCATCGTCCGGCCATCGGCGGTGCGCTCCATCCGGTCGAGGAAGACACCCGGCAGCGTTGCGCCGGTCCATGCATTGCCGGCCCCGACCTGGGCCAGCAGCGACAGCGCTCGTGGGACCATCGCAAACGCTGCCACGGGCAGCACGGCCAGCGCCGCCGCAGCCAGGAAACGGCCAGGGAACGGGCGGTGAAGCCGAGGCACGAACGGCAAGGCCCACCGGCGGTGATGCCAAACGTGCCAGGTGGTTGGGACCGCAGCCCATACCGACATGAGCAAATGGGCGTTCGCCAGGCTCTGCCGCGCAGAAGCCGGAAACGAGATGAGCAGGAGAACGCCGGTCAGGTAAACACCGGAGTACAGGACCAAAAGGCTCCAGGAGACCCAGCGATGCCAGAGCACCAGGTCCGGAACACCCTCGACGCGTTGATGGAGACCGACGCGCGCTACTTTCGCGACAAAGAAGGCGATCGAAGCGATCCCGACATAGACGTGCACCGCGTCGACGGCTGCAAGTTGGATCGGCGAGGGGAGATTCAAACGGGCAAGCAGATAGGCCAGCCCGGTGAGCCACGCCAGGCTAACCAGCAGGACCAGGCCCGCGCCTAGCGCACCCAGGGAGAACTGCGCGGCGATGCCGGAGCGGCGTGCTGAAGAGTCGGCGGTTACCGCTCGGGCCACGCGGCCTTCCGCTGGCCCCGCCTGTAAAGGAGTGTGATCGAAACGCCCACCACGATGCCACTCCAGAAGAGCAGGCCGTGCTGGGCCCAGTGCACGAGGTCATTCTGATCAGCCAGTGGCTCGAGCGGAAATTGGGCTAGCAGCGAAAGGGCTACCCCTGCTAACAGCGCGATCAGCGCTTTCATCGGGTTCCTCCGTGAGTTACTATCTACCCCTAGTAGTTTAGGCGAGCCAATTGGGCCGCGGTCCAAAATGAAGGAGCGGTTGGAATGCCATCTGATCGGTCGGCCTTAGCCCGGGCCGCTGCCCTACTTGGTCCCCTTGAGGGCCGGATCATGCGTGCGGTGTGGTCGGGTGCCGTGGAGAAGACGTTCGTCGTTCGCGACATCCAGAAGCTCATGCCGGAGCTGGCCTATACGACCGTCATGACGACACTCGCGCGGCTGGCACAAAAGGGCTTGCTCACGGCCAAATCGGTCCCAAAGCAGAAGGCACACCGATACCAGGCGGTTGGAAACCCCGCCGACTTCCTTGCGCGAGCGAGCCGCCAAGATGTCGACGAAATCGTGCGGCGGTACGGGGATGCCGCCCTCGCGGCTTTTGCCGAGGAATTGGACCGGCTCAGCAGCGAGCGCCGTCGACGGCTGGAGGAATTCGTGAAATGAGGCAGGCTCGCTGGCTCGCGGTTGGGCTATTGGCGACACTCGCCTTCGCCTGTGGCGTCTGGGTCATGGGGTGTCCAGCTGGAGCGGCGTGTCTGACCGCGGGCGGCGCCATGGTCTCGGCATTCTCACTCGGCGTCACGGTATCCCTGGTCCTAATCGTCCTGGTATTGAGCTGGCCGCTTCGGGCAATGTGGCTGTACCGACAAAGCAGCAAGGAGGTAGAGCGTCTACACCGGATGCCGCTGCCCAGTGCTTTGGTCGCGGCCACCGCCAGGACCAGGACCCGCAATGTGGAATGTATCGAGGGGAGCAGTCCACAAGCATTCTGTGCCGGCGTGCTGCACCCGACGGTGTTCATGACGGCCGGGTTGATCGATCGACTGGATGGCTCGCAGCTCGATGCCGTGCTGCTCCACGAGCGGCACCACGCGGACCGTCGAGAGCCGCTCCGGCGCGCAGTCGTCAAAGCAGCGTCCGACGTGTTCTTCTTCATCCCGCTTTTGCGCTGGTGGGCGGAGCGGCGGCTCGAGGAATCGGAGCTCGCCGCTGATCGCGCCGCCATTGGCGAGCTGGGCCGCCGTACGGTTGCGCGCGCTCTCTGGCACGCGGCTTCTCGGGAACCTCAAGGGCTGCCCGCCTTCGGAGGCGCGATTGAGGCACGGGTGGCCCAAATCCTGGGCGAACGCGTGGACTCCCGACCGCCGTCGCCGTCGCTCTGGCTCAGCTCGGCAGCAGGCTCAATTCTCGTAATGAGCACCGCCGTATGCCTCGCTCACGTGTTGCTCGCCGTCTCCTGACGCCCACCTGCCGAGTCATCCTCGGCTGGTGTCGGGCTCGGTCGATTCCGCTTCTCCTGGGCTCTGCGCTCCTCCTTGCCGCCTGCGGCGCTGGCACGAACGCCGGCACTACTACTCCGAGCGCCACGACCGCGGCGCTGCAGGCTCAAATCGTCGCCTCCGAGCTTTTAGTCGGAAGCCAGCGTTTCCCGGTTGGGATCCTCGACCAGAACACCCCGGTCAATGATGCGACCGTGCACGTGCGCGCCTTTCTTGTCAACGGGACGACCGCGCAGCTCAAGAGCGAGTCGGACGCTCCGTTCCGTGGGGCTCAGCTCGAAGGCAAGGGTTTGTACGTCGCCCACCTCAACTTCGATGTCGCGGGGAACTGGGGGGCGGAGATAACCGCGCAACGACCCGATGGCGAGCATACCGTTATCCGACTGCCGTTCACGGTCGTAGCGAACGCGACGGTCCCGGCGCCGGGACAATCGGCGCCGCCAAGCCATAATCCGACCGCGAAGGACGTCTCCGACATCAGCACCATTGATAGCGGGCAGCCTCCCGACGATATGCACCAGTTGTCGGTCGCCGACGCGATCGCCCAGCACCGCCCGACCCTCGTGGCCTTCGCCACCCCGGCCTTCTGCACCAGTGCGACCTGCGGACCGCTGATCCACGCTCTCCAGTCGCTCGAGCCCACCTACCGAAGCCGGCTCACATTCATTCATATCGAGATCTGGCGCGACTTCAAGCCCGATCCGTCGAAGCGGCAGCTCAGGCCGGAAGTCCTCAAGTGGCGGCTCCAGACCGATCCCTGGGTGTTCCTGATCGACGCGAAGGGGCTCATTCGGACACGATTCGAAGGCGTGCCCGACGCCGACGAGCTCCGTGCCGCCATCGATCAACTGCTCGCGGCGCCGTAGGGACCGGTAACTACTATAAGCTGGTAGTTGGAGGCCTGAGATGAGCCGCCGGTTACCAGCCCGCCTCGGGCGACTTCCGAACAATGGATGAAGGACTTCGGCGACTCGTCATCGTTGTGGCCGTCCTGACGGCCGCCGTCCTCGCGCTGATCCTTATCTCGAGCCTCTTCATGGTCCTGATGATGGGGTGGATGATGAGCGGCGGCATGCTCGGCGGAATGATGGGCCGCATGGGCGGAGGCGGGACGATCAGCCTGATCGGACTACTGGTCATGGCCCTCATTGTTCTGCTCTTCCTCGGTGGCCTCGCCGTCCTGATCGCGTGGATTCTGCGACAACCAGTCCGGCACTGAGTCGGCAGCCTGCTGATGAGCAAATCTTTCGTAGTCGTATTTGATGACAAGGCGCGCCGCTGGTTGAACGAGCATCCAAGCCGGGATGCCCTCGTTATTGCTTACGAAGATAGCCGCTGTTGCGGCGGCGGTCACATTCGTGAGGTGTGGCTGCGTCGGAGCCAGCAACGAGACGAGAGGTCTTCGCTCATCGACATTGGCGACGTGACCGGCCGGCGGATCCTCGTCGACCAGCGCATCATCCGCAGAATGCCCGAGAAGATACCCGTCACCGTTGGAGGCGTCGGGCCATTGCGCGGATTGCACCTCGACTTCTCGGGCGAAGAGTGGGCTCGACTGCTGTACGACGCCGCGCCGTCCTCAGCGCCTCGAGGCCAGTAAGAGATTTCGTTCGTATACCCCCCCAGGGTATGATGGTAGCCATGAAGCCGAGCTACACGAAGGATCGGGACGCCCTCCTCACCCGGCTGAGCCGGATCGAGGGTCAGGTCCGGGGCGTCCAGCGGATGGTCAACGAGGAAGCCTATTGCATCGACGTCCTGACACAGATCAATGCCATCAAGGCGGCGATTGACCAGGTTGGGCTGCTGCTACTGGAAGACCACATCAAGGGCTGCGTGACTAGCGCGGTGCGCCAGGGCGATCAGTCCAAGGTGGACGAGCTGGTCAAGGCCGTCGAGCGGTTTGCCAAGGCCTAGTCGGGCGAGACACGAGCGGTGATACACGTTCTGAGCGCCATCAGCGACAGCCTCCGGATGGCCTTCTTCATGTTCTGGGACACGCTCTGGCCGTTGATCTTTGGCTTCGGCTTGTCTGGCGCCGTCCAGGCGTTCGTCTCCCGCTCCGACATGCAGCGCGTGATGGGCGATCACCGGCCGAAAACGCTCGGCATCGCGTCGATCTTCGGCGCGGCGTCGTCGTCGTGCTCGTACGCCGCGAGCGCGATGGCCAAGTCGCTCTTTCAGAAGGGGGCCGACTTTACGACGGCGATGGTCTTCATGCTGGCCTCCACCAACCTTGTGATCGAGCTGGGCCTCGTGTTGTGGGTCCTGATCGGCTGGCAGTTCGCGCTCAGCGAGTACGTCGGCGGCATCATCATGATCGGGCTGCTTGCCCTGGTGGCCCGGTTCTTCTTCCGGCCAGCGTTGGTCGAGCGGGCTCGCCAGCATTTGGCCAAGCAGTCAGGCGCCATAGCCCGGGACGAACACCTGGGCGACCCAGGCGGGGAGCAGGTCGTGCCACTCGCTCGCCGCCTGCGGTCACCAGCTGGCTGGGCCGATGCCGCCACGTATACGATGGCCGACCTGGTGATGCTCCGGAAGGAGATGATCGTCGGCTACCTGGTCGCTGGTTTCCTCGCTGTCCTGGTCCCGAATAGCCTTTGGAACACTGTCTTCTTTCGCGGGCACGGCTTCGCCACTTCGGTGGAGAACGTGATCGTCGGCCCGCTGATCGCCATCCTGAGCTTCGTGTGTTCGATCGGCAACGTGCCATTGGCGGCCGCTCTCTGGAAAGGCGGGATCAGCTTCGGCGGGGTGGTCAGCTTCATCTTCGCGGACCTGATTACGTTTCCGCTGCTCTTAATCTACCGGCGGTTCTATGGATGGGCGGTGACGCTGCGGATCCTCGCGGCCTTCTGGCTGGTGATGGCGGCGGCGGGCCTTGCGACCGAATACCTCTTCGCCGGAGCTGGCCTGGTGCCAGCTGGTCGTCCGACCCAGGTCGTCCAGCCGTCCTTCCAGTGGAACTACACCACCTATCTCAATCTCGTCTTTCTCGGTGTCCTCGGCTTACTCCTCTGGCTGTACCGGAATCGCGAGCGGTTGGGCGGCGGGTCCGGCTATGCCATCGATCCGGTGTGCGGGATGCAGGTCGAGAGGCAACTGGCACCGGCGAATACGCGAAGCGGTGATCAGACGTACTTCTTTTGCTCGGACCGGTGTCGGGATCGATTCGTCGACGATCCCGATCGCTTCCAAGTCGGCGACTCACGGCGGATCAAGGGCGACGAGACAAGGAGGACCGACATGAGTCAGGAAATCGATCCGGTTTGCGGGATGACGGTAGAGCCGGAGTCCGCAGCCGCGAAGCGGGAGTACGGCGGGAAGACGTATTACTTCTGCAACCCGGGATGTGCGAAGGCCTTCGATCGGAAACCCGAGAATTTCGTTGAGGCGACCCGCTCAGCGTGACCTTCTCGACGGATCGTGGCCGCTCAACCGAGGCGCCCGTCGTGCCCGAATCAGCGACCCGACAGCAGATCGCCGTCCTCCAGGTGGGCAAGCTGCGTTTCGGCACCGAAGGTGCCGTCGTGGAGTCGTTCCTCGGTCGGCAGCCTGGCGTGATTCACGTCCAAGCCAATCCGTCAGCGCAGACCGCCGTCGTCACCTACGATCCCGAACAGACGTCGGTCGCCGACCTGGAGCGGTTCGTTACGGAGTGCGGGTATCACTGTGCAGGGCAGTCCGTCCCGCTCCACGTCTGCGGTCCGATGGTCGAGCCCGACCGTCCACCGGCCGAGGAGGTCATGGGGCACGGCGGCCACGCGGGGATGTCGATGGACACGATGGTTCGCGACATGCGCAACCGCTTCCTGGTCGCCGCCGCCTTTTCGGTCCCTATCCTGCTCTGGTCGAGCATCGGGCGCGATGTCGTTCACTTCACCATGCCGGCGCCCTTTGGATTGCGCGACGACGTCTTCCAGCTGCTACTGAGCCTTCCCGTGATCTTCTATTCGGCCTCCATCTTCTTCGTCGGCGCCGTTCAAGCCCTGCGAGCTCGCACGCTCGACATGATGGTGCTCGTCGCCGTCGGGATCGGTGCCGGCTGGCTGTACTCGCTGGTGGTGACGCTGCGGGGTGGCGGTGACGTCTTCTATGAAGCGTCCACCGTGTTAGCCGCCTTTGTTCTGCTCGGGCACTGGTTCGAGATGCGTGCGCGCGGCGGGGCGAACGACGCCGTCCGCGCTCTCCTCGAACTGGCGCCGCCGAAAGCCCTCGTCTTGCGTAACGGTGAGCCCGTCGAGGTCCCGACCGCCGAGGTGCAGGTCGGCGACCGCCTCCTGATCCGACCGGGCGCCCGGATCCCGGTCGACGCGATCGTCGAGGAGGGGGACAGTGAGGTCGACGAGTCGATGGTGACCGGCGAGAGCCTTCCGGTCAGCAAGGGCCCGGGGGTTGAACTTATCGGCGGCTCGATCAACAAGAATGGCACCCTTCGGGCTCACGCCACGCGGGTAGGCGCCGACACGGCTCTGGCCCAGATCGTCAAGCTGGTCCAGGAGGCACAGAACTCAAAGGCGCCCGGCCAGAGGCTCGCCGATCGCGCCGCGTTCTGGTTGGTGCTGGTAGCCCTGGTCGGAGGGACGCTTACCCTCGTCGCCTGGCTGATCGCTGGTGCCGGCTTCAACTCCGCCATCCTGTTTGCGATTACCGTCGTCGTCATCACCTGTCCGGATGCGTTGGGGCTTGCCACGCCGACGGCGATCATGGTCGGAACGGGCCTGGGCGCGAAGCGCGGCATTCTTTTCAAGAACGCGATGGCGCTGGAATCCGCCGCCCGGATCCAGTCGGTCGTCATGGACAAGACGGGCACGCTAACTCGAGGTGAACCCGAAGTGACCGACGTGGTCGCCGAAGGCGTCTCGACGGACGAATTGCTTCGCCTGGCGACAGCTGTTGAACGGGAATCGGAACATCCATTGGCCCAGGCCATTGTGCGGCGTGCGACGGCCGGCACAATTCCCGCGGCGAAGGCCGAGAGGTTCGAAAACGTTCCTGGTCTGGGCGCCGTGGCATCCGTCGACGGTCACCGGCTGACGATCGGCAATCTTCGACTCATGCAGCGTGAAGAAATCAGCCTGGGCGAGTTGGACGCCAGGCGCGCGGACCTGGCTTCGCAAGGCAAGACGGTGGTCTGGGTGGCCACCGACGGCCGTGCCATCGGTCTCCTGGCGATCGCCGACGCCCCCCGGCCAACTTCCCGCCAGGCCGTCGAGACCTTGCACCAGGCCGGGATCGACGTCGTGATGCTCACCGGCGACAATGAAGTCACCGCTCGGCGGATCGCCGCTGAGCTCGGGATCACGACCGTTGTCGCCGAGGTCTTACCCGGCGATAAAGCCGCGAAGGTAGCCGAGATACAAAAGCAGGGGCGCCGGGTCGCCATGGTCGGTGATGGCGTCAACGATGCTCCGGCGCTCGCGCAGGCGGACCTGGGCATCGCGATCGGGGCGGGAACCGATGTGGCGATCGAAACCGCGGATGTGGTGCTCATGCGCTCGGACCCTCTCGACGTGCCAACGGCGCTCACGATTGGCCGAGGAACGCTCCGAAAAGAGCGACAGAACCTGGCATGGGCTGTGGGATATAACGCAATTGCGCTTCCTATCGCTGCTGGGATCTTCAAGCCGGCCTTCGGCCTGGTGCTCCGGCCCGAGCTCGCCGCGTTGTCGATGTCCGGGTCCAGCCTGATAGTTGCGCTCAACGCCCTGGCGCTCAAGCGACTCCGGCTGCCTGGTCCAGGAACCGGGACGGGACCTTCCGGCTCAGCTTCGAACAGCGCTCAAGAGCGAGTCCTGAAGTCGCCGGCCGCCTCCTGAAAGAACCACCGATGCGGCGCGAACAACTTCCCATGGAACCTTTTCTGACCCCATGACCACATGCTCCTGACATGACAACCATCCGACAAGGGTGTCGACTGCCTGCTTGAATTCCTGCAGCCTGGTGATTCCTCTGCCCTCCACGTCCTGCCCGGGAATTGTCATCTTTGATCTCGGGCTGGCTATTACCCGAGCGTTTACGCGTATCGGAGCGCCATGGGCCCCGGCGTGGTGATCGCGTTGACAGGCGCCGTGGTGGCCGTCGTCGGCATCCAGAATCCAACCACAGTCCCATTGGGTGTCAAGCGGCCAACCGATAGCTGAAGCGGACTCGGAGCGTCTGAGCCGGATCTGCGCGGCAGACTCTTCCGATCTCAAGATGACGCCTGGAAAATGGTGATTGACAAACAGCCGTTTGGACAAGTTCTGTAGGGCTAAGCGGGCTCATGCATATCTGCTGCACCGGAGACTTTCCATGGCGTACTTGGTGATGGCAACCGCGACGAACTCTGGCGAACGTCCGCGAACGGTGACGGACACCGGGCCGCTGACTTGAAATCCCTCTCCGCCTGTGGGGAGGGCAGGGTGGGGATCTCAGCAGGGCTGGACGAGCAGAACCCTGAACTGGCCCCAGGGCAGATTGCTCAGCGAGGGGCCGTCGGGCACGCCGATGGAGCTCCACACGAGCCCACCGTTCTGGTTCCCCTGGCCGGCGATCGCAATCGAGCCGCCGGTGTCATAGATGTAGGCGCCGTAGGTTTGCAAGGCATGCGCGATCACCTTCTGCCACTGCGGCCATGACTGCCCATCCACGTTGAAGGCCGGGTCGAGCTGAATCCGAGCAGCCTCGGGGATGGCGTTGGGGTCCGTCGATGGTCCGTCGGTGTGGGTGGCGGGGCAGGCGATGAGCCCGCTGCGGGTGAGTGATGCGGTCAGCGCCAGGGCATGATCGATGTGGCCCTGCTGAATCTCCTCCGGGCGCACGACGCCGCCGAAGGCCGCGAACCCGGCGGCGACCGCGGCGCCGCAGTGCTGGCCC
>WNGR01010750.1_pt1 | contig 13914 bp, 10 predicted proteins | sample 5407581 | NCBI WGS metagenome assembly WNGR01 (sample SAMN13153383, study PRJNA577476) | soil metagenome | isolation source: 80 cm soil or saprolite under Garry oak tree replicate 2 | place: USA:California | collected 2016-06-15 | reverse complement strand
AGTGATGCGTTCCGAGGGTCTGATAGGTGTGATGGAAGATGGACGCGTCGCTGCAGTGCTCGAGACCCGCAAGGAGTTCGGCGAGCGTGCCGGCAACCTGATTGCCGATGCGCGTGACGTGAGCGACGGCATAGAAATCGAACGGGGTTTCGGCGGTTTTCATGGCAAGGCTGCCTCCAGGCGCAGGAGCGCGCTGGCCACCTCATCCGGGTCGCGGACGCGGTACCGCGCGCGCGTGGGGAGCGGCGGGCCGACGCGGACCGAAATGCCGCGGCGAAGGGCCGCGAATGCAGGCTCGTCAGAGTGATCGTCGCCGAAATAGATGGGCAAAGCGCGCCGGAAGCGAGGCTGCGCCAGAAGGCGACGCACGGCCGCGCCCTTGCCGGAATTCAAACGCGGGACAATGTCCGCGTCGCGCAGATTTTCGAAAAGACGCAGCGAACGCTGAAACGGACGCGAGAGAGCGCGAAGTTGGCGGCGGACGCGGCGCCGCACGCGCGCGGGCACGCCCCGAAGATGCACGCAGAGGCTGGTGCGCTTGTCTTCAACCCACACGCCCGGATAAGGCGAGAGGCGGCGCGCGAGCTGCTGGCGGGCGCGGTGCAGCGCGTTTTGGGCAGGCCTGGGGAGACGGTGGCGGCCGGTGCGCTCCCATCCGTAAAGACCGAAATAACGGATGGTGCGGATGCCCACGTGGCGGAGCAAATCGGCGCGGCGGCGGCCGCTGATGACCACCAGCGTGACGCGAGGATGCCGCGCGAGGCGACGGAGAATACGCCGGGCGCGGCCGGAGAGACGCGCCTGCTCCGGCCGCGAAGCGAAGGGCACGAGCGTGCCGTCAAAATCGAGGAACAGCAGCACCCGCCGGCTCTCGCGAATGCGGCGCGCCACCTGATCCCAGTTCGAAAAGAGGCGAGAGGGCTTGGGCGGCGAAAGGCTCATGGGACTTCGACACGCTCCGGCACGTCAATGCGAATTTCCGTCAGGTCGGAGAGGAGATGCGCGGCCCAGCGAAAAATATTGTGCTCGCGGACGATCTGGCGCATGCGCCGCATCCGGGCGACCTGTTCTTCCTGCGGCATCTCGAGGCCGCGCAGGATGGCTGAGGCGAGCTGCTGGACGTCATAGGGATTGACGAGCAGCGCGTCAGAGAGTTCGTGGGCGGCGCCCGCGAACGTGCTGAGGATCAAGACCCCCTGGTCATCCTCGCGCGAGGCGACAAATTCCTTGGCGACCAGATTCATGCCGCGTCGTGCAGCGAGGTGACCAGGCACAGGGAGGCCGCGCGGTAGAAGCGGGCGATCTCTTCGTGCGAGTGGTGCCGCTTGAGCAGAACGATGGGTTTCCAGCGGCCCGCCGGGAAGCGCGCGTTGATGCGCTCCGCTTCGGCGACCACTTCGTCGAGAAAACGGTGATAGCGCTCGATATGGGTGCGGCTGGGCGCGCCTATCTGTACGAAGGTGAAGCGGTTCTGATAGCCCGGGTGCGACTCGATGAAACGTTCGATCGCGCGGAAGCGCTCGAGAATGCCTTTTGTGTAATCGACACGGTCCACTCCGACGCCGAGGAGCGAGCCTTCGATGCCGAGCTCTTGACAAAGCGCAGCGCGCTCTTCACCGGCGCCCCGCGCTTGCTTGGCCGGTGAAGCATTTTCCGGAAACGCTACGCTGATTGGATAAGGACGGACGCGGGTGACGTGGCCTTTGCGGTTGACCGCAAAACGGTCCCACTCGGTGAGCGCCTCGACCGCGCGGTCCACGGTTTCCAGAAAATTGTTGCAGTGCGACTGGATGTGGAAGCCGATGAGGTCGGCGCCCAGCAGGCCGTCCACGAGCTCGCGCTGCCAGGGACAGATGCCGAAGACTTCTGGATTGGGCCAGGGGATATGCCAGAAGATGGCCACGCGCGCGTCCGGGCGCGCTTCCTTGACCATGCGCGGGAGGAGGGCGAAGTGGTAGTCCTGCGCGAGAAGGATCGGCGACTCCGTGCTTTCCATCTCCTTGAGGACGGCGTCGGCAAAACGCCCGTTAACCTTTTGGTAGTCATTCCAATCCTGGGGCCGGAAGATGGGGCGGGTGTGCGCGATGTGGCAGAGCGGCCAGAGACCTTCGTTGGCGAATCCGTAGTAGTAGCCCTGTTCTTCCTGGCTGCTCAGCCACACGCGGCGGAGCGTGTAGCTCGGACGTTCCGGAGGCACGCGCAGGCGATCGTGAGCATCCACGGCCTGGCGGTCAGCGCTTCCCGAGCCGTGGGCGATCCACGTGCCATTGCAAGCGAGCAGAACCGGCTCGAGAGCGGTGACCAGGCCGCTCGCCGGAACGATCACGTCTATGGACTTGTCGTTTTTGTCGCTCCAGACGTGCATATACGGCTCGCGGTTGGCAACCACGAACAGCGGTTTATTCTGAAGTTTGTTGCGCAGGCTGACGCGGAGCCGCTCGGCGGTCCAGAGCGAAGCGTTTGAATCGCGGAGGCGCGCCTCCGCCTCGGCGATGGCGCGCGCCGTACCCAGATCCCGGGCCAGATGCGAGACCTCCTGGTGAAGCTGATCGAAGATTTCTCCCTGGGGCACCGACGGCGGTGGATGCGACTGGCCCAGGCGCAGGGTGCGCAGCCAGTTGGCGGTGCGCGTGAGCGGATCGGTAAAAGTCCAGCGAACAAGAAACAGAGCGAGCGCGGTGATCAGAAGCGTCTGTATGAGCGCGTTCAGGAGCGAATCGCGCAGCGTGCGGGAGACCTGAGTTTCAATGTAGCTGGCGTCATGAAATACAACCAGTGTGCCGGCCATTTCACCGTCGCGGTGCAGGGGCAGCGCGAAAACGTGGAGCGGGGTGTCCGAAACGCGCAGGAATTCGCCGGAACCGCTCTTCAACTGAACAGCGCGGGCGGCCGCGGCGGGACGTGTGCGGAAGTTCGGCGGAAGGCCAGAGGTGATCGCGAGCGCAGATCCTTCCGCGTCATAAACAGCGATTCCCTTCAGATGTTCGCGCTGACCGAAACGCTCGACCAGCCGCTGCATATTCTTGTCGGCGCCGCGATCGAAGAGAGGCTCGATGGTTTCCTGAAGGCTCTCCGCAAGAATCTCCGCGCGGCGGGAGAGATCGTTGCGCAGGACGCGCCTTTCCGTGCGCACCTGGTAGGCGGCGAAGAGCAGCGACACGAAGGCCACACTCACAATCAACGGCACAACCACTTTCAGGCTCGTGCGCATCGGGAGGCCTCGTTTCGTAAGACTTAGAGTAAACCACAGGCTTCACGCGCGAAAGCAAACACTTCGACAGGCAAAAGAAAAAGCGCCGGGGCTGGGAGCGGGGAGCGATGTAAAGAAAGAATAGAGGTTCTTTTGCTCCGCCGCAAGATCCCGGCGCGCTGCAGGTTGTCAGGGATGAAGCGTAGAGGACGGTTGCACGACAACGTTCACGGCGATGTTCTTGCCATTGTCCTCGCGGTACTCGACGATGGCCTGCGAGCCGACTTCCAGCTTGCCCTGGATCTTCGTGTTTTCGTCGACCAGGAACTGCAAGGTTTGAACGTCTTGGCTCTTCTTGACGTCAACCGAGAAAGAAGTGTCTCCGATAGCGGAGACCTTTCCGGAAACGGATTGAGTGGGAGCCGCGGGATTGAAGGCGCTTACCACGGCGTGGGTCGGCAGGGGATCAGACCAAATCGCCACCGTGAAGCAGAGGAGTAGAAAGGTGGCGAGAGTCAAGATGGTACGAAAGCGCATAAATGTACCTCCAGTTGTGGAATCGACCGGGCTAGAAATAGGGAGGCAAGAACCAAGCCAAAGCCGGCCTCGAGTGCGCATGATTCATTTAAGCCTTGTGAGTTCAATGGGATACAGGAGTGGGAAATGCCCCGCGGCTGCGGTTTAGTAGTACTAAAACGCGAAAATATTTCCTGCACGGACGGCTTAATGGTGACCCTTTTCGCGCGCTTTGGAGAAACCCTCACCACAACGAACTGGAAGCGCCAGCGCCGCGCTTGGCTGCGTTCTCCAGAATCGCGGTGCCGTAGGGGGTCCTGTTACTTAACTTCCCAGGTGTCGCCGGCTCGAAGGAGTTTCGCGAGATCGCCCTGACCGCGCTTGGCGATGACCTCGGCAATTTGCGAATTCATGATGTCCTCGTAGCGCGGGAGATCGTCCCACGCGCGCAGGACGCCGAGCGGAGTGGGGAAGCCGGGACGGTGTTCCATGTGCGAGAGCAGGAAGGCATAGGAGGGCCGGGGGTGATGCGCGTCGTGGATCACGAGATCCTTTTCCGTGACACCGTTGCCAAGCTGGACGACTTCGATGTCGCCGTCGGAGCGGCGGCGGATGCCCTTGTCGCGTTTCATGCCGAAGATGAGCGGCTTGCCGTGTTCGAGCTGGAGAACGTGTTCACTGCGCGCATCTTTTTCCGTGAGCGATTCCCAAGCGCCGTCATTGAAGATGTTGCAGTTCTGCAGAATCTCGACGAAGGCGGAACCCCGATGCGCTGCGGCGTGACGCAGCGTGTCCTTCAGATGCTGCTGGAAGATGTCCACCGAGCGGGCCACAAAGGTGGCTTCCGCGCCGATCGCCAGCGACACAGGATTGAACGGACGATCGAGCGAGCCGAAGGGAGTGGACTTCGTCTTCTTGTGGAATTCGGAAGTCGGGGAATACTGTCCCTTCGTCAGACCATAGATGCGGTTGTTGAAGAGGAGGACCTTGACACCGACGTTGCGGCGGAGCATGTGGATGGTGTGGTTGCCGCCGATGGAGAGGGCGTCACCGTCGCCGGTGGCTACCCAGACTTCCAGGTCTGGGGTGATGGCCTTGATTCCCGTGGCGACGGCGGGCGCGCGGCCATGAATGGTGTGAAAGCCGAACGTGTTCATGTAGTAGGGGAAGCGGCTGGAGCAGCCAATTCCGCTGACCACGACGAATTTCTCGCGCGGGATGCCGAGCTCCGGGAACACGGACTGCACAGCGGCCAGAATCGCATAGTCGCCGCAGCCGGGGCACCAACGGACCTCCTGGTCGGTCTGAAAATCCTTCTTCGTCAGAGTCGGAAGCGTGGCCGTGGTCATTCGCAAATCTCCCAGAATCCGTTCTCAGCGCATAGGCACAGACCGAAGTTTGCGCCGCTCAGACGCCGAGCATTTCTTCAATCTTCACTTCCAGTTCATTTTGCTTGAACGGCCGGCCCTGAATCTTGTTCAAGCCGACGGCGTCCACAAGGTATTTGGCGCGAAGAACCCAGAGCAACTGCCCCATATTCAGCTCGGGCACCAGGATCTTCCGATAGCGCTTGAGCAGGTCGCCGAGATTGCCCGGCAGCGGGTTCAGGTGGCGAAGATGGACGTGGCCGATGCGGCGGCCCTTCTCGCGCTGCGCCTTCACCGCGGCAGTGATCGAACCGCAGGTCGAGCCCCACGCGACAATCAGAAGGTCGCCGCCCGGGTCCCCAGCGGGAACCGCGTCAGGAATATCCTGGCCGATGGCCTCGACCTTGGCGGCGCGCAGCCGCACCATCTTTTCGTGGTTCAGGGGCTCGTAATTGATATTGCCCGTGACGTCCTGCTTCTCGAGGCCGCCGATGCGGTGCTCGAGGCCCGGCGTGCCGGGAATCGCCCACGGCCGCGACAACGTCTGCGGATTCCGCTTGTAGGGCATGAAACCCTCGGGGTTCCTCTCGAAGTGGACGGGCATTTCCGGAATTTCGCTAAGGTCGGGAATGCGCCAGGGCTCCGCACCGTTGGCGAGGTAGCCGTCGGAGAGAAGGATCACCGGCACCATGTACTTGATGGCGATGCGGCTGGCTTCGAGAGCGGTCCAGAAGCAGTCGCCCGGCGTGGCTGCGGCGAGAACGGGAATCGGCGCTTCGGAATTGCGTCCGAAGAGCGCTTGGAGCAGGTCGGCCTGCTCGGTCTTGGTCGGCAGCCCCGTGGAAGGCCCGCCGCGCTGAATGTCGCAGATGACAAGGGGCAACTCCACGGCGACAGCGAGGCCGAGCGCTTCCGTCTTGAGCGCCATGCCGGGTCCGGACGTGGAGGTGATGGCGAGCGCGCCCGCGTAGGACGCGCCGATCGCCGAAGTGATGGCGGCGATTTCATCCTCCGCCTGAAACGTCATCACGCCGAAATCTTTGTACTGCGAGAGTTCGTGGAGAATGTCCGACGCGGGCGTGATCGGGTAAGAGCCCTGGAAGAGCGTGACGCCGGCCTTCTTCGAGGCGGTGATGAAGCCGAGGGCCAACGCCTGATTGCCGCTGATGTTGCGGTAGACGCCGGGTTCGAGCTGCGCGGGCGGGATTTCGTAGCTGACTTGAAACGCTTCCGTGGCTTCGCAATAGCTGTAGCCGGCTTTCATGGCGAGCTTGTTGGCTTCGACCAGAAGCGGCTTGCCCTTGAATTTGTCCTCGATCCAGCGGACGGTTGAATCCATCGAGCGGTTGTAGAGCCAATAGCACATGCCCAGCGCGAAGAAGTTTTTGCAGCGGTCCACCGATTTCGCGTCGAGGCCGAGATGCTGCAGGGCCACGCGCGTCAAACGCTGGAGGTCGACAGGGAAAATGCGGAATTTGTCCAGCGAATGGTCTTCCAGCGGATTCGACGTCATCTGCGCCTTGCGCAGATCGGTCTCCTTGAAGCTGTCACTGTTGACGATCAGGATTCCGTTGGCCTTGAGGTCGGCAACGTTCATTTTGAGCGCGGCGGGATTCATGACAACCAGGACGTCAACAGCGTCGCCGGGCGTATAGACATCCTTTGACGAAAACTTGATCTGGTAGCCGCTGACGCCGGGAAGCGTGCCCGCGGGCGCGCGAATTTCCGCCGGATAGTCCGGGAAAGTGGCCAGGTCGTTGCCGTACAGCGCCACGGTGTTCGTGAACTGGCTGCCGGTGATCTGCATGCCGTCGCCCGAGTCGCCGGCGAAGCGGATCACCGCCTGGTCGACGAGTTCGCGCTTCGCTTTCGGGAGTGAGACTTCCGTGAGAGTGGACATTTCGACAAAAAACCCCGATGAACGAGATCTCCCCCTTTGCCTCGGGAGGAGTGCGGCTCAACGGAACTTAGGGCGTGTCAAAGAATCCACGCGAGAAACCGAGAGCCACCAATTTCTGTTGACCGCTGTGCGGTCACCCATAAAAAGGATAGCACAAGGGAGCCGCCATGGCGTGACCGAGGGCTCAGGCCTTGCCGATGTGTGCCACAAAGTGCAAAGGGTCTGGCGCGAGGCAGGAATCGTTTCAGGGGCAGTGGGTCAGTCTCCGGATACCTGTCATCCAGGCGTTTGCGAGCTAGCGCTCCGCCAAGGCACGGTGGACAAGGTGGACTGCAATCGCTCCTTCGCCGACAGCCGAGGCCACGCGCTTCACATTGCCCGAGCGAACATCGCCAACCGCAAACACGCCAGGAAGGCTGGTTTCCAGCATTTGTGGAGAACGGCCCAGTGCCCACACCGGGGCTCCGGTGGCGGTATCCAAATCCCGCCCGGTGAGGATGAACCCTTTGTCGTCGAGCGCAATGCAACCTCGCAGCCACTCGGTTCTCGGGGACGCTCCCGCCATGATGAACACATGGCGGATTCCATGTGTAGAAGTCTCACCGCTGGTTTTGTCCTGCCAAGTGACACGCGCCAAATGTGTGTCACCTTCGAGGCCCACGATTTCGGTTTTGTAGTGCAATTCGATTGCGGGGTTCTCTTCGATGCGCTGGATCAAGTAGCGTGACATTGTGTCCGACAATTGACCCGATCGCACCAGCATGTGTACCTTGCGTGCGGTCTGCGAGAGAAAAACCGCCGCCTGTCCGGCAGAGTTCCCACCGCCAACGACGATAATCTCCTCTTGTTCGCATAGTTGCGACTCCATGTAAGTCGCGCCGTAGTAGATTCCCTGCCCCTCAAACTTCTCCAGATTGGCGATGCGCAGCTTGTTGTACTGCGCCCCGGTCGAAATGACAATGGAGCGTGCCGCGAGCCTGTTGCCGTTGTCCAGCACAACCTTGAACGGGCGCTTTTCGCAATCCAGCCGCGCAACGCTGTGCGCCACCATCATCTTGGCTCCAAATTTCTCCGACTGAGCGATCGCGCGCGCCGCCAGTTCTTGGCCGGAGACTCCGGTCGGGAAGCCCAAGTAATTCTCGATTTTCGAGCTTGATCCGGCCTGTCCTCCGGGTGTGGAAGTCTCAATCACCAGCACGTCGAGGCCTTCCGAAGCGGCGTAAACGGCCGCTGCCAAGCCGGACGGTCCAGCGCCCACAATGATCAAATCGCGGACCTGCGACTCGTCGATCGCGCTGTTCAGCCCCAGGCACTCAGCCAATTCTTGAATCGAGGGATTCCGCAGCACGGAGCGAGCGCTGCAAATGATCACCGGAATTTCGTCCAACTTGACGTCAAAACGATCGAGAAGTTCCTGCGAAGTCTTGTCCGTGTCGAGATCTATGTACGTATAAGGATGTTCATTCCGGGTCAGAAACTCGCGTAGGCGCAGCGCGTTAGCCGAGTGGCGCGAACCCATCAAAATGACGTTGCCCTGACCCGTTCGGATGAGTTCCAACCGGCGCAGGATGAACGCCCTCATGAAAATCTCGCTCAGCTCGGCGTCCTTTGCGACGAGCGACCGCAAGCTCTCCGCACTCAGTTCCAGAAACTCACCGGCCTCCGTGACGCGGCCACGCACGAGGCTGCGCCGCCCAGAGATCATTGTCATCTCACCGGTGAACCCGCCGGGGCCGTGTGTGACTACGGGGCGCTCGCCCGTAAGATCCGGTTGCACGATCTCCATGCTTCCGGAGAGCAGGACGAAAAATGGGACATTTGTCTCACCCGGTTCAAACAGGACTTCACCCTTCTTGACCTCTCGCAGCTTGCCGCCGGGGCGAACGCGGCTGATTTGTGCCGCGGTCAGGATTGGAAACGCTTGCGTGCGAACGTCGAGTGCGCTGGGTACTGGCTGAGAAGACATTTTTCCTCCTAAGGCTCAATCGGAGACGAGAGCAGTAGAGCCACAGACCCCATGTTCGCCTAAGGCTCCGCCAAGGCGCGGTGGACAAGGCCGATTGCAAGCGCTCCTGCAGGTGTTACAAAACTGGCGCCACGACGCGCAAAGTAATATGGAAGCAAATCGGTTTATTGTTGCACAGCGCCATCCCGGACGTATTGTCGCCCACTGCCGCTTCAAGAGAAAGCTTGACGTTCGCTTTGTTTTCGCCTAAAGTGCTGACCAGTGCATAGCACCCCGGAGGCGAGCCATGGCCCTCACCAAACGGCAAAAGGAAGTCCTCGATTTTCTGGTTGCGTTCGAGACGAAAAACGGCTACGCACCGAGCTTCGAGGAGATCGGCAAGGGATTGAAGCTGACGTCGCTTGCAACCGTGCACAAGCATATTTCCACGCTCGAAAAAAAAGGTTTCATCCGGCGCGGGTACAACCAGAGCCGCTCGATTGAGATCGTGCAGTTGCCGAAGCCGGTGAAAGAGCAAGTGCTCGAGCGGCGCGTGCATGAACTACCGCTCGTCGGGCGCATTGCCGCGGGCCGCCCGCTGGAAGCGGTGGAGGAGCGCGAGACTCTGTCGCTCGGGGATTTTACGCGCGGCGGGAATTCGTTTGTGCTGCAAGTGAAAGGCAGTTCGATGATCGAAGACCACATCGTGGATGGGGACTATGTGGTCTGCGAACAGACGCAGGTGGCCAATCCGGGCGATATCGTGGTCGCGTTGATCGGAGGAGAGGACGCTACGTTGAAGCGCTTCTATCGGGAGGGCCCGGGAAAAATCCGCTTGCAGCCCGCCAACTCGCAAATGGCGCCGATCGTGGTTCCCGCGAACACTATTAAGATTCAAGGGCGCGTCATCGGCGTGCTGAGAAAATACTAAGGGTTACGTGAGCCATCGAGGATACGGAGCGCCCAGAGAAAAGGAGTTCGGAGCGCCGCGTGCGCGCCGGTGCGATAGCAGACACGGCAAGTCGAAGGCAGGGTCCCGCTCCTGAAAAGTCTTTTCACACAGATTTCGCCGATCCAGCGCGAATCCATAGAATCTGAATGCAGCGAAAACAGAATGCTTGCGCCTGTCCCGCAGGATAGTTACTCTCAGGAACAGCCGCGGGAATCGAATGTTTTCCTGGGGCGAACCGCGGATTAGAGTGGCTGGCACCCTGGACGGTAACCTGACGGGGTGAGCTGTCCCTGGGAGGACCGATGTGGGGCAACAAAAAACCGGATGCGCAGCAGGCGGCGCAACCGGAAAAGAAGATTCCGCAAGCGAATCAAACTCCAACGAATCAGCCGCCGAAGCCCGCTCCGGCGGCCTGGGAAGGAACAACTACGATGAGCAGTGATGCAATGCGTCCCTTGGCTACTTCCGATCGCGCCACGGCGCGGCTCGGAGCCAGCCTCCACATCAAAGGGGAGATCACCGGAAACGAGGATCTCCAAATTGATGGCTCCGTCGAAGGCCTGGTGCAACTCGATGACCGCAGACTCACGGTAGGCGCCGCGGCCAAAGTCACGGCCGACATCATCGCGCGCGAAGTGTGCGTCTACGGCACCGTGAAAGGAAATCTTCGCGCGAAGGACTCGTCTGTCCCCGTATTTCTTAACTTGACAAGGTCCGGCCCTTACGTTACTCCTCACTTGTCTTCCCTCTCTTTGCAGTGCGCTGAAACGCCGGCTCGGATCCGCTGAGCCATGGCATGGGATGTGGCGATGCGACGTCCACACGGAATCGTCCCCGTGCTCATATTGCTTGGGGTTGCGGCTGGCGCCGCAGGCTGCGGCAGCAGCGCAACCGTGCAACCTCCACCACCACAGCCGGACTTTTCGCTCACGCTCTCTCCCAGTTCCGTCACGCTGACGCAAGGAACGACGAGCACGGCCGTCAACGTCACCATTGCAGGGCAGAATGGTTTTACCGGCACCGTGCAGGTGACACTCTCCGGTCTGCCAACGGGTGTCATTCCCAATCCGGCCAGCCCGTTTTCCATGAACGCGGGCGCATCCCAGGCGGTGATCTTTGGCGCGGACTCTTCTGCTTCAACGGGCAACGCGACCGTGGCGGCGCAAGGCACGAGCGGAAACCTATCGCACTCGGCGAGCTTGAGTGTGATCGTACAGCCGGGTACGCCTCCGCCAGCGCTCCCACGCACTACTTTTGCGCGCACCGATTCCGTGCCATCGCTCGACGCTCCATCCGGGGAGCCTCGCCGCCGTCGAATCCTCTATGACGCAGCGCGCAAACACGTATTTGTCGCCAATCCTGGAATGAATCGGCTCGAAGTATTTTCGGCTGCCGATGGCTCGCGCGCCGGACAAATCGCTATTCCAGCCGTGACGAGCGTAGACATCACCGCAGATGGCACCTCGATCTGGGCAGGCACCGGCGACGAACAGATCGTCACTGTGGATCCCGCACAGCTTGCGGTCAGCGCACGCTATCCCGTCAGTGGCCTCACGCCTCTCCCCAACACCGTGTTCAATCGCCCGGTTGAGGTTCTGGCGCTGGCGGGCGGAAAGGGCATCGTTCGATTGCGCCGTCCGGACGCGGCGACTTCTCTGCTCGCCCTGTGGGATCCGGCAACGAATTCCTTGACGGATCTGACGAGCCTTGCGCCGAGCGTGTTTAAGAACGGCGCTGGTGTGATGGCCCGCAGCGGCGATCACGCGAAAGTGCTCGTTGCCGCGAACGATTCGAGTGGCGAAATCGCACTGTTTGACGCTTCGGGAAGCTTGCTGGTGGGACCAACCGCCATTGGGATCGGCTCCATTGCGCTGGCTGCGGCGAATTCCAACGGAAGCGCATTCGCCATTGCCTTCCAGGGCGGAAATGGCGAAGAGGTGATTCTGCTCGATGCGGCGCTGAACCCGTTGCATGCGTACGGTGTCGCGCTGGCGCGCGGACTCGCCTTTTCGCGGGATGCGTCTTCGCTTTTCGTTTCCGAAAATGCCGATATGCCGCCTGTCGTTACGGTTCTGAACGCCGCCACGCTGCAGGTCATCGGCCAGGTATCCGACGCGGGCTTCCCGGGCGTGCGCTCGGAAATCGAAGAATCAGACGAAACCGGAATGCTCTTCGGGATTGCAAATCGCGGCGTGGCGTTTGTCGATGGCTCGAAGCCTGCAACGCTACCGCCCATTGCACCCACATTTGGCACGCCGCCGGCGGTGGCGCCGGCCGGAGGACCTTCGGTAGGCGGAACCGCAGCGCTGCTCGCGGGCCAGAATTTCCCATCCACGGCAATCGTGAGATTTGGATCGCAGCTTGCCGCAAGCTCGAGTGTCCTCGGCGGGACGCAAATCCAGGTGACGTCGCCGCCCAACAGCGAGGGCGGTCCGGCGAATGTCACTGCGCTTTTCCCCGGAGGTTGGATAGCCCTCGCGCCGTCCGGATTCAGCTACGGCCCGCAGATTCTTGAGGTCTTGCCGAATGCGGGAAACAAGAGCGGCAGCGATGTGATTCAAATCGTGGGCTACGGGTTCGGCAGCGACCCGGCGAACATCGGTGTCACAATCGGCGGGGCGCGCGCGTCCGTGGACAAAGTTGAGGACGTGATTTCCATCTCTGCTTCGCTCGGGCTGGGCAGCAACTATCCCTTTCCCATCGAGCGCATCACGTTACAGACGCCCCCGGGCTCTGCGGGAAAAGCTGACGTGGCCGTTACCTCTCCCGCAGGAAGCACGAAGGCGATCGGAGGCTTCCAGTATCTCCAGGATGTTCAGGTGCACGGGAAGGCGGGGCTGTTCAAATTCATTTTGTACGATCAGAAACGGCAGTTCGTCTATCTCAGCAACACGGATCGCGTGGACGTCTTTGACCTCAAGCTGGGGCAATTTCAAGTGAACGAATTGTTGCCGCCGGACGGGCCTGTGCAAACCGCGCAACTGCGCGGCATGGGACTGACTCCCGATGTGTCTCAACTTGTCGTAGCGGATTTCGGCGCGCAAAACGTCTACCTGCTCAATCCGGACACGACCAATCCCGGCGGGCCCGGCAGCGGGACGACGGTGTTCGTTGGTGGCGTCCCAGGATTCCTGAGTTCCGGTCCAGCCCGCGTGGCGGCCACGAGCACAGGAAAAGTGTTTGTCGGACTGGCGGGCGAAGGGCAAATAGGCGCATGCACGACGTGCCTCGGGCAGCTCGACATTGCTACCCAGTCCATCGAGGTCGCGCCGCAGCCGGAGGTTTCTTCTCTGACGGGAGCGCCGCTCCTGAGCGGCACGAGCAGCGGCAATCAAGTGTACCTGGCGTTCGGCGCGGCGCCGGGCGGGCCAGTGGCCGTGTGGGACGCCTCGTCCGACCATTTCACCTCGTCGCAAGGAAACGCAGCCACGAACGACATCGGCGCGGCAGCTGATGGAACAAGTTTCGTGGTGCGTCAGGGGAGCGCCACCGAGTTCCGCGGCGCAGACCTTTCGCTCGCGGCCGTCCCCACGGCCAACGAGTTGGAATCCCTTCCCGGGAGAGTGGACGTTCCTGGCGTTTCGGTGCATCCTTCCGGCTCGCTGGTGTATCGCCCGTTCCTATTGCCTGCGTCGGGCGCCACGCCGGCCCTGAGTGGCGTGGATATTTCGGATGCGCACACCGGCGTGCCGCGGCTTCGCGTGATGTTGCCGGAAGCGCTCCAGACGGATGTGGACGGTCTGCACGGAAGTTTTCTCACCACGGACGAGACCGGCGGAAAACTCTTCGCCATCACTGCGTCGGGCTTGACGATCGTGCAACTGGCAAGTGTGCCGCTGGGCATCGGCAGCATCACGCCGGCGCAGGCGCCTGCCACCGGCGGCACGCAAATCACGATTCGCGGGAGCGGCTTTCAGGGCACAACGAAGGTGACGATTGCGGGCACAAGCGCCACCGTAAAGTTTGTCGACTCCGGCACGCTGCAAGCGACCACCGCAGCCATGAAACCCGGACCGCAGCGTGTCGTGCTCACTAACGCTGACG
>WNGR01005248.1_pt1 | contig 13915 bp, 16 predicted proteins | sample 5407581 | NCBI WGS metagenome assembly WNGR01 (sample SAMN13153383, study PRJNA577476) | soil metagenome | isolation source: 80 cm soil or saprolite under Garry oak tree replicate 2 | place: USA:California | collected 2016-06-15 | reverse complement strand
AACGAACGAACCCCATCGATGAATGAAAAAGCTATTTTCTCCACCCGGACATCCGGGACCACCCCACGGGCCTCGCCTGCGTGGGCCCGCTCGCGCGCACCGTCGCCTCTTTGCGCGCGCACGGCGTGAAGATCCTCTGGACGTAAGTTGAGCCAAGCCACTTGCACACATCTCTCGCGACCGCGCGGGCTCATATAAATTTAGGAACTGGGGACTGACGGACGCCGAGCTCGCGACGCTCCCGCCTGCACTCGTGCGCGGATTCACCAAGGGCGGAGGCGGGGGGTTCGGCTCCGAGATGGGCGGGAATTGGGGCAGACTGCTTATGCGCGGACAGGCCAACGCAGAGTTGTACGGCCCGCTGCAGGAGTCGTACCTCCAGGGAAAGGCAGCGGGCACCGATGTGTGGATACACAAGAATAGGTGCGTGTAAGGCGTGGAGTGAGCCCGAGACTGCCCCCCACCTACAGACCCGTTGATCGAGGAAAGGTTCTTACGAATGTTGGATTTTTTTTTCCCACAGGATGAGCGCCCTTTGGAAGGATCGGACGGATTTAGATTCGTATTTGAAGGAGAACGGGATCACCACGCTGCTATTCGCCGGCGTGAACGCAGATCAGGTTTGAGTGCTTTGCCCCGTGCACGACGCCCCTGCCGTTACGGTGCACACACCGTTTTTTACATATGTGTATATTGACGGCTGCCGCCCCCACAGTGTGTTCTCGGGACCATGGTGGATGCCTACTTCCGGGGATACGACGTCATTCTCGTCACCGACACCACCGCCACGACTTCTCCCGCTGGCGGTCTCGAGAACGTCATATACAATGCCGGCAGAGTAAGTGAACTACGCCTTCGGTGGTACTTTGCGATGACGAGACCTTATTTGGCACCACAGAGCTATGGCTTCCTGACCGACAGCGAGCTCGTCAACGGTGCAGTATCCACCAAGAAGTAAAGGCGTGATGATAGATAGGGAAAGTACATGGGTTCATACAAAGTGTCCGTGAGTGTATATCGGTACAAGGAGCAATGATAAGTCGATCTCGAGCTGTCGTCGAGCGGCATGTGGTGGACCGATAGCTGTCCAATGTGCTACACTAGGGACGATATCTTACACTGCGGACCGCACAAAAATGGGTCGGGGCGACGCCCCGACACTTGTAGATTTGCACGCGCTGCGTGACTTGGCCTGCAAGGAACGAAAGAGACGCGGGCGTCGATTTCAAGAAGCCCGGCGCAGCCGCGCACCGGACTTGCGGTTTTCAACCTGGTGCATGAACAACGCCGCAGGTGGTGTTCGTGGCAATGAGACTTTGCGGTTGTGAGCCATTCCATCGTGAATAGAAGTGAACCCCGTGCCCGTCTCCGAAGCTGGGCTCTCCAAAGGCGAGTAATGCGCGTGCGAAGACGACGATGCGCTCACAGTTACCGAGCGCGTACCGTCCGAGTCCACGGGGCTGATTTGAGCGCCGCCCTGAGATTCTGCGCTTCCATCCACCTTGTGTCCCCGGCCGGATTTGGTGCGATACGAAAGTCCCCTCGTCAACCAACCAGAAGGCTCTCTTTTGAGCGATGACGACGGTAAGCTCCCAATGACCTCCTTCTGGCAAAGTGAGTCCGCGTCCACGTCCGCGTCCAGGCGGTGCAGTGAGGGAGGATAGACCGACGGCGTGGACGCCCGCGACAGCGACAGATTCAAGGCGTTATCTCGTGGAATCCCTGCGATGTTCTGAACCGCTAGCAACCTCAAAGGGGAGCGCATGGGTAGTTGAGGTGGCACGTTCGAAAGCGGGGCAATCTGGATTTGAAGGTGCTCGCTGGGGGAGCCAGTGGATTGCCGCTTTTCGACCCGCGTATCGTTGTCGTGCGCACCTACATCCGCATATGGAACGGGGATGCGATATGACGATCTACTGGGCGCCCGCTGTACCGGCGGTGGTGGAACAGGGGCACTGTACGCCGTCGGCAGGTTGTGTTCGCTGTGATTGAGTGGGAGGCTGATCGAGCTTTCAGTTGTGCTGGCCGGACCGCGTGGGTGCATAAACCCGTGCCAGCGGATGTTGGGGCCGGCTCGCTCACGCACTGCGGGGTTCTCCGTGACATCGGCGAAAGGACTCTGGTCCTGGATTGGTCGAGGGTGGGATATTTCCGGAAGCCGAGTGCCACGGCGTTGAGGTCGCCTTCGCCGTCGACGGAAACAGCAGAAAGCCAGTAGCACCAGGCCAGCGAAGGTGAAGCCGGACGCCAGAAAGACACCGACAACGGCAGCGTGATTCCTAAAAAACCTAGATATGACACATTAATCAACGGGCTTACCACGATGGAAGGTGCGTATAACTTACGAATCTCCGTTGGAAGAACCAGAGACGCCTTCCCTCGGCGGATTAGCAATCACATGGGTCACAGTGACCACCGTCCCGTCCGATAACGTAGAGAGTCCTGTGGTAGTGATGACTGGAGGCGCTGTTAGGGTTACATGGCTGTCAGTCGTTTCGGTTATTGAGACGGGCGTCGAGAAAGTCGACTCTGGGGTATCCGTTATTGTGCTTGTAATTGTCGGGTGCGTGCTCTGCGCTATTCCGGAGGTGTCCAGACCTGTCGGGAACCCTGTCACAGAAGCCGGTGGAAACGGGGCGACAGGTGATACAGTGACGGAAGCACTGCTAGGTACTGCAGGTCTAACAGGGGAAATATTGTTGGGTAATTCTGGAGCTCCCGAGACTGTAGGCAAAGGAGGGAAAACAGTGTTGGGTAATTCTGGAGCCCCTGAGGCTGTGGGAGAGGATTCAGAGGGCAAGACAGGTGATGGCCTCTTCGATACTTTGACGGAAGCACTGCTAGGTACTGCAGGCCTAGCAGGGGAAACGGTGTTGGGTAATTTTGGAGCTCCTGGGGCTGTGGGAGAGGACCCAGAGGGCCGTGTCGTAGTATGGGAGGCCGGAGCTGGGACGAGAGGCGAGAGCGGATTGGCTTTCACAACCGTAGACCTTGACGAGGTCCTCGACGAGGCGGAAGACGATGACGACTTTGCATGGGTAGGAGAGGAGGATTCTGGATTTGCAGGTGGGCCCGACGAACTGACAAGCCGACTTGAAGGGGTACCTGGCGCGACACGGATAGATGAGGTCACAAGTACCCCGGACGACTTGGGTGAGATAGGATGCGGTGAGGATGTCGTTGATACCGTAGAAGTTTTGGTCAGCTTGGTCGAAGATATGTTCAATGCATGGTGGCCCGCTCCGGGAGAAGAACCACTCGTTGGAGTCAGACCAGTAGAGGGTGTGGCCGTTGATGTAGCTGGGGGCTGAACACAAAATACCGTAGAGTTGAGCCAAACAATCGTCGTATTCGTCGCATTTGTCTGGCCAGACCAAGCTGATGGCAGCGAGGCGTTTGTCAGAGACAAACTAGGTCTGGGAACACCAGGTGAGGATAAAGTCGAGTTGGTAGAGCCGGTCCCATTGACGTTGACGACGTAACACGAGGGCAAAGTGGAATTCAATGCTGGGGTGGACGTATTTCCTTCACTAATCGGACTAGCGAGGGGTCCTTCCGCGGAATGAGAACAGAATGTGGGCACTATAGTCCAATGTAGCTCACCTGGTCGTCTAGCAGACGTTGTCGCGCCAGTCGCAGCCGCGGTCATGGCACTGGGATACCCTCACCCTTGGCACACGTCGCAGTTCGGAGATCGTGTCCCTAGGAAGGATGGGCAAGACTCGAGGGAAGTTCATTTCGCGGCTGGGAGCATATAATGCGGGCATGCGAACGAGTCGGATTCGAAGAGAATGAAGTGAAACAACGGCATTGCCAAATTCTCAGCATTCGTATGGCCATTCCCACACGACGTCTCCGATTCGCAAGACTTTCGCAAGTGGTGCGACCAGTCACCGTCAGAAGATTACGACCCAGAAAGGATACCTGGGAAGCCGAGATGAGAGTAGACACGGTGCGGTCAGTTGGGTGTGACCGGGAAACCATCTGGTCGCTTCCAATTCGAGTGGACGGAAGCTTTGCACGCGTGGGTGTCAAATAAGCCGGTTCCATATCCAAAGTCACTTGTGCCACTTCATCGTGGACACGTTGCAAATGCAGTGCGTGCAGGTACAATTACTCTCTATATCATAGAACTACGTGTGAAACTAACTAGTAACAAATAGGCAAATGAAGTCCGTCGTACATTGGCGTGAGATAGAGGCAAGTGGTGGTATAGGTCATCATGACATGACGGAGAGGGTATGAGTAAGGACCGAGCACCGGATATTGACTCAATGAAAGACAGACGGACAGTGGTGCGCATGTAAGCCGTGAGATTATAGATGATGGTCATGCCGTCCCCTTCAAAGACGGTCAACTAAGAAAGAGGAATAGAAGCCAATGGACACACACCAGTGCGAAAGTCTAGTCAAAGACGCACTAGCAACATCGTCGCCCCGCCCCTGGCACCAAATCCTTCAACCTAAGCTTTCCAGGGCCCCGCCGACGCCCCCCGCTCAGGCTTCCAAAGCTGAGCCGACTGGAACTGCTGACACGTTGAAGGGCACGGTCGCCGTAACTCACACCGCTTCCCGCCTTCTCTGGATCTAGTGCTCCCGATTCTATTGACAACAAAATGGACCGAGCTGCGAGAAGGAATGGCGCCTCCACGTTATCGCCAGTTAACGAGGATGTTTCGAGAAAATGGACATCTGTCATAGTCAGTGAATCCTCAACAACTATCAGAGAAAAACGTACTGTGCTCGGCTGCCCATCTGCTTGCCTCCTCCCATTCCACCTCCCGGTCCTCATCTTTATCCGACTTGTTTCCGACCAGAACGACAACAAGATGTGGGCTTGCCAGTGCCCTCGCGTCCGCCAACCATCTCGACAAGTTCAAAAACGAGTCACGACTGCAAAGCGTGCGTTGTTCAGAGCGTCGTCCCACACGGGGATAATGTATAGGCCATACTTCGTTATGTCGTAAACCAGCAATGCGCCAGCGGCCCCTCGGTAATAGCTACGAGTCACGGATCTAGAGGGCCATAGTGTCACAACGATGATGACGGTCAGGCCGCGGCATTGTCTCTCACGGACCGGAATCTTTCTTGCCCGGCGGTGTCCCACAGCTGATCGGAGATGGGCAAACGAATCATCTGGGAAGCGGAAGATGTTGGCGCACCTGCAACTTTATGCGTTTCTCCCCTAATTTGACAGTGCGGCTCGAGAACTCGACGCCGATCGTGTGTTGGGAATGGGCCTTGACTAGACAAATAGATGGTAGACCGTTCACGGTACAAGGTAGGAAACGCGTACAGGAGTTGTGAGTGAATTGATGGAGCAAGCATGACTTTCCGCTCCCCGCTTCACCTATATGGGCGACTTCAGAATGTAAAGGAGCAGATAGACAGATAGTTGAGACGAACCGATTATGATGTACTTCATGAGGAAGTCTAAGAAAGGACTTCAGTGAAAGCCGAACCAGAGAGCAGAAACAAACCGTATGTCTCGACAAGCTCTGTCGCTTCTGCAGTGTAATCGTCCATATGGCCCGTCGTGGCCCTTGCAAGCCAGTTGAAGAGTGCTTTTGGTCAACCCGATCTGGCCGATCTGTGGGAATGTGGGAATCTCCCGCCGGCCCGCAATTCCTGATTATTACTTCACGCTACTCGCTACCAACCTTTCCATGGGACCCAAATATCTACAACTTTGTCGCTGTCTCCTGTGCTCGAGTCCGTGATATAGTACCAAGGGTGCGCCGCCGCAATGAGACACGCGTGCTGTCCGATAATTTCCACCGTACTTCCCACCTCTAACCCTGCAGGCCCGATGGTGTCCGGCGTGTACGTCAGAACGCCATGCTCTTGGGATATCCTGCCGAGTCTCCATGGTTTGCCAATCACCTCTCCATAGCCCCTTATAGGCCCTGTATCCTTGCTCATAGCGATGCCGCCTGCGTCGCACAGTGCCTCGTCGGTGCCATCCACTCCACGTCCTGGATAGTATGACACGACGGTCGCGAGTACTCTCTGAGCTATGCTCTTGCGGTCGATGAGCCCCGTGTTCAGCTGTTGCAGATCCAACATGGGGTAATTTCCTAACGACGAAGGCGCGTTAACGTTTTCCGTCCCTCAAGAGAAGCCAGGCTATTGGTGTGACGGCATGTTTTTACCTGCATGGAGCTCCAACTTGCCGTAAAGCACCGACTGCAGCCGTGCTCTCGTCTCAGCAGATGCGCTATTTGCCGTTGGAGTTGACCCAATGGACAACACGAACTGAGGGCGCTCGATTTTGCCGCCGGACCAACTGAGTATCCGATCTAAAGCCGTCTTTGCAGCTTGATTGACAGTCTCGACTTCGGAAGAGAGGAACGAAGATGCCTGTGACGGTGAGGTTGACCCGTACGAATCTCCAGCGTGGCAGTAGAAGCCATAGAGGGAAATCGTCGAGGTCCCGTGAATGGTTTTCAACAAGGTTTCGAAGGCTGCGGTGCCCGGCACAACCCCCGCTCGTCTGTATAGACCGTGGTGACACTCCTGTACGGTAATCAAACAATTTGCTCACTTTTGTTCCCCATCTATTTTCATAAACACGGACCATTGCCTCTTAATAGGTCTCGTATTTTCAAAGCCGGTTAACGCTTCTATTTGTCTCGGATGGTCCACTAGGAGACGAACAATTGCCCCATACTTCACAGCTTCGTCCCATAGATCCGATAGGTCAGCAATCTTATTGACCGCTACGGGTAGCCCGTATAAGATCTGTCATGTTATTAGGTCAAAGGCACCAATTTTTGATGATCATGGGCGTACGTCTTTCACTACGCCCTCGGCGACGAGTCCAGAATTTATCACTTCCCAAGCTTCCATCATCGTTGACACCACAACGGCATGGCTTTTGGCGGAATTGGATACAAGCTGAAGCTTCGTTCCCTCGGCAGTCTGCAAGCGATATTAATGCCAAAACCCACCCTGAGAGTTCATTTTACCTTGTGCGTCTTGAGGTGAGCTCTGAACTCTGCTCCGTACCCCGCTGCGTTAGCGTGCATCTTGTCGCAATTCTTCGCGAAGACCGCGCGGTTTATCACAAGCGCGGGGGTCCTCAGCTCCCGCAGATGCTTCCCAGCGAACTCGGCGACCAGGGCCGACTTTTGTGAACGGTTGACCAAATGGACGGGCGTTTTGGTCTGTGATGGGGGCGTCGACATATTCGAGGGGCGTTACACACCACACCTTGAATCACCTTCTTATTAGAATGTTTCTTTTCTCTTTTCCCTTTCCTTGTTCCTGGGCAGTTCGGTCCGACTTGTCCAGATCCTGTCCAGATGACTCTTATCGGGGCTCGGAACGGCACTGTCGGAACATTTCCCCCGTCGGCCCGCGGTCACTCCAAGCAGGCCCGCTCCCCCTCATTCTGAACTTATTTGAACCTCGTTTGCGCCGCCTCGGTCGCCCCTCAGTTCCGCAATAGCAATGCCAAATACCTTGCACCCCTCGATCATTCCTCGACTTGACCCCCAGTATGCTGCTTTTCACAACGAACACATAGTCCATCTCCCCCAGGTGCATGAGTTATCCTGGGACCCCGCAATCCGTAACATGCCTCATGTCCCGGGCTCTTCTGCACCCCTTCCAGTGGGGAGGGTGGAAGACTATCACCTCAGTAGGTGCAAGGTCCGCGTGTTCACTCCCGAAGGTCCCAAGCCCCAGAGGGGATGGCCCGTGTTTATATTCTTCCATGGCGGTAAGTTGTTCTTTACGTCCCTCCGGCGGTGCGAATTGTTCTCATACTGCTCACCCTAGGTGGGTGGACGCTCGGTAACATCAATTCTGAGAATGCTTTCTGCACGAATATGTGCAAGGGTAAGGAATGCCGTCATTATTTCTAATAGTTCAGCAGTGCTAACCAACCCTTTAGGTGCCGAATGCGTGGTCGTCTCGGTAGACTACAGGCTCGCACCAGAAAACCCATATCCAGAAGCTGTAGAAGATGCTATCGAGGCACTGCAATGGGTATGGGAACAAGGAGCGTCCACGTTGGGTATCGACACAAAGCGTATCGCTGTCGGTGGCTCATCCAGGCAAGTTGCGTCTGGTAAAGAAATCCTCGCAGACGCTGACAGCAGGGATACACAGCGGAGGCAATCTGGCTGCAGTGCTCACGCACAAAGCAGTGCAGCTATACCCACCTATTCCGCTGACTTTCCAGTTGTTAATCGTCCCTGTAACAGACAACACGGCCTCGCCCTCAGGTGTTCCGCATGCGTCCTGGCGCGAAAATAGGCACACACCCTGGTTATCGCCTGCGAGAATGCTGTGGTTCCGCAGACAGTACCTTCCTCAGGAGTCAACCTGGGCACGTTGGGATGCTTCGCCATTGCTCGCACAGGATGAGATGTTCCGCAGAGTGCCAAGGGCTTGGATCGCAGTGACGGAGTTGGACATACTTCGCGACGAGGGGATATCGTACGGGAAGAAATTATTGAAGGCTGGCGTTCCCGCCGAAATCAAGACCTACAGGGCGGCACCACATCCAATTATGGCCATGGACGGTACGTACTACGTACCACTCTGCGTGTGATACAGTCATAATATCCTTGTGCACTCAACACCCTTGCTATTCTATGTTCAGGGTAAGTTGTTGCGGTTTATGGGTGATATCCGAGCTTACAGCTACGCAAAGTGTGTTGCGCATCGGAAAGCAATTGGTCTCGGACGCAGCAGCAGCTCTTGCTCAGGCATTTGGAACAGCGCAACAACCACCAAACGCATTCGGCAGAGATCACGAGTGATGTGACCTGTGACATATGACGTTCCGTAAATCCTGATCAGTATGTGGGCTGGAAATGAGCTAGGGGAGGCAGCGTAGTGTATTAATCTTAGCAAGTAAAATGGCATAAAGCCGTAGTCTCGATATCACTGATATGACACACTGGACAATGCAGGATGTTGTCTGCCGATGTGGCAAAAATTCAAGCAGTGTCGGTCAAAGAACTATAACTGTTTGCAGAACTGCAGTTGCCGCGATCTACTTTTGACAAGAATCAAGCGCATCGATATGTTAAAAGAGTGCATTAAGACCTGCCTCTGTGCATGTGTCCGTTTAATGAGCTAGGAGGCTCAAGGCATACACCTGCACAGAAGAAAAAGAAAAGTGGAGAATGATCAGTATGGAAACATAGTTCTAAGCCTATTTCGTTGTTTGGGTCTCTGTTTATTACGTCCCAGTGAATCAGTAAAAAGAAACGGCACTTGAGACCCAGCAACTAGAAAAAAAACTTGGTTGTTCACTGGTGGGCCTGCATGATAGCGTCGGAGATGAACGCCGCCGAGACTTGATTGCCGCCGAACCAACGTCCATTGAGACCTTGTACAGCCTTTCTAGCGGCTTCAACGCTGCTGAATTTCACGTAGATCTCCCCCTGATCCGCTTCAGTAACCAAACTTCGTACGAATACCTCACGATTTACCTGCGATTCCTTTTCGACTTTGATACGCTCAACAGGGCCATATTTTTCTTCGCTCTCGCCCTTAACGTCGTCAGCGAGTTCCTTGTCCCAATCGGCATCCGTCTCCCTGTCAAATTATGAAGGATAAGACCAATAATCATGTGTAATGACACCACGTACTCCTCGGGACTAAACATATTTTTGAGTAAGACACAACGAGATTCCATCGCCTGGATGTTGGGCCTCGCCCTGCCGATGTCATACCGGTCAGCTATGAAAGGCTTTTAGACAGTAGTATTACTGACACAGGCTCAAGCTTGGAGGTAGGCTCGATCCTAGCAAGTTTTTGCATCAGTGCTTGGCGAGATGCTGCATTCAGATTACCACCTAGGTAAAAAAAGTTAGCATTCCGGTTCTATGATGGGGGTGGCGTATTTACCGCCCGCTTCATCCAGCGAATCCTGAGAAGTATACTTGGTGGTTCCCTTCTCATGGACGGTGTTGACGCGAAGCTAACAAAGAAACAGTCTCAGCAGAGAAATTTGCAACAGTTGGCGCTTATTACCGTTCGACCAGCGAGCTCGAACCCGTCCATCTGCTCCAACGCCATTCTTGCGTCTTCTGCTCTCTTATATCTGGGTGAAGATAATGCAGGAAAGTAAAGAGTTGCAAAATAAGGTACGTACTGCACGAAGGCATAACCTTTGCTTCGCCCAGTCACAGGATCTTTGTGAAGGTCTACGAACTCCAATTCTCCGAAAGGCTCGAAAACTTGCTTAATGTCACCCTCCGTGAGGTTGAAGTGGAGTGAGCCAACGTAAAGCCTAGATAGTAGCGATGATTAGGTTCAAGGCGATGAGTCCAAACGGGGCCACTTACTGCATGGCCCCTCCATGCGGAGCACTGACACCAGGAGGAAGGTTCAGATTGCTGTGCAAACATTGATAAGAACGGTTAAACGCCTCAGCTAAAAAGGATACGTACCCATCCCCTGGGTGGAGCCTGTTCCTCTCGGCCTCGGTTAGCTGGACCATGATTGGCAAACCCATCACGACTGTGCCACTGAGGGAAAGAGCCTTATCAACGAGGTCGATTGACCGGAACTCCACATAGCCGATTCTGCATCAAATATTGTCAGTACCGTAGCGGACATGCCAAACTAAAGGAAACTGACCCTTTGGAACGTCTCGATAACCTGTCTGTGACAATTCGGGCATCAAGAACGGTGTTCTCGCCCAATTTGTCCTCAAAGAAGTACCCCAGATCACGAGCTGTGAGACGCGCAGCGAGTTGAGACACAAATACCGACCGAGCTTCAGAGTCATCCTCCCTGGGTTCATCGTTCATCGGATCATCCACTGGAGGAGGCTCATAGGTAGGAGACTTCCGCCTGAAATGCGAACTGATAATTAGCGGACTCTCGGGACTACCACACGGAGAAAGAAGACGTACGCCACCGGAGGTGGGGGCGACTTGCGCCGATGGGAATCATCTTCATGACGGGAGCGGCGCTCGTCACGGCGTGACCCACGATCCCTCCCGTATCTGGTCAAGTCGTCGAATTCATCTCGGGGATCGCGAGAATGCCTGGAACGTCTATCACCATAACGATCTCGGGAATGAGCTGAATGAGCTCTATCATGACTCCTGTGTGGGCTATCCCGAGGAGGGGGGTGAGAAGAGGCATCATCTGCACTTTCCTCGCCACGCTTCCTCTTGTGACGGTCCTCCAAGGTCTCATCTCCGTCTTCTTCACGCCTGCGCCGACGACGGTCTCTTTCATAATCCCTATCTCTGTCACGGTGACCGTGTCGGGATTCATGGTCACGGTGCCTTCGCTCCCTATCTTTATCTCGTTCCCTCTCTTGATCCCTGCGAGACTTGTCGCGCGAGCGGCTGCGCCTGTCGCGCCTGTCACGACTACGACTCGACCTTCTCCTGTCGTCAGGTCCTCTTTCGCGGCGCTTTTCTTGACGGTCTCTTTCCCTAGACGGGGACCGATGGGACCTGCGGGTCCGCATGGTGTCAGAAGAGTGATCCCTGGAGCGAACACTAATATGCGTCAGAAATGAACACGAGAAAGAAAAAAGAGTGCATACGATCGCTGGTCAATATTTGTTGTGGTACCGTTTTCAGACATTCCGAAAAAACGAATGAAGAGAGATCGGTGTCAAAAGCAAACTTTTACAAAGGCGTTGGGAAAACCATAACCCTCTTATGTAATGTCCACAATTGGTCAGCCCGCCCTCTCCTGTCATATTATGTAATATGTATGCTGCTTATTGCTACACAAACTGCCAAAGGCGGGGAAAGCAAGTCTAGATCTGGACGTTGAGGTAGCCAGGAAGTACTCACTGCTACACGAGACAGCCCGAAGATCTGGTATTTAGTAAGAGTGATGCCACATATATACAGGTTCACGACACAAGTGCGTGACTACGCAAAACTCACTGGGAACGTGCGCTAACCCGAGAACGAATCTCCAATGGTTATCTCCTCGGTCACTGTCCGCCCTCGACTTACAATAACTCGCTGATGCAGATAAATACATAATAAGTGCATCGGGGACAAGGGCGCTGGTATGGTGTTGTAGTCGGGGATGAAACTAACGCATAGTCAAAATATAAGCAGGGATCCGAACAACCACGGTGTATGTATATTGCACGACTCGCCATCCCAGTGGCCATGGTAGATGACACGGTACAAGAACATGGCCCAAGACTACGTAGACGTATCTGCACCAGTGGATAAGTCAAATACGAGGGAGAAAGCGACTCTTACTCACAATAGTAATACTCGTCGACGAGTGGCATCCAGTCGCGGAGGAAAGGGCCTAGAAGATTCAATATCGGCCACTGCGCACTGGCGTCGGCAAGGGATTCCAACTTGGGGCTACGAAAGCGAACTTCAGGATCACAAAGTCGCGAAGGTACAAGGAAACATCATACCGCGTCCAACTCTCCCAAATAGAGCCACGGAAGAGATACCAGAAGAGATCGCGGTCCCTCCGAGCGTACTCCTGACGCTCAAGAGCGGACGAGTTTGAAGGTGTGCGACGCAGATTGCGCGATAGGAGTTCAAGGGCAAGAGAAACCATGAGAGGCCTGCCCGATTTGCGCTCTCGATTGGACGAGAGGAGAAGCACTGGTAAGACGTCAGTCAGTCGAAGCAAGACAATGAAACGAGGGATCTGACCGTAAATGAGCGGTCGCAAGATATAGATGCCCTCGGCAATCCACTCTCGAGGAGCCAGTAGAGGTTTGACGAGAGATGTGGGGTTCTTCACGGATGATGTTGTCAAAGCCTTGGACAGGAGAAAGTCTTCGACCATGGAGGTCCTGTTGGTAGGAGGCGGTGCGGTGAGGAGTGGGTGGGGTGGCAACGGTTCATGATTATTTTGCAGATGTTCGGGGGTACCTGGAGGTGATGACCCTAATGAGGAAGGAGCGAGAGTTGGTGACGAGTGAGCGGAAGGTGGAGGCAAGTTCTCAGGGTCAATGTCACGCTCAGGGATAGGTGGAGACATCAAGGGTCGACGTGTGATGCGCAAAAGGGTAAACTTGAGCACGACCCTGCATGGGATACGAGATGTGAGCATCAAAGACACTAGCACATTGACTAGGCTCACTTGAGTGCCTCTAACGCTGCAATTGCCCTCCATCGGCTCTTTGCAGCGACCTTCCTCTGAAGACCCATCTCCAGGAGAAGCTCGACAAAGCGGATAAGCTCAAGCGCTCTCGCCGTCCATTTGTAACGAGCGTAATTTTCTGCCCACGCACGAGTGAATCGTGAGTGGAAGCTGGGGGGAAGAAGAGGTTTATATTTTGGCTCGCTCTCTATGGCCCTAGCGAGTAAGGTGTCGTGGTACATGCTTAGGGCGTTGAGAGACGCGGACACTGTGGGACACATGGTGAAAGGGTGAACGACGCGGAGATAGATAAATAGACGAACTGGCTTCAGAGACGAGCTCAGCATCCTTAAAGCGACCTGGAAGCAGCCAAGTGACGCCACGAAGCGTTGATTCGAGAGAAGATATTGTGGATACATTCCGGATTAAAAAGGACTCATAATGAGAGAGAGCAGAAGGCATTGAAGGTGAGTGGGAAGATGAACACTGGTGAGTTCGTTGAGTGGGGGAATAGAAACCGGTCCGTCCGGACTTGGAAGGGGGCAATCTGTGCCGGAGATTTCTCACGTGAAACCAGTGACTATGATACAGTCCATGGACTTGCTATTGTTGACTCTCCGAGTTATAAGCTGCATAGACTGTACTGTACTGTACTGTACTATTATTCAGTCATATCCAGTCAAGAGATTCTCGAGTCTTTCCGCTGAATGTTTTTTTTTTTTTTTGACTCAGACAAAGGTGACCACTCTCGGGTACCAACTTTCCCACGAGGCCACGAGGCGAAAATCTGCCCAAATTTGGTTGTCCTGGAGGCAGTTGTGCAAAAAACTCGAGGAAGTTGAGCACCCTCCACCACGCCT
>WNGR01005246.1_pt1 | contig 13916 bp, 16 predicted proteins | sample 5407581 | NCBI WGS metagenome assembly WNGR01 (sample SAMN13153383, study PRJNA577476) | soil metagenome | isolation source: 80 cm soil or saprolite under Garry oak tree replicate 2 | place: USA:California | collected 2016-06-15 | reverse complement strand
TGGCCCCTCACCACCGGTGGGCGAGTGGCCCGAGGTGGTTTCAGGTAGTCCGATCTACGGCGGATACGGCACCCGAACACCTAACCAGACGATGCAGCCAACCGCTGGCCGCTCTAATGCCTCGCTTCCCTTTATGATAACTCGTCCATTGCAAACCACGCTCGTTGATTCGCACGTCCCCGATGCTCCCCCGTTCGGGCTTCCCGTCCATCTCGCACCGCTTCCCGCGGGCTCCATTCTCGCCAGCTGTGGCTGATCTTATTCTCGTTAGGCACAAAATTATGAAAAGCAACCTTATACTGCCTCTGATTCTTATACCGTTGGCTAGCCAGCAATTGACCGCCGAAAAGCCGAAATCGGTTGCTCAATCGTCACCCGAAGGCCTTGTTTCCGATCTTTATAAGCTGGATGAAAAAAAACAGAGCCCTTTTTCACAAACCAAGGATCATGGCTTGGTGACCAAATATTTTTCGGAACCCTTGGCGCAACTTATCTGGAAGGACGCGGTGAAGTCAAAAGGCGAAGTCGGTGCTCTCGACGCCGATCCCCTTTACGACGCGCAAGACTTTGACATCAAAAAGTTCTCGCTTCGAAAATCCAAGTCCGAAAAAGACTCTGCCGAAGTGATCGCTTCGTTTGAAAACATGGGTCACAAAACTGAAATCACCTTTTCTCTTGTTCTTACAAAAACGGGTTGGAAAATTTCGGACATCAAGTATGCGGACGGCAGGCATTTGGTTGGTCTCTTAAGTGGGAAGTAATTGTGTGCCTAACCAATCGCTGGAGCCAACCGCTGGCCGTTGTACTAAGAAAGTTGAGGGATGAGAGATGATAGTTGAGAGTAAAGCAAAGCTCGCCTCCGCCAGCGGTGGCTCAGCTCCGTCTCGTTAGGTCCATGACTGGGCCCGCGTTAGGAGAACATTATCTACCGCCATGATTTTAGACATTAGAAACGCAACGGGTTGGCACGGCGTGACCGCTGCCGCGATGGAAGACTGCGGTGCTGGCAGAGCCACCGTCGCAATGCCCTACGAAGTGGTCCACGGTGCCTCGGATGTCGCGGTGGGTCAAAGGGGATATTCATGAGGCTGGTTAGGCTGAGAGCGCCGGGAGGCTTGGAAAATCTCAAATTGGTCGAGGAAGATCATCCCAAACCAAGGCCGGGTGAATTGCTGGTCAGGATCCGGGCCAGCTCGTTGAATTTCCATGACGATTTGGTGGTGCTGGGGAAAATACCGTGCGCCGACGGCCGCATTCCGATGTCCGATGGCGCTGGAGAAGTGATTGCGGTCGGGGACGATGTCGATGAGTTCAAGGTCGCAGATACCGTCGTCAGCACGTTTTGGCCCTATTGGCTGGGAGGCGAAATGACGCCCGCTACCAAGCGGGATATACCGGGAGATAGTGTTGACGGCTATGCCCGCGAGTACGTGTGCATGCCGGCGCACGCCTTCACGAAGGCACCGGCAGGCTACACGCATGTGGAGGCGGCAACGCTCACCTGCGCGGGAGTCACCGCCTGGAGAGGCTTGGTGGTGTGCGGCCAGGTGAAGCCCGGTGATACGGTGCTGATCCTTGGCACGGGTGGTGTATCGCTGTTCGCGCTGCAATTCGCGAAAGCTGCGGGCGCCCGAGTAATCGCTACCTCTTCCTCCGAGGAGAAGTTGGAAAAGCTCAAGCGTCTCGGGGCCGACACCGTCATTAATTACAAGGCCGTGCCGGACTGGGGCCAGAAGGCAAAGGATTTGACGGACGGACGCGGTGTCGATCATGTGATTGAGGTCGGCGGACCCGGCACGTTGACGCAGTCGATAACAGCCTGCAGGACGGGCGGGCATATCGCCCTAATCGGCGTCTTGACTGGTTTTGCGGGAGAAGTGGCGATCCCGGCACTGTTTTCGAATCAGATTCGTATCAGCGGGATCTCCATTGGCAGCAGAGCAGATCAAGAGGACATGATTCGGGCGATAACGGCCAATCGTTTGAAGCCCGTTATCGACCGCCGTTTTCTGCTGCAGGAAATCGTCGCTGCCTTCAAGTATTACGAATCCCAAAAGCACTTTGGCAAGGTTTGCCTCGAACTTTAAGATCTCCCCTGGTTCAGTCCCGACGGGTCTGATGGGCCGGTGCCGTCACTCGAAGAAATCGTGGCCCAGCTCTCATCGCATCCGGGCAACATTACGCATTACGAGTTCGTCTTTGAAGATCCAGAGTAGCTTGAATATGAGTCATCTAACCAATCGCTGGAGCCAACCGCTGGCCGGTGTGAAGTCCACCTTTGATTTTATGAAACAGTACTCCATGTTTGCCGCGCTCGCCGCCGCCAGCGGTGGCTCAGCTCCGTCTCGTTAGGCTTCTATGCGACTGCTGACCATAATCAGTATCCATCTGTTCATGTTATCGGCTGCTCCGGCGTTGGAGAACAACGAGCCCGAAACCTGGCACTCCCCGAATGGCAAATACGCGATCAAGGAAACATTCTACGGCGAGGGCAAGCTGGTCAGAGGGATTTTTGTTCACACAGTCACTGGTCGCACTGCTGTAATTTACCCCGGAGGCGCTCGAAGCCTATCTGCGATCTGGAGTCCCGACAGCCACTACATCACCCTCAACGCTGACCGAACCAAATATCGCGGCGAAGCTAAGCTATTTCGGATAGAGCACGGGAAGATTTCCGAGATCGCGCTTCCTCCGAAGATGGACGCTGCTTACTATCTCTCGCCAGCCGCTAAAGCACGCGTAGGGCATTTCTCGTTTGAGAGCATCCGTGCCGTCCGATGGCTCAACGCGGCTCAGGTTGAGATTGTCTCCGAGACCGAACGCGCGGGTGAGGACGTTTCGCAACATTTTGTTTTGGAGATTTCCAGAGGAGAGGCGACGATCATCAAGATGTATGCCGAGAACGGAGCCTAACCAGACGATGCAGCCAACCGCTGGCCGCTCCGATGCCCCGCTTCACTTTATGAAAAGACGTCCATCGCAACCCACGCTCGTTGATTCGCACGTCCCCGATGCTCACCCGTTCGGGCTTCCCGTCCATGTCGCACCGCTTCCCGCGGGCTCCATTCTCGCCAGCGGTGGCTGATCTTGGTCTCGTTATGCGGACTGATCTCTGGAGTCGTAGAGGAGCCGTGAATTGTTGCAGGCCATGAATCCTTGGATCGCGAAGGCGATTATTCTCGCGGGAATTGTCGGGATGGCTGTGGTCCGGACCCCGCACATCCGGCGCAGCACTGTAATCAAAGTGGTGGCCAACCGAAAAAGCACGCTGGACAATGTCCTTGTGGCGCTCGTCTCGATAGGGCTGTTCCTCCCATTGATCTGGATCGCCACGCCCGTACTCGCGTTCGCGAACTACCCCCTTCGGCCCATTTCGTTCAGTGCCGGTGTCATCTGCCTCGTGATCGGACTGTGGTTACTTCATCGATCACATGTGGACCTGGGAACAAACTGGTCGAACACACTTGAAATCCGGGAAAGGCACCAGCTTGTCACCGATGGCATCTATCGACATGTGCGTCACCCGATGTACCTTGCCCTCTTGCTCTATTCGTTGGGTCAGGTGCTCGTGGTTTCCAACTGGGTAGCAGGACCGCCCTTCTTGGTTGCGTTTGCGCTCCTCGTCGCCCTTCGCATCGGCCCTGAGGAACGGATGATGCTCGATGAGTTCGGGAAGGATTACGACGCCTACAGGGCGCGGACCAAGCGTCTCGTCCCCGGCGTCTGGTAATCATTGAGATGGCAGCCGCCTAACAAGTGCGCTGCAGCGAACCGGCGCTATGCGATTGAACTTGTGAGTCACTGGTTTTACAACATCATCGGCTTCGGCGGAAGCGCGCTGCCAGCGCCGGTCGCTGAGCTTGGTCGTAAGATGTTACGCGTGAGCATCGGGGGCTTCCGAATCGTTGCCCTGTTCCTTGTTGCTCAGCTGCAGACGCCCGCATTGACATTGGGTGCGGACCCGAAGGCTCTCCCAATCCACGTGAAGTCTCCGCTCATCCCCGACGAAGCGGTTTGACTGGCGCAGCACTCTTCTTCGTGATCGGTCTTATAGTTCTTTTCAGGGCGCATTATGCAGACGGGCATCACACGATTATTCCAGGAGGTGGTCCGATCTAACCAAGCATTGCACCGGTTTCATCAGCGTTGTCGTTCTTGGCTGCTGCAGGTCTTTTTGCTGTAGCGTTCTACGGTGTATATCGCAGGTCGCCGACTCGCCTCGGGGAAGCCGAGACTACCGCTTCCGGTTACGTCGTTGCTGTTTGCAGCTATCTCGAATGAGGGAGTATCGAGCACCTCCCGAGTGACACTGGAAAATCTAGCACATGCGTGATGGCGGCGATCTGATCGCGCGGCGTAAATTCAGAGCATGAAAACAATCAAAACTACACTGCTGAAACAAAGCACTATCAATCTCGCTGTCGTTGCACTCTTGTGCCTGCTTACCGCATGCGCCACAACTGCATCACCGAATGCGGCAACACAAACCCCCAGCACAGGCCCGGGAGTGACAAGGGACTACATGCGAGACCTGGGAGCGCAGGACTACCTGGGAGCGTCCCACGGATCGGGAATGATGGGACGGTAGACGGAAGAAATCAACAGCCCATCCACGGCGTAAAAAACCGGAAACAAATGCCATATGAAGATTACAACTCAAACAAAAGCGAACGCGCCAGATCATCTGATCAATCCGCTCGGTTGAAGGCCATATTTGAAATACGACCGCTTTTGAAAGGAAAAAATGATATGTCTATGGAATCAATGGGCGGTTTTACCCCTGCGTCTGATAATTTGATTTCGGCTTCATGGCCCACGGATGAGCGAAATGGAGCCGAGGACCTGAGAAGTTTGGGGAACTGCTTCACCAGATCGGCGTTGCTCTTTCGGGATTCACGGCTTGGGTGGTAACATTCCTCGAGTTTTTTGGCGGCATGGCGATATGAAAGGGGTTCCAACGATTGCAATCATGGTTAGCGCGGCTGTCTTCCTTGCCTGGGGTTGCTCTCGCGCGGCGAAGCGCGAAACCGACGCCAAAGCGGTACGAGCAGAAATCCTGGCGATCGAGGACCAGTGGGCAACCGCTGTAGAGCGTCAGGACGCGGCAGCATTTGACCGGCTCGCGGCAGAGGACTTCCGGTTTATCGATGAGGACGGTCGTGTGCTGAACCGCGCAGATTACATCGCTGCTCGAAGCCAGAACCCGGAGAATGTGGAATCAGCGGTTCAGGATGAGATTGAAGTTCGGCAATACGGCGACGCGGCCATCGCGACGGGCCGCTCAATCATTCATGGAACGCGCGATGGAGTCCCATTCGTCCATCGCTTTCGTTGGACGGACATGTACGTCCGGCAAGCCGGGCGATGGCAAGCAGTCTCAGGTCAACTGACTTCTCTGCCGCCGTAATTCCGAAAGCAAAGTTAGGAACATTACGTAACGCTTTACGTTCAGAAAGCACCATGATGCCGCCTAACCATTTGATGCGGTACGGCGGGCACCCGTTTCGGAAAAACTGGGCACGAGCTCAATCATTTTAGTATTGCCTGTCAGAAGCCGCGGCTACAGGATTAACCGTGCTTTCCTTTTGCCGGGAACCACGCCGTGAGTAAAAGCCGAACTAGGCGAAAGAAAGTTTCGTCGAATTGTGGTTAGGCAGAGCCAGCGATGAACGGAGAGGTGTCACGTCCGGAGGAGAGATCAGCGATAATTCTCCTCATAATCATTTCTATTGTACGTCCATTCGTACCCGGAAGCTTCGTTTGGGGGTTGGTCATCGTGCAACTCGTACTATTGGTCCGGGCTATTCCCCGACATGATTGGAATACGGTTCACCTTGGCATCTTACTCTGTTCGTTAACCCTATTTTCCGTGCTTCCCGGCACTCGCCGATGGCCCTGGATCTTCCTCATGCCGGTCCTTTTGTATTGGGCATTGGTCCAGAGTTTCAGGCCGTTACGCCTGACCACAGCATGGTTGCGGGTGGGCCATCCGACGCTGCCGATGTGGATTGCCGCCGCGACCGTCGCAGTCGGTTCTGCTGTGTCTCTTCTGCTTTGGTTCAAGCTGGCGCGTCCCGACGTCACGTGGCAAGCGGGTTTGATTCCCACATGGTCTCCCGGAAGACTCGTGCTTCTGGGTCTCGGATTTGCACTGTTCAACGCAGCGGTGGAAGAGATGATTTGGCGTGGTGTCGTCTTCCACGCCCTCGAACGGACGGGATTGCCGACTGTCCCAGTTGTCCTGATGCAGGCCGTATCGTTTGGAGTTGTTCATCTGCACGGGTTTCCCAGTGGAAGCCTTGGAATATTGCTTGCATCAGCTTACGGAGCGATACTGGGTGTTCTACGGTGGCAGACGCGAGGCCTTCTCGTTCCTTTTGTCGCTCATGCGGTTACGGATTTGTCGATCTTCGAGATATTGATCTACCTTGCGCATGACTGATTTGCCTACGGAATACCGCCTAACCAAGCGATGCAGCCGGGCGGGAGCGTCAGCTGAGGTTGAGAGTTGATGCTTGATAGCGGGGTTATACATTCCATGTCGATCTCGTTAGGTCGATTTTGGTTGGATGCCGAATTCGGCGAGCGCGCCGACCGTTTGTTCCATCGGCAGGCCAACGACGTTTGTGTAAGAGCCCTCGATCTTTGCGATGATCTCCGCGCCATGACCTTGGGCCGCGTAGGCGCCGGCCTTATCCAGCGGATGCACTTTCGCCAGGTAATTATCGATCTGGGCGTTGCTCAGACGGTGAAAGCGGACCCGCGAAATCTCATGAAAGGCTGCCGTTCTTCCGGCGGCGAAATGACAAATGAAAACGGCGGAACACACTTCGTGAGTTCGTCCGCTCAGGCGTCGTAGAATCTGCGCAGCCTCGCTGAAATCGGCTGGTTTGCCGATGATGTCGTCGTTCAACGCGATCAGTGTGTCGGCCGCGAGCACGACCTTATGAGGATGCGCTCGTGCGACCGATATCCCCTTTCGGATCGCATTCCACGCGGTGAGCTCGCGGAGCGTTAGATCGAGATCAAACTTTTCCGCAACGCGCGGCGACAAGCTTTCGAATTCGAATCCAGCTTTAGCAAGCAGCGTGTTCCGCCGGGGCGAACGTGACGCCAGCACTAATGAAGCCACAACAAGCCTTTCGGCAGAAAGCTCTGCTATGGACTCGGCGAAACGGACGGGGCCGTATTCTTTTTGCCAAAAATGTCCGGCAGTTTCGTTTCTTTAAAGTCGCTCGGGACCATGAATTCAGCGTCGCTGAGTGGGTTCTGGCTCACGGAGGCGATCGTAGTAGTAATTTCTGTGGCGTGGCTGGGAGTGGTCGCACCGGTCTTGTTTGCCTGATCTGGCTTGGTGATGACCATGCGTGTGCGGATCGGCACCCCGGGGAAATCGCGATAGTCGGGCATCCTCGTATTGGTCGCGTTCCAGAATTCCGATTTGATCGATTGCAGTTGTGCCAGGATAGCAGCGCCGTCGGGATAGTTGGTCGCAATCCAGAAGGTGGCCTTAAACTCGGGACCGTCATAAGTGTATTGCTCGGTTTCGTACCCGTTCACCGTTTCTTTCTGGCCTGTCGGAGTGAGTGTCGCTTTTTCCGCGCCTTCTTTTGGGGCATTAAACTTCTTTATCATGTCGGTGACGGCCTTCATTTTGTCCGGCGAAATACGCACGACGGTCTTTTCGTCGTTAATCAGATTGATGACCTCGCCGGTTTTTCCGTCCACGATCGTCGTGAGTTGTGGCGAGGCTTCGACACGCGCCTTATCGCCTTTGATCTTGATGGTCATATCCGTAGCAGGCCCGACTCCTTCAACCTTTTGCACAATCGTGAGGTCGGCACGGGCAGGAAGCAGGAAGGAAACGCTCAACGCCAGCGAATAGAATGCGATTTTCATATGGCAAAATAGCTAGATGCCGCCTGCCAAAATGCAAGGGCACATCGCCTGCAATTGGCCAGGTAACAGAGACTTCCAGTCCGCCACAGGACGGACTCGCTGCGGCGAGCCTGTGAGTTGGGCAGGCATCCCTGCCTGCCAGAATAAGTCGACAGCCAAGATGGCTGTGCTACAGCGGCGCAAGCTTAACGTTTCAGCAATTTAACGATTTTGCGTCTTTAGCAGCTTAATGGCGTCGCGCAATTCCGCGGCCCGTTCGTAGAGTTCTTTGGCGATCGCGGCTTCCATTTCACGCTGCATGATTTCCAGTTTCGAGAGCGGACGTTTCGCTTTCACTTCCTCTAGCCATTCGTCAAGAAACGCGATCTCTGAGCTTTTCGATACAAGCTCGGGAAAATTTGAGCGCTGAAAAAACTCACTGATCGCATCTCGGCCACGCTCAATTTCGCCCATGGCTTCGGCAAATTTTCCTTCGCCCAGAAGAATGGAGGCCCTGGCGCGTGTGTTCATCATTAGCACGTAAGGCCGGAACTGTTGCATGCTCCAGGAAAGCTCTTCGCGATCCGTGTGCTCGGCGACGAAAGTGAAAAGATCGAGATTCCTCTGCGTGTCGCGCATCACGCCGCCGAAATCATTAATCTGAAACAGGCTCAGATAGCGGTGATAATACTGAATGCCTTCCTGCTGGAGCTCGGCGCACTGTTCGGGCGTCAGCTCGTAGCCTTCGCCTTTTTCCTCCGCGCGGGCCGCGCGCCGTTGATGATATTCGAGGAGCGAGTCGCAGTTGTGCGGGCGTTGTCCATCGGGCCGGCCGGTCATTTCCATCTGGAGCACGCCCAGATCGACGCGGAGTTGCAACTTCTCGCGGCCATCGAGCCCGGCGATCTTGCGCACTTTAACGTTGCCGTTCTCGTGCGGCCAATCTCTCAGGATCGTATTCAAATCCAAACTCATCTTAGATGAACATCGGACATTTAACCTTCGCTTGTCAATAAGGTCGCGGACCTATGCAAACCAACTAAGGAATTCTTGGCACTATGAATTAGCGATTGCCACGGTCGCTAAATCTCTCAATCGTTAATTGCTAAATGGACAACATGGAGCAGGCGATCGATTCCTTCATCCGCTTCCTCGCGGTCGAGCGTGGTCTGTCGGAAAATTATCAACTCTCTACCCAACGATCGCTCGTCGAATTCGCGCAATGGTGTGCTGCGAGGAAAAACATCGACGAACCTCGCAGCGTGACCCTGCCGCTCATGAGCGAATATCTCGCCGACCGCAAACGTGGGGGCCTTTCCGCGTCATCGATTAAATTGATCGTGGTCGCGCTCAAAATTTTCTTTCGCTTTCTCGCCGGCAAAGGCGGGCTGGATCGCGATCCAGCAGAAGCGCTCGCGCTGCCGCGGATCGAGCGTTATCTGCCCGAAACGCTGAATGAACTGCAGGTCGAGCAATTGCTGGAAAAGATCGATACGAAGATTCCGCACGGATTGCGCGACCGGGCGATGATCGAGCTCCTTTACGCGAGCGGGCTGCGCATTTCCGAACTGGCAAATGCGCGGCTGGAGAATTTCAATTTCGAAGAGCGCATTCTGCGGGTGACCGGCAAAGGAAACAAAATGCGAGTTGTGCCGGTGGGCCGGAAAGCGTGCGAAGCGCTCGCAGCCTACCTGTCGACGGAACGGCCACAGCTGGTGAAGCGCCGCAGCAATAGCGAGATTTTTCTCTCCGAACGCGGGACGAAACTAACAACGGTGCGGATTTGGCAGATCGTGAAAAAACATGCTCGGCACTCCGGATTGGAGAAAAACATTTATCCCCATCTTCTCCGGCACAGTTTCGCGACGCACTTGCTTGGAAACGGCGCTGACCTGCGCATCATCCAGGAAATGCTCGGTCACGCCGATATTTCGACGACGCAGGTTTACACGCACGTTGATCAACAGCGGCTTAAAGCTGTACATCGGCAATTTCATCCGCGCGCCTAGTCGCTACGGCGGACCTTAATGTTGCCCTCCGTGACCATTGTGTCCGCTGCGCGAGATCGTGTAGTCTCATTCCTGCTTTTCTGATTAATTCACATTCCTATGAGACGAATCTTCCTCCTCGTGATCGCAGGCGCGGTCGTCGCATTCGGCATCTGGTACGCCTGGCGCATTTCCGAAAAAACTTCGAGCTCGTCCGTGAGTGTGCTTCTCGGACGCGATACGATTTTTCTGGTGCACCTACCAGACTTTAACCAAACGCGCGATCAATGGCATCACTCCGATGTGTATCTGCTCTACCGCGAACCTGCGGTGCAGGACTTTCTTCGCAAGCCTCTGGGCAAGGTTCCGAAAAGAGATGCGGCTTCTCAAACTCTGCGGGACATCGAACAGCTTGATCCCAAGGATGCCTTTTTCGCCCTAACTTCGATCGACAATAACAATCCGAAATTTGTGGGCGGTTTTCGTTTTCGAGGAAGCCCCGAAGATGCAGAACGGGTGATCGGCAAATGGCGGTCAAATTTTCTGCAAGCAAATCGGAGCGCGAAGCATGAGAAACTTCAATACGAGCGTCATGAAATCGAAATGGTCGCTGCGACTCCATTTGCGCTAGTGACAGCCTACGATCGGCCCTGGTTTTTCGCCGCCAGCGACCTAACAGAATTGAAGGCCCTGCTCGACCGGGCCGACGGCCGCGTTAAAAACTCAGAGGAGACGCTCGATGCGGACGCGTCATATCGCTCGGCGGCTGCTCACATGCCATCCAGTTACGCGGCCTCTTTTTATCTGCAACCGAAGACATTTTCCGACAGAATTGCCGCACTCCGCGCAACGATCCGCGCGCCGGTTGCGCCCAATGAACGGACGCTCCTTGAACAAATGCGGAGTATTTCTGGAGCGACGCGTTTCGACAGCGGAAAAATACACGATCTACTTTTTCTCGGGATGCCGAAGCTGGAACAGGATGCGGCTTTCGCACGATCTTCTCTAACACTTGCCACAAAAGACACCTTCTTCTACCTCGCGATGCTGCTCAACCTCGGGCAAAAGGTCGACACGATAAATCAAATGGCAGGCATTGGCGGCCAGATGCAGAAACTTTTTCAGACGTTTTCCGCCAACGGGATCACGGCCGATGATTGGAAGGCCGCCTTTGGGCCGGAGTTGGGATCGCTGGCGGACTGGCCCCCAAGCGCGCATTGGCCATCATTGCTCCTGACGCTCCCAGTGATCGACATGACCAAAGCCGGAGACATCGTGGAAGCCGTCACGCGGGTTGACGAAAATGCGATTTGGACACGAACGGAAAAGGACGGCGTACGTTATTTTTCGATGCAGTCACTCGGCAGCCTTTTTGCGATTACGCCGACGATTGCCTTATCGAATCGGATCATGATCGCCGGCTTCAATCCGGTGTCGGTGGAGGCCGCCATACAGCGCAGCGGTGGTACCTCCTCGGAACTTTCGGATTCGCAAACCTACAAAGGCGCTGTGCGGTCGGTGCCAAGCCCGACGAATTTTTTTGCCTATGTCGATACAGCGGTATTGTACTCCCGGCTCGATGCTTCCCTACGCCCGATGTTGCTGCTGGCTGCGGCTTTCATGCCAGCCGTGACCAATGATGTAGATCTTAGCAAGCTTCCCGCGCCTGAGGTGATCACGAAACACCTTAGCCCGATCGTTTCTTCACAGCGATACGACCATGACGGCTATGTAGCCGAATCGGTGGGACCGATCACGCTGGACCAATCGGCGATCGGCCTCGCCATTCTAAGTGGAATTGGCGCCCGTCAGAAGGCCGGTACGGGCCTGACGGGATGGGGCTCTTCCTCGAGCGGAACTCCCCAACCCTCCCTAAGCCCATCGCCGACCCCCACTCCAGCGCCGACGCCCTAGCTTGGGACAGAGTCAGCGATTGTGCCATTTCGGCGCTATTTCGCCGAATCCCAAAAACTTGTATGAGAAAACTGCTGCGATCTACCAAAAATGTGCTAACTTTCTCGCCTTATGGCTATTCTAAAGAAAAATGCATTTTCACGTCGAGTTCCTGACTTAGTGACCGAGGAGCTGGTGGCCGTCCTCTCACGGCGTTCTTCGTTTGAGTTCAAACAGCTTTTCGACATTGTGCACGAGAATCTACGGGCACGGAACGCCGCCAGCGGTGGCGAGGAAATGCTGCGACTGCGGGCTTACGAGAAGCTGCAAAACCTTGTTGCTCGCGGTGCGGTAAAGAAGAATGGCAAGAAATACAAGGGCCTCCCTTCCGCTTTGGCAAATGCCATTGCGCCGCAGAATGGCCATCTCGCTGGCGTAAGATAGGTAAGGACTGCTCAGGAGGACTGAGTTTAGCACCTACAGATGCTGCGAGAATATTTGCCGGTTCTCCTGCAAATTATCGTGGCGATGGGGTTTGCTGGCTCAGCGCTGCTCGTTAGCGTTCTGGTCGGAAAAAGTGGCAAGCGCACGCGCGCGAAAGATACGGCCTACGAATGCGGGATGGTGCCGCAAGGCGAAGCGCAGCCGAGGTTCAGCGTAAAGTTTTATCTCGTGGCGATGCTCTTTATCCTTTTCGATCTCGAGATTGTTTTTATGTATCCATGGGCGGTGGTTTACAAAGATTCTATCAAGCAGAGCGGACTGATCTTTTGGAGTATGCTTAGCTTCATCTCAATCTTAATGGTCGGTTACGTTTACGCGGTCAAGAAGGGCGCGCTGGACTGGAAGAAGTAATCGCCGATCGCCGGCGAATGAGCGTGATCCGATCGCCGGATTCCCACTTGCGCGCCTCGCTCGAACCGCCTAATAGCTTTATCTTTCATGATTCACCACGTCGTCCTCTACAAACTCAAGCCTGAGGTCACTCCCGCCCGGGTGGAGGCGATGATGATGAACGCGCGGATGCAACTCTTGAAAATTCCAGAGGTGTTAAGCATTAAATGCGGGAAGCGCGTGGATCCGGAATTACCCTGGCCCTTTTTCATTGCGATCGATTTTGAGTCCATGGACAAGTACGCCATTTTCCGTGAAGATCCCGTTCACGTGAAATTTATGGAGGAAGTGATTAAGCCGAACACGACGGATTCATTGACACTGGATTTTGAGATGGATCCGGGCAAAGACGTTCGCTTTTCGTAAACTGTAGCGGCAGCCGTGTCGGCTGCCGCTTTTGGAAAATGCAGGCGGTACGCCTGGCACTACAGGTCGTTGCTATTTCCGTGCGTCGCGCGTAATCATCGATCGCAATGCGTCTCGGTTACCTTTATTCCCGATATCCCGTTATCTCGCAGACGTTTTGCGATACCGAGATGTTGGCGCTGGAACGGCTTGGCATCGCGCTAGAGATTGGCTCGATTTATCCGCCACTCACCAGTTTGCGCCATGAACATATCTCCCGGTTGCGCGCGCCAATTCATTACGCACCGCCACAGCAAATTCTGCGAATCTGGGAAAAGGATGCGAAGACGACTGGCAAATGGCCTCGCGAACTTGTCGAGCTGCACGAGCGAAAATACGGCTCCAGTGTTAAGGCTGAACAACGCGCACGCAACGCCCTCTATTTCGCCGACCTTTTCACGCGTAACGGTGTAGATCACTTTCATGTTCATTTCGCCAATCGCGCAGCGCACACCGCAATGTTCCTAAAAGAAATCTCAGGAATTCCTTTCAGTGTCACCGCGCACGGACAGGATTTCATGAAGGATCTGGGCAACGATGATCTCCTGCGTGAAATCTGCGCCGCGGCGGCGTTTGTAGCGGCCGAAACCGATTACAGCCGCGAGCTGCTTCGCCAGTGCTGCCCGGATTCTGCCGCGAAAATTCACCGGGTTTACAACGGGATCGATCTCGAGCATTTCCCGCTCCGGTTTCCGGCCACACTGAACCCAGCGCCAGTGATCGTCAGCGTCGGACGGCTTGTTGCGTTCAAAGGGTTTGAGCAACTTATTGACACTTGCGCGGAGTTGTCGCGCCGTGGCCTCGATTTTAGATGCGAGATTATTGGCGACGGACCGCTGCGCGAGAATCTTCAGGCAA
>WNGR01005243.1_pt1 | contig 13919 bp, 21 predicted proteins | sample 5407581 | NCBI WGS metagenome assembly WNGR01 (sample SAMN13153383, study PRJNA577476) | soil metagenome | isolation source: 80 cm soil or saprolite under Garry oak tree replicate 2 | place: USA:California | collected 2016-06-15 | reverse complement strand
GGTACTCACCATAACTTACTTTCCTTCCTTCTTTGCAACTGGCGTTGGAAATTTCAAGTTCGTCTGAATGGGTTAGCCGTGAGTCGTGCGCCAAGAAGTAGGGGTTTGCAGTGGGCTGGCTCGGTTTTTTCCACACCACACCGCAAGCTGGTCCATTTGGGGTTGAATTAGCTACGGCGCACGTCCTTCCTCCTGCTGCGCTCAGTGGCTGCGCTCACGTGCGTGGTCCTATTGTTCGCTTTGTGTGGCAATGAGCTTGCGGGTGCCTCGGGCAAGGCCACATTCACTCGAATTAAGCGACAATGGGCTAGTCTATTGTTCGCAGGTCTATTCAATTACGTAGAGACTTGCGGTATTCGACGTTTTCGAACCTGCTTAGCAGGCTTGGCAGCCGCATTGACTGACGTTGTTGTGGTTCTACAAGTGAACGACTTTCCATAAATGGCAATCGGCCACGCGGGTGACATGGGCCACTTGCTCGTTCCAGAGGGGCTGTCCACATTTTTTGACTGGAAGTCTTCGGCCTCCTCTAGGGTGGCCCTGACTTGAGCCCATCTGTGTCTGATCTACAGGGCCACATTGTAAGCTACACTGCGTCGTCGTCTCGGACACACTTGCGTCTGTGCATTGTTCCCCGTACCCGGCGACAAACCCGGCGACAAAAATGTGGCCGGGAGACCTGCCGCTATTTCCTCCAAATACGCAGGCCGTTGGCTACGATGTCCCAGCAGTACCTCTGTACACCCCAGCTCTCCTCCACTGTCGACCTCCAAAGTATCTTTCATGCCTATTCGGCCTCTCAACACCCTCACCTTGGAGGAGTTGGTTCAACTCCTCAACAATCCGGCATTCTACGAATGCTTAGAGTTTGTATATGACATGTACTATCTTAGGCAGCGTCGTGGTGAATTGCACAAAGCACTATCTTAGACAGCGCTTTGTGCAATTCACCACGACCGGAGAATTTGCGGTGCGCGACCCACCCGCCCCCGTTATTACCCCGCGCAATGATCCCCCCTTCGGCGGGTGAGTAAGCCCTACTTTTCATAAATTAAAACTCTTACTGAGACGACCCTTGTCAGGATCGCAGCACCCGTAGCCGATTTCGGAGCGCCGAACGCTTGGCCCAATGCAGACCCTATAAGGTGCGGTTCTCGCGCATTACTGCGAAAACCAGGTCTAGCTTTAGATGGATGACTCCATCCCAATAGTGACCGCGTGGCTTCGACGTCTACGCAGGCTCCGCCGCTTCCGCAGCAAGAATCTAATGGGATGTCGTGGGCCCAGCTCTCTGGAGTGAATGAGCTAAACCATGGTGCCGATCGTGTGGCTCCATTCAATGTTGAGGCTGCGCCGATGGGACCGGGGATCAATGTTGGCCAGGACCAGGCTCTGGACAGCCTGACCCACAACTACGACTTCACCCCTGCGCAAGCCGCGTTGCCCCAGCTCACTGATCTGGGGCACGATTCAGGTATGAATGATATTTTGGACTCACTGTTTGGTACAGCCATATACAGCGGCGCCGCGCAAGGCCCTAGCTATGACCCCCTATCACCTGCGCAGGTTGTTCAGACGCCTGTGATGTCCCCTGTATCGTCCAACTCCATGGGGGACGCTGACAATAGCAACTGGAGTCTTTTTTCGCCCAATATGTCAGAATCGGATGTTAACGGAGGGTCGTCAGACGTACACGAGGAGTCATCCTCGGGTGCCAGTACCACGACGCCTGATAACAGATCCTCTCCATACTGATCTTTGTAACCCCTATCAAAGCAATGCGGACGGCGGACTACTCACTATGCGGAGCGCGAAACACAAACTAGATCAGGAAACGAGGATCCCTGCCTTCGTGACGATGGAGCGGCGCCAACTGTAAATGTGCCGTGGCTACGAGGAGGATGGTGAGAAGTCGGAATTGCATCATGACTGTATGACTGTAGGACTACTACGAAATGAAACCCCCTGAAAAGCCCGTCGTGTCTGTAATGAGCAAGTCCCCAGCACGTTGCACCTGAGACGCAATTGATCCGAATGGAAAGACTAACCTTAGAGCCTAAAGATGCGAATGGAGTGCGTGCGGAGTATGCGCGGTTGCTGTCAAAGATGAGTTCGGGGCAAATCCAGTGCCGGTGTCCGCCTTATGTAATATTTTCCCGTGTCCGTGGCCTCCTAGTCGTCTTGCCTGTTACGACCGAGCCTGCATTTCGTTTCTACACCATTCACTCCTTTTGTTCATCATCATGATGGACTCCGAGCCTCGCATACAGGTCTTTGCAGTCACATAGAGCGATCGACCCGTGTTGACGAGTCAACCAGGTAGAATCTCCGAATGAATAGAATCCACCCCCTATGAGCGGTCCTCGTCCATATCTCATTCAAGCTGGAGCCGCTTTCGCTCATGGCGATGCGCTTTTTTTTGGACACCAAATTTTTGCTGGCACCCCGGTTCGTATCGAATATGGCTAGATATCACAGCAGCTACCGATCCACCACTCAGACTCGGAACAGTGAACCCGAGAAATGTAGAGCTCGCACATGTTCGTCACCGGTCACCCGAATCAGTCGGGGCCCAGTTGCTGGTGTCTGTTTTTTTTTTGGTTCTTCTTCTAGTGAGCCGGGCACCTGAACGTGCCTCAACCCCTGACGTCAGCGCTACCCTCAGCTCGGACGTCGTCCTTTGAAGAACCAAATTGACACACGTCTTTACTCAACCCTCCGTGATGAACCGGTTCCTGACCCTCTGTATTTCCACCCAGCTCCAAGGCAATTTTTTTTCTAAGGGACGATGTGAATTGACTGGGACACGTGGCTCACGTTGTCGTGGTCGATGACTCGAGCGCAGCAGTTTTAACGCCGTCAAACAGGTTGGCACCAATCGCCCTGGAGCTTTTTCTATCTGAGTTCAAAAAAAGATCCTTTTGGTTGTGGGCCATCGTGCTCGATGTGGGCGGACGTTCTGAATTTCCGGTATCCTCGGCTCTATGGTGTACCCCCTCTCCCTCGAACAGCCTGTCGACCCTTTGACTAGCCCATTGACTAGCCCGATCTAAGTATTGCATCAAGAACGTGTTTCACATCATCATTCTTCCCTTGACTTTGCTTTGATCCCGGCGAGTCTCCCGAAGCTGGTATTGTTGCAATCCAATCATTCGGATTGGCGCACCTATCGTATTTCCCAGTCAGAAGCAACATCTGCCTCTAGAAGCTTCTCTGCTCGATTGCAACAACTGGTGGGTTTTTGTCACGTAGAGCATGCTCGACTAGGAGGTGGGTGTATGGGCGCATCAAACTTATGGCGTGACTACAAACTGAAAGGACTATATCGTGATGACGCCCCCTGAGTTCCTCAACCCAATACCCGGCGAAGTGGCCGTAGCGGGTGGAAATGGTCAAGTGATAATGAACTTTACCGGCTTTGTGCAAGTGCAAAGATCTTTTTGACTCCACGTGGACACGTAGCCGCGTGGTGCATGTGTGGTAAGCATGGCCTTGGGACGTCTCGATGTCTGTACGCATACGCATGGGCATCTTGATCCGACGCGTGCTACAGGGGACGCCTCAATCGCGCGCAGAATGTTATCGGTCTAATGCTAACTAGTGCAAAAACCCCAATTTGTCGATCCACGTCTACGGAGTACGTTCCAATAGCCGAAACTCTGCCGCATTTCAGCGCTTTGATGGGATAGAAACGCAAGCTCCTGCCATTTGTTTTTTTGTTACAGCGCCATAGTAGCGTATTAGTCATGACAAATGGAGGTAGTGTAGCAATTGTCACGGGTGTGAGGGCGTCGTCGCGGATGGAGGTAGCGTGGGACAGAGAGGGATGGTATCTAGAGAGTCCGCCGACGTTTTTCGAATGTGGACGTAAACGTGCGCCAGAGGGGGGGAGAGGGGGTGTATTTCGTGTTCGAGTCCCACGGGTATGGAGCCGTCGCTTGTGCATCTGTCATCGATGGGACGCGTTTAAGTCGCTCCAAAGGAGGGCGGGGGCCATGGATACGAGGGGATTGTGTATGTCAGCGGTGGGGAAATTCTGGGAATTCTGAGAGCGTTGTATCAGCCATGGGGCCCAGGACTGCTATTGAATGGACATTTTGTTCGGGTCCAGTCCAGCCTCAATCCACCGCGGTTGCTGCGAAGTCGAAGAGAGGTGACTGGTTGGACCATATGATTTCTTAGATGCCGAGCGCTTGCACGCGGTGACGCTCGACTCGAGCTAAAGATCTCTACGATTCTCCGAGAATGCACGTAAAGAGAAGCCGAGATTCGTCAAACCGGACGAACCTCGATAGGGGGTTGGTGGGGAAGCAAGAAGGTTACGGCAGGTTGGAAGAGATGCTCATATTACAGCGTGCGGTTGACGTGCATTGCGTAGGGAACGCTATCGCGCCGTTGCATTTCCGTTCATAAAAGCATTGTAAGGAGCGAAGATTTCCTGGCCGATTGGTAGTTCGATTCTGAATGGGTGAGTCGCAGACCAACGTGGGCGGTAGCCTAGGGGGAGGGGCTGTCCGGGGTCCTGCTGGTCCCATAGGGATGGGTGATTCGTGTCACTAGCAGCGTGTTGCAAACGACGACAACAACAACGTTCTTCTCGTTGCCAATCGGCGCCAGTGCCATTTCCTCGCTGGTGCCAGTGCCAGTGCCCAGTGCATCATTCTCGCAAATACATTCGCTATCCCCCAACATATGGCGAACACGCACACACCCACGCACACACAAACCCTCTCTTTCTCGGTTTGGGATGGCATTGTTCACGCTTATTTGCTGTTGGCACGCAGCCACTGGCACCCATCCTACCGTCGCCACGGATTTCCGCATCGCCCTCATTTTTGGGCCGCTCTTTCTCAACCCGTTTACATTAAAAGCTGATCGAGTGGGTTCATCGGTCACCTCGGAGTAAGTCTTTGGAAATGTCGAGGTCGTTTCGACCCGTCGTGCCACGATGTCGTAGGCACAATGCTATGCTTCCCATGCTTCTGAAATTCATAGCGTTATATATCCTCGGGGGGGCACACCCTTTCTCGGTCACCCATGCACGCTGGCACCAGTCTTACCCAAAAGGAAACACAAGTCCGGCTGCATAGCAACCTGACGGCTCTACGTGGTCGTCTCTTCCTGTTGTTTCTCCTGGCCAGCCAGCGAGCCGTAGTCTCGGTGCCAGTACATCCCCGTTATATTATCTATACGCTGTTATGTAGTAAGGAAAGTGACTACTCTCTCCTGCGACCGCTCTACAGATCCTTCCCCCTCTTCTCCCCTCCCTCCCTCCCCCCCTTCTCTGACTATGACCAATGCGCACGGACGCATCACCCTCCCACCAATCAGTTCGTTTGACATATCGCCCTCAAGAAAGCCCCACACCAGGTATCCACCAGCGAGTCCTTCGAGCTCCCGAAGACCTCCCCACATTAACGGTAGCCCGTCCTTGGACGGAAGCTCAACCTCGAGCAACCCGCTCCGTCGTGATTTGGATCCCCACGATGACCCACGGTATGAGTCAAAGCGCTCATCCTCGGCGTTCCGTATTACTCACACGATATTTCGCCGTCCTCCCCATCATATTTCAGACTATCACCGGGCACATACGACGCCTTTGAATATGGCGCTACGAGCGCGCACGCGCGCGAAAACCACTCCCCCTATTCCGAGCCAGCTGCGCTCGTAGCGTCATCCGACCACCCGCCCTACTCCGCTCCACGTCCCCGCAGCAGCAGTGCTTCCCTCGACCGAGACCGACGAGGCCCTGTCGTTCCGCAAGTATCCTGTTCCCGGTCTCATCGCATCGCGCAGCGTCTCACGTGGGCCCCCTCAAGGTACCACCCTCCGTTTCACTTTGCCCAGCATAGCCGCCGGCAGCACCTCGCGCCGTACGTCTCCTCGCGGGAGCATTCGCCCGACTCGCGGGAGTCGCACTCGCGCTCCTCAACGCACAGTCCCAACGTTCCCACGCGTCCGCACCCGGGCACGGTGCCCTCGCCACATGCCGGCACCCCAGCCCCTGCCTCTGCCGTCACCCCCACTTCTGCCACCACTTCCGCAACCCCTGCTGGTGCCAGTGGCACCCGCGTGCCCGCACAAATGGCGGCGTTTATCAATACGACGCCGGGGGACGCACAGGACGTGCAAATGGGAGGGCCGGTGGCAGTGGGCTCGGAACGGCGACGGACGTCGCCCGTGCGGAAACGCAAGGCGTCCGAGATGCTCGGGACGTCCGCTTCCCCGGGCTCGGACGAACGAGGACTCTCACCCGAGCCAAGCGAGAGCGAAGCCAAGAAGAAATACAAGAAAAAGATGAACGTGCGCCACTACAGGGCTCAGAACAAGGATGCGATGACGCAGCTGCGCGACGCGCTCCCGGAACACATGCGTCCTCCGGAGCGCCAGGCCAAAGCGTATGTTACGCTGAGCGGTGAGTTACCCCCACTTGCACGTCACAACCCCAATGCTGACAGTAGCCCCGCCCCGGTCGATGTATTTGTTGCGCAGCCATCAAGTACATTCGAGAGCTCACGGCCGAGAACGAGCGGCTGCGCGCCGAGAACGTGAGACAGGCCCAAGAACTCGTGGATCGGCCCAATCATGATCCAGAGCGGTCAAGCTCTGGCGAGGTGGCTGTAGCCGGTGATACTAATGATAATGATGATGACAACGTCAATGATGATGTCGTGCCAAAGGCAGAGGTACCTGTCGAAGACGAGTAGAGCAATACTGGGACAATTATTTATTATTGGACTGTCCACCGTAACCTCCTTTTTCCCCTCGTTTTTGATACACGGATAGCACGGATGGATGATCGAGGTGCCGTTTTTGTAGTCACACATACTGTAGGAAACGTACCGGAAAGTTATTACTATAGGCGACTGTTGTCCTAACTAATACTTATTACAAATCTGTCAAACCGGGTTCCACGTAATAGCCCACCCTACCGGCGGCAACGGAGGGGGAAATTCCGTGACCCAGGTCCGAAGCTAAAACCTCGATGCATCCCATCACTCCAGTACACGAAGTCGCCGGGAAACACGCACACGCACAAGAAAGCGCGCGCGCGGGTGGTGATCTCGGAAATCTGAAGGGACTGCATTGGGGATCCTGGAGTCACCAATGCACGGGCTGGCGTTGCTTCTTTGACGGACGACGTACTTGCCAAAATCGGAGGCGACATCGTCGCCAGGACAGCGGGAACATCGCTTGGAGGCTATGTTTACATGGAGACGGGATGGGGATGGGACAAGACGTGGTGAGGGTCCAGGAAACTAGGTTGTTTTGGGATCGCCTGAGCGACGAGAACGTGGCGACATGTCCGGGTGTCAGGGGCAACACTGGCTCGCCCTCACTCCGGACCTCCGGTGCCAGCGAAAAAGGCAATTTGCTCCTAACCCCAAAACGTGGTTTCCGCTTTTGGTCTTAGACACGGGTGTCGAGTTCGCTCTGACTCGTCTCAAACAAGGGGAACTAGGATGTTGCTCGTATGTAACACGAAGAAAGGACCCATCAAACTGTCTTTCCGCCCCCGTCGCCGCCCAATAAGCTCTTTTTTGGAATTAGCAGCTCGTTTTATTGGCAGCTGGTCGCCTACTGCACAGGATCCAATAGTATTACAGTAGGCCGATGCGTCGGCCCTCGAAGCGTGAAACAATCCCCAAACCCGATGGTCTCGTGTTGTACTCGGACGGGTACGCCGACCATGTACCTGCATGGGGACAGGCTATGGTAGGTTATGGTCCGGGCAAGTTTCCAGGTCTGACTGCTCTCGTCCGTAACCCCGCGGACTACGATGGCCGTAACTGGACCCGCTCAAGGGCAAATCTGAGATCGATCTGGGTGTGGCGTCGCCACACATCGATCGGGCCAGTCTGGCGCACAGAAATCAGCAGGGTCATTTGGGCGTTTGTGGTTGTCGTCAGCGCATCACAAGCAATACTGCACCCGTAAATAATAGCACCATCTGACTCCCGCCAAAACACGACTGCAAATGTTGCAGATGTTGTAGGAGCGGCCGTAGAGCGGTAGCTAGGCGGCTCAAAGGGCCAATGAACCGCTTGGAGATACACATATACAGAGGAACTGACAGAGGTTCCATTCAGTGGCGAGATGTGTGCGCTGTACTGTATGGCGTTCGACCTCAGTTCTACAGACATCGCTCGTCCGGGTTCTCATACCTTCCATGGGCGACCCGCGTCTAGCCGATGTAACACCACGTATCCAGTAGCATATGGAAGGTGGATCCAGCTCGACGTAGCGCCCCCTGCTGTTTTTGACTAGCCTACGTTCCATGTATCAGTCCCGCAGTCCCGTGAGTGATCGAAGGGGTGCCTGTTCTCACTCCGAGTGCGAATTGTGGATGTATAAGCCCGAAGCAGGATTGACGCTCTCGCCGGTAAAAACAAACTGCGGCTGGGACGCCGTGGGCTTGGCCCCCGAACTACAGTACACGACAAGCACCGTACAGTGAGACACTGCCACGCGGACTCGGGAGAGAATCTCGAGCTCTTGTGATGCTGTCCTGGGACAATAGAGGCATGGTTGACTGCGCAGGCATTCTGGAAGGATCCCGAAGCGTGATCAGTCCCTACTAGTGCTGTACTTGAGACGGGGAAGCGATAGAAACGGCGGTGCTAAATTTACTGGTATCGCCTCGAGCACAATAGAGAAGCCGCAGCAGGAGCAGCAGAGCGTCAGAGCATCACCATTGTGTCCAGAGCTGGCCGGATTTGTGAATGTGTCAAGCCGTGCCTCTGTGGAAGTGGCGGTCCCGCGCGTCCCGTGCCGCCGTGTTGAACCCAAGTCCGGCTCAGCCGCCGGGGAGGAAAGTATCCCACAAGACGCTCTCTGCTCGCTCACTCCAACCCGATACAACATAGCCTCATCCCCGCACACTGGAGGCGTTTTCAAACAATCTTACACGCGTCGCTCTGGCCCCACGCCGTCTAACTTGCGAAACTAATGACTGGCTCAACGGTGCCTTACGTATCCACGAGCTCAAGTTCGAGGATCCTCAATGACTATGTGAGTGTGACATGCGCGTTTTGCCCATTCCAACCCCGTCTGAACGATAATGCGCGTAGCAACTCGGCGATTCGTTAGGGAAAGGCGCGTTTGGGCAGGTGTACCGTACGTCGTCGCGTCCGGCCGTGGTGTCCCGATTTCCTGACTCGTTCTGAACCTTGGACGCATCCAGGCGCGCTCAATTGGGCAACTGGCGAGACCGTGGCCGTGAAGGAAATACAGCTGAGCAATATACCGAAGGGCGAACTCGGCCAAATCATGGTGCGCGTCGGCCTGAGCTGCGCCTGGCTTCCATTCCTAACCGCCTGCCTGTAGTCCGAGATCGATTTGCTGAAGAACCTCAATGTATGCACCCCGTGTCCACTTTTCAGCGACTGAACTCATTGTTGTGTGTGTGCACTAGCATCCCAACATTGTCAAGTACAAGGGCTTTGTGAAAACGCCAGAATACTTGTACATCATCCTGGAGTACGCACAGCCCCGATTCTCCTCCCTCACGTGCCTGTTCCTCACCGCGTCCCCAGATTCTGCGAGAACGGCTCTTTGCACAACATTTGCAAACGATTCGGAAAGTTCCCCGAGAACCTCGTCGCTGTCTATGTCTCTCAGGTCCTCGAGGGTCTCGTGTACCTGCACGACCAGGGCGTTATCCACCGCGACATCAAGGGCGCTAACATCCTGACGACCAAAGATGGTGCCGTCAAGCTTGCTGACTTTGGTGTCGCGAGTAATACGACAGCGGCCGGCGCGGCGAGCGACGATGCTGTCGTCGGGAGCCCCTACTGGAGTACGCCCCCTACCCTATCCACACGCGTATCACCTTCGACTGATGCATCACAATTCAGTGGCACCTGAGGTCATCGAACAGTGTGGTGCGACCACGGCTTCCGACATCTGGTGATTTCGGGTTAACGTCTGATTGACTCTCCTTTGTTTGACGTTTGTTGCTATGCAGGAGCGTAGGCTGTACCGTGATCGAATTGCTGGAAGGCCGGCCGCCGTACCACGCCCTGAAGCCTATGCAGGCATTATACCGAATCGTCCAGGACGACTGCCCCCCGATCCCCGAAGGCGCATCGCCCATAGTCAAGGATTTCCTCTACCATTGTTTTCAGAAGGATTGCAACCTCCGGATATCCGCGAAGAAGCTTTTACGTCACCCATGGATGCTTTCGGCGAAGAAGCAGATGGCGGAAGGAAAGCGTACAAAGGGGGAAGTGGAAGGGTCGTCGCGCCCGCTTAGTAACTATAATTTTGATGAGGCGGTGCTCAAGGTACAGGAGTGGAATGAGGCCCTGAAGTGTGAGTACCCCGTGATAAGGCTTTCTTTCCAACGCCTTAACGCGCGCCTGTGCAGCTCCATCTCGACCTTCCAAACATGGCGGGCGCGACTACCTGGATGTTTCGCGGCAAGAAGTGCCCGCCTCGCCCAGCAAAGCGCGCTTCAGCGACGCTTCGCTTGCCTCGTCGTTGAATGTATTCCCTGTGTCGTCCGCTGCCGGAAGGAAGGTGGCTCCGCCTGCAACTGCGAAGAACGCTGCACCACTTGCGCTTCCTCTGCCGGCGGTGTTGCGCCAGCCCGAAGAGCAGACGGACAACTGGGATGACGACTTTGAGGAGGGCATATCGTTCTCCAAACTACAAGGTATCGTACAAGTCGCATATCTTCTCACTTTCTTATCCAACCCTACTCAGCGCTGGAAAAGTCGACCGCCGAGGAGGAACGACAGCCAGAGCACGATGACAATGCGCAGACGATCCGGCCCACGAACCGCTCCCCGCGCTCAGTCCCAGCCGGCATCGTCTCCAAGTCGCCGCCGCGCGAGATAGGGCCGATCGTCGAGGACTATTCGGACGTCGGAATCGAGGAGGACGACGAGTGGCAGGAGAAGTTCGCAGACTTCAAGATGAAGACCTCCGTCCGCCGCGGCCTCTTCCACCCTGACGACATCAAGACTGTCGGACTCGCGCCGCCGTCACCCGGCCCGAAGACCGCGCCGCTGCCTGACATCGGGGTGGGCCGCGCACCGCGCGGGCACTCGCGCCAGCAGAACCCCGTGCTGCCCTCGTCGGCGTCAGCGTCTCCGTTTATAGCACCCACATCGCTCGCTGTGCGCTCGCACTCGCGTTCACCGTCGCTGGCAGGCTCGTCGAGCGGTTCGTTTGGCAAGTCCGAGGCGCGCCGGCTGGCGAGTAGCGAGTTCGACAAGTATGCGGAGGACGACGACGAGGATTATGACGATGTCTTTGGGAAACCGAACGGGTCCTGTGCGCGTTTTTTCTTTCCTTCTTTCTTTTTGTCACGCTACGTGAGATGATGTGACTGACCTGTGTACGTGTCCACCACAGCGCTGGAACATCCAGTGCAGACGCTGCAGCTCAATACGCGACTGTCGAACAAGTCTTGGGTAGGGTTCATTGTTGGATCATCTCGTGGCGCGGGCGTCTGATAGTTCCGGCAGCTCGGCGACGAGGACACGGATGAGGAGGACCCCTTTGCGGAGGTTGGTGCTTTTTGGACTGTTCTATGGGTACCTCCTATCGAAGCGGTCTATGACAGATCGACGAGGGTTTTGCGGAGGATGACCTAGAGGCGAACCTGCAACGCGACAAATACGCGCGCCTTACAACCGCAGTCAACCAGCTCATCGACGAACTCACACCCTCGGCGCCCGACTTCCAACTTCGGGACGCCTGTGACCAGCTCGTGAGTTTTTCGTCGCCACTCGTCCATCTACGTAAGGCACGGGACTGATAGCGTCTCGTGTGTAACTTTTTTTTTTTCATTAACCATAGTTGAGCATTTTGTCCGATGCACCGGAGATGCAGGGTCAGCTGGTTTCGGCGCACGGCATGCTTGCGATCTTAGAGGTTTTGGAAGGACGGAGCTCCCGCGATGTCATTATGCGGCTCCTACAGATCATCAATCTGGTGAGCGCGTTTTCGTGTCCCTGACGGTTTGTCCGTGTGCGACGTGCTGACTCGCTCGGGCCTGATAGCTCGTCACGGATGATGCGGGCTTCCTGGAGGGTTTCTGCCTGATTGGGTGCGCAGCCCCCGTTGTCTTATTCTCTCCACCCAGAGCTTTACGGGGAAGCTGACTGACACATTCGTCGTGGCAGCGGGATTCCCGTCATGATGGGTGCGTAGTCATGCCCCGATATAGTCTCGATGGCGCCGGGTGCTGATCGTTTTACGCCAGGCTTCACTTCCAAAAGGTATCCGTCCGAGTGTCGGTTGCAGGCATCAAACTTCATCCAGTTGTTATGCCATACGTCAGTTCTCACTTTGCAAATGTTCATCTCGTACGTACTCCCCCCCCCTTTTGCTCGCGATCGCGCGGGTTCCCAGTTCCCTTCTCATCCCTTTCCTTCCCTTCTTTTCTTTCGCCCTCGACACAAAGATGTCGAGGATTGAAAGTCCTCGTCGACCTCCTCGACGAGGACTTTGCGGAGCAGAGCGAGCTGATCGTCCACGCGCTCAACGGGATCGGGAGCGTGTTCGAGCTGCAAAGTCCGACCTCCACGAAGAATGATTTTTGCCGTCTCTTCATCCGGGAGGGCCTGCTCGATCCGCTGTCATCCGCGCTTCTCAACGTAATGGCAAGCCGCGGTGAGGCAGCAGCGGACATGAAGCGCAAGATCATCCAGATCCTTCTCGTCTTCTGTCAGGTGTCGCAGTCCGACGTCCACGTCCGCAACGCGCTCGGCACACGGAGAGTCGTCCGACGTGCGTGCTGCACACCATCGGCCCTTTTCAACTGACAGAGGTAGACCACTTGCAGGATTGTTGCGAGCGTGCGAACTCCTCGAGCAGGAGTACCTCGTCCACATGCTCAAGGCAATCAAGCATCTGTCGATGAACGCCATGCTGCTCGAAGTGCTGCAAAATGCGAACGCTATTGAGATCCTGACCCGGATCCTCGACGAGCAGAGTTCGGGACCTCACAGCACGGCACGTCGATGAAAATAAATACCACGTTCCGGTGCTGATATTCGCTTTTCATTCACAGGAAATGTCAAATCATATCTTCCAGACGTGCTACAACTTGTGTCGATTGAACAAGGGCAGACAGGAAGAGGCGGCGCAGGCCGGCATCATACCCCTACTAATGCGCGTCATCGAGTCGAGTTCTCCCCTCAGGCAGTTTGCCCTCTCTATTCTCTGCGACCTTGCCAGCGCGGGGAAGAGCTGCCGGATGTTGCTACGGCAGCACGATGGTCTTGCGATGTACATCAAGCTTCTCACGGATCCTTACTTTCAAGTCAGTGCTCTGGAGTCTATTCTGTCATGGTGAGTACGCTCGTGACGATGCTTCCGATTTCCGCGGCCCGGAAGCGTCGATTGATACTGCCCCCCCTTTTTTGTTTTCGATGTTGTCAGGCTTCAAGAGGAGACAGCTCGCGTAGAGGACGAGCTGGCGAAACCCAAGTCGCTCGACGCGCTCCTCAAGTGTTTCGTCTCCGCCAAAGCAGGTTCGTTCGAGAACCTGCTCGATCCGTTCCTCAAGATATGCCGCCACTCGACGCCAATCGCGATCGGCGTCGCCAAGGCGCAGTTCTTCCGACGCGTCTCGGAGAAGCTGGGTAACAGCAAGGCCGTAGTGAAGCTGAACCTGCTCCGCATCCTGCGTGCCGTCTGCGACGTCCACCCGAACCGCGCGCTGCTCGTCGAGCGCTACGGCATCCACGAGACCGTCACAGCGCTGCGACGCAAGGACGGCGCGGTGCTCGTGCGCGAACTCGCGCGGGAGATCGAGCCCAGCCTCGCACCCGCGCTCAAGCCTTCCCTACGGGGCGCCGACACGCCCAAGAGCTCGATCGCGCCCAAGAGACGCGGCACCACGCGCCGCACCGCCAGCGACACGTCTGGCATCGGCACGCCGTCGCCGCCGCTGGGCACTGGCC
>WNGR01039389.1_pt1 | contig 13920 bp, 19 predicted proteins | sample 5407581 | NCBI WGS metagenome assembly WNGR01 (sample SAMN13153383, study PRJNA577476) | soil metagenome | isolation source: 80 cm soil or saprolite under Garry oak tree replicate 2 | place: USA:California | collected 2016-06-15 | reverse complement strand
CCCGGGGATACAACGGCTACACCCACCGCGGCCTCTGGATCACCGCGCGTCCTGGGGTTGAGTACCGCGTGTACGGCATCGATGACCCGAGTCCCGACCGTACCGACACGTACACATGTCGATGCCGCTCGCCGCGCACCGGCAAACCGACAGTTCACGCCCTGACAGGTCGCGTAGTTGCCCGGTTATGGGACGCGAACGTGGCCGACCCGAGGCGCGTGGTCCACGTCACTATCACCTACGATTAGACCGTCAGGGATATGGCGGGCCCGACAGGTCCGCCCGAGGACGCACCCGGGGTACCTCGCCTAAGCCCGGGGCAGCCTGGTCGCTCTCTCAGGGGTGGCCCGATGGAGGCTGTCCCGTGACTGCCAAGTCATCCGCCCGGCGAGACGCCAGGTCGGTGCGTGGACGCGTATCCGGTCAGGCCCACCGCCAGAGCCCGGCCGATTCCCGGGCTGAGGGTCCTAGGATCCGCCGGGGCGCACCGGGAGCGCTCGGTGAGGTGAGCATCGTGACGGGGGCGTCCGCGTTGGCGTACGTCCACGCGCCTTGGTGGGTCGTCCTGGCCGTGATCGTCGCAGGGCTCCTGGCTCGCCTGGTGCAGGCCACCGTTCCCCAGAAGTCGAAACACCGGCTGGCCTGGTGGCGTGACCGTCGCCTGAACCTGACCGCTCGACGCCGACGGGCCAAGCCGCCAATCGGTGGCCGCCGTCGTCGGCTCGGCCAAGGTGGCACGGGGATCTAGTGCTGACCAAAAGGAAGCTAGATCAGGTGATTTGAACCCCATACATCCACGGGCGCATAAGATCGATAACAACCGAACAGATACCCGGGCTGATGCGATGAAGGAGCGGGGCCTCCGCTCCTCGTGACCCTCCGGCGGATGCTGGAGGTGCTCACGTCTACGACGAAGGAGGCCCTGATGGAAGCGTACGTGGGACAGCAGTTCGTGGGCATCGATCTGCACCGGCGCCGTTCGGTGATCGTGCGTACTACCGCGGCCGGTGAGCTGTTGGAGAGTGTGCGGATCGTCAACGACGCTGACCGGCTGACCGAGGTGATCGGCCGGGCCGGGCCGTCGCCGGAGGTGGTGTTGGAGGCCACCTATGGCTGGTACTGGGCGGTGGACGCGTTGCAGGCCGCAGGGGCCAGCGTTCATCTGGCGCATCCGTTGGGAGTCAAGGCGTTCGAGTACCGGCGGGTCAAGAACGACGTGCGGGATGCGGTCGATCTGGCCGACCTGCTGCGGATGGGTCGCCTGGCGCGGGCGTGGATCGCCCCGCCCGCGGTGCGGGAACTGCGGGAGCTGGTGCGGCATCGCGCCAAGCTGGTCGCCCTGCGCAGCCACAGCAAGGCAGAGGTCCACGCGGTGCTGGCCAAGTGCGGCATCCAGGTGTTGATGAGTGATCTGTTCGGGGTGGCCGGCACCGCCCTGCTGGACGGGCTCGAGCTGCCCGCCCCGTACGCCGCCCGGATCGGGTCGCTACGGCGGGTCATGGACCTGCTGGACTTCGAGATTGACGTGTTCTCCCGCCTGGTCCGGGGCCGGCTGGCCCGCGACCCGGCGTATACCGCGGTGCAGACCATCCCCGGTATCGGCCCCATCCTGGGGGCGGTGTTCCTCGCCGAGATAGGTGACATCACCCGGTTCGCCACCGCGCCGCAGCTGACCTGTTGGGCGGGGTTGACGCCCAAGCACCACGAGTCCGACACCCACGTGCACTGCGGCCGGATCACCAAGCAGGGCTCCCGGCTGGTGCGCTGGGCCGCGGTGGAGTCGGTGCAGATCCTGCCCAAGACCAGCCTCGTCGGGCAGATCCGCGACCACGTCGGCGCCCGCCGCGGCCGCAACATCGGCGTCGTTGCGGCCGCCCGCCGGCAGCTGGAGTACGTCTACTACGCGCTACGTGACCACCACGTCCGCGCGCTGCACACCCGCACCGCGGCATGAGCCGCCCCCAGGACTGGTCGGCGCGGGTCGTGCAGGTCATGACCCCCACCACAGCAGGCGTGGTCGCCCCCTCTGATTGACCCCGCCGACCGGAGCACAGCGCAGCCCATCATGCCCGCCCCTGCCGCGGGCGAAGGGATGACCGCAGCCCTCCACGGGTCTGCCCACCGCCGGGACACCGGCACTGACGAGCGACACGTCCCCCCACCCCGACACACCACAGGAGCACCACCGAACACCCTTCTCCACCGGCCGACATGATGCGCCCAGCGGCGCCGGCGTCAAGGCCATCCGGCCGCTACGCGGTCGGGCTACGCCCGAGCCTGGACCCCGACGCCTCAGCTCGGCGCGCCCACACCCCAGGCGGAGAAGACCAGAAAAACGATCAGCACCCCTTGACCGGCCCCGTTCCTTCAGGGATGACCTGCGGCAACCTTGCCAACGTTTGACAGCGCTCGTCAGTGCTTGTCGTTGTCAGTTGGGCCGGATTTGGGCCACCTGATCTTGCGGCTTCGTTCAACGTACTGCCGTCAGCGTCTCGCCGGCACGCTCGGAGTTGGCCAGTAGCTTGACCAACTTGCCGGTTGACTGAGACGGTCGGAGTGCACCGGTGATAGTGCACTGCGGTGATGCGAGCGCGAATGGCTGTCACGGATCCGTCGTGGCGAACGCTCGTGACGTGCGAGATCGCCGATCCGGTAGCGTCGACGACGTGAACCCCTTGGTCAGGAAGACTGCTCAACTGTGGACAGCAGCGAATGTCTGGGTGTATCGGCAGACGAATGGCCGAGTTGGCGGCCGAGGGATGGGACGCTTGCCGTTGCTGCTGCTAACCGTCCCCGGCCGCAAGAGCGGAGTCCCGCACACCGTGCCGATCGTCTACTTCGACCATGACGACGGCTACCTCGTCGTCGCAACGGGGATGGGCGGCTCCCGACAAACCCCACAGTGGTTTCTCAACCTCAAGGCGGCGGGTGCCGGCCACATTCGGATCCGCGAGCATGAGCACGAGGTTGATGCGCGCCTGGCCACCGACGCCGAGCGAGCCGAGTTGTGGTCGGAGGTCGCTGCCCGAGCGCCCCACTTCGCTAAGTGGCAGGTACGAACCGGCCGAACGCTCCCGATCGCTGTCTTGACCTTGTCTTGACCACACGTTCCTCGTTGGACTGAACGCCATCCGGCAGCATCCCGACCACGCCATCATCACCCAGCTTCCCCGGACCGGCCGACACGTCGCAGCTCGCCGATCTCCCGGCCCGCTGGGAGGAATTTCTGTGGTCCGTGCGTCAGCTAGACCGCACTCATCCCGCATCCTGCCCGTCCGGCGAGGACGCTCTTGCTCCTTGACCTCTTCCGTGTCAGCTATGCGCGACATGGCGGCTGGCGGTTGGTAGCGAGGTCAGGCGGTACGTCAAGGTAGTTGGCGGTCGACAGCGGTGCCTCAGGTTGCTGTACTTCCGTGGTGTACCGCGCCTCCTGACGACGGGCCGCTTGCCGGCCGAGCAGGCCGAACCGCCCGCGCGAGATTCCGCCCCCGCAGAAAGAGCCATTCGGGCCCGCGTGTCGTCCGTGTGTCCGTGTGTGATATCGACCATTGCGGGAACCCATGGCATGTTCTACGCATGAGCGGTAGGAAACGGTCGTGATCCCTTGGTGGCTCGGCCTTGTGCTGGGCGCAGCAGGCGGCGCGGTCGCGGACGGGACAAAGATCGCGGCCGTCATGCTGACGTCCAAAATGTGGCCGTGGAGCGCTCCAGAGCAGCGTCTGCCGTTCTTCGTAGCCCTGGCCATCAGGGTGGGTTGCGCGGCGATCTTGTCCGCGGTTCTCGCTGCAAACGTATCGTCCGACGCGGCAGCGGCAAGACCAAGACCGAAGCCCGCGTGAAACTCAAGCAGGTCCTCCGCGACCACGAAGACGGCCTTACGATCAGTGCGCCAAAGTTCACCGTGGCTGACGCCATGACGCCGTCAACGAATGGCTGGAATACGGACTCAACGGACGGGCACCGGGAACGGTGAAAAAGTGCGGAATCCTCTGCCGGACGCACATCATTCCCCGATCTCGGTGCCCGCCGATTGCGCGACCTGGCCGCCCTCGAGGTCGACCGTTGGTTGGCCACCAAGGCGCGGACCCTCAGCACCCGAACTCTGCAGGAGTTGTACGCCTGCCTCAACCGCACCGTCACCCGGGCGATGGCCCGGGACAAGGTGAAACGCAACGTGGTCGCGTTGTGCAGCATCCCCAAAAGGGCAGGAGGGCCGTCCGTCCAAGTCGCTCACGATTGAGCAGGCGAAGGCGGTCCTCAACGCGGCCGAGTCGAGCCGCTGAAGACGATCCGCCGGTCCCGCCGTCGATCGAGGTTTGGCACTCGGTCCGGATTGGCGGCGACACCAAGACCCGAAGATCACGTCGAACGCTCGCCCTCCCGCTGCGATGCGTCGTGGCCCTTCGCCGACATAAGGACCTCCAGGACGCCGACCGCGAACGGGCCGGCGGCCGTTGGCAGGTCACCGGCCTGGTGTTCTCGACGGGTTTGGGCACCCCGCTGCTGGCCGGCAACGTCCGGCGCAGCTTCCGCTCGATCCTCAAACGCGCGCGGCTCGATCCCGCGGCCTGGACGCCGCGGGAGCTGCGGCACAGCTTCGTGTCGGTACTCTCCCAGAGCGGCGTCCGGATCGAGGACATCGCCGACCTATGCGGGCATGCCGGAACGATCGTGACCGAGAAGGTCTACCGGCACCAGCTCCGGCCGGTCCTGCTCGATGGGGCAATCGCCATGGACCGAATCTTCGAAATCGACGCTCAGGATCGCCCGGCTTAGCCACGCAGTTAGTCACGCAGAGACAAGACAAGGCGATGTCCGTCGATGTGACATGGCCTGTGACCTGGGTGGGCGATACTGGGATCGAACCAGTGACCTCTTCGGTGTGAACAAGGTCAGGTCCGGCCCGGCACCTGCGGCTCTGACGTATTGGCTGGTCAGATTGCTAGTGCTTGTCGGTCTGGCGTGGTGGGCGCAGGTGAATACGACAAGATCGTCTCCCGGTATTCTCCCAACCCGCTGGTTCGCCCGCGCTCCGTGGTGCTGGCCTTCCCGTCGCGCAGGCGCCCCGCTGGGCCGCGCTCGACTCCCATCAACCACGCGCCTGGCGCTCTTCGACGCGCGTGGCAATCGCCTCGACCAGCTCGTCCGCGATTTCAATCTTGAGACCGTCGATGCCGCTGGTCGGGTGTGCAGCTGCGGGCAGTCCAAGCGCCTTGAGCCGAGCCTCCGCCTGGTCATTGGCCGGCAGCCGTGCTGCGGCGCGGGTAAGTGGGATGTCGGTGGCCGGGAGCATCAAAGCGAGTCCTCGCACGGCGGCCGCGTCAACCCGCTCTACGGCGAGGACGAGATCCCTGAGGATGTCCAGCTCGAAGTCCAGCCTGCGTTCACGGACCAATGTGTCGGTCGCGTCCTTTGCTTGCCTCTTGGCCTCGCGGATGGTCAGGAAGGCGAGGATCGCTGCCGCGCTCGTTCCCAAGAGGCTGATCACCTGGATCCCGAAGAGAAGCCAGTCGACCCAATCCCGGCTGACGTTGACTGTCACAACGAGATTCTCGTGGATCATGTCAAGCGGTTGGCGCTACTCCGAGCCGGATCTGAACCAAAGCTCTCTTCCTCCCGAACGAGGTCAGGTTCGGCCCGGGGGCTTGCGGCCCGGACGTATTGGCTGGTCAGACTGCTGGTACTTGTCGGTCTGGCGCGGTGGATGCAGGTGAATAGCGCAAGATCGTCTCCCAGTTTTCTCCCAACTCACCGCTGCGCTCGTGCTCTCTGGTGCCGGCCTTCCCGTCGCGCAGGCTCCGCCCTGCCGGGCCGCGTCGGCCGGGTCCAGGTGGAGCGCCCCGCCGGACGTACGACCTGGACCCGGCCGACGCGGCCTGGTCGCCTTTGGTGCGCGGCGGGTACCGGCCGGGGGCGGCCATCCCGGAGTCGCCGAGGGTCCGGGGCGAGTAGCCCCGGCCGCCGGAGGCCGGCTCCGGGTCGTAGGGCCGGAGGCCCTACCCGCCGGAGGCAAGGCTGGTCGCGCTGAATCGTTGAACTCGTCCGTTCAGGGCCTCAAGGCCCGCCGCATCTGCTGCATAACGGCGACACGATGTTCTGCGATCTTCTTCCCCGCACCCTTAGGCGGTCTACCGGTCTTGACGAGAGTCATGAATGTAGCCAATAGGTAATCCGTATGGTCGTTGGCCGCGAATCCAACAGACTCAGTACCGACAAGATAGATCTCCTGGAGTAGTAACGTGAGCCTCCCTACAAGCTCCTTGGCTTCCCTCAAGAGGTCGATCTTGTCGCCCTCAGAGGGAGACTCGTTCGCTCTTAAGATCAGGTCACCCAACCGGCTACCCGCAGCAAGGTACTCGGTGAAGACCGCCTTCCGCTCAGCTCTAACCCTGTCCTCCACAGAATGGCGGCGCTGCGTCTGGAGCGACAGATACGTTCCGGCGATACCCGCGATGCCGACGGCACCGGTTATCGCCGTGGAGATCCAATCGGTAGTCACCTGTCGATTGTTCGGGATGTTGTCCACCTCGGGAAATCGCCCGATCCCGCTTAGAGTTCCCCCGCCGCGCAGGCTCTGCTCGTGCCGGGCTGAGTCCACCGGGATCGGGGCGGGCGGCCGGCCGGCGGAGACGTCTGACCGGGTTTCGCGGAGCCTCGAAGCCTTGCGGGGTCGTGGCCGGATTGAGCAGGAGACAGACGAGCGCGCGCACCTTGATAGGAATCCTTCGATATCAGCACACCATGGTAGGGTCTGTCCTAGAATGCTCTCGAACCAATGTCCTAAGGAGAGACAGAGTGGATTTCGAGTTCAACCCCGGATGGGAACGCCAGGTAGGACACATGGCGTTCGAGGCAGTGCGTGGCCGACTCCAGCCTGCCCTGGACGCGGTACTCACCGAGTATGGCGGGCGTCCTATCGACGAGATCAAGCCCGTGCTCGCAAAGGCCTGGGTGGAGAACACTCCCGGCGGGTCGATCACCGACCCGGATCTGACCGCGTATGCCACTGAGATCAGCTGCGGTCGCCGTATCGTACTCGCGGAAGGTGAGCCGATTATCAGCTAAGTCGGTCCCGCCTTTAGTCCGGAGCCCGGCGTCTCGCACGAGCAACGCTGGGCTTCGTGGTGTCCGCCTAGCTTTGCCGGGCCGCCTTGAAGCACGCGCAGACACTCCTCACCGATCGTCTGTACTCTCGCCCCCTTCGGCGATCCATCGTTGACGTGCAGCTTGTCGGCTGATGCCGAGCCGGTGGCCGATCTCGGTCCACGAGTACCCAAAGTCGCGAAGGCCGATGACGGCGTGCCGGATGGCGTCCTCGATTTCGGTGGCGAGTTTGGTCATGTCGGCGAGGGCTTCGACGTCTCCCGTGGCGACCCGGCGTCCGTAGGCACGCACCACGCGCCGCACGAACGCGGCGTACTCGTTGTTCTCGACGACATCCCGTCGCCGGTTTCGTGACAACCCATCGTTGTCAACGTTCTTGCGAGCTGAGCGGCGCCTGCTGTCGCTGTCTGGGGTTTTCCTGGCGCCGTTCTGCTTGGTCATGGCGGTCCCCTTCAGGTGGGCGGTCTGCGGGCGTTTGAAGATCGGTGATCCTCACTCGCCCGGCATCTGCTCACCGGCGCCAAATCCAAGGTCGGCCGTCCTGGGTCAAGGGTGGCCGTAGGCCATCGCGAAGCGACGCGAAGCGCCCTTGACGCAGGGCGGGCGGCCTGGACAATCGGCGCGGGAGGAGAGGACGGGAACCCGCACCAATGGACCGGACCGGCACCCGACCTGCCCTGTCCCTTTGGGCGCGCGCAACGCCTTACGCCGACGCCCCCCGGGGCGGGGGTCACTTCGACAGTCACCGGGACGGCGGGATACGCGCCGGTGGTCGAGGGCACGCCGGCCCGGGCCAGGCAGGAGTTGACCGCCAGGCGGACGCGCCCCGGCTCCGGCCGTCGCCGTCGCCCTGGTCGTGATGCTGCCGGCGCTGGCGCTCCGGAACCTGGAGCCTCGCGCGGCGCGGGCGCGGCGTTCCGGTCGCTTGGTTTCCGGTCCCGGCGCCTCAAGCGCCGGGGCCGCCAGCCCTGCGGGGCGGCCTACCGTGCCCGCGCCGCGCCGCGCGCGGCGCCTTGATTCAGTACAGGCAGATTCGGCAGTACCCCGTGGACACTCGCGGACACTCGACAACGCGAACGCGACTCGACATGTCCGGGGGCGCGGCAGTCTAGCCGGTGAGCCGGACCGCGCCGTCCTGGCTTCACCCGAGCAGCCCCGACGGCACGGATCTGACGTCGCCAGACGGACGTGCCGTTGCCGACTCGCCACTTGAAGCGGAATTGATCGAGCAACTTGCTGGTCAGTCTCCCCGTGACCGTTCCCCGATGTGACCTGGGCGTTCGTGGTCGTTGCCGGTCATCGTTTGTCGTCGCCGGTCTCCGTATGACGGCCTGGCGACGGCCTGATCTTCGTTGAGTAGGTTCTCGGGAGGACCGGGACGCGGCGGTGCGTTTCCTGGACGTGGGTAGGTCCCTTCATCACCTACCGCGACCCGATCGGGTGCTAGCTCACCGACAAGGCGGTGCGTCAAGCTCAAAGGCGTTCCCCTACTGCGGAGGGCGGCCAGCCATGACCCAAGCTCACGGCCATAACGGGCAGGTTCAGTTCGACGGTCAGTACGTCACCATCGCCCGTAAGGGCTTCCTGGCCCGAGCGACGGTCGGCAAGGGCGAGAAACGCATCCCCCTCACTGCGATCACCAGCGTGCAGTGGAAACCGGCTGGGGCTCTCGTCAACGGTTTCATCCAGTTCGAGACCGCAGGGCCCGTTCGAAGTTCGGTAAGCAGACTACGGACGCCGGCCACGACGAGAACTCGGTGGTGTTTACCAAGGCACAGATGCCGGTGTTCGAACAACTCCGTGCGGCAGTCGAGGCCGCGCTGGGCGTTCAACACGCCCCGCGCGAATCGGCGGGGTCGGTGTTGGTTGCCGACGAGTTGGCCAAGCTCGGCGATCTCCTGCGCCAAGGGCTGCTGACCCCCGACGAGTTCCAGCAGCAGAAGGCCAGACTGCTGGGCGGTGGCGGGTAACCCTGCATCGACCGGCCCCGAACAATCCCGACCGCGGCCAAGGCCCGGTACCGTTCTTGGGCGCAGGGGTCTCGGCAGCCAAACAAGATCGAGGCGAGTACGCCATGCTGGTCGGGCGCGGAGGGTGTCAACGGCCCGAACCCCAGCGGATGGCTTGACCCAAGTCGGCCGCCAGCGCGCGACCCCTCCTCCTGCGTGCTGCTGGCTACGGCTAGGCGAAGCGCCGCGAACAGTAGGCACCCCTACCACCTGCTAGGTGGCCGGCCGGAAGCCGGTTGACCGCTACGCGGCAGTCTCTGACGGAAGGGTGATAGCGGCGCGGCCAACACGCGGCGATAATCCGAATGGAGCGGTTCGAGTCGACAGCCGGAGCTGACGGCGCTGATGGAATGTCCGAAGGTATCGAATGCGGCCCGCGATGCCGCCGGGTGAGTCTCCTCCGCCTTCGGATCTTGGGGCCTCAGGCGGTGGGTCTACGCCCGTGCCCTGGCCGGACGTTAGCAAGACGTCCCGCGGCTACCATCGGCCGATCATCGTCACAGCCGTTGTTCTGGCTTTTGCCGCCAGCATAGTAGTCGGCATCGGCGCCGGCCTCAGCGCTCGGCACGGTGGGTATGACGGGGCCCCTGCCGGCGGCCCCGCCCCGGCAAGTACCGCTCCCCCTGTGTCGGGTAGTGCCACGCCGCCGGACGCGGTATCCCGTGCCAGGGAGAACGATTGCCTTTTCTTCAACGACCCGACGATCAAGATCGTGCCATGCGGCCCAGGCGTCTACAAGGTCGTTAACCGCCTCGATGGCACTTCAGACGTGAGCCGGTGTGACGCGTTCCCGGACGCCAATTACTCCTACAGCTGGATGGACCCGGCGAACAGTGGCAACGACCTTGTCCTCTGCCTGCACAAGTAGACTCAGCCCCCCGCATGATCTACTTCAGTGCGGCGCCGAGCTGCACCACCCACGCTCCGACCTCGACGGCCAGCAGGAACAGGCCGACAGTAAACCACCACTGCAGCACGCGGATCTGCCGATCGTTGTGATCGAGCCAGGTCTCAAAATCGTACGCGAGGTTCCGCCGGATGCACGCGGATCTGCCGATCGTTGTGATCGAGCCAGGTCTCAAAATCGTACGCGAGGTTCCGCCGGATCGAGTCGACGTCATGGCCGCCGTCCACCGCCGCGAGCAGCCTGGTAGCACTCGACCGAAAGCGCCACCGCCACCACGGCGCGCAGACTACGAGGCTACAGATCAGCACACCGGCCAGCCCGACTGCTGCAAAGATCGCCGAGACACCGAGCCGGAGGTGGCCGGTGGCCGCCGACACCCCTGGAAACGAGACGACGAGCGCCGCCGCCGTCGTCAGCAGCGTCGCACGGGATCGCAGGTTGTCTAGAAGCGACTGTTGGTGAGCCAACGCGCGGAGCGCCTCGGTGAACACGATCTCCAGACGCTTGTCGGGCTCGACTGCGGGCGCTTCACTTGTATTACGGCTTGACCATGGCTGGCCGGAATCGGTCATGAGGGACACGGTATGGCGGTGGCGCTTTCGGTCGAGTGCTACCAGGCTGCTCGCGGCGGTGGACGGCGGCCATGACGTCGACTCGATCCGGCGGAACCTCGCGTACGATTTTGAGACCTGGCTCGATCACAACGATCGGCAGATCCGCGTGCGCCTGCTGAGACCATCCGGCAGCGTCCGCCGACATCCGGTGTTGTGCGTACCGGCAGTCACTCAGTTAGTCACTCACAAGAGTTAGTCACTCACGCGAGTTCGCTCTCGGTCGATACCCTGTGCTATGTCGTTGCCGGCGAGTGGGGAATGGCCTTGATGTTGGCAAACGGCGTCCGGAACGGGAGGTCACCGGGATGGCAGCGCTCATCGGCGGTGTGCTCACGGCGTGGCTGGTCGTGTTCGCACTGGTCTGCGTGCTCGGCGGCGTCGAGTTCGCCGTCGCGCATTGGGCGATCTTGCTCGGGGTCGCCGCCGGCCTTGATCGTCCTCGGGTTCCTCGGACTGATCCTGTACGCGGCCACGTCGCAGGAAGTCGGTCAGGCTGCCGCCCGGGTTCGCGCCCGGCGCGAGGGGAAGTGACCACGATGGCGACCGCACCCCTGCGGACACGATGTGGCCGAGCTGGTCGTCGAGGACCCGGGCAAGGTCACGCCGCCGATGCTGTGGCGCCCCAACGGACACGGCTGGGTGCGGGTGATCGCCGAGCAACTGGCCGCGCTGCCGGGAGATTTAAAGCTCATACATCTTTCGATCATTGAGGTCAGCTTCATTCGGACCGATCGGCCCAGTGGCCAGCAGGAACCTTGCCAACGTCTGCAGTGCCTGCCGCTGCTTGTGGCTCTCGGTTGGGCCGAATTTGGTCCTGACGATCTTGGCGTCAGCCGACCGGTGGCCTTACCATCCCGTCGCCTAGGCTCTGCCCGGACCCGGGTTCTCCCCACCCGGCAAGGGTCTGCCGTAGGCCGAGCGGAGCGAGCCCTTGCCGGACCGGGAGGTTCCGGGTACGCCCCTGGTAGGCGATGGGATGGCGCCGACCGACCAGCCGCACCGGCAGGTCTTGGCCATCCCGGAGCCTGCCCGTCCGGCGAGGACGGTTGTTCTCCTTGACGTGGCGACGGACTGTCCGGCTGACTTGCGCAGGGCTTGAGGCTCAACGCGCACTTGGTCGCCATCCAGCGCAAGGTCGACGCACTCCGCTACACTCGCCGGCACCATGCAGCCCATTCCTGTCACCGACGCGCGCGTGCTCGTCCTCGTGGAGGACGAGGGTGGACGCGGCTCAAATGCCGCTGGTCATCTGTTCGAAGACTTCGTCGCCCGTCTGATGAGCCTCTACGGCTACCAAGAGCCAACAACAAGGGACTTACGGACAACGTCACGTGGGATCGAGCTAGATATAACCTTGCGTCACGGAATGGCAAGTCATAAGGCCATCGCCGAATGCAAAGCGTACAGCAGCCCAGTAAGAAGTGAGCTCCTGGTCCAGTTCTACGGCACCTTAATGGTAGAACGCCTGACTGACCCGGAGGTACACGGCTTCTTTGTCGCGCTTCCACGTCTCACGGGCGAAGGAGACGAAAAGGCGCGTCAGATCATGGAGCGGGACAACAAATTCAAGGTCCTAACGGCTGAGCAAGTCGTCTCGGCACTCCGGGATCAGGGAGTCATCAGCGAACCACCCGCCGACATATGGCCTACTGACGACCACGCGGTCGTAATCACCGAGCACGGTGTATATAGCTGCGCAATTCAGCTAGACCCGGAGACCCGCACGGGTAGCCGGATAGTCGTATGGAGTACTACGCCACCAGTACCGACGCCAGTCCTGGATCTTATCTCATCCGCCTCCAATTACGGCGATGGGCTGATAGCATTTGACCTATATTTGCCCACCAGCCGTCCATCACTAACGATCAACAGGCATGCAGATCATGAACCGCTAATCGCGACGGTGGCTGGCAGCGGCTCGGATTTCGGTTACGAATGGCGGGGGCGTAATTGTCCTAAATGCCCAATCGGGTTGGGGGAAGAGCTCGTTGGCTCTGCGCCTGAAGGCGCTAGTGGTGGAGAGGGCTCTTGGTCATGCGCTTGTGGTGGATGCCCGGACCGCCGTTACCGGGACCTACATTACCGCAGTTCTGCGGAGATCCGCGCTAGAAGCTCAGTCCGCTGGCGTACTCACGCTGCCAGCCGACGCGGCGTGGGCGACATTGGCGAGCGCCATGCGCACCTTATCTCGCGCACAGTGGCACCCGGGCAAACGTCTGGTAGTCTTTTTTGACCAATTCGAGAACGTCTTCAAGGACCCAGACCTCACCCGAGAGTTTCGAGACCTGGCCCTCGGCGCACACGAGGTGGGACCGGGACTTACCGTCGGTTTCGCATGGAAAACTGACCTGGTCGGGTGGACCGAGGGCCATCCGTATCAACTCCGCGACGAGATCCGAGCTAGTGCGAACGTAATAACCCTTGATCCGCTCGGCCCGCACGAGGTAGATACCCTCCTGCGACGGCTCGAAAAGGCACTCGGACAGAAATTGGTCCCTGACCTCAGGCAAAGATTACGCGAGTACTCGCAAGGCCTTCCGTGGCTACTCAAGAAGCTAGCGGGCCACCTGATTCGAGAAGCGAAAGCTGGTGCAACTCAGGAGCGCCTTCTGGCTGAGGCGCTCAACGTTCAGAACCTCTTCGAAGCGGATCTGGCAGAACTTCAGCCCATCGAGCAAGATGCCCTCCGCTATCTGGCTAGATTTGCCCCCGTCGCGGCGGGTGAAGTAACCGAGCGTGTCCAGCCGCACGTAATTCAGTCACTCCTGGACCGACGGCTGATCGTGCAAGTGGGTGAAAGGTTAGACACATACTGGGACACATTTCGCGACTTCTTGAATACCGGGCGAGTCCCGGTCGAAGATAGCTACATTCTAAGGCTCGGGCCATTGTCGGTGTCGCGCCTCCTTCGCGTATTGCCACCGGATGGAAACGGGTCGGTTCCGGAGATCGCCGCTCGCTGGGGAACCAGTGACAAGGCGGTATTCAATCTATCTCGTGAGCTCCGGTTGCTCGGCGTAACCGTCTATGAACCTAACCGGGTGCGTGTAATCGACGAGATCTGGTCTGCGGAAGACAGGGAACGAGCAATTCGTGAGCGTGTCGCTCGGGCGCTGAGACGACACCGCGCCTACACGAGACTATTGAGACTTGCCGAAAGAACTTCAGGCAAGGCTTCTATTGGCTCGTACGGCAAGGAGCTGCAGTCGGTCTTCCCCGCAGTATCTGCATCCAGAAATACGTGGCCGGACTACGCTCGAGTCTTTTCCCAATGGCTCGAGTATGC
>WNGR01007971.1_pt1 | contig 13920 bp, 16 predicted proteins | sample 5407581 | NCBI WGS metagenome assembly WNGR01 (sample SAMN13153383, study PRJNA577476) | soil metagenome | isolation source: 80 cm soil or saprolite under Garry oak tree replicate 2 | place: USA:California | collected 2016-06-15 | reverse complement strand
GAGACGTGTTCTCGAAAGGCCGCGACTTCGGCGCCTGGCTTGGACTGGTGCCGAAGCAGATATCGACAGGCGACCGCACGATCCTCGGCAAGATATCAAGGCGCGGCAATCGCTACCTGCGCGTTCTGTTCGTGCAAGCTGCGTGGGTTGTGCTGGTCAAGGTAAAGTGTTGGGAGCGCTATGGCCTCAAATCTTGGATCGAAGCCGCCAAGAAACGATTGCACCACAAGGTGCTGGCGATTGCGCTCGCCAACAAGCTCGCCCGCATCGCCTGGGCGGTTCTCAACAAGGGGCGCGCCTTCGAGTGCGTCAAGACAGATGAGATGGCGTCCCGACCTGCTTGATCCTCGCGCCGTGCTCGGGGCCGTCAAGGCGCAGCCTGGCAGCGGTCGAGCAAGCCGTAGGACAGCACGACGGCCGGCCTTGACGGCCCTTGCGCGCGGCGCGTCAGCGCGCGCAGGCCGGGACGAAGGAACGACCGCCAGGCACGAACAAAGGAACAGTGCGAAGTGAGGAGCTATCGATGACGTAACCAACATCACTTACCCGCCGAGGTCTGCGAGAGGATGAGACGACGATGGAGGATCGGTCTTCCCGGCGCATGCGAACACTGGTGACCCGAATGGCCCCTTCGAGGCCTGTCCGCTAATTAGCTCGAATGCGCGCTGATATCCATGATGGCCCGGAGCACAACACGCTCCAATCAGAGGCCGGATACATTGATGCAAGACCGCATCTGCCAGGTTGACGAAACCTCTTGCAACGCGCGGCCGGACCATACATTCGGGTCAAAAGCGCTGGCCTGGGCCTCAACCGACGACTTCCGGTTTAATTCCATCTTCGGACATGTCGTCGCACCGCGTAAAATGTCGCGAAGGGGCCAGAGGCGGACATCCCATCGAGCGGCGAGTCTGGTCAGCGCCCCTCCCGCTATCAAGGGTTCTGAGAGAAGTCGAAGGCGTTGAGGAGGTTATTGGCCGCAGCGTCTCGAGGACCGAGAGGCGCCAAGCTCCAGCGGGTTTCGATGAGCTTCAAGATCGAAGTGGTCTCATAGGTGGTGTGATCGACGAAGCTGCGTTTGGCATAGGGCGAGATAATGATGGCCGGAACGCGAACCCCTGGACCCCAGCGGTCGCCCCGCGGGGGCGGCACGTGATCCCATCGTCCGCCGGCTTCGTCGTACGTGATGATGATCGCGCTGTCCTTCCAAACGCCACTGTCCTGCACCGCCTTGACCAGATTCGCCGCGTATTGTTGACCTCCTAGCAAATCCCCGTAACCCATGTGTTCGTTGTAAGCGCCGATTGGCTTGACAAAGGCCACGGCCGGCAGGTTGCCTGTCCGCAGAGCAGCGAGGAAGTCCTCAATGTCCTTCAGGTGCTCGGCTCGGGCGGACGTGCCTTCTGCGTACGGGAGGAAGTAGTTGAATGGTTGATGATGAAATTGAAAGAGCGGATCGGGATGGCCGGCAACCGCGTCATTCCAGCCCCCGGAATACCAGGCCCAGGAAATCCCCTTCGCGCTTAGCCGGTCTCCGATCGTTGGCATCGTCAGCAGCGGCATCAGCTGGGCGGGGTCCTTGATGCTCGCGGGATACGGCCGGTTCGTTGGATAGACCGTATGGACTACGTAGCCGTCCGGAGTGACCGAACCATTCTTGACCACGACACCTTGCGCGTCGAGTTGGATCACCAAATTCGCCGGTGCGTTCGGCCAGACTGGGGTGCAGGCGCAGACCAACCAAAAATGGTTGAACAGTGAGCCATCAAACGCCGAGTGGAAGAAATGATCGGCCAAAACGTACTGCTGAGCCAAGCGGCCGACGGGCAGGTCGGTCGCGTCATAGTAGCTCATCGCCAACCCGCCGTTCTCGCTCCAGGCTACGAACCCGTCCATTCGGCCGCCGTTGATTTGACGTTCCTGCTGGAGGGCGCGATTCACGATGTCCCCAGTCTTCTGGTCGGGCGGAACGTACCGGGCGGCGTCATACGGCGCGACCGGCAGATCTGCCGGGAATCGGGGGTCGGGGATCGGAGGATTTTTCGACGTATCGAGCGGCTGTGGAAGTATCGTGTAGGGGGTGCCGTCTTTTTTCATCTGTCTGATGCGCTCGCCCGCGTTGGCGATGCCGTCCGCCCCGGGGAACTTGCCGTACAGACCGTCGAAGCTCCAATTCTCCTGATAGATGACGATGATGTGCTGAATCTTCTCCAATCCGGCTGGCTGCGCACCGGCGCCCCCGGCAGAAAACTCAATTGCAAGACACCACAGAGCAATGACAGTTATGGCCCGCGTGCTGTGGGTCCGCGGCCCGCTTGCGATACAGGTTGTCATTTGAGCCTCCCGTTGCTGCACTCGTCGCCGCGACCCGGCGGTCAGATCACCGTCTCTCGCTCGGCACGCTTTGGCGGACGCGAGGGACGATAGATTTTGCTCAAACCGCGCGAGCGGCGCAATGCGAAAGCGGCCATGCCACAACGACGTGCGACGTCCGCCTTGGGTCAAAGGCGCTGGTTCGAGGGTCGCGCCGCCGAAGTCCGGTCCACCCTCTACAGCGGACCTTATGCGGTTTCCGACCATCTTCGCCTCCGGGCCATTTGTTGCCATTCCAAACGTGCATTCCCGCAAGGCTCGAGCCACATAGGCGCGCCCCAAGTCCTACTCCTCAAGAACTGGACCGCTACCGGCTTTTAGTCTTGTGAGCGCGTAAAGGGCACAAATCGCACGAGGGCGACGGCGCGCGTTGTCGTCTTGCCAGGCGCGATTTTTTCGACGACCGTGAGCTGCTGACTGGTGTAAGCGGGCCCCACCGGCATGACGAGCCGGCCACCCACTTTAAGCTGCTCAATCAGCAGCGGCGGTATTTGCCCGAGCGCGGCCGTCACGACGATGGCGTCAAAAGGACCGCATTCGGGCCAGCCACCATAGCCGTCGCCAAGCCTGACGCTCACGTTGTCATACGCGAGGTCCTTAAGTGTTTTCGCGGCGGCCTCGGCCAATGGCGGGACAATCTCGATGGTGCAAACTTTTCGCGCCAGGCGCGCAAGGACGGCGGCCTGATAGCCCGAACCCGTACCGACTTCGAGCACAACATGATCGGGTGCGACCTCGGCCAACTGCGTCATCAAGGCCACGATGTACGGCTGCGATATGGTCTGGCCGAAGCCGATCGGAACCGGCCTGTCCGCGTATGCGATGGAGCAAGATCGCTCGGATATGAACAGATGCCGTTTCGTTCGCCCCATGGCCTCCAGGACTCTCTCCGACAAACCCTGCTGTCCCAAGGCGCCGTTGTCGGACCAGGCATAGGCCCGGATGGTTTCGACCATGGCGCCGCGCTCGCGGACACATTCTACGTCCTGCGCGGTCGCTTCCTGCGCGACGGCAACCATGGAAAGCACGAGCTGCAACAAGGTCTTCATGATCGTGCTCCAATCGGTCCACGATTCGCGTCGAACTGCTGGTTCACGAAATCCGCTCAAGATCTGACGTGAGCGCGACCAAGAAGCGTGCGGCTTCGCCGCCCGTCACGACGCGATGGTCGAAGGTGAGCGACAACGGCAGCGTGCGCCTCACCGCAGGCTGGCCCCGATGCGCGACGACCCGTTGGGAGATCCGGCCAGCGCCTACGATTGCCGTTTGCGGCGGCACGATGATCAGATTCGCAAACCGCCCCCCGATCATCCCGAAATTCGACAGCGTAATCGTGGCGCCGCGTAGCTCCTCCGGGGGTATCGAGCGCGCGATCGCGTCAGCCCGCAGGCGGTCGAGTCCTGCCCGCAAATCCGGTACGCCCCGCTCAGCGACGTTGCGCAACACGGGAACGATGAGGCCGCCCTCGGTGTCGACGGCGATGCCGAGATCAACGCGCTCGATCAGACGCCGTTCGCCGGACGCGGAATTATACCAGGCATTGAGCGCGGGCTCAGCCTTGCAGGCGGCGGCGATGGCCCGCGCCAGCCGGATCGTCACGTCCTCGCCTTGCCGCCAATCGTCAATGTCGGCGTCATCGGTGACAGTGGCGGGGGCGATTTCGGCATGGGATGCCGCCATGCGTTGCGCCATCGCGCGCCGCATACCGCGCAGGGGCTCGGCTGGACCGCTATGGGACATGCTCTTGGCAGCCCGTTCGACATCGGCACGCGTGATGGTGCCGCCGGATCCCGTGCCGTCGACGAGGTCAAGGGCAACGCCGAGTTTGCTCGCGAGCGCGCGCACTGCCGGAAACACCCTGAGATCCTGCCCGGTGGGGCGCGCAGAAGGGATTCCTACGGCCTGCGCAGCTTCGCCGCCGCCGAGTTCGCCGACAACGGTGCCGGTGTCCGGTTCGGCGCCCTCGGCAAATTCGACGAGCGGCATGCCGACCTTCACGATATCGCCCTTGGTGCCAAACAGGTGCGCGATGCGTCCGTTCGACGGTGACGGTATCTCAACGACCGCCTTGTCGGTCTCGACGGATAGGAGCAGCTGATCTGTGACGACGTGATCGCCTTCGCTGACATACCAGCTGACGATCTCCGCCTCTTCAAGACCTTCCCCAAGATCGGGCAGCGTGAACTGGTGCATGGGACACAGTCCGTTGGAATCTAGCTGAACTGGCAAACCTTGCGGGCGGCGGTCACGATACGTTCGACCGAAGGCATGTAGTGTTGCTCGAGGCGTGCCATCGGGACGACCGTATCGTAGCCGGTGACGCGGGTCACGGGCGCAAGCAGAAAGGACAGGCCGCGCTCCGCGATAAGTGCTGCGATCTCGGCTCCGAATCCCCCGGTGCGTGCCGCCTCGTGCACGATGACGCAAGGCCCGGTCTTTGCGACCGAACCAAGCAGGGTATCTTCATCATAGGGCTTGAGCGTGGCGAGATCGATAACCTCGGCGGCGATGCCCTCGGCCGAGAGTGCATCGGCAGCCGCCATGGTTTCCTTCAGCGTGGCGCCCCAACTGATCAGCGTGATGTCGCGCCCCTCCCGCAGGACAAAGGCGAGATCCAGCGGCAAGGCTTCGCCATTATCTTCCACCTCGCCTTTCGCCGCGCGGTAAAGGCGGGTTGGCTCCAGAAACACCACTGGATCAGGATTCCGGATCGCTGCGAGCAGAAGTCCGTAGGCGCGTTCCGGCGAGGAAGGCATCACGACGCGCAAGCCAGGAATATGGGCGAGCATCGCCTACGTGCTTTCCGAATGATGCTCGGGCGCGCGAATGCCGGCCCCATGCGGAGTGCCCAGGACCATGGGACAGGTCAGCCGTCCCTGGGTGCGATTGCGCATGCGGGATGCGTGGTTCACGAGTTGGTCGAAGCAGGGATAAAGAAATCCCATGAACTCGATCTCGCCGATTGGTTTTAGCCCCTGCACCGCCATGCCGACGCAGAGCCCGCTGATGAGGAGTTCGGCAAGCGGCGTATCGAGGACGCGCTCCGATCCAAAGCGCTTTTGCAAGCCCACGGGCGCGCGGAAAACGCCTCCTTCGACGCCGACATCTTCGCCAAGAACGGGTACACCCGGATCATCCTCCATCGCGCGGGCAAGCGCCAGATTGACGGCTTCGACCAAGGTTACCTCAGGCATCGTTCTCTCCCGCGAGTTCCCGGCGTTGCACGGCATAGGCCTCGGGCAGATCGGCATACAGGTGATCGAAGATGGTTTCGGGTCGACGCGGCTCCATTGTCAGATAGCGTTCGACCGCCGCTTCGATGCGCTCATGGCACTCGGCGGCAAGCTGGTCCTCGTCCGCTTTGGTCCACATTTTTTGGCCAACAACAAGATGGGTCCTCAAGCGCGTTATCGGTTCTTCCTTCCAATGAGCTTGTACTTCGTCGGCCGAGCGATAGCGTGATGCATCATCGGAAGTTGTATGATCGCCGAGCCAGATAGGTGACCGCCTCGATGAAGCGGGGGCCTTTGCCGTCGCGGGCTGCGGTAATGGCCTCCTCAGCTGCGGCACGCACCGCCACCGCGTCACACCCATCGATCTGCTCGCCAGCGAACCTGGCGGCGATGGCCTTCTGCGCCAGCGTTTCGCAGCCAGTCTGCAGTCGCAACGGCACCGAAATAGCCCACTGGTTGTTAGTGGCGACGAACACGACCGGAAATTTGTGCACACCGGCAAAATTCATCGCTTCGTAAACATCGCCTTTCGAGGTGGCGCCGTCGCCGAACATACAAACGGCGACACGCGGTTCCCTCCGCAGCTTGAACGCATAGGCGACGCCTGCAGCATGCGGTGCCTGTGATCCGACGGGAACGCAGAACGGGAAATCGTGGACCGGTCCGGAGAAGCGATTGCCCCGTTCGTCCCCGCCCCAAAACAGCAATATCTCCTCCAGTTTGACGCCACGCCAGATAAGCGCGCCATTGTCGCGATAGGAGGGCAACAGCACGTCTTCTTCCCGCATTGCACTGGCAATGCCGACCGCCGCATAGGTCCCGAGGCGGCCGGTGCGCTGCAACGCGACAGCCTTTCTGTCAAAAAGCCGCAGGAGCACCATGGCCCGATAAAGCCCGACGAGCAGCTTGGCATCGGTGGCGAACGCAGGGAGCGGCCGGTCTATAGAGCCGTCTGACGCGAGGTAATTGCGGCGGCGCACCTCGAAGTGCGCGATCACCGGGAGCCCTTCGTTGGCCACCCGTTTGCTGGCCACGGTCTCGCTCCGGGAACGATTTCGCCCCCCAGAGTTCACTTGGTGCTGGTGCCGCGACGTTGCAATACCGTGGCGAGTCGCCTCGGCGCGCAGGGGGCACTGCCGCACTGCGGTTATGGGGCTCCATGCGACATGGAAGCGGCACTGCCACGGTGGTATATCAAACCATGGCGAATGGTCAGGTTGTCCTGGTAACAACTGAACCGCGAGGTGGCGGCACAGCCCTTCGCTCGGTCTATTTCGTGGCCGAGGGAGATCCTGCCAAGGCCGAAGCAATTGTCGCAGCGATCATGGCCCCGAATGAGAGCGTCGAAGCGTTGGGGACGCTTCCCGAAGCCGCTGTCAAAGCGCTCGGATTGAAACCCGGTGACTTCACGCACGGGTGAGCGGCACTTCTCCCGGTACTATCTCTCATACCAACCAACGAGGGTCGCCTCCGCGATGGCGTACTTGCGTGCCTCTCGCTCGACCTCAGGGCAGGACGCATTGGTCTTTGCCGAAAGATGGTCGGTCGAGAGCGCGAGTAGCCGGAAGTGGTAGTGGTGAGGTCCATGGCCATCGGGCGGACACGGGCCGCCATACCCCATTTTGCGAAAATCGTTGACCGCCTGCTTGATGTTCTTGTTCCGCGCGGCACCGAGAGCAAGTTCCGTGACTGTCGACGGAAGATCGTAGGCCGCCCAGTGGTGCCATGTGACGGCAGGTGCATCGGGATCGTCGCAGAGCAGGACAAAACTCCGCGTTCCCCCCGGCGCGTCCGACCATTGCAAAGGTGGCGAGAGGTTTTCTCCATCGCAGGTGAAGCGCCGTGGAACTGCTGCTCCGTCAGCGAACGCGCTTGAAACGAGCTTCATGGCTCTCTCCATCGGGCTGCGGGAGACATTGGCTCGGGCTTGACGAGTTCCTCAGAGACGGGCTCGACCTCACTAGATCGGCTGCGCTGAGGATGAGGTTCGCAGACGACATCGCCCGCGAGCGCGATCGGATCGCGGCGGTATAGCTTGATTTTGCCCAGTGCGGAATCAGTAATGTCTGCTCAAATCGGAAATTCGTTGGGCATGCCCAAACTCAACCCGGTGTAAAAGGGTATCCTTGGGCAGTGGAGGCAGAGTGACGCCCGAAATGCGTGAAAAACCCGCTGCAGAATAGACTGCCATGCGCCCCATCTTCAATCCGAGCCTTGTCAACGGTCGCTGCGGAGACCCGACGGTCTATGTGGAGACGCTGTTCGAAAAGCACAGTCTGCTGTTCGATGTCGGAGAAATCGCCTCACTGTCAGCGCGGAAGATACGACGCGTCGACCAAATCTTCGTCTCGCACGCGCATATCGACCATTTCGTTGGCTTTGATCATCTGCTCCGTTTGCTCGTGGGACACGAGAAAACAGTACAGCTTTACGGCCCGGCCGGCTTCGCCGAGCGCGTCTTTCACAAACTTCAGGCCTATCGGTGGAATCTGGTCGAAAATTATCCTTGCGATCTCGTTTTCGCTGTGAGCGAACTCGAAACGCAGAATTCCATGTCTACCACGCGGTTCCGGCTGAGGCGGGCCTTTGCCGCGGAGCCGTTAGTCTCACGCAAAACCCTTGCTGGCGTCCTCTGCGACGAACCGACACATCGCGTGTCAGCCGCGATCCTCGAACACGGCACGCCCTGCCTTGCTTTTGCGCTGCGCGAGGCGGCGCATGTGAACATCTGGAAGAACCGATTGTCGGAGCATGGGCTTCCCGTTGGTCCGTGGTTGCGCTCGCTCAAGCAGGCCGTTGTCGAGCGTCGCGCGGACGATCATTTGATCCGTATCGACGGATCGGCGACCTCGGACGATCGTCTTGTCCCGCTTGGCAGCCTGCGTGATCTCCTGACGGTCACTGCCGGCCAGAAAATTGCCTATGTTACCGATGTCGCCGACACGCCGGCCAATCGTGCCGCCATCACAGCGCTCGTTCAGAATGCGGACATTCTCTTCATCGAGGCGGCATTTGCGGAGGCCGACGTCGCATTGGCGAGGAACCGGGCCCATCTTACAACCATGGCTGCAGGAGAAATTGCGCGGCAAGCCAATGTGCGCCGCGTCGAGCCGTTTCACTTCTCTCCGCGCTATGCGGGAGACGAGGTGCGGATGCTGGCCGAGGTGATGACGGCGTTCAGAGGATCTCACGCCTGACGCGAAGACTAGTGTCCAATATCACTTCTAGTGCGGTGGATTTGACATTCGCCATGACTGCTTCGCTGAGCCAAGGTAGCGAATGTCAAATCCACCGCACCAGGCGGTAATTGATGGCCGAGGAACGACATCTGGCGGCTGGGCATCGGAAATCGGTGCGGCTCTTTCTATGCGGAGATGTCATGTGCGGCCGCGGCATCGACCAGGTGCTGGCGCATCCCTGCAGCTCCGAGATTTACGAACGCCACGTGCGAACGGCGGAGACTTACGTGCTGCTCGCCGGGCAGGCGAACGGGCCCATTTCGCGGCGCAACGGGTCGTCCTACGTTTGGGGCGCTGCACGGGACCAATTGGAGCGCATGCAGCCGGACGCGCGGATCATCAATCTCGAAACGGCTGTGACCCGCAGCAATGACCGGGCGAACAAGGGCATCAACTACCGCGTGAGCCCCGAGAATGCAGAATGTCTCGTGGCTGCCAAGATCGACTGCTGTGTATTGGCCAACAACCATGTGCTCGATTGGGGCCGCGCCGGCCTGCTGGAGACGCTGACTGTTCTGCGCAGAAACTCAACATCAAAGCGACGGGCGCAGGACGCAACGATCACGAAGCGCGCGCACCTGCAGTGTTGAACCTTGCCAAAGCAAGGCTCCTGATCTTCTCGTTCGGATCGACATCGAGCGGCATCCCGTTCGGGTGGGCTGCGACGCCCGACGCTCCGGGCGTCAACTTGCTGCCTGACCTATGCGAGGTAAGCGCGTTGCAGGTCGCCAACCAGGTCATGGCACTCAGGAGGCCGGGCGATCTCATCGTCGTTTCGATCCATTGGGGATCCAACTGGGGATATCACATTCCGGACGAGCAGAAGGTCTTTGCACGGGCGCTCATCGATCAGGCGGGCGTGTCGATCGTTCACGGGCATTCTTCGCATCATCCGAGAGCAATCGAAATCTATCGAGATCGTCTCATTCTCTATGGCTGCGGTGATTTTCTGAACGACTATGAAGGGATCCGTGGTTACGAGCGCTACCGTGACGACCTGGCGTTGATGTATTTCGCCGACCTGGATCCGGCCAACGGAAACCTCCATGCGCTCAAACTGGTTCCCCTGCAGATCAAGAAATTTCGTCTCTCCATTCCATCGCGGCAGGACATTGAATGGATCCGGAATACACTGGATGGGGAATGTCAGCAGTTCGGAACAAGAGTCATTTTTGATGCCGAACGGCAGCTTGCAATTGTCGGGCAGAGGGCAACGACTTAACCCTCGTCAGCCTCCCCGGTACCGCTTTTGGCAGACACTCTTGAAAAACTCGAAAATTGAGCGAACGCTAAGATCTCGCAATTCTATGGCAGCAGCTATCCTAGACTCGGAGAACCTCTCTAGAGCCGATACGAGGATCGCCGGCTGGAATGGCGCGGTAGCCGCTCGAAGCTGCCAGCCATTCCAAGAGGTACTGCGAGAGCGTATGGTGGTCCGATTACCCGCTGAACCTGGAGGCAGTCATGCAGTTCAGGACAACCGGACTACTGTTGCTCGGCGCGATGGCGCTTCCCGTCTCCGGGACCGCACAAACCGCGCCCGCTCCACCGGCAATTACACGAACGGTGGTCGCTGCAACCAAACTGCCGACCGTCACGGACGTGCCGCTGCATTTCAAAGCGGTGAGCATCACCCTTCAAGCGGACGAGAAGTGCGGCGTCTCGGCGGCCGACGGCATCCTCTACCAGCTATCAGGATCGACCGAGGTCGCGCTCGATGGCGAGGCTAAAACGCTCAACGCCGGCGAGGGGCTATTCATCGCTGGCGGAAAAGCCGCGGCGCTAACGGCGGGCGGCGGAGAGCCATCTACTTTCCTCCATTTTTTCCTTGCTCCCGCTTTGGATTTGGGTCGGCCTGTCGAGACGGCACCTGCCGCCGTGATAGAGCTATATCGGACCGTGACTCCAATCCCCGACCTGCAGCCAGGGGGTTATGATCTCAATCTCACGCGAGTTACATTTCCGGCGCGGATGCCCTCCAACCCGCCGCACCATCGCTCAGGAGCGGCTCTGTACTATATTATTTCCGGCACCGGAGCGAACACGATCGACGGCAAGACGGAAGCAAGGGGACCAGGTTCCTTGATCTATGAACCGTACGCGCTCGTGCACCGATGGGGAAACCCGGGCAACGAGCCGTTGGTATTTTTGGCCTTCAACATGGCGGGCCGCCCACAGCATCCGGACGGCCGTTCGCATGAATTGGCGAATTTTAATCATGGTGGCAACGAACGATCGCACCGTCACCGTGTTCGGCGGAACCGGTTTTCTCGGCCGCCGCATCGTTCGGCATCTGCGCTCTCACGGATTTCCTGTTCGGGCCGTGTCAAGGCATCCGGACCGGGGGCACAGACTGTTTGGTCCCGATGATCCGCAGCTTCAATCAGTGTGGGCCAACATTCACGACGAGCGGTCAGTCGCGGATGCGCTTGCCGCCGCCTGTGGCGTTGTAAACGCGGTTAGCCTTTACGCCGAGCGCGGACAGGAGACTTTTCATTCCGTTCACGTCGAGTCTGCGCAACGGGTCGCGGCTCAAGCACGTCGTGCCGGTGTTGATCGGCTCATTCACATTTCAGGAATTGGCGCCGATGCCGGCTCACGATCGCGCTACATCCGAAAGCGCGGCGAAGGCGAACTGGCGGTCCGGTCCGCCTTCGGCGATGCACTTTTCGTCCGCCCGGCAGTGATGCTCGGACCAGACGATGCGTTTCTCACTACCATCCTTGAGCTCCTCCGCCGACTTCCGATCTATCCGATGTTTGGGCGCGGCCTGACCAGATTGCAGCCGGCCCATGTGGAGGATGTTGCTGAGGCAATTGGCCGGGTCATGCGGCAAGCGGAGATGCCTTCAACAATCTTCGAGTTCGGTGGCCCGCGCGTCTACTCTTACGAGGAGTTTCTTGGAGCCGTTGCGCGCCAGGCTGGACTTGCGCCCCGACTGGTTCCAATCCCGTTTGCCGCCTCGAATGCACTCGCGTGGGTCTCCGAAATGTTCCCAAGCCCGCTCCTCACGCGCAATCAAGTGGAACTGATGCAAATCGACACCGTGTCATCGCCGGATTTGCCTGGATTTGCTGAACTTGGGATTTCGCCGCAGTCGGTCGAGGCGATACTCCAGAAGATGCTGTCGAATTGCGGGTGAAGGAGGCTACTCGGTTAATCCGTTCAACGGCTGACGGTTCAGCGCGACATCCGCCCGCATTCGGCCACTGGATGTCCGAGAGGGATCAAGTGCGCCGTTTTGAGCCCAGGCCGGCCACTTCCGTTGATCCCTGATGAGCAGATGAGCCGGCATGTCTCAAACCTGCACAAAGGCGGAAGTGATCCCGACTCGCGGCGTCGCGAAACGGCGATTGTGCAACACATCGAGAATGGCTCTGTTAAGCCGCTTCCTTGCTTAAGGGGAGTGGCCGCCGCGCCGGCCCCTCCCCCAATGACCATAAGAACCTTTTGCACGCTTGCCGCCGCCATCTTTGCCCTGATCGCGCTTCTGCAGTTGATCCGGATTGTGATGGGGTGGTCCGTCACCTTGAATGGCGTCGATGTGCCGTTCTGGGCGAGCTGGATTGCAGTCACCGTGGCGAGCGCGTTGAGCTTCGTCGGCTTCCGCGCCGCCATGCGCAGCTAAAGGCTGGCAGAGCCCGCCCGGGCCGATCTGTCGCCGGCGGCGCCCGCGTTGATTCCGCCATTCGGAGGTTCGATCCCTCCCGCCCCAGCCAGCTGATATTGCTCGTCAAATCGCCGTCACCGTTGCTCCATTTGGAAAGGGCGGATCCGGCTGTCCGTTTTGAAGAGAGATCGGGCAGCGGCGGCAGCACGGTGAGGCCGTTGGCGATTGATGATCAACTCAGCGTTCGCAGCTTGCTGCTGTTTGATGATGGACGCCTGAGGCTTGCCGTTCCTTCGCTTCGTAGTATTCAGCTGAGAACTTAATTGACCATCGCGCGAAGAACGAACGCAATTCCTGAGTGGGCTTCTCGACGCGGAAATGTTTTGCGACATGCGCCTCGCGCAACCACCTCACCGCCGATGTGAGGCCGACGGTGCGCTCGAGCCTCTCAACCGCCGCGATTCCGGCGATCTCTGCCTGCCGATAGCGAAGGCCGACTTTTCTGATCACATACACGCGCTTGATGATTTCGTAGCCCTTGAAGACTTGCTGAACGAGTGGATGTTTTTTGGCCTGCGGCCAGGCTGCCGGATAGACCGGTAGCACCAAAAGCTTGCTCTTCGCGATGACCGTTGCGAGCGGATGCAAGAGTTGCATCCAGGCTGGCCAGGACGTGACCTTGGCAAGCAATATCGCGTGCATCGCCGTTGCAGCTCCGAAAGAGATCGGCAGCCAAAGTACCGCGCACAGGATCACGAGCAATGCGGTGTTCGGCGTGAGATGCCGGCATTTTCTGAACACCCATACCATGCCGTCTTCAAAGGCATTGTGTACGGCTTGCTCGAACGCCCGATAGTTAATCTTCCGCCGGAGCCACAACCAGTTCCGACAAATCGATCTACTCCACTGTCGACGCTTCGCCTCGGATAGGGGAAGGAAGCGCACCGCGCCGTCTATGACAGTAACGATGACATCGCCGAGAACCTTGGCCGCGAAGAGCGGAAGCCAGACCATCTGCATTGCCAAAGGGAAGGCTTAGTCAAGCATCCGCATCAAGATCGAAAGAACGAAACGCAGGATTTTGTTTGTGGCGAGCGTGATAACAACAAGTGGGATGATAATCACATCGTCAAGGGCACCGCGGAAGCGGCTTTCTTCGGTCCATGCCGGGTGACGACCATCGGTCACTGTGCAACGTCCGGGCTGAATGCCTGCTCAAATTAGCATATTGCAAGCTCAAGGGGGGCCTTAGGTACCAGTCGTTGGGCGCCAGCGAGCACTCCGCAAAAAGGGGCAAGACGCGACCTCGCGGGAAGGGCAGCTATTGGCGCGAAGCGGGAATTGGAGCTGAAGACGGGTCGCCTAAGGGGTATTTTGGCCGATTCCGGCGTCTCCGCCGCAGGTCCGGTTCCGGGATGATTCCGGACACGCCGGTTCGAGACTGATGATGCCGCAACGGTCTTTG
>WNGR01005717.1_pt1 | contig 13923 bp, 12 predicted proteins | sample 5407581 | NCBI WGS metagenome assembly WNGR01 (sample SAMN13153383, study PRJNA577476) | soil metagenome | isolation source: 80 cm soil or saprolite under Garry oak tree replicate 2 | place: USA:California | collected 2016-06-15 | reverse complement strand
GCGCAGCGGGAAAAGCAGCATGTTCAAAATCAGAGTGAGGGCGACAATCGCCCATCCCCAATTCGGAATGTAGTTGTGCAGCCACTTCAAGCCGTGGAACAGCGGCTCGGCAATGAACTCGAGCCATCCGAAATTCACCAAACCCTGCAGGGGCGGGTTCATTTTTTTCAAGTCGTCGTAATCTTTCGGCCCGACATAGACGCGCAGCCCGAGCGTGCTGGAGGAAGAAGCCGCCGCAACTTCAGGCAGCGCTTCGGGAGTAGCTTGCTCACAGACCTTAACCGTCTGCGGAGCCTTCCAGTAGCGCGTCTCGAGCGTTCCCGGCGCGGAGCCGCTCGGCGGAAGAAACACAGCCGCAAAGTAAGTGTCCTCGATGCCAACAAAGTCTTTCCCACGCTGCCACAGACCAGGGCCCCACTTGTCGAGGTCTTCGAGCTTCTTGTACGAGTAGTTCGTGATTTTTCCGCCTTCGCTGTAGTACGTAGTCACCCTATCGATCGGAGCAGGATTAGCTACCGTGCAATCTCCAAATCCGCCGAGCCACGCAAGTCCCGCATTGGTGGGGTTGCCGTTCCGCTTGGCGGAGGTTTCCACGCGCACGAGGTAGCTGTGATCGAAGTGAAAATGTTTCGTAACTTCCAGTTGGCCGTCACTCCAGGTGAACTCCACGTCGGTGGGTGCATCGAGCGTGCTTGCGGGTGTTGAAACACGATAGAGCCCGCCGTTCGCGGCGTTTTGCAGTTGCTCATCGTCAAGAATCACGGCAAACGGCCAGCCACCGGTTTGCTGGGAAGCTTCCGGGTGCACCAGGTCGAGCACGCACGGCGGATTGGAACCGTCCCTGCACTTCTGCGGCGGTTTCGTATCGTCCGTATACTTCTTGAGCTTCCAGCTCTTGACCACGGCACCCTTGTTCGAAATCTCGACGCGATAAAGATTGTTCTCGATGGTTATCGTGCGTTCCTCAGAATCACTGATTCGCGGAACGTTCACAGGCGTCGCGGCAACTGCGGCTCGTGCCGGTGCGCTCTCGGAGCCTTTTCCCTCGGAGGGAGCAGCTGTGGAGGGACCGGAAGTGGCGGGACCTGTTGAAATCGGCCGGTTCGGGCGCGGGGGTTGCACCTGCGGCTTCGGCCCATAATATTTTGCCCAAACCAGAATCACCAAAATCGACAGCAGCGACGCCACAAGAATTCGCAATTCCGGCGTGAACTTGTCCTTTTGTCCGGGAACGACACTCAAGAATGCACCTCATGCGGAATCTCTCGAGAGTGGGTCGCGACGGTTGCGGCGTGCCGCGTCTCCTCCCAAATCTCTGGAACCGGGTCGTAGCCGACCTTGCGCGAAAGAGGATGGCACCGCAGCAGTCGCTTCAAGCCCAACCAAATCCCTCGCGCCACGCCAAAGCGCTCAATCGCTTCGTAGGCATATTGCGAGCAGGTGGGATGAAAGCGGCAGTTGCCCGCGAATAAGATGGATAGATAAGTCTTGTAGAACCTAAGAGCCAAAAGGGAGATGTGCACCGGCAGCGACAGTGGGACAGAGTTCAGTCTGTCCTCTTCTCTTTGGAGCTTCGCCATCTTTTGTTCGCTCACTTCCTCGCCTGCCCGGCGCTCGCGAGCAGCCGCAGCAAATCCGCCGTAAGCTCCGCAAACCGCGCTTTGGCCACCCCGCCCTTCGGGTGAATTACGATGTCCCATCCCACGGGTATCTCCCTCCGGTGGCAGCGCACGATTTCGCGCACGCGCCGCCGGATGCGGTTGCGCACCACCGCTCCGCCGAGCGCTTTCTTAATGCTGACGCCAAAGCGGCTCTGCGGCAATTCGTTGGCGCGAAAGAAAACTGTGAAGTGGGAGCTCGAGCGGCGCCTTCCGGCGCGGTAGACAGCGTCAAATTCGCCGCGCCTCACAAGCCGCGCCTCGCGCGGAAACCTCATCTCCTCTTTGCCCGCAGGGCCGGACATGGGCGGGCTTCCGGCGCTACTCAGGGGTGAGCCGATGGCGCCCTTTCTTGCGCCGCGCCGCGAGCACTCTGCGGCCGCCTTTCGACTTCATGCGCGCGCGGAAACCGTGCGTCTTGGCGCGACGACGGCGTCGCGGTTGATAGGTGCGCTTTGGCAAAGCAATCCCCCTTTGTAGTACGCAACCGCGCGGTGGTCCGTTTCACCCGCGGCGCGAACAGCCCCTAGCCACTTTTGCGGCTGATTTCGAATTTCTTAGTGTATGCGACCCTTGCGCACACGGTCAAGAAAGGTCGGGCGTGGGCGAATCATAATGGCTATATCAAAGTCTCCTCGAGCGGATATTGATCAAGGCCAGTTCACGGTGGCAAACTCCCACAGAGGATGCGGGATCAGTGCTGTATGCGGACTACCGATGCGCACGAATCAGATGAGCAGAATCTATCTCGGGCACAATGTCTATGGATTGGCTGCCGTCATTTTTGGCGTCATCACATTAGCCTGGCGCGACTTGAATGCCTGGCGGGAGATCATGCCGTTCGGCAAAGTCACTCATCCTGAGATTCTCCTGTACACAGCCGCTGCCATCGAGTTGTTTGGAGGCTTCGCCATTCAATGGCCACGAACCAAACGAATCGGCGCTTTCTCACTTGGCAGCATCTATTTCATCTTCGCTTTGTTCTCAGTGCCGCAGATCGTTGCGAGACCTCTGACGTATAACAGCTGGGGTAGTTTTTTTGAGCAATTCTCCTTGGTCTCGGGGGCGTTGGTTGCCTATGGGATGACTGGTCCGAACCATCATGAGGGAGCACCAAGGCTGTCGCGCATCGGGTACGTGTTCTTTGGAGTCTGCGTTGTTTCGTTTGCGGTCGAACAGCTGGCTTATCTCTCGGCAACGGCAGAGTTGGTTCCGAAATGGATTCCTCCCGGACAATTGTTTTGGGCGATTGCCACTACGGTTGCGTTCGGGCTTGCGGCCTTCGCGCTGCTTTCAAGGCGCTCTGCTCCGCTTGCGTCTCGATTGCTCGCGATAATGCTCGTTGGATTTGGGCTTCTCGTGTGGCTGCCGATTGTCGTCTCGGACCCACATAAATTGTTTAACTGGACGGAGAGCGCTCTAACTCTTGCCATCGCAGGAGCGGCGTGGATCGTCGCGGATTTCCTTGCTCAGAATCGTTCCGTGGCGCTGCATGCTCCGTGACACGCAAGGCTCCACGGAGCAATTCCGCCGCAGCATCCGTAGCTCCGCCACTCGCCGGCACCGTTTCCGCCACTGCTCGATTCGTGGAGACGCATGAAACCGTCTAAATAGAAAGACAAGTGGCTTGTTCTCGCTGGGATAGAGGTCCAGAGGATAGAAGCGAAGGAGCCTGCTCACGCACAGGGGTGGATGCGGAGCACCACGGTAGGGGCGGCGGGGAACGCTCTGCGGCCATTGACTCTCGCTCTTGGTTGGGCCTAGTATCCCGCGCAGGTACCTTCCAAACTTACGATTCCCCTTTAAGTGCAGGAGTAACGACGATGCGGCACTGCTTCTTCCTCTTTTTGGCAATCTCCATTTCCCTGCCTCTTGCGGCGTGCTCTGGTGGACCGCCCACGAGCCCCGCCGAGAAGTACCTCTCGGACGCGAGAAACAGCCTAAAGACTTCCGATTTCACCGCAGCGGTGAAAGATCTTGACGAGGCGATCAAATCGGCCGGTGACGACCCCCTTGGCCAGCAAGCCGCCATACTGCGTGTAGCGCTGGTGACCGCGCTCGCCGATACTGGCAAACAAATGGCCGACGCCTACGGCCTCGGCGCAAAAGAGCCTGCTGCCCGGTCGCGCTCCGGCGCCTTTAGCAAAATGCGCGCCGATTACTACGGCATCGCGCGCTCGCGCTTGATGGACGCCATGCAATCGGTCATGAATCAGCGCAGCAAGCTGAGCGGCAACCCGATGCCCGTGCAGATCAATTTTCCCGGTTTCACAGGGGGCACGGATCCCACGGTGACAAAGATCAAAGGCGGCCAATGGGTCGCGGACGGCGAGCGCTTTGCCGCCGAGGCGCAGCTGGACCGCAACGCCCTGGCGCGCACCCTTACGGCCTTGGCTGGCGCCGGTTCAGACCCCAGCAAGGGCCAGCAATTCTTCAGCAGCGGCAAGGTGGAGATCGATCCACGCGTCTACTTCATTGAGCTGAGCACCAGCTTTCTCCAAATCGGTAGCATGTTTGATGCCCGCGGCGTCAACCAACCGGATCAGCTTCGCATCGTCAATCACGTGGTTCGCGGCAATCTGGATGTTGTAATGAAGTTGCTTGCCGGCAAGCCGGACAAAGACTTGGAAAGTCGCGCGAAAAAGATGCAGGCCGACTGCGACAAGACGCTCAAGAAACTTGGTTCCTAAACGTGCTCCACCACAACCGTCATTCAACCGCCCTAAACAGCTGACTGGTTGTGGAATACACACTGTTGTAAGGAGTTAGAAAATCGGTGTCCCGCGGTGTCGTGCTTGCGTTGTGCTTGGGAGCCAATACGAGGCACCGGTTGCTCGGCAGCGGGGATCGAGGAAATCAGAAAAGCTGTGTTTACCGTTCTGCGAGGTAGATTTGGGTTTCAGTGGGTGCTGATTGCAATCATGCTCGTCGACGGCGCGACGACGGGCAACGGAGAGGCGCAGGTGTCGGTTTCATTCTTCGCCCGCCCCCAGCAAAAAGCATATGCAAAGGCCGTTGCGCTAGATCAATGCAGAAAGCGTTGCTGTCAGCGTGGTGTTATCATACGTCGCTGAGATTGTCGCAGACGTTGCCACGACAACAATCGATGTGTTCACTGTAAACGTGGCGCTCGTAGCTCCGGCGGGAACCGCCACACTCGACGGCACGCTGGCCGCTCCGTTGCTGCTGGCAAGCGCCACGTTTGCGCCGCCTGCGGGCGCCGGCGCACTCAACGTCACCGTACCCGTCGAGGATTGCAAGCCGCCAATCACACCCGTTGGGTTCAGTGTCAGCGAAGACAGTGTTACCGTGGGTGCCGGAGGCGGCGGTGGCGGCACTGTTGTCGTGGAACCTTGCTCGAAGACCAAGATCGCCGGGTTGGGATCGTTCTGCGAGAGTGCCACCAACTTCGTCGGCGAAATCACATAAAATACCGCGTTCCCGCCGGTCCCGGAACTGACCGTAATGGTTCCTCTTCCGTTAGTCGGAGACGAACTCACGGAGTAACTAGCATTGAACGCCTCATCTGGAACGGATCCGCTGGGCGCGCCCACATCCTCGTGGCCGCTGATATTGCCAGTCGTGCTGGCGCCGTCCGCGGTGAATTCGCCGGAGAAAACCGTCACGCCAAAAGACGCTGGATACGTCGCCGAGCCGGCGTACGTCCCTTTCACGACGCTATTGGTGAACGGCCCCGCAGTCTGCGGTTCGCCAACGCCAAACAAAACATTACCGTCCGAAACGAAGAGGAACGCCTGATTCGCGCTCGCCAGGTACGCCACCAACGCGTATCCTCCGAGGGCAATGGTTGTCCGCCCACTGCTCGCCACACCATACGTGCCGGAGAAACCTGTCACGGTTCGCGGCGCGTGGCAGTAGTTCTCGTCGAAGTCCAGATTGAGAGTGCCAGTGCCGTCCGCAGTGATCAGACCTGCTACCGCTTTGGGCACGCCCGTTGCGCCGCTGCCGCAGTTCGACAGGCCGGTGAGATAGATCACCAGATTGCCGTTCAACGACGCGTTGGTGAAGCCTCCCGAGGGCGTTTGCTGCTGCACCACCACGCCATTCAGCAAAGGAGTCGCCGTCGTGACCGTGTCTCTCTCCATTGCCAATAACCGTTTCGCGTTCACGATGTAAAACACGAAATTCAGGTTTGCCGGTGTCCCGCCGAACGTGAACGCGAGGTTCATTGTGCCTCGGCCCGTTTTCGTGTCGGACACGGTGTAACTCGCTGCAGTAAAAGAGAGAGTGTAGGGCGTGCCATAGGCATTGAGGTCCCCGGCGGCGGCGGTGAGAGTGCCTGTCCCGTCGGACGCAAACCGCCCGATGATCGCCGCTCGATTATTCGAGTCGTCGAGGCCGGCAACACCGAACGCGTAGTCACCGGTTATGCTGGCCGTACTGAATGCGTTTGTGTCCGCGCTCTCGATGGTTCCTGAACCGATCGTTCCCGATCCGGCCGAAGCGTCGAACTCGATGAACCGCGCGTTGCCGTTGGTGGTCATCGCGACGGCGAACTGCACCGCCCTTCCCGGTAAATTCCAGGTCATGACGCCGCGGTTGTCCGCACCGATCGTGTACGTGCCGGTGAACGCTTGCGCGGTCAGCGCCGCGCCAGTACCGACGCCATTCGTGTCCAGGTCGCCGCTGGTGAGGTTGCCGGCGCCATCCGCGGTAAACACGCCCACCGCCGCAGAAATAGAGGAGACCGTTCCGTTCCCCTTGATCCCGCTGAAAGTAAAGGCGTAGTTGCCCTTGAGCGCAGGGTTGTTGTTCGCCGCTGCGGGCGCACTTGGGCCGGCCGGGCCTGAGGTCGCGGCTCCACACGGGTTGGAGCATCCGGCTGACGCTGCCGTACGGGCGCAACCGGCTCCCCAGGTAATGGAAAGAAGCAACCCAAAACACACCATTAGCCGAACATTTCGTTGACGCATCTTTCCTCCAGGACCGGTTATGCGGTTTGAAGCTGTGGCTCTCGCTTCGGGACCGTCGCTACAACCGAGGCACCCAGGGAGGGTAGGGCGCCAAAGCTTCTACTCCGCACCCACAAGGGACGTCGCGTCGCGATTTTGATATCGGGGCAAACGACCTGAGACTCATTTCCGGCAAACACCCGAATCTTCCTGCTAAAACGCAAAATGTTTGCTCGCACGGAGAGATCAGGAAGGTATGTTGCTCTTGCAGATTGAGGCTGGCTTCACGAACGCATCGACGACAGGGAATGGCCCGCCCGGCCTTGGGATACCGATTCGTGCATACGACCGAGTATCCGGTCCTGCCATTCTTCCTCTAAGGGCGGAGAGGGGGAATTCGCTTCAGTTCTTAGATCATTCAAAAGTTCATGTGGCAGAGGAGCTGCCATATAGGGTGCGGGCAACAGTAGGAGAGTCGACCGGCAACATGAACTTCTGGCATTTGTCCGTGTTTGGTTGAACTCCAGACGGCCTGCGGCGACCAGCATTTGTGCCTGTTCGGCGGATGACACGCTCCCCGAATTAAAACTCCACACGCAGGGCGCCCTGAATCACGCGCGGTCCGCCGCCTAGGACGCCAGCAGTAGTGCCGACCGCCGTGGCCACAGCACTGCCCACAGTTGCTGTGATTTTGCCGAAGTTCCCGCTGCTCTGGTTCGCGACAGGATTGGCGAAATTAGTGTGGTTAAACAGATTAAAGAAGTCCGCGCGGAATCGCAGACGGACTCTTTCCGTGCCCAGCGGGAAGACCTTGGCCACGGCAAAATTCCAATTCTGCAGCCCTGGGCCGTAGTATTGATTGCGCCCTGAGGTTCCCACTCGCCCGGTAGGTGGAGTCGAAGAGAAGTAGGTTTTGTCGAAGGCCGCGTCGGGATTGCTATTGTCGTGGTGAAGCGGCCCGGTTCCAACGACGTCGGGGCGGTCGTTGAACTGGTTGAAGCCACTGAAGTCGGCGGAGTTGTTAAACACCGTGAAGGGAGTGCCGGACTGGATCGAGACTATGCTGGAGACTTGCCAGCCGCCAAACACCTGGCGATTCACGCCGTTGTTCCAACCTAGGAGCCGGTGACCGGGTCCAACCGGCAAGTCGTCGACGAGCGTGAATACGGCGCGGTGGCGAATGTCGAACGCCGATGGACCGCGTTCCGCGGCGAGGTTCGTAGAATCGGAAAGGCCAGCGCGTTCACCAGTCGAGCCGAAGTATGAGGAACCGTTATCGATAGATTTGCCGAGTGTGTAGGAACCTTCAAAATAGATGCCGTGGCGGCCTTGGTACCTAGCTATCGCCACCGCGCCATTGTAGTTCGAGTTGCCTATACCTACGCCTGTTCCAATCGAGCCGAAGAAGGAATTGGGGAACATCTGGGCGTTAGGTGCTTGGTTGCCTCGCTTGGTGGGGTCGTTCACCGTGACCTCTGGCTGGTTTCTGTCGATGAACAACCCCAGCTTGTGACCGGCCGAACCCTGATAGTCGACTTCCAGAGAGAATGCGCCGCCAAGCTGACGCTGAACACCGAAGCTATACTGGTAAATGTAGGCGCTGCGCAGACTCTGGTCTTCCGCACTGAATCCAACTAGACCAACCTGGTTTGGCTGGCCGATGTTTTTCACCAGAGGAACATTTTGATTTAGCCCCACGGCATACGAGAACTTGGCAGGCTGCGTCGTGCCAGCCACTTGTGTGGTGGTGAGGTTGAAAGGGGCATTCAGGGCCATGTTGGCAGGGATATTGTTGAAAACCTCGTCATAGCCTACACGGAATCCGCCGCGAATTACGGTGCTGTCATTTCCAAATAATCCTTTAGCGAATCGCGGAGTATAGGCAAATCCGAGGACGGGAGCGACATTGTTCTTATCCGAATTCACGCCGGTGTCGGAAAGCGTAAAGGGCGCCTGGGTATAAAAGAAAGAAGCAGGTCCGCTCTTCGTGGTGTCAATGGCGAGAACTTTGTTCGTGCCCAGTAGAACCGGACCCACCCCAGGGATGAAGTTGGTTGCCTGGTCGCGAACTTGGTGAATGGCTGAAGGGTATTCATAGCGGACGCCATAATTCAGCGTGAAATTGTCTTTCACCTTGTAGCTATCCTGCCAATAGAGATCCCAGGGGTACCGCTGCCAATAAGCCAGCGTAGAGCCAAAGAGGAGCGTTGCCGTATTGACCCCGCCCGCGGCGAAATCGGCAAAGTTGGAGAAATTGAACTGGCCACGCGCAGATCCATCCAGGAACCGGCGGGCATCTTCACGCCGAACGTGGGCGCCCCAGCGCCAGGAATGCTTTGAGGCACCGAACGGGCCGATCAACGACATATTGTCAAAGATCTCGTAGGTGTTCGTGCGCCGACCTTGCAGCAGGTTGCTGGTGCTGCCCAAGGAGCGAAGCCGCCACCGATCCCGATCGTCGGCAGTCCGGAATCAAGTTGATTTGTACTGGCATCCACTATGCCAGGGAGTGGGTTGCCATTTGCATCCACAAAGATCGTCGCGGCGTTAAATCCGGAATCCTGCACGGTGATGAAGGTCTTGTTGCGGGAAAAACCGAAACGGACTTCGTTCAGGAACCGCGCCGAAAAGGTGTGCGTGTAGTCAAGCACGCCGGAGTCGCTGCCAGGCGAGTTGGCGTTGCCGCCAACCAGTGGGAGCGCACCAGGGGTAAAGACGGTGCCGCCATACTGCGCCCACCGTGCGGTAAGGCGATCGTTCTTGGTGAAGTTGTAATCCACCTTGGCGAGCCCGGTCTCATCGAAGGTTGTGGCACCAACGTTAGCTATGAAATTGTTGCTGCCGGTAGAGGCATTGGGATTCGTGGGAGCTGGCCAGAACTGCAGCAAAGACTGCGAGATGGGATCGGTAACCGAGGCGCGTTCGGCGGCGTTGGGAACTCGCGTGCTGCTGACCGTCGGAGCTATCTGGCGGAAGCCCTCATAGGACAGAAAGGAGAACATCGTGTCCTTGAGGATTGGTCCACCAAGCGTAGCGCCATACTGGTTGCGGTGCAGTGGATTCTTCGTTCCGTGGTTCTTGTTGGTGAAGAAATCGGCCGCGTCCAGCACCGAATTGCGCAGATACTCGAACGCGGTTCCGTGAAACTGGTTCGTGCCGCTTTTGGTAACAATGCTCACCTGACCGCCCGTGCCGCGCCCAAACTCCGCAGTGGCCACGCTGGTTTGCACGGCAAACTCTTGCACGGCGTCGGTAATGCGGAAGTTGCCGAGTGCGGAGTTGATTTGAGTATCGATGTTGCTCACGCCGTCAAGCAGGAAGACGTTGGACTGAGAACGGGCTCCGGCCACGTTGAAGCCGCCACCTTGTGTGCCAGCGGCGGAGGGCAACACGCCCGGGGTCAGAAGAGCGAGGTCCAGATATTGGCGGGCGTTCAAGGGCATATTCGATATCACTTCGCTCTCGACGACGTTGCTCAGCGTACTCCTATCATTTTCCAGCAGGGGAATTGCGCCGCCGCTGACTTCTACGGTCTGGCTAACGCTGCCAACCTGAAGCGTGGCCTCAACGTGCGTGATCTGGTCGACTTCCACGACGATGCCTTCCATAACGAGCTTCTTGAAGCCGTCGGCTTCCACGTTTAGCGAATACACGGCCGGAGTCAGTTGCAGGAACTGAAAGGCGCCATTGCTGTCGCTTGCGGCTTCCACCTTGGCGTTTGTCGCGATGTTGACGAGCGTGAGTTTGGCCGACGAAATCACGGCTCCGCTCGGGTCTTTCACCGAGCCGGCGATGCTTCCCGTAGGCGACGCCCAGACCGTCGGGGCGAACATCAACCCGAACGCGCAAAATAGAGCTAACACGACCAAGAAAGGTCTGGATAGTTGCATAAGCAGGGCTCCGTCGAAAGAATCTGGGAATACCGCTAGCAACCTTGATGCCAACGCGGGATGGACACTCCTCATCCCTAAGTCCAGGTTTTTTCATGTAATTCCTCATGAGTAATAGAGAATTTAGAATATGAATCGACATAAAATACAATTTTCAGGATTTCTCGCGCCTAAACCGTGTGGTGATAGCTGTACTCGCGACGAAATACCCGTGGCTATGCTCCGTCCGCTCTGTTCACCATGCAATAGACCATCGCCGGGGCGCGTTCCCGGCTGCTCTTCGTTCCCGCTAACGCGTTCTTGCCAAGGTATTTAGCCGACTGCGTTTTGTCAGTTTTGTCGCCTCATAACCTTCTTCAGTCGCGGCGCTTGCTGGGTTCCGCATTTCTATTTTGCTCTGACAACGGCACATGAGTGCTGAATGGCACAGGAGTATAATCGTGTGGCGATATCGGTACCATGACCGGGTGCAAGTCAGATGGGGATGTTGTGGGTCTTACAATTTCAACCCGCGTGCGCGACGATGTCACCATAGTGGACCTCCGGGGAAGGTCGACTATCGGTGAGAGCGAGCTGCTGGACCGCCATCTACAAAAACTGCTCGCCAGTGGTGCGCGAAAGGTGTTGTTGAACTTAACAGAACTGACCCAGGTCGACAGTTCCGGCCTCAGCATCATTATTGCGACGTGCGCTTCCCTCAGACGTCACGGTGGCGACCTGAAAATGCTACGTCCGAGCGGCCATGTATTGGAGGTGTTCAGGGTACTTCGCCTGCTAGGAACCATCACTAGCTTTGACGATGAGACTCAGGCCCTTGCCAGCTTCCGGTCGCTAGGTCACGCCGCATCGTCATCGTAGAAGCGGGGTCATCTATGACAACTCCCTGCAGCAGCACAGACCAGAAGACTGCGCTCGTTGTGGCATCCGGGGGCGATGTCGATGAACTGCTTACGAATGTTCTGGCCAGCGATGGCTGGACCATTCACCCCGCTGCTGACAATCAACATGCTCTCGCTCTGGCGACAACCGAGCCATTCGACTTGATCGTCACCGGGAGGAAAATGCTCGGCCAAGAGGATGTTGAGCTGCTTCGCAAAATCAGAAGTGCTCGCGCTCACGTCCGCCTGATTATCCTCACCGATAGATTTACTCCAGGGGACGTCATTTCTGCCATGCGCGAGGGAGCTTTCAGTTATTTCTCGGCTCCCTTCGATGCTTCTGAGCTCGCCGCAATGGTGCGAGCAGCCATGGCCTCACCGTGCTGGGATGACGGTATCGAAGTCTTTTCGGCGACGCCCGCTTGGGTTCGCTTGGCGGCCCGCTGCGACATCTCCACCGCAAATCGCTTGGTCCAATTCCTTCGCGGGGTCAGAAATCCCGACGTTCCCGAAGGCGTCATTTCCGCTTTCAAAGAAGTTCTTCTGAACGCCATGGAATATGGCGCGAATTTCGATCCCAGCCAACACGTGGAGATCTCGTTCATTCGCGCCCGGCGCGTTGTTGCGTGCCGCGTCAAAGACCCGGGCCACGGCTTCTCGCTCCAAGAGCTTCGCCATGCCGCCCTCAACAACCCAGCCGACGATATGTTGAGCCACGTCGCCGTTCGGGAAGCTCAGGGTCTTCGGCCAGGCGGCTTCGGGCTTCTGTTGGCAAAGAAGCTCGTCGATGAACTCATTTACAGCGAGCAGGGCAACGAGGTTCTACTTGTCAAGTATGTCGATCCGGCTGTTTCGCAAGTCGCATAGTTCTCAAGGTTGCCGGTAGTCGGATTTTTGAGGTTCAGAAAACCCTCGCAAAGCTTGCAATGTGGGAATCAGGAGGTGTTGCAAGGGCCAGTTTGGGATCGAGAAATAGTCGGTTCTGGAATAGAGCGGGCCTCGTGATGGGCCTTGAACCCAAGCAATGACTGGGTCGAAAGTTAGACGCTGGTCTGGGGGTGAGAGCGGTACAGGTTTTTAGCGTTTCTCCGTCTTGGGTTCGGCCGAAGGTGAACGGTGTCAGGCTGGGCCACGCTTCTCACGCCCTGCGAGTCGGTTCTCCCCGTTTCCGCCGGAACACTCAAATGATCAGATTTCTGGCCAGTATCTTTCGCGGTTTGTCTTTCATCATCGGCATTACCGCACCTCCTCCCGAGGCGGACCAGCGTTCCTTCGTCTTCATGTGGCTCGGCATAACCGTGTTCGTTCTCGCTTTCTCGGCAGTTCTCTTCTATGCGCAATCCCGCGTGCGTCTTCCGTAACGCGCTGACGTTCTAGACCGTCCTGTCACCCCCCCAGGCTCCGTGCTATCCTGTCGGCCCCGTTTCCGCTGGAGGACTCAATGGATGAGCAGCGGAAGCACGCGATCCTTTTTGCAGCAACGATTCTGGCCGCCCGCAAACTTCACGAAATAGGCGACAAGCTATGCCCGGCGCGGGAATGCGCCATCGCCGACGCAGTCGAAAATGCCAAGCGCATCCTGGAGAAGATCGATGAACGGTGGCCGACAAAATGACGCGCATTATTTCTTACCCTGTAAGGGGGGTAAAGCCCCGTCCTGGAGGGGAAGCAGTAGGAATCCCCTCCCTTCAGGGAGGGGAGGAAGTCAAAGAACTTAACCGGTTATTCAGAAAACTCCAGCCCCACGGCAAAGGTTGTGTTTGAGAGAGTCTCACAGTAAATGACTCGTGCTCTCGCCGACCGTTCGCTCTCGGAAGTTTCGACCAACAAGCGAGTGTCTGGCTCTGTTTGGACGCGCATCCCGCCAGAGCTTACGTTCTCCGTCGAAGCTAACATCAGAGTCAAAGGCTGTGTCGCGCTTGAGAGCATTGCGAGAAATGTCTTGAGATTCCGCTTTTCTTTCCGGTCATCCATCGTGGAGCCTCCGCAGGACCCAGTCTACCAGCAGAGCCGTAGAGCCCCTGCCCTTGAGGCATGGGGATATGGGGATATAAGGCTCCGTTGACAAGGCAAAAGCGCGCGTCGTACACTTTGCCCTGGCCGAGGGACGCTCGGCATCTGCCTGTGGAGGCACGATAAGACCTAAGCGCAAGCTTAGGCGCGCGCCCGTTGAAGCAGGAACCATCGTTGGAGACGAGCAAGCAATTGCTTGTAAATCCAAAGAATCCCCCGCCGTTTAGGCGTGGGGAGTCTCAACGCCCAAGGCTAGATTGTATCAGGCTATCGTTGCGTAAGGTTAAAAAGCGGCTGGCAGTTTCAACGAACGGGTACTGGGCTAGACGCACTGCCAGCCACTAGTCTTTTTTCTTCTCATGGACCAAGAACAGATACGCAATCAGAAAAATCCGAACGAATCAGCCTTCCACGCCTGCAATGGAAGCGTTGGCCTGTTTCCTCATTGTAAATGACGTACTGACTCCGCTTCGACTTTGCCAGTGCTCGGATGCGCTGTCTTGCGGCTTCAAGGGTTTGTGCTGTTTCTACAAAACGCAGTTCTCCACCGTCGAGCAAGTCGCCGAGCACA
>WNGR01005668.1_pt1 | contig 13923 bp, 17 predicted proteins | sample 5407581 | NCBI WGS metagenome assembly WNGR01 (sample SAMN13153383, study PRJNA577476) | soil metagenome | isolation source: 80 cm soil or saprolite under Garry oak tree replicate 2 | place: USA:California | collected 2016-06-15 | reverse complement strand
CTGTCATCGTCCTACTGTACGCGATGCATGTTGCAGATCCCGTTGCTGCCAATACAGCTATGGAAGAGGTGCAGAGTTGCTTGGGTGCCCTCGAGTCATGGGAAGGGATTTGGCCTGGCGCTCGGAAGGTCAAAGAGCTTCTCATCGAGCTTGTGACCACAGCTCGGGAGGCAGTTGTAGCCAATCAGACCACGAGTGTCACCGCCGGTAGTTCCGCTCCCGCTCCTACCCCAACGAACGTCACGTTTGCAACCCCATCCGTTCCTCAGGACAAAGGAAGGAGGCACTCGTTCACAACGTCATCAAGACTTGCGAAGAGTAAATCCAATCTTCGAAGAAACTTATCGCCGGATGCGGGGCGCTCTTCCAGGCCCACCCAGACTTCTGCCACCCTTCGATTTGAATGTGAGTGTCAGGCGACATTCTCTTACTGTTTGTTTTTGAGATTTTGACATACCTTTCTCATGTAGCACAGCGCGCGAGATCTGCCTCGAGGAAACGGGGACACGACGAAACTGAAGAACCTCCTACTCAATCTCAATATCAACTAGGCTTCGGTCGCACGAATTTAAGCCCACATAGTTCTCCGACGTCCGCAAAGAGCTATCCTTCCCCACCCCTTCCCCATGCTGAGCCATCGCTGGAACGTAGCCCTCCTATCGTGAACGCTCCCTCGTTTGGGTCCTGGAATGGGCCCGTTTCTCCCGTCGGCGGTATACCATCACCGGCTCGCTATGAGTTCGACTTCTCCTCGTCAACCTCGCAGGGCCCCTTCGGTACACAGCAGGGAGCCGAACGGTGGGGTTACGAAAGCGATCAGTTCCCTGGTTCATCGCAGAATATGGTGCCAGGCGGCACATTTGAGCAACCCCCGACCGTCGACCCTTCATATCTTGCGTATGGCAGCTCATCAGCCGGCACCGACTTTTTCGGGTCGTCCGCCGCACCCGCGGCTGGCTCCTCCTTCCTTGCTGGAGGTTTGCCCTTCCATGGCCTAGATTACCTTCGGAATTTCGATCCGGATGGCGAGCAAGATGCCCTTGGCCAAGGATTCGACGCGGGGGCGTTCCGATACGACCCCGAAATACCTTTCGCACTGTCCGAGCTGTCCAAAGACCAACCGGGCCAGTAATTTTCACAAGTATCTGATCCTCTCTATGCTTGTTTCTTCTCAACGGACTAAATGATTCCCATGAATGGTTTTCAACACTTCAACACGACTAGCTACGACACGATGTATTAATTAGTATGTAATCTACTTTGATAGGACAGCTTCGTTTGTTCCACTAGACATGCTAATTTTTCAGTGTATTTCGCTATTGCGACTCATCGCCTTCCTTGTTCTTGCTACCTTTGGATTACTGTAGCAGATAGTGTGCTAATAACATATGCAAATACACTCCTCACGTAGTCACCTGCCTGATAATATCCCGGCTATTCGCCCACTGTAAAGCCGGTGCCAGTAATATTACACACGTCATCATCTCGGAGGTAATGTAGTCCGGCGAAGAGGTCTACCTTCACTTTTCATAGACCATGGCCTCACATCCAGTTGCAGAACTCACTTCGTCGTCATCATGGGCTATGGTGAGTAGGAGTTCCCTTTTGAACGATACCGGCTCAGATAGATTCTCTCAATGGGTGGAGGATAAATTCTCGCCTTATGCTAAGGAAACTCTAGCAAAGCTAATCGCTTTCTCTGAGGTTCGTCGTGTGTCCCAACGCTACTGTCTCTCTAACTCATCCGGCATACATCTCTGAAGGAGGAGGTCTGGCCTGCAGAGCGGCTGGCCAAGGCCCAGCTTCCTAATGACGCAACGCGGTGGCAGACCATCATTCCCGTCATTGAAGAACTCAAGGTGAAGGCTCGCAAGCTCGGCCTTTGGAATCTCTTCCTAAGCAAAGCGCATTATCCCGAGCACGGTGTCCCCCTGACCAACCTTGAAGTATGGCCCCCATCCTATCTACCGTCCCGTCAACTCACTAGTCAAATAGTACGCTGTTATGGCTGAAATCATGGGACGGTCTGGGCATTTGGGCTCGGAAGTGACGAATTGCTCGGCACCGGACACCGGAAACATGGGTCAGGGTTTCTGTACTTCCACCCAGCATTTCTGGGGCCTCATGCATCCATCTATTCAGAGGTTCTGGCTCGCTACGGCAACGCCGAGCAGCAAAGGAAGTGGCTGACGCCTCTACTGAATGGGGAAATCCGTTCGGCCTTTGCTATGACCGAGAGGTTTGGTACGTTTCACATTAGAGTTTACAGTGTAGACCACCTGCTCATTTGGGTTACGTTAGTCGCATCCTCCGATGCCACGAACATCCGCACCTCTATCAGGCAAGAGGGTGATCAAATTGTGATCAATGGACACAAATGGTTCGTTCGCCTGCAAACACCACGGGTTTCCGGCACTTGAGCAGTCCTCTAGGTACATCAGCGGCGCAGGCGATCCTAGGACAAAGGTCCACCTCGTCCTCGGCAAGAGTGACCCGAACAACTCCAATGCACACATCCAACAGAGTGTTGTGATTGTTCCCGCCGACACTCCTGGCGTCAAGGTTGTTCGCCAAATGATGGTCATGGGGTTTGATGACGCACCGGAAGGTCACTCGGAGGTCATCTATGACAATGTCCGCGTGCCTTTGGGGAACTTGGTTCTGGGATGGGGTCGAGGCTTCGAGGTCAGCATCACGCAGGAGTACATTCTAGACCCTGCTCACTCTCAGGAATAGATCATCCAAGGGCGCCTCGGACCTGGGCGGATACACCACTGCATGAGGTCAATTGGTGCCGCCCAAGTGGCACTAGACACAATGATACGACGGGTAACAGACCCTTCCCGTAAGACCTTCGGAAAGTTCCTTTACGAACACGGTGAGTCTCCACTCTTGATCCTTCTTTATTGTTCTTTTTGGGTCTCATCCTTTCTATAGGCACAGTCGTTGCGGACATTGCGAAATCCCGTGCCGAAATCGAATCTGCGCGTCTTCTCGTCCTGAGCGCCGCGTTGCAGGCAAGCTAGCTTCAGACTCGGTTTTACCGAACCTTTGTTGAGAAAGGACCCGTACTAGATTGACAAACTCAAGGCAAAGGGCGCTGCGAAGGAGATCGCGATTGCGAAGGCAAGTTGGCTTGCATCATCTGCGCCGGACCGCACTTTGACAATGTTCACCAGTTCGTAGTCCCGTCCATGGCTTTACAAGTCGTAGACCGCACCATACAAGCATTCGGTGCTGAAGGGCTGAGTCAAGATCAGGACCTTGCTTTTGTCTTCGCGAACCTCCGAACACTCCGTATCGCGGATGTAAGTTGCTTAGGCCTTATCGATATCATGCTCATACTCACGCCTACCCTACCCTGCAGGGCCCTGATGCGGTCTGTCTCTATTCGTGGTGACAAATGTACTCCTGTACTGATCGGTTTTTTTGTTTATTTCAGGTCCACATACAGCAGGTCGGACAGCGGGAGTTGAGGAGGGCACCCGCTCTGGCCCGAAAGACTGCAGGGATAAAGAAGAAGGAAGCAGTACTTTTTGAAAATCGTGGCCTGAAGCTTCCTCAGTAAACTAGCATTATGGCATTGTCCATGTCCAAAATGACCGAATATAGTAGTTGTGAATATTTAGTACGTGCACGTGATTGAAATTGCGGACCTGCTGCCACCACAGCGGTCATTGCGACACGACTAGCATCATGCAGTATGTGTGCAGCACCGCGCGCAGAGTAGCGCGCAGAGCGACGCCGTTGGTGAGACACGTATCTTCCAAGCCAAACCTACAAACTCCTCCACCCGGTTTCGCCCTTCCGCCCAAAAAACTACGCGCTCTTGTCACTCTCTATCACCAGTCTAAGACTTTCATCACCCCCGAAAATTTGGACGAGTCGATCGACCGTGCGTTCTTGGAGGTCCCTGGAATGCGCGTATTCGGACACCGAAAGATGGACTGGCCCTCCCTTCGTTTGGAAGTCAAGGAACGCGAGCGCCTGTCCAAGTTTGGTCTCCCCGAGACCCTCAACTCGACGTTGAGCATGTACGAAGCGGGCCATGAGGAGCGAGAAGCGCGTATTGAACAGGTGTTCGACGCGATGTATGGGACGTGGGAGACGAACAAGCCAGGCTTGGAACTGCTGCAGGATACATGGGAGGATGTCGAGCAACGGCTGGAGGAAGAAGAGAAGGCGTGACCAGATTTCCGAGGTACGCTATTCAGATGTAACTCCTGTCTGATATTTCTAACCTGCTGTTCCTACCAGTTCATAGCCGTTGATTACTCCTCACCTCACCCCTTACTTTCACTTACCCGTCTAGAGCTGGCTTTGTCCATGTCCGACTGTTTCTTTCCATGTACATTTCCTTGAGATCATCTCGGGACGCACAGTCTATAATATAAGGACGAAATGTCCCTCTTTGCAGCAAGGCGAGAAGCGATCAGCGTTAAACCCCGTGCGGGTCCTCCCAGATGTGTACAGACGTTCGAAAAAGAAATCGTGTTGTTCAGAGACGCTACATACTAATCATTACAACGGTGCTTATCTCCCCTTTGCGTTTGGAGAGTAAATTTAGAGGCTCAAGCGCTCAAGGCTTGTGGAATTGTTTCCTCGCATGGTCCCAGAAACAAGAAATCCACGTCTGCATCTCCCGTACTCCTTTCCAGATTGAATACAGCGACCTTCCCTCCCTGTTTCCGCACTTTTTTCTGATAAGAAGCTGCAGGGTACACCTGACATCTTCTCGTGAGCGCGCTCTACGCTACACATCGGGTCAAAGCTTACCGTAGATGATGTGCCGACTACCAAGCACAAGGTTGCCTGGTCAACTAGTTTGTCGATAACCGGAATGTGGTGGGGTTGCTCCCCAAACCAAACGACGCCCGGCCGCGCCAGGTCACCGCATTGGCTACAGCGTGGCAGATCGGCCTTGTCTATGATAGGCTCGATCACCCCGCTCTCGACCAACTCCTCGGTGCCGCTTAACGCTGAGCAGATCGGCGATGTGGGGACCGTCTCGCAGTGGCGACATGCCTGAGACGTGCAAAGCACGTCAAAGATCCTACCGTGCATCTCGAGGATTTGTGGCTGAGACGGCGGTGACTCTGATGAGGACTCGGGTTCGGACACGGGCAGCGCGCTTTGCACCTCTGCCAAAGCGCGAGTGCTTAGACCGTCCACGTTCTGCGTGATGAGCGTGAAGGTCGCGTCGGGCGCGATTTCCTTACGGATAGATTCTATGGAAAACTTGGCGAGAGCGACGTGCGCTGCATTGGGAAGGGCGGCGAGGGCTCTGGAGGGGGAGGCATCGTTAGATTAACGAGGGTGAGAGGGAGAGATCGATGACGATGATGCTGACTTTTCGCGTCTGTAGTGGTAAAACTGCCACACCCGCGAAGGATTTGATAAGAACGCAATGTACGTGGCCAGGCTCATTGCATCGTATTTGCGCCACATACCCCCGGCTCCCCTGAATGTCGGGATACCTGAAAAAATGAAGCTCTCGGTGCGCGTTCTAGCCCAACGCGAGAGAGAATGTGAACCCACCGGAAGCAGCGGAGAGCCCAGCACCAGCGATCGCAATGATATGTTTCGACGATGACAACAATTCTTTGAACGCCGCCATATCTGAGGATGGAAGAGAACTCATTTTTTGGACTTGCGAAGGCAATGTGGTCGCGATGCGTGATATGCGTCTGTGAATAGGGAATGCGGTTGCACGACGAGCCCGTGACCTAAGAACCACTGTGTCATGATGGCTTCTTGTGCCTACAGTACCAGATGCAATCGCCGGCGTGCAGCATCACCCTCAGGCTATTGGTAGCGAAAGTGCTCCACCATTGCAACTGAGATGTCGGACCCACGAGTCAGTTACTCAGCCCGACACACTTCATCAAATGATAATCGGACGGGTCTCAGTAACAATGAAAAGCTGCAATAAGTAGCGCGACGAGCGTGCAGTAGGCTCAAGAGAGACGTGTCTGATCCCTGCCACAAAATGAAAATAGATTCTCTCGGAGGTTGCACCTCGATTGCAGCTGTTCATCTCCATGTGTCGATCACACCAGGTGGCTGTTCTTGATTAGAGAAACAGGTCGCATAGATAAACCTATTCCGGGTATGCTTTTTTTTTTTGCAAAGAGGGTAGGGTACAGTAGTCCAGAACGCTGTGAGCCACCGCGAAAAACGCGGACGAAGGTGCGGCGAGATGTGTGCTGCACGTAGTGGCCTCGGGGAATGGAAATGCAAGCAGCGAATTTATTCGCTCTTCTCGCCCTGAGGCGTAATAGGCATGTTGAGGCCAACTCTGTGGGCGGTAGCCTCTATGCGTTCCTCGGCCGTCAAGTCAAAAAGAGGGTTGTAACGATCCAAGAGCGTCTTAGTGCGTCCAGGTTAGGATGTAGGAGACAGGACGATTGGCATAGGACCGACCTTATGCATACGCTGCGAACGTAGGAAAGTGACGACATTTTGAGAGGTACTCTCCAAGTTGCTAGCGGTACTGGATTCAAGAATTGCACGAAATTTCAAAGCAGTCGTCCGACTTCGTGTAGACCTAGGTTCGATTGACTGTGTAACATTTTGAGTGAAAATAATGAAAATGGCGAAGCTAAGACAAAACAGCACCGACCGCCTGGTAAAGTTCCCGCAGGATGGTACGGTACACTGGTATCACTTTGGCCCTAATTGCCTGCGAGTTGGTGGACATGCCAGTGCTAAACACAAGTTTGTGGACGTTTGTGGACGCGCTTTGTCCGGGCCGGGATTATAACCACAACCACACCGCTACCCAGGATCTGCAGTCTGCAGGATCATGCCAATAGCTCTAGCGTCACGAAATATTGCCACAAATCAGTGTCTTCGGAAACCGGGACAATGTATCTGTCCCACAGTTTAAAGGGAGCACATTGAGTTTGTTCTCATGTCGTATTCGCCAATTCGTTTCTACCCCGAAGTCTTCAAGTCTGTGTATCGTAATGGCAAGATTTTCTGCTAAAACCTCCTCGACGGATACTTGCCCGCGCCGTTGTACTCGTCCGAGAAGAAAAGGCTCTAAGCGGTCCTCTTCTACCTTGACCCAACGTAGTTTTTTTGACAAGGCAAGGCCCAACCGGACGGTAATTCCCAAGAGGTCACGGCTGACATTCGTATACGTAGGCAATGTGAGTGCTCATCTTGCTGCCCAATTTTTTCAAGCGTAGACCGACATTCCCGAGCAGCTCAGTTCTGACGTCAAGAACGCGGACCTCGAAAAGCTGTTCGGGTCGAGCGGCAAAATTACGAAGATTGATATCCGTTGTGGCTTCGGTGCTGGGGCAGTGCCCGGGAGTACTCGTAACCACACTGTCTATGCGACGGTCCTATTCGACAGCGTGGAAGCGGCGACAAGAGCTTTGACTATGAATGGCCGCACCGTACTTGACCGCAAGATAATTGTGCGTTTGAGCGAGTCATGATGTTGCCACCGTCGCTCAATGTTACTCTTCTCTTGCAGGTCTCTCCTAGCTTTCTCGACATGCCAGAAGCGCGGCGGGGCATGCGCCGGAAGCCCTTCAAACTCTTTGATGTCGACCTGACCGATATTGGGTTCGTCGAGGGTTTTGGTTGAACCACTTGGATGTTGACTGACTTGGGTGTTTTCAGTAACACCATGCACCACGTTGTAGACAAGCTCTGCACTGGTGGAACGCACGTGTTCCCATCAGAGCGAGTGGACTGACTCGGATACAGTATCTGAACCATTTATTGAAATATGTAGTGCCTGTACTTTCATTTGATATATATATGGTGCGCTCCTGGGTTATAAAAATGGTCACCACTGTGGCTGTTGGCCGGTGTAGTCCCGAAGTGGTTTCCGTGTTGGCCGCCATCAACGCCGCGACGGCTTACGAGACTGCAAGCGACCACCAGCTCAACCGAGCTGCCCGCTGTCTCCCAACGTTGCAGTCGCAGCACATGGGAGTGTTCTAACACAGTTTCTTTGGCTACCCCCATAGGTAGCTGGAACTTTCCTATTTATGCATACGGCCTAGCACCTCACTTATTCTGGCCGCACAGGACACGTTCTCTAGCCCCACACTCCGCCTCTGAACCATCATGGCCAAAAGCGCAGCATTAAACCCTGCCTCGATGCCATTTTTCCCTGGTGGAAGTCGGACCAGCGACGAGGAGGACAGACTTAGCATAGGCTTTTCTCTTTCCGGTGTACATGAGCAGGATCGGGCCTTCATGTCATCAGTCTCTCTTTCCCCCTCGGATCGTCCCTCCGTCAAATCTTCGCCCAGCCCTTCTAGCGAAGGCTTGGACAATGTTCATGACGCTGGAGCCCGGTTCGATAAATCCCCATCCGACAACGACTGGATCCGTCGCTCGTCAATCATTCGAACATTAGATTCCACCCGACCCTATCCGTCTTTCGATTCCGCGGTCGCTCGGGAACCAAGTATTTCCAGCAGCCTCGATGCAGCCTCGGCTACAGAGGAGACAACATACCATAGCGTCTCGGAAAACGGTTCCTCACTACACATGTCCGGGCCTCCGACATTGCGCCAGTCGGCAACTCCGTCGATTGGCATCCAGAGCCGCTCCCGCTCACCTTTTGCTAATAATGCAGTCGTCGCATCGTCATCACCTGTATCCTCTTTGAGTTCTGGCGGCCAGTTTACCTCTAACATTGACTACTCACCTAGCTTCGAGGTTCAACTTAGGTCCTCTCCGATAATCAATGACATCCTTGAGCGACTTGTGAGATGTGAGGTCTCTACTCGAGAAATCCATCGCAATCTCAACGACGTTCACCGCAAAGTGGACCTCCTGTTGGAACGGTCGATGGGTCTTACCTCTCAGCCGGAATTTAAGGACCCGTTTGCCCCACCGGGCTCGTCATCCAGTCTAGCTGGCTTACCTCCTCCGGGTATCTCAAGGCTCTCAGTTTCTGGTAACATCGCACCTAATCAGCAATCATCGGACGATATCATTCAAATTTCGCAACGGCTAAATACCCTCACTTCTTCCGTTGGGCAACTACTCGCGTTGCAGACGCAACAACATATACAGAGCGTAGGACCGACACTCGGGAACAATCACATCACACAGGACATTCCCCCGAACCAGCTCTTAACTCCGCTAGCGTTATCGGGAAACGTTCTTAGTCATGGATTGCCCAACCGTCCAGAAATACGGGCGTCCCGCACACCCAATCCACCCATGCGAACCTGGTCGGCTGGTAGTCTCGATCTCCCCGTGAGACCCTCAGACAACCTATCGGCTCTTCGTGGTACGGACACACTACTGCGTGACAACAAACGTCGATCCGTCTCTGGGCTTATGCGAAGGGACTCTGCTGGGGTAGGTCACCAGGCACCGTTCTACTGCACACGTTAACTGGTCAGCAGGTTGATGTTCTGGGGGGTCCACCCTCTCGTGATACTGGACCAGCGCTCTCGAAGTGGGATCAACTGGCCCTGGCACCAGAACTACTCAATTCCTTGACGAAATTCGGGTTCGTAATCTGATGACCCACATTGGCTTGGTTCGCTGATTTCAGCTCCGCATAGCGTGGGACCACCAAATAAGATTCAACAACGTGCCTTGCCATTTTTGCTCAAAAGTGCCGATATTATTGCGCAAGCGCCTCCGACGCAAGAGCGGATCGCCGCGTATGTGATCCCTGCAATCCATGTGGCACTCGTGAACTCGACTGGCCGTCCTCCGAACATCGGACCCATCGTAGTTATGATCTCCACTACTGTCGATCAAGCTACACAGGCCCAACGCATGATTCGCGACATCGGTGGTCCTATTGGTATGAGGTCTGCCCTTGGTGTTGGCTCTGCTTTCTCTGCTAGCGACCTTTCCCAAGAACTGCGCCTTTTGCAACAAAATATGCCCCATATCATCTGTGGCACTCCACAGAAGCTCCACGCCCTCTTCACTGCCCCTGGCGGGCTTGTCGGCTCCCAGGTTCGGTTCCTGGTTCTTGATGAAGTGGACCAACTTATTGCACGTAATTTGCAAGACTTTATATTTAATATCGTCAAACTCCTCCCGCCCCCACGGAGCCGACCACTTAGCAATCTCTCTGGCAATGCTTCTCAGACGTCATTGTCATCTAGCGATGCCAACTCATCATTCCAGTCCCTTGGGCGCAGGTACTCAGCTGTCGGAGCTTCACCCACCCCTGGTGACATGTCAGCACCTGGTTTGCCTCAGCAGACCGAACGCCAGACTGCGCTCTTCTCCAACACTGTTCCCCAGGATGTCCTCAATCTAGCTACTGCCATACAACTCCGCGAGCCTGTCCGCGTGCTAGTTCGGCGGGACGGCAACGTAACACATGCTGACACTAGTCAGGGCGCACGCGGCCTTCGACAGTTTTATCTTTATCTTGCGTTCACCGCTGGTGGGCGTTCCGAGGCTCAGGGCTCGTTGTCGGGTGACGGATTAGGCATTATTGGCTCGGGCAGGGGTCTGTCCAATGCCGAGACTCAACAAGCTCGCGAGTGGAAGCTGGATGCCCTCGGCGATCTCTTCGAAGACATCGAAACCGCACAAGCTATCGTTCACGTCGGGGGACTGACTGCGCTAGACTCAGTTGTGTACAAACTAGCTAGCCGTGGTCTTGAGGCTATCCCTCTGGCAAGTGAATCCGTGATAGCTTACATATATGCGTTTTGACCCTTCCACAGCATGGCGATATGAACGCTGCGACCAAGCTAGCTGCCCTGAACCGGTTTAGAAACTTGCCTACTGGATTGATGAGGCAGTCGACGACAAAGGTTCTCGTGGTGTATGACGTTCAAGTCAAGAATCCTGAAGTCCCCCACGTCCCGCTCATCATTAACTATGGCGAGTTCCACGAGATTGTCTTCCTCGTAATATTCTTACGACCGTCCTTTCAGATCTGCCGAAGGCTGTCGAAGAGTATGCGCATCGGTACGGTGCACGTCATTATCTTTTACTCTTGATCTCACGCGTCTTTCCGATAGCGTTGCCCCCGCTATTGCACCGACCCATTCTCGTGCTGGTGTTGTTGTCAACTTTGTTACTGCTACTGGTGGAGATGTTGAGATGCTCCGGTCTATAGAGTGCTTCTATAAGTAAGCTGTGACTTATACTTCATGTACACTTATGCCTGACCTTCTGTCTTCATAGGATCAAATGCGTGAGTTTCACACTCCGTTCGTTCTCAGAACACCCTTGCTAAATCTCTCTCTAGCCCGAAGTTCCCATGAGCTTGCGCCACATCGTTTGAACTCGAATCGACTTTCCTTCTCGAAATTTCCGGCCGTTCCTGTATCCCTAAATGCACATCTATCCTCTTGGAATACTGATGACCCCGTCCTCTGCTACTGTTATATCAAATCGCATTGCGTATTGTCCTATACCCTTTGCACCCATCTACTCGAAAACTGTTTCATTACTTTCCTCCTATATGGTCTCGGAATTATCCTGTCTCGCATCCCGATGTATAATTTACCCCTTTCTCCCTCACTTCCTTTTTCCTTTCATTACATGCAGATCTTGATTCCTTAATTCGTGCCTCCGCGGACTGCAAATATCTTCAATGTACCATCTTCCCCACAACTTGCGATTTGTCTGTGGTCCTCGAGTCTCCTTCCTGGTCGCCAGGCTAGCTGGTGAATGTGATCTATATGAGCCAACCTAGAAATATCACCCTATGAATCATGTTGAACCGTGTTGCGGAGACTACATACCCGGCTTTGATCTCCAGCGACATGTGCCAGTTCACGGCATCGATAGACGTGAAAAGTAGGATATCTCCGGTCTCGAGCCCCACGGCCAGCATTCGTCTAGTGGGCAGGTTAGCATATTCGAAAAGCGTATAGTGTATCACGAACTCGTTCGACTCGGTTGAGGGCGCGAACGCAGCGGCGGTGGCAGCACTAGGCAATTTCAGATCCGCTATTGCTGTCCATTTGGCAAAGTCACCATGGAGGCATTGCCATATCTTCACCTATATCCATATCCATAGTTCAGGTTTGTGTGGAAGCTCACACGATTACGCATCACGAAGATCACTCAACCGTTTTATCCCTTGACGCAGTCGCAAAGACGTTGCCATCAGGTGCCCAGGCGCCATCCCAAATTATCCGGGCATGCGACTTGTCCATCGCGACGGGTACGTATCCTAGGAACGTAAATCCAGCGTTTCGTAAGGGCGAACCGATGAAAAGCTCACCTGACTCCTCCTTGTGGAACAGACGCCAGGTCCTATCACGGGAGACGGTCAGGACGAGCTGGTCGTCCGGACTGAAAGCGATGCGTGTCACGGTGAGAGCGTGGCCCTCGAGAGGCTGTCCGAAGGGCCGGAAGTTCTCCGTGTCGTAGATTCGAACCGTGGCGTGCTTTGCACTTGCGGCCTTGCATGCAGTTGCGATCAGCTTGCGAGACGAAGAGACCCCAATGGTTATAGACTATGAAGACACTCGCGCGATCAATGTCAATGTCAGGCCCACGCCGTAGCAAGGAGTCAGACCTCATAGCCATGGCCAAAGACCTTCTCTATCTCAGGCCAAAGCGTCATGGAAGCGAGCTCCGCCTCGAATGGCCGACGCGATGTAGAGAGAGAGACCGGGGGAGCTGGAAGATCTAAGTGAGAAATCCGCGGTGTGCGTCTGACTTCAGCGTTAGTGCTGACCGTCTCCCGTCGCCTTGTTGGACAGCCCGAGTGGTGGAACGGTCGCGCCCACAGGGAGACTCTCCTATTTCAAGCACCGTGTTCGAGAGAGTTAGTTGCTTATCGACTTGGATTACATACCTCGTCCGCTATTATGTCAACCGCACCTAGTCCTCGTATCGTCTTAACAAAGCCCTGCGGCGCCTTAAAAACGCGCGCAACTTTTTCGTCTGCAACGCTGACAAGTCGCAAAGGATCGAGGGAGACAACGCCGACGAGGTCATAGCCGTGGACTTGTGGTCGGCCCACTTCGTGCCACGACAATAATGGCTCTGCTTTGCTGCTCGTTACAGGCAAGGGTGCGTGTATACGAGTGGTTTGATCAATCCTGTATGTATGTTGAAATGAGGCGGCAGGCTTTGAAGCTACGAAGAGGCGTCGACGTACCCTGCTGATATGAGGTATTCACCGTCAGGACTCCATGCTATGCCTTTCACTGGACCGGCGTGCCCCGTAATTGCGCCAACTTCCGTCCAGACCTCATCACCCGTAGCCGCTCCACTCGTTTGCGTACACCGCCAGCGCCGCCATCCGCCGGACCAACCCCACGCCAGTGCTTCAGAGCCACCTGTTATCCACATACCGCCGACGAACCCGCCGAGACGTTGCCCTCCGACATCACCAAAGCGCTGCTGATTGACCCAGAGGGAAGATGAACTGCTATTCTGACCAGACGGGACAGATACAGGCGACCAAAGGATGAGAGAAGAGTCGGTGGACGTCGAAAGCAGAGTGTCTCTTGAGCGTTCTGTACTTGAGGGGCGCCAAGCAAGAGATGTAACCCCAGCTTCGTGTCCAACAAGCAAGGCATCGAATGTGATAGAGAACTGCCGCGTGCTGGAGAGCGCTGAATACCATTGGGGGCCGCGCAATCGTCGAATACGCTTACCTCTCTCCCCCGGTCTTCACATTCAGCACATGCTTTCTCAGAGAGATTTGCCGCCCGCCTTCTTCACCGTCATCGCCCCCACCAAGCGATGCTTCGAAAGCATCCAGTAGCTCATCGCTCAACGTCCCTGACTCACTATTTGCGGGTGTTGGTCGGCTGATGGCCTCGATGTTCCATAGGCGGATATTGGCGTCCTGCGAGCCAGATGCGAGAATCAAGGGTTCTGATGACGAGGTAGGAGGACGAAAGGAGATGGAGCGAACCCAGTCTTCGTGACCAGGTATTGTCGCCGATGGGACGAACTAGCGACTGTCAGATTCGATGGAGAATGGTGAGTGAGTTG
>WNGR01005535.1_pt1 | contig 13929 bp, 13 predicted proteins | sample 5407581 | NCBI WGS metagenome assembly WNGR01 (sample SAMN13153383, study PRJNA577476) | soil metagenome | isolation source: 80 cm soil or saprolite under Garry oak tree replicate 2 | place: USA:California | collected 2016-06-15 | reverse complement strand
GGACCACGCCGAGGAGGGCGGCCACAGCGGCGCAGAAGTCAGCGACCCATACGACGGCGCGCGACGTTTCGCGCTCCGACGAGAGCCAGAGGGCGCTGCCGAGGAGCACGAGCCCCAGCGCCGCCGCCGGGCTCATGGTTGCCTGGCCCGGGGCAAGGCTCTTGAGCCAGGCGACGTCCAGCTGCCAGTCGGCCAACGCGCCGAGGCCGATGACGATGACCAGGCCCCCGGCGACGCGCGGTATCCTCGCGGTGTTCAAGAACGGGGTCTCAGGCTCCCTCCTCGCTCGATGCTGTCGATCCTCAAGAAGGAGGGTGGCACCGTGCCAGGGGGGGTGCTAGGGCGATTTTGCGGCACCAAGGGGCGATTTTGCGGCATCGGCCTACCGGAGGACGTGTTCATGACACTTGAGCACGTCGAGCACACCGAGGCCGGAAGATTGGCGCACGTCGTACAGGCACAGCGTGTCGACGCGGAAGCGCTGCTGCAGACGGTCGTAGCCCAGCTCGTACTCGAGCAGCTCGTGCGGCGCCAGCCGCGTACCCAGACCACCTGACACGTCACCGACCACCCGCAGCGAGTGCGCGCCCGCGCGGGTGGCTGCGGCCAAGGTCGTTTCCCAGTAGTCGAGTTGAGCGGGCGGAGAAGCGGCATACTCCGAGAGCACCAGTCGCCCCTCGTCCATGGCCGCGTGGAGGGAGGGGCGGCGTCGCTCCAGATGGGCAAGAATCTGATCGCGCGCATCAGGCGCTGCCGCCAGGTGGCTCACACTCCCCGGGTGTAAGCCGTCCGCGAGGAACCCTACGGCGAGGTCAACCCGGCTCAAGTCGCTCGCATAGAGCCCACACATGTGGCTCCCGGTGGGACGCGTGAGTGCTGCACCAGCCACCGGTTGCGGTTCCACGAATGCGAGCAGATCGGTGCGCCGGAACCGGCGCTCACGCTTGCGGCCCACCCGCAGACAGGCCAGCCGACCGGCATTGGTCCAGCGCCGCAGCGACGTCTCGCTGACCTTGAGGAACTGAGCAGCCTGCTTGATGTCCAAAAGGTCGTCTTGGCGCCGATCCATGAGACCACGTGGCCACGAAAGACTACGAAAGTATATGATAGGCCACAGCAAACAAGATCCGCTCCAATCTCCGTGGGCCAAAAGTCACAGGGGGAGGCTCGGCGGGCGAGTCTCCCCCCTGGGCGCTTCGGTCTTGCGACGCGCTCAGTACCCGCTGGCGTTTCGCTCGGTGCCGATGAACGTGCCGTTGCGGAAGGTGTTCGGGCATAGCGGGTGGATGAACGGCGAGGCCGGATCCACGGTGGAGTACAGGATGTCGTCCACGGTGCTCCCGCCCGGCGGGTTCAACCCGGCCTCGTCGCGCACACGCTTCGCGATCTCGTGGTCGGTGCACGCCGTGTCGCCACTGATGCCGAGGCCACCGATGATGTGCCGGCGGGCGTTGTAGAGCGGCACGCCGCCGCCGAACGTGGGGAAGTCCCGAGCAATTCGCCTGGTTGCCCTCGTTTTGGGACCAGGCAGGGCCCGTGCTGAAACAAAGTAGGAGAACAGATGCGAGGAGCGATTGATGGGGCTTCCTAACCCCGGAGCGGCCTTACAGGCCGCGGGCAAGATCACACGCAGGAAGGGCGGTCGGCAGGTTGACACTTACTGGCTTTAGGGACAGCTTCGCGGTGACATCATGCCACCGCGCGCATGCGCTTGTGTGGTAACATGATAGCGGGTATGGCTGGAGGCTGCACCATGATCGGGCGGCTCGTGCTCCAGTGTTGGTGGGAGCGGGATCGATGATGGCCCGGCTCGGGATCGAGCTGGGCGCGCGCACGCTGCGCGGCGTGCGGCTCGAGGGATGGTACCGGACTCGGGCGCGCACCGTGGAGATCGAGTGGGACCGCGAGCATCCGGCGGAGGCGGTCGCGGCGCTGCGCCAGCACCTCGGGCCCGCGCCGCGCATCGCGCTCGCGCTCGACCTACCCCTCCTGTTCACCAAGCAAGTCAAGCTGCCCGCGCTGGAGCCGGCGGCGAAGCGGAGCATTCTGCGGCTCGAGCCCGAACGGTTCTTCGCCGTGCGGGCCGAGGACATCGTGCCGGCTGTGCGCGGCGAGGACGACCTCGTCTTCGCCGCCAAGGAGGGACCGCTGGCAGAGTGGGTGGCGGCGCTCGAGCACCTGGGGCCGGTGGATGTGGTCGAGCCGGGGCCAGTGGCGCTGGCACGAGCGCTCGGGAGGGCCAGCGTCACGACTGCCGTGACGCTGCTGGACGCCGAGCGCGACGGGATCGGGGTGGTCGAGATGTGTGAGGGTCGCGTCGTCCGCGCCCGCCGCGTATTCGGCGGACTCGACGCTGTCGCTTCGGCCCTGCGAGCCAATGGCAGCACGCCGGCGACGCTGTATCTCAGCCCCTGGAGCGAGGACCGGGGGCGCGCGCTGGGCGCGCTGCTCCCGGACGCGACGCTGCGCGCGCTGCCTGCAGTGGCCGACGTGGATGGCGCCTTCCTCCCAGCCTACGGCGCCGCGCTGGCGACCGGCGCGGCGCGGGATTTCGCGCGGACGCTCGTTCCCCCGGAGCTCGCCACCCGCATCACCACGCGGCGGCGGCGTGCGCTCGCTCTCGCGAGCGCGGCGTGCGCGGCCGCGCTCGCGTTCGCACTTACCTCGGTGGATGCCTCGCGCGTCCGCGCGACGCGAGAGCTTGGGGCCGGGCTCGAGGCCCTGCGCCAGCGCGCGGCGCCGGCGCTCGCCCTGCAGAACGAGCTCGACGCGCTCGACCGCAAGGCGCGAGCGATTCGCCAGATCGAGAGCGAGCGGGCCGCCCCCCTGCGGGTGCTGCTCGCCCTCTCCCAGCACCTGCCCGCGGGCGCCTACCTCCGGGGCCTGCGGCTGTCCGGCGGCGATGGACAGATCGACGGGTACGCCCCGAACGCGTCGCGCCTCGTCGCGCAGCTCGGCGGGGTGCCGGAATTCCGAGACGTACACTTCCTGTCCGCGACCAATCGTGTCGCGGCGGGCGACAAGACCTATGAGAGCTTTGCGCTCGCTTTCCGATACGCTGCGGCGCCTTAAGCCGCGCGAGCGGCGCGTGATCCTAGGCGGTGCGAGCGTGAGCGCGGCCGCGCTCGTAATCGTGCTGGGCATCTTGCCATTCGGTCGCCGCTGGGCGGCGCGCGAGGACGCGTATGCCGCGAGCCGCGAGCAATGGGTGCGCCTCGCGACCCTCGCCGCGAGCACGGACGGGCTGCGGCGCACCCTCGCCGAGCAGCAGCGGGCGTTCGCCGCGGACGAAGCTCGGCTCGTGAGCGGCGCCACGCCCGCGCTCGCGGCCTCGTCGCTGCAGGGACTGCTGCAGCGCTACGCCGACGAGAGCGCCGTGCAACTCGATCGGGTGGACGTCGCGGGCCAGCCGCGCCCCGACAGGCCGGGCCTGGTCGCGATCCCCGTGCAGCTCCAGGGTCAGGGGGACATTTACGGGCTCGTCGACTTCCTGTACCGGCTCGAGCGCGGCGAAAAGCTGCTCGTGGTGGACGACCTGACGCTGAACGCCGGCGTCGCATGGATGCCGAGCGCGGGGTTCGCGGGCGGCAGTCGGTCCCAGCGCCTCACGTGGTCGGTCCGCCTGCACGGGCTCTACGGCGCGGCAGCGTGAGAGAGTGGCTCATGACCACCGTGCGCGCGCTTTACGGTGCCGCCCTCGTGCTCGGGGTCCTGGGCCTGTGGCTTCGTCTCGGGCGATCGCCGCTGCCCCAGACGGCCGCTGCCTCGCTGCCCTTACGGACCGCGGGCCGCCCCACGACCACTCCTGAGGGCGCGACTGCGGCACCCGGCTACGAGGCGATCGTCGCCGCGAATATCTTCTCGCAGACGCGCACGGCACCGCCGGTGCGGTTCGCGCCGGCAGGGCGCGCGGCCAGGGGGACGGCGTCCCCCTCGCGCCGGCCGGCACTCACGCTGTACGGGATCACCGTCGGCCCGCAGGGTGCCGTCGCCCTGATCGACGGCGACCCGAAGATCCCGGGCGCCGAGATCTACCGGGTCGGCGACGCGGTCGCGGGCGCGCGGCTCGTGGAGATCACCGACTCCACCGTCACCCTGGCGCAGCCGTCCGGGCCGCTCGTCCTGCGCTTGCCATCCGGCGATCGGAAGAAGCCATGAAGACGCTCGCGCTGCTCGTGTCGCTCGCGCTGCAGCAGCCGCAGACGATCCGCATCAACTATGTGAACGCGGACCTCGGCGACGTCATCCGCTCGCTGGCGACCGTGCTCGGGGTGAACGTCGTCCTCACCGACGTCCCCAGCCGGCGCGTAACCTTCCAGACCCCGGAGCCGGTGCCGGCGCCGCAGGTCGGTGCCGTGCTCGAGGCGATCCTTGAGAGCCAGGGCCTGGTGATCGTGCAGACCGGACCCGTGGCGCAGGTGATGCCGGAAGAGAAGCGCCCCACGACCGGCCCGGTACGCGTTGGGAAGGAGCTCCCCACCCCACCCCCGCTGGGTCTTGTGACGCAGATCGTCCCACTCGACTACATCCGTGCGGAAGAGGGCATCACGCTCTTGAAGCAGGTGGCGAGCAAGACCGCCCGAGTCGAGGTTGTGCCGCGCTCGAACGCCGTGTTGATCACCGACCGCGGCGTCAACATCGCGCGCTACCTCGACCTCCTCCGACAGCTCGATGTGAAGACCGGCGGTGAAGCAGGGCTGCGCACCTACGTCTACCCGCTGAAGCATGCGAGCGCCACCGAGCTCGCCGCAACACTGGGCCAGGCGTTCGGCGCTGTCGTCGCGGCGCCGCCGGCGCGCGCGCGCGTCCAGGCGCTCGAGGAGCGCAGCCTCTCCGGCGCGCTCCGCTCGCTCAGCGAGCGAGAGGCGCAGTCGCTGCAACAGCGCATGCAGATGCCGGTTGCTCCGCCTTCCGGCCTCGCCGCCGCGCCCGTCGCGGGCGTGCCGGAGAGTGGCCAGGCCGGGGGGCCCGGCCTGGTCGGCCGCACGACCATCGTCCCCGACCAGGCCACCAATGCGCTCGTGATCCGCACCGCGGCGCCCAACTTCTCGGTGCTCCAGGAGACGATTGAGCAGCTCGACGTCCGGCCGCCGCAAGTGCTGCTGGAGGTGTTGATCGCCGAGGTCACCCTCGACAAGGCGAGCCAATACGGGATCAACTGGCAGTTGCTCACCCAGCGCGGCGTCGCGGGGGACTCGACGCGTGGGATCGGCGTCGGCGTAGGCCCGCAGACCTTCGGGGACACGCTGCTGCAGCGCGCTCAGGGCCTCGGCGTCCGGCTGGTCAGCCTGGCGAGCTTGAATGTGCGCGCGATCTTGCAGGCGCTCGCCACGCGCACCAACGTGCGCGTGCTCTCCACGCCCCGGATCCTCGCGCTGAACAACGAGGAAGCGCGCATCCTGGTCGGCAGTGAGGTCCCGTTCGTGCAGTCGACGCTGTCGAGCTTCAACGCGGTCCTGAACCAGGTCGTCCAGTTCCGCAACGTGGGCACGCAATTGACCGTGGTCCCCACCGTCAACAACGACGGCTACGTCACCTTCCGCGTGCTGCAGGAGGTGAGCAACGTCTCGCAACAGACAATCCAGGCCGCACAGAACGCCCCCGTGATCACCACCCGCGAGGCGGAGACGAGCGCGATCGTGAAGGACGGGCACACGATCGTGATCGGGGGCCTGATCGGTGAGACGACACAGGCTACCGAGTCGGGGGTGCCGCTGCTCAAGGACGTCCCGATCCTCGGCTTCCTCTTCAAGACCCGGGGCACGAGCCGGCAACGGACCGAGCTCGCGATCTTCCTGACGCCCTACGTCGTCTACACAGACGAGCAGGCAGACTCGCTGCTGCGGCGGGAGCAGGAGCAGTTGCCCGGCATGAAGCAAGACCTCGACAGCATTCTCAGTCCCCGGCGACCGTGACGCCCCTGCGCGGCCGCTCCCCCGTCGGTCCCGTCCGCGCGCCCGAGCCGTCGGCCGGAGGGCCGGCGCAGGTGGCGGCGCCGACTCCCGGGCCCGCCGAGCCACCGCGCGCGGCCGCCGACCTGCGCTCCGCCGCGGCAGGCCCGCTCGCCCAGCGCCTCTCCGCGAAATACCTCGAAGAGCACTGCCTGTTGCCCCTCGCGGTCGCGGGCAGCGGGGAGCTGGTGGTGGCGGCGGGCATGCCGCTCGACCCGACCGTGATCGACGAGCTGTGCTGGACATTCGAGCGCCACGTGAGGCTGGTCGAGGCGCCCGCGGCCGAGATCCACGCCGCGATTCTCTCGGCGCAATCGCAGGCCACGCCCGAGGTCCAGGCCTCCGACCTCCGCGGCAGCGACCTCGTCGTACTGGCCGACGAAGAGGAGACGATCGACGACCTGCGTGCGCTCGCGAACCAAGCGCCCGTGATCAAGCTCGTCAACGTCCTGATCCTGGAGGCGCTGCGCGCGCGCGCGAGCGACATCCATCTCGAAGCCGGCGCCGAGGGCCTGCGCGTGCGCTATCGCATCGACGGCGTGCTGCAGGAGATCTCCCACCCCCCCCGCCAGTATCAGGCCGCGGTCATCAGCCGCGTGAAGATCATGGCGGGCTTGAACATCGCGGAACGGCGACTCGCCCAAGACGGGCGCATCCGTTTGCGGCTCTCCGATCGGGAGCTCGACGTGCGCGTGTCGATCACGCCGAGCCTCCACGGCGAGAGCGTCGTGCTCCGCCTCCTCGACCGGGGCGCCGGGGTGCGCGACCTGGCCGAGCTCGGCATGCCGAACCGGCTGCTGGAGGACTTGGAGCACCTGATCCGCCAGCCGCACGGCATCATCCTCGTCACCGGGCCGACCGGGTCGGGGAAGACCACGACGCTGTATGGCGCGCTCGACCGACTCAACCAGCCCGGCGTGAAGATCGTTACCGTCGAGGACCCGGTCGAGTACCAGGTGGCGGGCACGACGCAGATTCCCGTCAATCCCAAGATCGGCCTCACCTTCGCCGCCGCGTTGCGCTCGATCCTGCGCCACGACCCGGACATCATCATGGTGGGCGAGATGCGCGATCGAGAGACGGCCGAGATCGCGATCCAGGCCGCCCTCACGGGCCATCTCGTGTTCTCCACCCTGCACACCAACGACGCGCCGAGCGGCGTGACGCGGATGGTGGACATGGGCATCGAGCCCTACCTGGTCGCGGCGACGGTGCAGGGAATCCTGGGCCAGCGACTGGTGCGCGTCGTGTGCGATTCGTGCGCGGAGGATTTCCAGCCGCCGCCCGACGTCGTGACGCAGGCGGCAGTCGGCCAGCCCGACATCCCCAAGCCACGCTTCCGGCGTGGCAAGGGATGTGACGCGTGCTCGGGGACCGGCTATCGAGGACGGACCGGGTTGTATGAGCTGATGCGGATGAGTGAGGAGCAGCGCGCCCTGGTCGTCAAGCGCGCGCCGCTCGCCGAGGTGCGGGCGCTGGCGCAGGCGCAGGGCATGGCGCCGCTGCGCGCGGCCGGCTGGGCCAAGGCGTGCGCGGGAATCACGACGCTCGAGGAAGTGCTCCGCGTGACGCGCGACGAAGTGCTCGGATGAGGGCGCGGTTCCGCTACCAGGCCGCGACGCTCGACGGCCACACGGTGGAAGGGGTGGTCCAGGCGGCGTCGCGCCAGTCGGTGCTCGAGGAGTTGCGGCGCCGGCAGCTCTATGCGGTCACGGTGGACGAAGCGGCACCCGACGGCGTGGCGCGCGCGGGGCGGCGACTGGGCCGCCGGGCGGCCGTCGCGCTGTGGACCCGCAACGTCGCCACGCTGCTGGGTGCCGGCGTGCCCCTGGACCGGGCGCTCGCCTTCACGGCCCAGCATGCGAGTCATGACGGGCTCGCTGAGGCGGTGCGCCAGGTGCGCCGCGCGGTCCAGGAAGGCGCGAGCTTGGCCGACGCCCTGGCACGGCACCCCCGCTACTTCGACCCACTGTTCGTTGCGATGGTCTCGGCCGGCGAGTCCAGCGGAGCGCTCGAGATCGTGTTCGATCGGCTGTCGGAGCACCTGGAGGAAGGCGCCGAGCTCCGCTCCCAGGTGCGCACGGCGCTGCTGTACCCGGCGCTCATGGCCATCGTGGGCGGCATCGGCCTCGGCGTGCTGCTGGGCTTCGTGATTCCGCGGTTCGCGGGGATCTTCGCGGACGTGGGCGGCACCCTGCCGCTCAGCACGCGCCTGCTCCTCGCCGCGAGCACCGTGCTGACCAAGGGCTGGTGGGCGTGGTTGCTGCTGGCTGTCGCGACGGGGTACGCTCTCCCGCACGCCCTCGCGCGTCCCGAGATGCGGCGACGCTGGCACGCGGCGCGGCTCGCCTGGCCCTGGGTGGGCGACCTGGAGCTCAAGTACGCGACCGCGCAGTTCGCCCGCACCCTCGGCCTGCTCCTGAAGAGCGGGGTGCCGGCGCTCCCGGCCCTGAGGATCGCGCGCGCCTCCGTGACGAACTTGGTCGTGCAGGCTGGCGTGGACCGGGCGGCGGGGGCGCTGGCCGAGGGGAGCGCGCTCGCGCCAGCGCTCGCGGGGACGCTGCCGCCGCTCGCCCTCCAGATGATCGCGGTGGGCGAAGAGAGCGGTCGCCTCGAGGATCTGTGCCTCCGCGTCGCCGACACGTACGACGGCGAGGTGCGGCGTGCGCTCCGGACCGGCGTGGCGCTGCTCGAGCCGGCCCTGATCCTCGCGTTCGGCGGGCTCGTGGGGTTCGTCGCGCTCGCTATGCTGCAGGCGATCTACGGGATCAACCTCAAGACGTTCTAGCTCTCGGCTACAGCTCCCGCTCCCAGCTCGACTGCAGCACCAGGCGACGCCCCACGATCGCGAACACCGCCTGAATCTCGTGGGTCAGGGGATGCCCGTCCTGCCACCCACGACTGACGAGCATCAAGCGGGTGGGAACGGTCGACACCAGCAGCACCGCTGCGACCACGCCAGGCATCGACGGCTGGTGCACGGGGTCGAGGTTCACGAAGACCTCACCGGCCTCGCGACGCGCGACGATGCCCGGTGCCGCCGCCGCGAGGCCGGGCAGCGCCGCGAGCACGGGCTCGGGCGCCGAGTTGATGTTCACGAGCCCGTCGCTCCAGACCGTGACGTACGGAGCCACCGCCAGGGCCAGGGAGTCGTCGATCCCTGGAACGCGGGAGAGCTCGGCGAGGCGGCGGATGGGGGCGGCCTTCAACGCGGCGGCCACCGTGTCCGCGCGCGCGTCCGATGTGAACTGGCCGAACAGCCCGTGCAACGTGGCGACGTCGGCGCGGTTCAGGTCGATGCGGGCGTTCAGGTCGAGTGCGGCGACGCCGAAGCGCGCGCCGCCGAGCTCCACCTCCGTGAGCGACGCCAGGCGGGCTTCGAGCTGCCGGAACAACGAGGCACGCTCGAGCGGGTTGGGCGTCGAGTCGAGCAGCCGCTCAATGGTGACCGTCGCGGCCAGAATCCCGCTCTCCGCCGCGTAGCGCGCGACCGTGCGCGAGCGCAGGCTCGAGAGCAGGGCCGCCTCCGCCCGCGCCTTGGAAGCGACTTCGGCGATGATCACGCCCAGCAGCACCAGCAGCCACAGGACGAAGATCAGCGCGACGCCACGCTGGTCGCGCCGGGTCACCATGGCAGGCTCCCCGGTGCACCCGGGGACGTGTTGCCGGCACGCGGGGCGTCACCGCGCGCGAGCCGATGGAGATCGAAGCGGCCCTCGCCGGGGAAAAACACGGTCACCGTCAGGAGGGTCAACCCGGGCTGCCACGGGTGGGTCGTGACCTGGCGCCGGAACCCGCCGGGGAGCGTGTCGCGCCCCGACGGCTGCGTGCTTCCCAACTTGGTGCGCTCCATCGCGTCCTCGGCGTACGCGATCGCTTGCGACCACTCACGGGAGCTCGCGACGAGCGCGTGGCTGCCGTGGAACACCTGCACGTAGGCGACGGCCACGAGACCGAGCACCACGAGCGCCACGAGGACCTCGAGGAGTGTGAGGCCTCGCTGGCTGAGGACGCGCCTCACGGGCTGCCTTCGAGGGAATCCACGACCGGCGCGGGGCTCGGAGCGAGCTCCACGAGAACGGGCGGTCCCAAGGGCTCCGAGTCGTGCCACAGCATGATCGCGACCGCGCGCGGCATCACCTTTCCCGAGAGCCACTCCTCGAGCCACTGCGAGCCCCAGGGCGCGAGGACCCGCGCGTCCCACCGGGTCACGGCGGGCAGGGCGAAGGTCACGGGTATGGGCGGCGCCCGGCCGATCGGCACCGCCACCACTTCGAGCCCGCTGGCGCTCGGCCCAAGCGTCACGAGCCAATCGTAGCCGGGATCGAGCGGTGTCCCACCGCCGGCCGTCACGAAGGACAAGCGGCCGGCCTGGAGCGTGAACCCGGGATCGCCGGGGCGCTGCGGTGCCTGTGCATTGCGGAGCGCGTCTTGGAGGAACTCCCGCCGGGCCCGACCGCCCTGCAACCGGCCGAGATCCGCCCCCAGCCGGGCGCGTGCGTCGAAACTCACCTGCGCCGTGGCGTATGCCAACAACGCCACGATGCTGGTGAGCACGATGGCGACCAGGACCTCGAGCAGGGTGAATCCGGAGGCGCGCCTCACGCCTCGAAAAGTTCGACCGAGCAGCGATGCAGCGCAACCGTCAGCTCTGGGGCAAGGCGGTGGACGTTGCAGGGGACGCGGCCCAGCGCGTAGCTTCGAAGGCATATGCGGCGTTCTCGCGAAGGTGCCCGCGGCTTCACGCTGATCGAGATCCTGGTCGTGATCATCGTGCTGGGCCTGCTCGCCGCCCTGGTCGGGCCCCGCATCCTGGGGCGCGTGTCCGAGGCGAAGAGCGCCACCGCGCGCACGCAGATCGAGCTCCTCGGCCTGGCGCTCGACAACTACCGTCTCGACAGCGGTCCCTACCCTACCACGGAGCAGGGCCTCGATGCGCTGCAGACGAAGCCCACGCGGGAGCCGATTCCGCTGAACTGGCGGGGACCCTATCTGAAGAAGGCCGTCCCGCTCGATCCCTGGGGCCGGCCCTACATCTATAGATCTCCCGGGGAGCACAACCCGTCCGGTTACGACCTCTACACCTTCGGCCGCGACGGGCAGCCCGGCGGCGAAGACGAGGACGCTGACATCACGAGCTGGAGATGAGCCGCCCGTCTCACCGCGCACCGATCTCGCAGGTGAGCAGCTCGAGCGTGATGGCGCCGGCTGCGGCGGCGCTGCGCACGTCGAAGGCGCAGGTCCCGAGTGGTGACACGATCAGCGTGACGGGGGCTGCCAGGAACGGCTCGAGGCGCCCGCCGGCGAGCGACCCTTCGAGCGGGTTCGCCCCACCCTCCAGGCGCCACCGGCCCGTCGGCTCGATACTGAGATAGAGCACCTCGCCGCGCCGCGCCGCGGCTTCGCGGGCGCCCGCGACGACATCGTTGAGGGTCGAAGCGTGGTGGTGAGGCGCCAGCAGCGCGGGCGCGACCAGCGCCGCGGCGAGCCCCATCATGATGAGCACCACCAGGATCTCGACCAGCGTGAACCCGGGACGCGCCGGACTGCGCCGTGCCATGCATCCAAGTTGACCGCCAATCGGGGCCCCGTCAAAGACGGCGGGGCGGCCTGTCTACAGCCGCCCCGCTGTGAAGCTCACCGCGACGCCGTTACAGGAACTTTGGCATGACACGGTGCGGGCCACGCCGGACGGGGCGGACCTGGCTCGGCAGACCTTTCGTATCGAAGGGCAGGGTGCGCAGGAACTGCGGCGTGCGGCGCGCCTGCGTCACGTGCTCGAACCCCGAGGCGAGCTCGATCAGGGTCGGCTCGCTGAAGGCCGTGCCCATGAAGCTGATGCCTACGGGCACACCGAACACGAAGCCCATAGGCACGTTGATGATGGGGTAGCCCACGATCGCCGCCGGTGATGAGGTGCCGATCACGAAGTGGTCGCCATTGATCAGGTCGGTCGGCCAGGCGGGGTTGTCAGTCGGGGCTACAATCGCGTCCACCGGCGGGTTCAGGAAAGTCCCGTTCGGAAGATGTCCTTGCAGGATCGCGTCAATGCCCTCCGTGGCGCCGAACAGTTTGTCGCTCGCCAGGGCCTGGTTGACCGACATCCCGAAGCCCGGCTGCACCGCGTTGGGGTCGGTGGAGAACGTCGCCGCTAGCTCGAAGATCTCCTGGCCGAAGAACTGCAGCTCCTGGGCTGCGTTCGCGTTGTTGAAAGCGATAGCAGCGGCCATGTCGCCACCCGCGAGCGGCACGCCGGACCGAGTCGCCAAGTAGTTCTTGAGGTCGATCTGGAAGTCGAAGAGCAGGACGACAAACTCCGGGCCCCCGGAGAAGATGTCGCCGAAGTGCGGGAATGACACATCGACCAGGGTCGCCCCCGCGCTCTGGATCGCCGACAGCGCGTCTTCGAAGACCGCGTCCAGCTTCGAGCTGAACCCTTCGAACTCACGCGCGACGCCGATGCGCGCTCCCCTCAGCCCGTCCGGGTTGACGAACTGCGTGTAGTCGACCGGCAGCGTCGGGCGTGCTTGGCCTGATTTGCCGAGCGGGCTCGTGCCGGTCGCCGGGTCGCGCGGGTCCGCCGTCCTGCTGACGATCGCGCCGAGCACGGCAGCCGCGTCCGCCACGGTGCGCGCGTGCGGGCCGACGGTGTCCTGCGTGTGGGAGATGGGCACGACGCCAGCGCGGCTCACCAGCCCGACCGTGGGCTTGATGCCAACGACGCCGTTGGCGTTCGCCGGGCACACGATGCTGCCGTCGGTCTCGGTGCCGATGGAGACTGCGGCGAAGTTCGCCGAGGCCGCGGCGCCGGAGCCAGAGCTGGAGCCACAGGGGTTGCGGTCGATGGCGTAGGGGTTGTTGCATTGCCCGCCGCGGCCCGACCAGCCGCTGGAGGAAGAGAAGCCGCGAAAGTTGGCCCACTCGCTCAGGGTGGTCTTGCCGAGAATGACGGCGCCGGCGGCGCGCAGCTTGGCGGCCACCGTGGAGTCACGGGTCGGCGGCGTTCCTACCAGGCCCAGCGAACCGGCAGCCGTCTGCATGCTGTCCCCGGTATCGACGTTGTCTTTGAGCACGATGGGGATGCCGTGCAGTGGACCGCGCACACGTCCGGCTCGGCGCTCCGCGTCCAGCTGCAGCGCGATGGCCTGAGCATCCGGATTGACTTCGATGATCGAGTTTACTTTGGGTCCCTTCTGATCGAGCGTTGCGATGCGCGTCTGATAGAAGCTCACCAGGGAGATCGCGTTCAGCTGGCCCGCAGTCATCGCCGCCTGCAGATCGGCGACGGTGGCTTCGGTCGGGTCGCCCGTGGGCGCGATCTCAGGCCGAGGCGTGCGGACGGGCCTCCCTCCGGTGAGGGACGCGGCGGCTCCCGCGAGCGCACTCAACTCAAGGAAGTTTCTCCGACTTAACTCCTGTGACGTCCTCTGCGCGGGTGTCGCGGGTGTCGGGGTGGACCGTGCTCGGTTCAAGAGCTCTTCGACTCTCCGCAGAATGGCAGAGGCCTTTAGCCCTGGGGACATGGCGAGTTCCTCCCGTCCGGTTCGCTGGAAACGACGTGGATATTTATGCTGCCGAGGCACTAGAGCTCATCTCATAAAGGTTGCGGGGGGGGGCGCGGGTGAAATACTGCGGGGTCAGTCGGGCGTCAAGTAGCGACACCATGAATCAAAAGGCAACGTTGTTGCGCGGGGGCCACACGAGTACAGGTCGCTCGTTGCCATGGGCGACCTGTACTCGCTATCGCTGCCGGTCCGATTTCTTGGCTCCTCTGCCTCCTCCTAAGGCTGTACGGGCTGGAACAGCTTGACGAAGCCCGTGGTCAGATTGCCGTTCTTGTGATAGCTGTAGCCTGCTGGTCCCGTCACAGAGATGGAGAAGCCGCCGATCCCCCCCGATGCGGAGAAATCGCACGCTCCAAAGGTGAACTGGTAGCCGAGCTGGCCATTGACCTTGGCGTCACCGATAAAGCTCACGC